>Ga0123356_10001621_pt1 | contig 24671 bp, 18 predicted proteins | sample TergutEmb28metaG_2_FD_92546 | JGI IMG/M metagenome (GOLD analysis project Ga0123356, IMG submission 92546) | Embiratermes neotenicus P3 segment gut microbial communities from Petit-Saut dam, French Guiana - Emb289 P3 | ecosystem: Host-associated > Arthropoda: Insects > Digestive system > Gut ...
ATCCGCGGCGTTGACTGCAGCGCGAGCGCGATGGCGTGCGCGATCTCCTCCGAGTCGAGGTCAAGCAGCCGACCCGTCGTGGCGGCAGCCGCCGGGCCGGCGCCAACCAGGCTGGGCCAGCCGCCCTGCCGGTAGAGGAAGTCAGGGCCGCCCGCCGCCAGGCCTAGCGTGAACATCACGTCATATCCGGCCCCCAGCGCGCCGAGCGCCTCGTCCGCACCGCGTGCTGGCCGGCCCGCCACCGCTCCCGCGCCTAGCAGCGCCGGGATCACTGCGGCGGCCGCAGTCGTTACGGACTCCAGTTGCAGGTCGTCGAGTTCAGTGGCGCGGATACGGCGGGCCAGGGCCAGCACGGTGCCCGCCGGATCCAGAGCGCGGCCGTGGCCTGCCAGGCTGATGGAGTGGCGTACGGTGTTGCCGCCCTCTCTGGTGGCCGCGCCGGCCAGCCCCGCCGCAAGCGCGTCGAATAGGTGCATGCGCGCCTGTTCTTGCGCCTCCTCGGGCAGGCCCGCGGTCGCGCGCCTGCCCAGTTCCAGCAGCGGGCTGTTCACGGTTACGGCCGGGACCGTCACCTAGCGCGGGGTCAGCGGGCGGCCGCCCTGCTCGGTGACGAGGATCGTCGCGGTCGCGGGGAACCACTGGGCGCCTTCGGCGGTCACGATGCGCAGGCTCAGCACCTCGCCGCCGATCAGCGTCGCGGCGGAGTCGGCGGTGATCGCCAGCTCGTCTTCGACGCCGAGGCCGAGGCCCTGGCCAAGGCCGAGCGAGGTCGCGAACCGGATCCGCTCCTCATCGCCCAGCACCTTGGCGGCGGCCTCCGCCAGCTGCGCGAGCCTGGCACCGGGCCGGGCAAGCGCCGCCATGGCGTCCACGGCCTGCTCCGCGAGCGCCGCCAGGCCATCGCCGCGCAGCGGAAAGCCGAACGTCGACTCCGCCCAGTAGCCGCTCGCCTCAAGCCCGATGTGCATGGTGAGGTGCCGCGACAGGCTTCCCTCGGCCGCGCCCAGTGGACGCAGCGCTCCGTCCTCGGCGAGGTTGGCGAGCACCCGGAACTCGCATACGCCCTCGACACGCGCGCTCAGTTCGGCGGCGATGGCCGCCTTGTAGGGGCTGGCCGACCTGATGAACTCCGTCGCGGCCGCCTGCCGGGCCCGCGCCACGATGCCGGCCGACCGGGCGAGCAAAGCGAGTTCGCGCGGGTTCTTGCGCCGCCGCAACGTGAAAAGTTCCTCATCGAGATGGCGCAGCTCAAAGCCATCGAGACCGGCCGAGATCTCGCTGACCACGCCGACCGGGACGTCTGAGGCGAAGCCGGCCACGCCGATCGCGCCACCGGACAGTCCCCACTCGGTGAGCACCGCGCGAGCTCCTGCGCCCTGATCGCCGTAATAGCGAACGTCCTCGATCCAGCTGATGGCCCGGATCTGGTCGAAGCCCCGGGAACCGCCGAGGCCTGCGAACATGACTGACGGGCGGCTGGTATGCACCAGCAGGACGCTGTGCCTGATGGTCGCCCGGTAGCCGGTCAGGTAGGAGATGTTGGCGTACCGGCCCGAACTGCAGGCGAGGATCGCGGCCTGCACGCCGTTGTCGGCCATCGTGGCGCGGACTGCCTTCAGCCGCTCCTCGAACTCGTCGACCGGAAGATACTCAAGGTCCAGGACCGCCCGCCCGTGAACCAGGACCGGCACAAGGCTGTTGATGCTCATCGCTGCTCCTTGTCTTAGCGGCCCTGTTAGCCGGCCACGCTGTCGAGCTGTGCCCACTGAGCGGACAGCACCTCGGGTCCGTCGTCGGTGATCAGCAGGTGATCGCCGCACATGAGGTAGCCGACCGTTGGCAGGTACTGGTTGGGGTGCAGCACGAACGTCATGCCGGCGGCCAGGGTGACCTGCGTCGTGGCGGCAACGCTCACCGGGTACGGCGAGCCGAGTCCCATGCCGTGCCCGCGCGTGCGCATGTACGGGGGGCGGCAGAATTCGGCGAACCCGGCAGCCTCGATGGGTTCGTTGACGGCGGTCACGATCTCGCCCATGGTCGTGCCAGGGCGGCACTTCGCCAGGCCGCTGCTGAAGGCTGCACGCAGCAGCTCGTAGCTGTCGCTTAGCTCCTTGCTCGGCTCGCCGATCACCGCCGTCCGGCAGATCTGGGCGAACGCGCCCTGGCAGGACGGGGAGATCTCGGCGAGCAGGAGATCCCCGTCGGCGAGGATGCGGTCCGAGGGGGAGTGCACACTGCGGTTGTGCCGTGAGGCGGACACGAGCAGGAAGTTATCGTCGGCACCCAGCTGATGCATGTACGTGTCAAGCCGCCCGGCGAACTCGAACTCCTTCATCCCGGGCCGGACATCCGCGAGCGCCTGCCGGTAGCCCTCTTCGGCGATCCAGCTGGCCCGCCGTACGAGATCCTGCTCAGCGGCGTCCTTAGTCATCGCCACCTCGCGGGCCGGCTGGTCGAAGTCGGTCCAGCCGGCGCCAAGGGCTCCGTCGAACTCGGCCTTGCTCAACGTCGTTAGCCGCTCGGCGCCGACCACGCCGAGTGAATCAGTCGCCAGGCCGCCACCCTTGGCCGCCGCGGCGATGGCGGTGAACAGCGCGTCGGTGCCCCGGATCTCGATGCCGGCGGCAGCGGCGTTCTCCCGAGCGCGGACGAGATCCCACGACGGGGTGACGAACAGCACGGGGTCGACGTCGTCGGCGATGACCATCGCGGACGACCCGATCGCGCGCAGCCCCGTCGCGTACCACACCGGGTCGAGCTCGATGAACGAGTGCACGGCGTCGGTGTAGAGCACGAGGCCGGACAGGCCCGCCTCGTGCGCTGCGGCGAGCAGTCGTCGGTGGCGTCCTGAGTAGACCGCACTCATGGTTCCTCCTGCGTTTCGGGGAGTTTCGTATCTACCGGGCCGCCTGCGCGCGCAGCCCGGCGCGCCTGGCGTCCGTGGCCTGCGTGTCGACGGTGACCTGTCCCGTGTGTTCGTCCAGCTGGAGGACCACTCCGTACAGCTCCCCGGCGGCGTCGGGCGACACGTAGCCGTCGCGGACGTCGGCCGCCACGTCGTCAGCCGGGCGATCGAGCGGGTCGCCCCAGCCGCCGCCGCCGGGGGTGTTGATGGTCTGCGTCGCGCCCGGGGCAACGGTGACGCGGCCCACGCGGTGCAGTTCCTCGTCGGAGCCGGGCAGCCGCAGCGAGGTTGTCCCCATCGCGCCCGGTCGGCCGCCCCACAGCCCCCACGGCGGGTACTTCTCTCGCGGCGGGAAGTTGACGAGGTTCCACGCTCCTTCGACCAGGTTGGTGACCTCAGTCGTGAGGCCCATTCCGCCCCGGTAGCGGCCCGCCCCGCCGGAATCCCGGCGCAATTCGCGCCGGTTGATCAGGATCGGCCACTTGAGCTCCATCGCCTCGATCGGCGCGTTGCGCACGTCGCCCTGGCACACCGACACGCTCGCGGATTCGCCGTCCTCATATGGCCTGCCGCCCCAGCCGCTGCCCTCGATGCTCTGCGTCACGAACCGCTCGCCGGTGTCGGGGTCGGTGCCGATGAAGATGAGCGTGCCGCCGAGGGTTCCGGAATGAGCGGCTGGCACGACGTCCCTCATGGCGGGCGCGAGCGCCGCGAGGATGGTGTCGACGACGAGCGGCAGCGCCGTGCTCCAGGCCGCCATCGGCGCCGGGTACTTCGCCATCATGAAGTTGCCCTCTTGGATCTTGACCTGCAGGGCGCGGAAGGACCCCTCATTCACTGGCTCCAGCGGAGTAGTGAGCGCCTTATAGGCGATGTAAGCGGCGGCCAGGGTCCGTCCGTTGACGGCCGACTTGCGCTGTGTCGAGCAGCCGGTGAGGTCAATGGTGAGATCACTGCCCGCCACGGTGACCGTGACCTTGATCTCCAGCGGCTCTCGCTCCCCGCCGTAGTCGTGGTCGAGCTGGGATTCGGCGTAGTACTCCCCGTCCGGGATTCGCTCGATGATCCGGCGGCACCGGGCCTCGCTCTCGGTGAAGAGCTCGGCCACGGTCTGCTCGAAGGTCGCCCGGCCGTAACGGCCGACCAGTTCCTGCAGCCGCTCTTCGGCGAGGCGGCAGGCGGCGAACTGTGCCCGCATGTCGCCAAAAGAGGCGGTGGGGAAGCGGATGTTGTCCCGGATGATGCCGAGAACCTTCTCGTCCGGATCGCCTTTCTCGTAGACGCGAACCTGATTGAGCTGCAGCCCCTCGACCCACGGGTCGGTAACTCTCGTCCCGCCGCCGAATCCTGTGCTCTGCCCGCCGATGTCGATCCAGTGCGCCCGGACCAGCGCGAAGCACAGCAGTTGCCCGTCGGCGAACACCGGCGTGTAGGTGACGACGTTATTGAGGTGCTGTCCGGCGACCGCCTGATGGTTGGTGATGAAGCCGTCGCCGGGATGGAAGCCGTCCGGGCCGTACCTGGCCATCGCGTCGTCGATGATCACGCCGAGGTCGGCGACGAAGTGCGAAACCCCGCCGAGATTCTGTGAGAGCAGCGCACCGTCCGGGCTGACCAGCGCGCAGCAGTAGTCCCGGACCTCGTAGATCATCATGTTGTATGAGCTGCGCTGCAGCACGTAGGACATCTCGTCGGCGATGGCAGGCAGCATCTTGCGGATCACGCTGCGGGTGATCGGATCGGCTGACTCGACGGCCGTCATCGCGCGTCTCCTGAGATCTGGATGACAAGCTCTCCGCCTGTGCCGCGGCGCAGCCGGTCGCCCGGCCACAAGACAGTGGTCGAGGCGTATTCCTCGACGATGGCCGGGCCTTCGATCTCCTCACCGATCCCGAGTAGCTCGCGGTTGTAGATAGGGGTGTCGACGGCGGGGACACCACGATCGAACGCCACCTGACGGCGGCCGCGCAGCGCACCTCCAGTTGTCCCCGTTACCTGCAGAACTGGCTGCGGTCGCGGCGTTACGGCCGCGACGCGTACGTTCACCAGTTCCACTGCCTCGGTCGGCGACGCGTGCCGGTAGCGCTGCCGGTGGATGTCGGCGAAGTCCGCCCTGATCCGCTCCGCGTCCCCGGAAGCGAGTACTTCCCTGGCGACAGGCACGGTGAGCGTGAACTCCTGGCCCGCGTAGCGGAGGTCGAGTCCGACGTCGAGGCTCATGTCGGCGTCGCTCACTCCCTCGTCGGCGAGCTGCTTGCGGCCGGCCTCGGCCAGTTCTTCGGCTATCTGGGTGACTTCGGCCCATACGACATGCTCGAAACCCGCGTAAACGGTACGCACGAGGTCATGGCGCAGGCTGGAGCCGAGCATGCCGACCGCCGAATAGTGGCCGGGGAAGGGCGGGATGATGACGAGCGGGATGTGCAGGTCGCGGGCGATGGCGCAGGCATGCAGCGGGCCAGCTCCGCCGAACCCGATGAGGGCGAAGTCGCGCGGGTCGTAGCCGCGTTCGACCGAGACCGCGCGCACCGCCAGGGCCATGGCCGCCTTCGCGATCTCGACGATGCCGTGCGCGGCGTCGACGGTGCTCATACCGAGCGGCGCTGCGATCTGCTCCGCGATCCCTCGCTTCGCGGCGTCGGTGTCCAGCGGCATCTCTCCGCCGAGGAATTCGGTTGCGCCCAGCCGGCCAAGCACCAGATTGGCGTCCGTCACCGTCGGCTGCGTCCCTCCCCAGCCGTAGCAGATGGGACCCGGCTGACCGCCGGCGCTCTCCGGCCCTACCTGCAGGGCGCCGACCTCGTCGATCCGGGCGATGCTGCCGCCACCGGTGCCGACCTCGATGACGTCGACGACCGGCAGCATGAGCGGCTGGCCGCTGGCGAGGCCGCCGATGTGGTACCCGTCGGCGATCGTCGGCTGGAAGTTGGTGACCAGGCTCGCCTTGGCCGTCGTCCCGCCCATGTCGAACGCTATGACATTCGGCAGATTCAGCTGGCGCCCGAAGTCGGCCGTGGCCGCGATGCCGCCAACCGGACCGGACTCCATCATCGCCACGGGGGTCCGGCGGGCCACATCGGGGGACATCGCACCGCCGTTGGACTGCATGATGAACAGCTGCCCGGTGAAGCCATGCTGACCGAGGAGCTCGCTCAGGTCATCGATATAGGTCCTGACCTTTGGCCCGATGTAGGCGTTGAGTACGGTCGTCGATGTGCGCTCGTATTCGCGATACGAACGCAGGATGTCATGGGACAGCGTGACGTAAAGGTCGGGCAGCTCGGCCGCGAGCGCCTCACCCATCCGGACCTCGTGTTCCGGCCGGGCGTAAGAGTGCAGCAGTGACACGGCGACCGACTCCGCGCCGCAGGCCCTGATCTTGGCGACCACGTCCGCGATTGCGTCGGGCCCCAGCTCCGTGATCACGCCGTGCGGGGTGACCCGCTCGTCCAGCTCGAAGGTCAGCCGGCGGGGGACGAGCGGCCGCGGGCGGCGGAAGAAGATGTCATAGGCGTCCGGTCGGTTTTGCCGCCCTACGGCGTACACGTCCCTGGTGCCCTTGGTGACGATCAGCGCGGTGACGGCCCCCTTGCGCTCAAGCACCGTGTTGATCGCGATCGTCGAGCCGTGCACGAAGTCCGAGACATCCGCCAGGTCCGCGCCCGCCTTGGCCAGCGTCTGGGCGATGCCCTCGATGAGGCGGGACGGGGTGGTGGCCGACTTCCCGTGACCCAGCTTCCCGGTCTCGCTGTCGTAATACACCAGGTCGGTGAAGGTGCCGCCGATGTCGAGCGCGACAGTGACAGTCAATGAGGATCTCGTTTCTACTCGGCTGATTCAGCCGGTACTCGCAGCCACGGCCTGGGACCGTAGCCGCGAGTCACCGCGTGGGACCGTGACTGGGGGAGTGGTTCAGGCGGACGGCAGCGGGAAGACCGATTCGGCGTTCTCGTGCAAGATGAGTTCGCGTTGCCGTGCCGACAGGCCTGCGTTCTGCACTACCTTGATGGCGGCTGACGGCTGCCAGCAGGGGTAGTCGGTCCCGTACATGACATGCCTATCCCCGTAGAACTTGACCGCCGTTTCAACCGTCAGTTCAGCCGGGCACACGGTGTCCACGTACATTCGCTTGAGGTACTCGCTTGGCCGCACGCTGAGTCCTCCGACGCGGGTGTTCTTGTCGAAGCGCCCCGCCTGGTACGGCAACAGCCCGCCGCCGTGGGTCTGCACAACCTTCAGCCGCGGGTGCCGCTCAAGGATCCCGGAGAAAATGAGGCGGAGGACGGTGACACTGGTGTCGAGCAGGCGCCCGATCGTCAGTTGCAGAGCCCTGTCGTAGTCGCTAAGCGTCTCGCCGAAAGCGGTATCGGTCGGGTGGATAATCAGCGGAACGCCGAGCTCCTCGACGCGACTGTAGAAGTCTTCCAGTCGCGGGTTGTCGGTGAATCCGTCAGATGTAAGTGCGGCTAGGTTAACGCCGACGAGCCCGAATTCCTTGATGGCCTCGTCCAGCAAGGCAAGGGCCTGACCGGTGTCATTAAGCGGAATGACGGCGGTTCCGTAGAAACGACCGGGATACCGTGCGTTGAGTTCTGCCAGCCGCTCATTGTAAGCACGGGCGAGCGGTGCCGCCTGGTCGATGGGAAGCTGATCGCAAAGACCGGATAGCACCCCGGTGGTGCAGATGACCGTTACATCCGCCCCGGCCGCGTCCTCTGAAGAGGCGAACCCGCGGGGTAGGTCGAACCACACGGGAGGCAGGTTCTCAGATAGCCTGCCCGCATTGTAGTAATAGCGCCAGCCATCATCGACGCGGACGGATCGTGGATACCCATTGACTTCGCTGAGACGTTCCATGAACGTTCGCGGGAACCAGTGGAAGTGAGTGTCAATCACTCGCACAGTTATGCACCTCCCACACGCGCTGCGCTGCACGCGGAATCAGGGCGGAAACCGCGATAATTCGAATCTAGGCCAGCTTGAACTTGACGTCAACCTCAAGTTGGGATGATTCACCGCGGTGCTAGGACGAGCTCGCCTGACCTGCTGGTATGCCGGGCCTGCCGGAGGCGGGTCGCTGACGGGCAGGCCTGCCTCAGTCTCCGCACGGTCGCTGAGGCGGCAGTCGGGATCCGGCAGGCGTGCCGTTATCTCGGACCGGGTTGCCTGCAAGCACTGCGGAACTTTGCGTTAGCATTCAAAGATGAGGACTGAACAAGAGCCGACAGCGGAAGAACTGCCCATCGCTAGGGCGGCAGGCGCACGTATTGACCCGCGATCCAAGAGCGGTATACGAACCCGCGCCGCGATCATCGACGCGGCCCGGGTGATTCTGGAGCGTGACGGGTTCCGCGATGCCCGGATCAGCGACATCACGCAAGAGGCGGGAGTCGCTAACGGCTCCTTCTACACCTACTTTGCGAGCAAGATTGAAGTGGTGAACGCGCTGCTCCCGGAAATCGAAGAGGACCTGCTCGACCCGACGGCGGCATCAGAAATCCACGGGGCGCCGGATATCGCGACGCGCATCGAGGCGATGATCCGCGCGTACTTGGATAACTACCGGCGGAACGTCAAGCTACTGAAAGTGCTCGAGGAGGTCACCCTTGCCGAGGAGACGGTAGCTGAATGGCGCCTGGAGCGCAGCCGAGAGTTTGCCAGGCGCACGGCAATCGACATCACTAAATGGCAAGAGCTGGGCCTGGTTGACGTAGAGCTGGATCCGGTTGTAACAGCACGGTCGCTGTCTAGCATGGTGGTGCGAATGGCCTACTTTGTTTATGCGGTGGGCGACACCATTCCTTTCGAGAAGCTCGTAGCCAACCTCAGCCGGCTGTGGATCAATGCGCTGCGGCTGCCATCTAACGGCGCCTGAGCGGCCAGCGCGAAACGCTCGATGTCCGTGCAGGTCCGCAAGGATTCGCACCCCCAGGACAGGTCGTGGACGACGGTCCCCGCCCCGGAAATCGCGGCCACGAGTTCGTCGAGAACCGCGTGCCGGCCGGTCGCGAAGGCCGAGAGGTCAAGAGTTGCCTGGCCGGCCCTGGTGCGTACGTCGACCCGGCGTGAGCTGGCGACGATTTCGCCGTCCGAACCGAACACGAGCAGCCGTTCGGTGTCCGCGTCGCCGAGCCGGGGCGCAGACCGGCCGTCAAGAACCTGCCGCAGCAGTGCCTGGCGGCGCTCCCGCTTGGCCGCTTCGTCCGCCACGCTTACGTCGCCCTTCCTGGGCGGATGTCCGGCCGCCGGAGACAGCCGGCCCACTCCGTCATGGGCGACGAATGCCGCAGGACCCTGATCGCTGGTCAGCCACGCGAAGTAGCTGCCGGGCACGAGGCGGTCTTGGTCGATGCGGATTCCCGCTTCCCGGACGGAGTAGCTGGCGCGGGTAACGGTTCGCACGACGTCGATCTGGTGGATGCCCTGGCGGCGGATAAGCCCCCCGCCCGCCGCGCCATCCCACTCCTCCGGCAGTCGCGGGCGGCGCATCCAGTCGGTGAACTTCTCGGCCAGTACCATGACTGGCCGGCCGATCGTCCCGGTGTCGATCACGCTCCGGACGGCCTGGACGTACGGCTCGAATGCCTCCGAATGCCCGACGATGACCACGCGATCGAACGCGCCCGCCAGCGCCGTAAGCTCCTCCGCCTCGCCGAGGGTCGCGGTGACCGGCTTCTCGACGATGACATGACGGCCGGCCTGGAGCGCCCTGCGCACGTGCTCGAAGTGCAGCGGAGTCGGCGTCGCGATGTGCACGGCCTCGACGCGGTCGTCAGCAAGGAGCTGGTCGAGCGAGTCATACCGGCGCGGCTCGCCGCCACCGTCTGCGCCAAGCCATCCGATGTCGACGTCGGCGATCGCTGTAACCGTCACCTCACCATGGCCGAAGGCGGCGCCGAGCATGGCGGCACCGGCAGTGCCGAGACCGACCACGCCGAGCCCGATGGTCAATGGCCCGCACCTGCGGCGCTGGCGGCCGGCGCAGACTGTCCCGTCACCAGCTTCAGCACTTCCGTCCGGAGCTTGGTGAACCGCGGGTCGGCTCTCGTCTCAAGCTGATTGCGTGCAGGCCCGAGGTCAATCGGCAGGTCCCTGGTGACCACGCAGGGCGACTTCGACAGCGCGATGATCCGGTCGCCCAGGTAAACGGCCTCGTCGATGTCGTGGGTTACGAAGACGATGCTCATCCCGAACTCCTCGCGGACCCGCAGCACCAGGTCTTCGAGTTCGAAACGGGTCTGCGCGTCCACGGAGGCGAATGGCTCGTCCATCAGCAGCAGCTTGGGCTGGTAGGCGAGGGCGCGCGCGATGGCTACCCGCTGCTGCATGCCGCCAGACAGCTGCCACGGGTACCGGTGCCCGGTCCCATCCAGGTTCACCGCGCTGAGTGATTCAGTCACCAGCTTGGTACGCTCCGCGCGCGGCAGTCGCTTGGCTTTCAGTGGCAGCGCGACGTTGCCGGCCACCGTCAGCCAGGGGAACAGCGAGCGGCTGTAGTCCTGGAAGACCACGGCCACCTCGGGCGGGGGCGCGGTAACCTGCCGCTTCCCGAGGTGAACGCTGCCCTTCGTTGGCTCGAGAAGACCAGCCAGGCAGCGGAGCAGCGTCGTCTTGCCCGCGCCGCTCGGGCCGACGATGCAGACGAACTCGCGCTCGCGCGCGTCGAAGCTGATCTCGCGGATGGCCTCGTGCGGATCGCTGCCGCGCGACGCGTACGTCTTGCCGATCGCCCGCACTGACAAGAAAGCGGCGTCCGACAGCAAAGCGGTGTCAGAGTCGCCAGCCGGTTGCCCGGCACTGGAGCTTAGCGTGGGCCAGGCGGAACCGGCCTTTTTAAGGTCAGCCACTTTCATCCCCTCGCTTGCCGGGCGGTCATTCCGGTATGCCAGTACAGTATTCCTCGCTCTGCGAGTACGAAGAGTGTGTTCAGAACAATTCCGACAACGCCGAGCAGCAGCATGCCAGACCAGATGCCTTGCGTATCGAAATTAGACTGGGCAGCCGAAATAGCATAGCCAATTCCCTGGGTTGCCGCCAGGAACTCGCTGGCCACCATCAGCAGGATCGATACCTGAAGTGCAACCCGCGCCCCGGCGACAATCTGCGGGGACGCCGCGGGCAGCCGCAGCATAAATATCTCTCGCAGCGGGCCAATTTGATAGCTGCGCGCGGTCTCGAGCTGGACGCTGCTTATGCTCTGGAAGCCATCGTACGCATTGAGCAGCACCGGCCACATGCAGCCGAAGGCGATGATGGCGACCTTGAATCCGTCGCCGAGGCCGAAGATCAGCAGCAGCGCGGGAATCAGTGCGGGCGACGGCAGGCCGCGGAAGAAGGTGATCAGCGGCAGCGACGCGTTGTAGAGGGTTCGCACGCTGGACAGCAGCAGCGCGATGGCAACCCCCGCGACCACCGCGATCGCATATCCGGCCGCGATGTGCCAGAGACTCGGGACGAGGTCGGTGGACAGTTGCTGCCCGCCGTTACCGAGCCACTCTGTGCGGAAGGCATCGATGATGACCCACAGCGGGGGGAAGTACAGCGACCGCGGCGACGGCGCGTACCACCACAGCAGCAGCAGGGCGACAGGCATCCATAGGTAAAGCAGCCCGCGGGCGCCGAGCAGGCCGAACTTCTTCACCATGTCACTTGTCCCGGTAGATGTCGTGCCAGGCGAGGACCCGGCGTTCCAGTGCCATCAGACCGGTGACCAGGATCACGCCTACGGTGCCGACGACGAGGATCATGGCGTAGGTGTAGCTGATATCTCCGCCCTCCTGGCCCTGCATGATCTGCAGGCCGATGCCGCTGCCGCCGGCCACGATCTCCGACAGCACGTCAAGCAGCAGGGCCGCCGCCGCGGCGAGCCGCAGTCCGGTAGCGATATAGGGCGCTGCGGTCGGCATCGTTATCGATCTGAACTGGGCCAGCGTGCCGAGGCCGAAGACACGGCCGGTGTCGCGGACAACGGGGTCAACCGACCGGACGCCGTAGATGGTCTGCATGAGGATGGGAAAGAACACCCCGAATGTCACGAGGAGTACTTTCATCTGCAGCGTTGTGCCGAACAGGAGCACCGCGAGGGGCAGCACCGCGATCACCGGGATCGTTTTCAGGAACTCGATGACCAGGAAGGAGCTGCGGTAGGCGATGTCGTTGAGACCGATAACGGTGCCAGCGAGCACGCCCGCCGCCGCCCCGAGGGCGAAGCCGATGGCAGTGCCTTCGAGCGTCTCGGCTACGCCCTGCCAGAGATGCCCGGTGCCCAGTGACGGGACCAGGGTGCGGACGGTGGTGGAGGCCGACGGCACGGCCACCGGGTCCAGCACCTTGGTCACCGTCAGGACCTGCCAGATCGCGACCGCGATCGCGATTCCGGCCAGGCCCGCTGCCCACTTTCTTACGTCGAACGCGACTCGGTCCATCGCGCTACCCCGTGTACTTCCCTCCGTCGGCGAACAGCAGCTTCGTGGCCGGGCTGCCTGGTGCCACCCACGCGATCGTGTTCTGTGCGGGCACCGGGCTCTTCAGGTCGTTGTACTTCAGCATGAGGTTCGCGTACTTGATGAGGGTGTCGGGCGCGAGGCTGTCGGTGTAGACGATGTCCGGCGGCACATCTGCCTTCGCCGCCGCGGCTGAGAGTCCTGACACCGTGCCGATCTCGGCCAGCGCCTCGGACGGATGCGCGGCCGCGTACAGGATCGACTGGTCCTCAGCCTCCACGAAGCGCGTCATCACGGCGGTGTTGGCGGTGAGGTAAGAACTGGTGGCGGCGTAACACTCGGTCGTCCACGGCGCGGTCACGTTGTCCAGGTCGGCGAGCAGCTTCTGATCTCCCGACTGCTCGCCGCTCACGATGAACGGCTCGACCTCGAAGCCCGCCTGGATCGTGCCGCTCTTCAGCGCGGCGGCCATGTCGGCGAACGGGATCGTGGCCAGCTTGATGCTGGAGAAGTTGCCGCCCGCTGCCTCCACGCCGGCTTCCAGGTACAGCTCGTTGCTGCCCGCGAGCTCGTTGAGGCCGACGGTCTTGCCTGAGAGCTGGGCGAGGCTGGTGATGTTGCTGCCCTTTGCTACCATCACGGCGTTCTCGGGATAGGACGGGTTCACGTTGTTGGCGGGGCCAAGCGGCGCGATGCATTCGATGCCCTGGCCGGCCTCGTCCGCCTTGAGCAGCAGCGGCGTGGTTACGAAGCCGAGCTGCTGGTGTCCGCTGTGCAGGTTCGCGATGATCACGTTCACGTTGGAGGCGGGCTGGAGATTGACCGTCAGCCCGTAGTGGGCGAAGATCCCGACCTTCTCGCCAAGTGCCAGCGGGATGTTGGCGTAGAACGGCACTTCGCCGATGTTGATCGTGGTCAGCGACTGACTAGTGGTCGCGGCCGGCGAGGCCCCCGCGGTGGAGGTGGAGGTCCCGGTGCTGCTGCTGCTCGAACTGCCGCCGCTACTACAGGCGGCGAGGGCCAATACGGCCACGGTAGCCCCGCTAAGCGCCGCCAGCCGACGGCGATTGGCTATCCGCGAAAGCCGGCCATGCGTTCCCGGGTTATCGGCGGCGCGCATTGTTCTGCTCCCTTGCCTTCACTGATCGGCTCCTTTGCTTTCAGCGACGAACGTTAGTGATATCGACGCAGCACGCGCGTGCTAATACCGGCGATAGGCGGCATGGGCGTTAAATTGATGCGTGTATTAGCAGTCAGCGGAAGTGGGGGTCGCTGACCGCGACAAAGGTGCCCTGTACACCCGACTAGACCCTGATTGATGTTCCAAGTATTAAACTTGAGGCTACATCAAGCTTCCTAGGTGTCAAGACCCTCGTTAAGAGAAAACTTACCTACTGAGAGGCAGAAGTGGCTGCCGAGTTGACACCGCAGCCGCTTTTGCCGAGGGTCCTGACATCGATGTCCGAACGGTCCCCGTGCTGCTCGCCAATCTCGGCCGCGGTCCCGGGGACTCGGCAGCTCTGGTAGGCTCTGCGAGCACGGGCCGTTAGCTCAGTTCGGAGTGAGCGCTACCTTGACACGGTAGAGGTCAGAGGTTCAAATCCTCTACGGCCCACTGTGTCGTGAACCTACCTCTACGGCCCACTGAGCGCCTCGGGGGTACCTCCTCGCGAGGCGTGTGTACCCCTCGATGTAATCGAGTGCGGTGTCCCCTCACCCCGCGCCGCCGGTCTGTCTTCCTCGGCCGGTTGTCGGCGTGGCTGGTGGCTAAGTCGCCCGGGAAACTGCGGCGACGTTCCCGGCGTTACGCCCGGTCCATTGCCACCTGCAGGACACCAGAAGTTTGCTGCACATGGATTCGCGGAGCCCCGCCGGAGCCGTGGATAGCCCTTATCCGACCGTGTCCAGCCCCAGGTCCAGCACCGGCGACGAGTGCGTCAGCGCGCCGACTGACAGGTAGTCCACACCGGTCTCCGCGACCTCTCGAGCGTTGGAGAGCCGCAGGCCGCCGCTCGCCTCGAGGCGTACCCCGTCGTACCCACGGGCCACCGCCACGGCCTCCCGCAGCGACTCCGCCGGCATGTTGTCCAGCAGGATGAACCGCGCCCCGGCAGCGAGGGCCTCGCGCACCTGGGCCACCGAGTCACACTCCACCTCCACGACCATCCCGGCTGGTGCCGCCGCGTGCACCGCCTCGACCGCCGCGGCCACCCCGCCCGCCGCGGCGACGTGGTTGTCCTTGACGAGCGCCGCGTCACCGAGCCCCATCCGGTGGTTCTCCCCGCCGCCGCACCGCACCGCGTACTTCTCCAGCGCCCGCAGTCCCGGCGTCGTCTTCCTGGTATCCCGGACCACCGCGCCGGTCCCGGCTATCGCGTCCGCCCAGGCCCGCGTCGCCGTCGCCACCCCGGACAGGTGGGTGAGGAAGTTCAGTATGGTCCGCTCGGCGCCGAGCACCGCGACGGCAGGTCCGGCCACGCGCAGGACGGCGTCCCCGGAGTCGATCCGCGTCCCGTCCGCAACCAGGACGGTGCCGGCCGGCTGGCTCTGCTGCGCATTCGCCTGGTACTCGGGAAGGAGGTCAAGCACCGCGAGCGCGACGGGAATGCCGGACAGCACGCCGGCCTCGCGCGCAACGACCTCGGCGGTCACTGTCCGGCCCGCCACGGTCGCCCCCGAGGTCACGTCGGCCCCGTACCTGAAGTCCTCGTCCAGCGCTGCCCGCACCGCGCGCGCTACATCGCGGGCGTCCAGTCCGGCCGCCCTCAGCGCTCGCAGTGTCTCGTCGCTGAGTCCCGCCGCGCGGGCAGCTTCCGAAACCCCGGCTGTCACAATTCCTCCTCGGTCACCAGCAGCTGGTCTCCGTCCACGCGCGTCAGCGTGTGCCACGGTCGACCCGCAGTCTCTGCCGCGTCTCGGCGCCGGTGGCACCCCCGGCTCTCCGCCCGGCGTAGCGCCCCCGCCGCGATCAGCGCCGACACCATCCGCAGGTTGGCCGCTTCAACGTTCTCCAGATCAAGTGGAGCCTGGACGTGGGCGGCTTGTTCCGCACCCGTCCCCGCCCCATGCGCCGTCGAAACCCAGCTAGCTGCATCCTGGGGAGCGCGCGGGGCGCCCGTCTCCGCGATCTCCCGGACCAGCTCGGCGAGCCCTTCGGCGTCCCGCATGACGCCTGCCCACCGCGACATCGCCAGCGCGAGCTCGGCCCGGCGGTCGGCGACGGCCGGTCCGTACGCCTCTGCCGAGCCATCGTCCGGGCTTCTCGTCCCGTACGCAGCGGCCGTCCCCGATCGCGGATGTGACCGGCCGGCCCCTTCCGCCCACGCGGTGTCCTTGGTCTGCGACGCGCCCGCGCGCACCCTAAGAGATTCCGCGAGCGCCTCACCTGTGCGCCGGCCGGCGATGATCGCCTCGGTGACCGAATTGGAGGCGAGCCGGTTCGCGCCCTGGACGCCGGTCGATGCCGCCTCGCCGACGGCGTACAGGCCCGGGATGGTGGTACGCCCGTCCAGGCTGGCAAGGATGCCGCCGCAGGAGTAATGCGCGCCGGGCGCCACCGGAATGAAGTCGGTCACCGGGTCAATGCCATGTTTCCTGCAGGCCGCGGTCACGGTCGGGAACCCGGCTTCGAGCGTCTCTCGCCCGAGCGCGGTCGCGTCAAGCCATACGTGCCCAGCTGACCCCGCCGCGATCACTGCGGCCATCCGGGCGGCCACGACATCGCGCGGCGCCAGGTCTCCGCGCGGGTCGTGGCCCGCCATCAGCGGAGTCCCGTCGAGATCGCGCAGCACCGCCCCGGCTCCGCGCAGCGCTTCGGTGATCAGCGGGCATTGCCCGCTCGCCCCCGGCAGCCACAGCACAGTCGGGTGGAACTGCACGAACTCCAGGTCCCGCAGGACGGCCCCCGCGCGCGCCGCGATCGCGATCCCGTCCCCAGTCGCCCCGGCCGGGTTGGACGTCGTGACGAACGCCTGACCGAGCCCTCCGGCCGCGATCACCACGGCACGGGCGGAAATCACGCCCGGGGTAAGCAGCCCGTCCGGCCCGATGAGCGCGGCCGTCAGTCCCTCGGCTGCATACGAGGGAACAGCGGGGGCGGGGACCGGCGCCTGAGCGGGCGAGCCGGCCGGGCCGGCGTTGGCAGCCGCCATTCCGTCCATCGCTGGCCATCCGGTGCCGATCCCCGCCCCGTCATCCCCCTCGTTCACGGCGCGCGGAACCAGGTCGAGCGCGATCGTGCGGTCCATGATTTCGATCCGGCTGGTGAGCAGCGCGCCGAGCAGTGCACGGTGCACCTCCGCTCCGGTGGCGTCATCCCCAGAGTGCACGATGCGGTGTTTGCTGTGCCCGCCCTCAAGGCGCAGGTCGCTAGTTTCAAGCTCCGCACCGAGCCGGGTCAGCCAGTCGATCGCCCCGGGCGCGCTGTCCGCTAGCGCGGCCACGGCCTCCGGCTCGCATAGTCCGGCCCCGGCCACCAGGGTGTCCGTCACGTGCGCCGCGGCGGTGTCGCCCGGCCCGAGAGCTGCCGCGAGCCCGCCCTGCGCGAGTGGCGTCGCCCCGCCGACCAGGTCCTTGGTGACAACCAGAACCCGCAGTCCGGCCGCGGCGGCGGTGAGCGCGGTCGAGATGCCCGCCGCCCCGGACCCGACGACGACGACGTCCGTGTCCAGCCGCCACACCGGGTGGACCGATGGCAGCCCGGTGATCCGCGACGTCAGCACGATCCCGCCCGTCTCCCAGCCGTCTGCCGCCCACCCCGGAGATTGCGTGTCGTCAGTGCCGGGTCCCCGGCCAGACGAACGATTTTCTCCTGGGTTCGCGCCTTGGGCCTGTGGGCCGGTCACCTCGTTGCCGCCGGAACCGGGATCGCGGCGGGGGAGGGGCCGATCGAGATCATGGCTTCGACCGCCCGCCGTGCCCTGGCCGCGACGCCGGGGTCTACGAAGACCTCGGTCTCGCCATCGCGCAGGCACCGCTCAAGCGCCTCGGCCGTGATCATCTTCATGTAGTGGCAGTTCGCGTGCGGGTTCACCGGCTCAAAGCTGACCGCGGGGTTGGCCTTCCGCAGCTGGTGCAGCATCCCGGTCTCGGTGGCCACGAGCACCGCCGTCGCGCGGGTCGACTTGGCCGCTTCCAGCATGCCGCCGGTCGACAGCACCCGCGTCCGCGATGCGGGCAGGTCGCCGGTTCCCGCCTGCCACAGCGCCGAAGTCCCGCAGCCGCATTCCGGGTGGACGTACAGCTCGGCCTCGGGATTCGCTGCCGCCATGTCACGCAGTGCCTGCGGGGAGATCCCCGCGTGGACATGGCACTCGCCCGCCCAGATATGCAGGTTCTCTCGCCCGGTCACCCGCCGGACGTGAGCGCCGAGGAACTGGTCGGGCAGGAACAGCACCTCGCGCGCGGCGGGGATCGCGGAGACAACTTCCGCCGCGTTGGCCGAGGTGCAGCATACGTCGGAGAGAGCCTTCACCTCGGCGCTCGTGTTGACGTACGCGACGACCGCCGCGCCTGGGTGCTCCGCCTTCCACTCCCGGCGCTGGTCCGCCGTGATGCTGTCAGCCAGCGAGCAGCCTGCGCCGGCGTCCGGGATGAGCACCGTCCGGGACGGGGAGAGGATCTTGGCGGTCTCCGCCATGAAGTAGACCCCGCAGAGTACGATCACTGACGCGGAACTGGCCGCCGCGAGCCGGGCAAGCGCAAGCGAGTCCCCGACGTGATCGGCGACCTCTTGAATCTCGGGCCGCTGGTAGTTGTGGGCGAGGATCACCGCGTCGCGCTCTCCGGCCAGTCGGCGCACCCGCGCCGCCCAGCCCGCATCCACCGGTCCGCGAGTCTCGGACGTCTCGTCAATGGATGCCTGGTGAACCCGTGCTGTCGCGTTCGTGTCTCTCATGTTTCCGACTGTAAGTCGAAAACTAGCGGTTTACAACTACCGGGCAGAAACTTGTGACTGGCCTCACACGATGCGCCCCGCCGTGCTAGTCGGTCTTGCGCCAGAAAGCTCATGGCCGCCTGGCGAGCCCTACCATGAGCATGTGCCAGCTGACACGTTCCCCCACGAAGCGCTCGGAGTCGTGTTTCAGGTGCGCGATGGGCGGCTGACCGTGCTGCTGTGGCGGCGGGCGGAGCAGCCTTTCCAGGGTTCGTGGGCGCTGCCGGGCGGGCTGTTGTCGGCCAGCGAGCGCCTCGGCGCATCCGCGAGCAGGCACCTGGCCTCGAAGGTCGACCTCCCCGAGATCGCCCACCTCGAACAGCTGGAAACCCGCAGCGACCCGGTCCGCGACCCGCGCGGGCGCGTACTCGCGACCGCCTACCTCGCACTCGTCGTCCCCGGCGCGCAGCCGCGGCTGCAACCGGACACGGCCTGGCATCCCGTGGACGACTTGCCGCCGACCGCCTTCGACCACGGATCGATCATCGGCTCCGCGCGAAACCGCCTGCGCGCCAAGCTCTCCTACACGAACATTGGCTTCGCCCTGTCGTCGGAGACGTTCACCATTTCCCAGCTTCGCGACACCTATGCGGCGGCACTCGGCCACCCGATCTCAGCCACGAACCTGCAGCGCATCCTGACCAGGCGCGGCGTGATCGAGCCGACAAACCACATCGCGCGCCCGACCGCCACAGGCGGCCGCCCGGCTACCGTCTACCGCTTCGCCTCCCGCGAACTGGTCGTCACGAACCCCTTCGCCGCCTTCCGTCCCCGCGCCGCCGGGTTACGCCCCGCGAAAGACCTCGTCCACTGTGGCCGCAGTGACCGCGGCCTCGGACCACGCCTTGAGCCTGGCGAGGTCGTCACAAGAGTCGATGAGATCCCTCTGGTGGTCTGTGATCTCGAAGTGCCGTGCCTTGAGGACCATGTACACGGCGCCGCGCCCGCCCGTGATCAGGCCTTCTTCGCGGCCCTGCTCCAGGCCCTCTTCGCGGCCCTGCTCCAGGCCCTCTTCACGGCCCTGGCCGTAGTAGCGCCGGCCCAGCTTGCTGAACGGCTCGCTGTACTTCGTTGCCATGAGATGCTCCAGAGCGTCGCGCACCACTTCCGGTGACAGCCTGAGTCCGTATTCATAGTACTTCCTGGCCTGGTCAGACCCCAGTGAAAGGATCCCCGCCGCGAAGGCGTTCAGGACGCTCTCATTGCTTCCGTGGTATGCCACCGACATGACTCCAAGCGCCGGATCGCGGGCAAGAAGTTCAGGCCAGGTGAATGTCGGCACTTGCGCCGAACGCAGGACGGTCGGCCAGTGGGTGTAACCGTGGAGCGTTGTCGGAATCGGCCGTGCGTACCATTCGGCGGTCCTTTCGTCTGGGCAGATCACGAACAGAACGACCGGGCATTCGTACCGCAGCCACTTCGCCGCCGTATAGCGAGGCCATTGCCGCAGCTTGCTCGCGTCCGTAGCTTGCTGAAGCTCCACGATGATGACGCGGTTGGGATTCTCAACTGATCCCTCGACCAGGACCAAGTCGGGGTCCAAGTCCCGGGACAGCATTCGGTCGGTCTCGTTGGTTGGCGCCAGGAACAATTGCGCGTCCGCCGCCAGATCCACATCAGCGAGGCGAAGGGCGCGGCCAACCAAGCCTGGATCGTCCCTGAAGAGATCGACTCCTGTGTCGTGCCATAGGGAGGGCATGAAATGACGATACGCCATCAATATCGATTGAAGCCGCAAATTACGAAAACAGTCGAACTGGCAACCTATTGACAGCTCGACTTGTCAGTCTCGCTGACTGGCACAGAGCCTGAGACCTCGGTCCGTTCTGCATAGAAGAATTTATTGTTCGCCAACGTGAGACACGAGTCACGCTTGACATCATGACGACCTCGCTTGACACCGGATCTCCGGTGCACCTGCGCGCTGTCTCGGCACCGAACCAGCCGACGGTGACGCCAGCGCTCGAGGACCTCTACCGGGGTTTCGAGCAGGAGCTGCTCATCCCGCTGTGGACCGAGATCGGCGACCTGATGCCGGTGCATCCGAGGTCGAAGGCGGTGCCGCACCTGTGGCGGTGGGGCAACCTGCGCGAACTGGCCGCCAAGGCCGGCGAACTCGTCCCGGTCGGACGTGGCGGGGAGCGCCGGGCGATCGCGCTCGCGAACCCCGGGCTGCAAGGCCGGCCGTTCGCGACCGCGACGCTGTGGGCTGCGATTCAGTACTTGATGCCGGGCGAGAACGCGCCTGAGCACCGGCATACGCAGCATGCTTTCCGGTTCGTGCTCGAGGGCGAGGGCGTCTGGACGGTAGTGGACGGTGACCCGGTGGCCATGCGCCGCGGCGACTTCCTGCCGCAGGCCGGGTGGAACTGGCACGCGCATCACAATGCGACCACAGAGCCGATGGCCTGGATCGACGGGCTTGACATTCCTTTGCAGTACGTGACCGAGGCGCAGTTCTTCCAGCCTGGGAGGGACGAACTGTCGGCGGCTGAACAGACCACCCCGGAGCGGTCTCGCTCCGAGCGGCTCTGGGGCCACCCGGGATTGCGCCCGCTGGCCGCGTCCGCCGGGCCGGCGACGCCAGGCTCGCCGCTGCTTGCCTACCGGTGGGAGTTCACCGACCGGGCCTTGGCAGATCAGCTCACCCTTGAGAAAGAGGGCTACGGCGGCACCGTCGAGCCTGGTCACGCCGCTGTCCGCTACACCGACCCGGCGACCGGTGGGGACGTATTGCCGACCATCAGGGTCGAGTTCCACCGGGTGGCGCGCGGCGCGCAGACCACCCCGGTCCGCGAGACCGGCTCGTCGGTCTACGCGGTCTTCGACGGTTCCGGGACCGTGACCGTCGGGGACAAGACCTGGTCGGTGGCCCGAGGGGACCTATTCGTCGTCCCCTCCTGGCAGCCGTTCGCCGCCAAGTCCGAGGCGGGCACCACCGATTCCGATTCGGGCGCCCTCGATCTGTTCAGGTTCAGCGACTCGCCCGTCTTCGAAGCGCTCAAGCTCAACCGGACGGTTGCCGTTCGCGGCGACGACGACATGGAAGGTACCGCGAAGTGAGCCAAGCGACCACGCCCGAGAACCGGCCGGACGTCATCGTCGTTGGCGGTGGCATCGGCGGCCTGTCCGCCGCGTACGCGCTGACCCGCAAAGGGCTGCGGGTTCGCGTGCTAGAGCGCGCGGGAGAGTTCGGCGAGGTTGGCGCCGGCATCCAGATCGCCCCGAACTGCACCCGCATCCTGAAGGCCTACGGCCTGCTGGATGAGGCCGAGCGGCTCGGCGTCCTGCCCGAGCACATGGTCATGAAAGACGCCACCGATGGCACCGTCCTGACCAGCCTCGACCTGCGCGACATGGAAGGCCGCTACGGCACCCCGTACATGGTCATCCACCGCTCCGACCTGCACGGCCTGTTTCTGGCGGCCTGCCAGAACGCTGGCGTCGACCTGCGCACCAGCCAGCACGTCACCGAGTACGAGAACACTCCTGACGGCGCACGCGCCTGGCTTGCCGACGGCCAGATCCATGAGGCGAACGTGGTGATCGCGGCCGACGGCCTGCACTCCGTCGCCCGCGGGCAGCTAGTCGGCGACGAGCCGGTCAACTCGGCCTACGTCGCCTACCGCGGGGCGGTCCCGATTGAGAAGGTCCTGGCGAACAACGTCTCGGAAACCGACGTGGTCGTTTACATCGGCCCGCACTGCCACTTCGTGCAGTACCCGCTGCGCGGTGGCGAGATGTTCAACCAGGTCGCGGTCTTTGAGTCCGGGAAGGCGAAGGCGGGCGAGGAGGACTGGGGAACCCCGGACGAGCTCGACGCCGCCTTCGCGGGAATGACGGAGAACATCCAGCTCGGCCTTCCGCTGATGTGGCGGGACCGCTGGTGGCGGATGTTCGACCGGGACCCGATCCTGACCTGGGTATACGGCCGCATCGCCCTGCTGGGCGACGCCGCCCACCCGCCGCTCCAGTACATCGCCCAGGGCGCGATCATGGCAATCGAGGATGGCTACGTCCTAGCCGAGCACCTGGCCGCGAACCCCGCTGACATCGACGGTGCCCTGGCCGCCTACCAGGCCGTCCGTGCCGAGCACTGCCGGCGCGTCCTGCTCACGTCCCGCGCCTGGGGCGAGCTCTGGCACCTGGACGGCGACAAGCGCGCCCGCCGCAACGAAATCCTTCGCGCCCGCGATCCCCGCGACTACTCCTTCGTCGACTGGCTTTACTCCGTCACGGCGCTCACCCCCGGCGAGGAGCCGTCGCTCTTCAAGCCAATCCCGCTATCAGACCCCGCTCCGGCCGCTGTCGGCTAGGAAAATCAAAGCACTCATCCGGAACGAACCGCTATTTCACGCACCGCGTGGCGCCGCTTCTGGATCGCTGCGGATACCGCCCAGGTGTAGTAATCCGTCGCCGTCCCGCCTGGAGACGTTGAGGTGTCAGGCAGTATGCCAAGCGCATCCACCACAGCTAGCGCCTCGGCCCGGTTACGCACGCCAAGCTTGCGGAAAAGCCGCGTCTGGGTGTTCTCGACGGTTTTGGGAGAAATTCCGAGTGTCCGTGCGGTTTGCCGGATCGAGTCCCCGCGCGCGACTGACTGAAGGATGTCACTTTCCCGGGCGGTCAGCTCGGGCAACTCCCCGCTGTGCATCATCCGCTGGCCGAGTCCCGGCCGGACGACGCCGATTAGCGACCGCATCGGCAGTGAGTCGACCACGAGATAGCCCTGACTCACCATCCGCAGCACTGCGAGGAAATGGTCATTGATCCGCTCTGCCGGCACCAGCGAATTGGCCCCGCTGGCCAGCGCCCTGGCGAGTTCTGGCGAATCGAGCGGCCCGCTATGCACTACGATCGCCGGAACACCGAGTTCTTCGACCAGGTCCCAGTCAGCCGGCTCTGGATTGACCAGCGCGGCCAGGATCGGACCGCGATTCCAGTGCGCCCAGTGCGCGTCAGCCAGCGGTGCGTGCGCCCGGACCAGGACAAACGGCAGCCCGCTCGCGATCAGGGCGGCCACCACCTGGTCCCGGGCCTGGCAGGGCGGCCCGGACACTATCGTCAGCACCGGGAACGCTTCGCTGTTCGTCATCGGCTGCCGAGCGGGCTTGCCGGCGCTCTGGTCGAGCATGCCAAGCGACGCTGTCCGGGAGACCGCCTGCGTGCTGCTGTTCACACCTAGCTTCGCGTACACGCGGCGCTTGAGGTTCTCTACCGTCACGGGACTGATTCTGAGCAGTACCGCGATCTCCGCGACGCTGTGCCCCGAGCTCATCATCGTCACGAGCTGCAGTTCCCGGTCGGTCAGGCTGCGCTGGCCGATGTCGGCGCGCACCACGCTTTTCCGCCGCAGCAACGCCAGCACGCCCGCGAGGCCACGTGATTCAGGCACAAGCGAGGGAATGCCGGTGCGGCAGGCGAGCGCGAGATCCGGCTCGGAAGCGTCCCGGTAGATCACGATTACATTCAACCCGGGAAAGCGCTGCAGAAGATTGTCCGCGAATACGGCGAACTCGCGTAGCCGCGGCCCCGCGTCCATGATCACGGTGTCGGGCCGACCCAGTTCGCACAACGCCGGAAGCTCCGCTGGCTCCGCGACCTTGCCCACGACGGCAAGATCCGGCCGGGCGCCAAGGCACATAGCGAGCGTATCGCGGAGAAGTCGTCGCGACGACTGCACGGCTATCCGGACGGTGACGCGAGAGGGAATCGCAGTCATCGGTTCGCCTAATATCTTGGTTGTCCGCTCCTACGAATTGTTGTACTAACCAAGTTACGCTGGGCCAGCGCATTGCGAAGACATGACCGACATATGCGCGGGTATCAGCTATGTTGTCTGGGATATTCCATACGCCTGTCATTGTGCCTTCCGTGACCGGGAAACGCGACGAAGCTCCTGCCGACATGGGCGGCTGGCTGGCCGATCACGTCTTTCAGCAGGAGCTTCGTGGCAGGGGTCGGCTCAGCTCGCCCGGATGGGTGTGTCGACGGCCTTCAGGACGAGGTTCATTTCGGTCTGGACGCGGGCGGCGGCGGCAGCAGCCCGGGGGTCGAGGGACCGCATCTGGATGAGCGTGGCTGACCGGGCCTGCTCGGCGGTGAGCTTTGCGAGGGCCTGGTTATCTCGGATGACTGCCTGGGCTGCACCGGCGATCGCGGGCGGGAACGCGACGCCTGCCAGGCTGGTGTCGAACGCCCGCTCGGTTGTCGCCTCCGCGGTCAGGGCCGCTTCGGCGACGGCGAGGTCGCGTCCTTCGCTGGCGATGTAGGCGTCCCGCTCAACATTCAGCTGCTGGGTGGCGGGAGCCGAGAGCTCTTTGTACTGACTGGCCAGCATCGGCTGGGTGGTACATGCCTGGGCGAAGGACGACAGGCCGGGTTCGCA
>Ga0123356_10001622_pt1 | contig 24664 bp, 10 predicted proteins | sample TergutEmb28metaG_2_FD_92546 | JGI IMG/M metagenome (GOLD analysis project Ga0123356, IMG submission 92546) | Embiratermes neotenicus P3 segment gut microbial communities from Petit-Saut dam, French Guiana - Emb289 P3 | ecosystem: Host-associated > Arthropoda: Insects > Digestive system > Gut ...
AAAGCTATTGAAAAACGATTGGCAGAAATATCGGAGTTGCAGAAGCAAATCGGTACATATGGAAAAACTCGCGAGGTATACGAAAGGTACAGGAAGTCGGGATGGAGTCAGGATTTTTATGAAACTAACCGTACTGATATTACACTCCACCGAGCGGCGAAGAAACATTTTGATTTATTCAAACTGAAGAAACTGCCAACCATCGCATCACTCAAACAGGAATATGCTTCATTAACAACCGAAAAAAAGACGTTGTACAACGGCTACCATGATGCCAAAAATACCATGCGTCAGCTTCTCGTTGCGAAAGGTAATGCAGAGCGAATATTGGGTGTTGATACTGACGCACAAGAACGCGAACGTGTACGCACACAAAATCGAAGCTTTACGCACGAATTATAACTTTGTTTAAATCTTCGCTCATTCGGTCATGACCATGTAAACACGGTCGTGACTCTCATTTCACTCGATTATAGGTTGCTATGCAACCGTAGCAGACACGCCGGTAGGCGTGGCTTAAACGACCGCTTTGCGGTCGAGGGGTATTAGGGGAATCCCCTAACAAGCAAACATTGGAACAATGTTGTGGAAGTGCAGTCGCACTTCCATTGCTTGCCAAAACGTTTTGGACGTTATGAATTGTAAGTTGGACGTGGAAACACGATGTTCCGCGTAAAGCTTACAAAGCTGTTAGTTCGATACCACCGTGCCGTTGCTTTGAAGATTAACACAATAAATACGGCACGGCATTATACGAAGCATAGGAAACAGTAAGCTTAATCACGTGACTAACACGTGATATCACGTGATTCAATAAATTTAAAGGAGAACACATATTATGATTATAGCGATAGATCATGGAAACAAACAAATCAAGCTGTCCGGAGGTCGTGTATTTACTTCTGGCTTGCGTGAAAGCGAAATCCGCCCACCCTTTGGCGACGATATTATGATTTATAAAGGAAAATACTACACCATCTCAGACAAGCGGATTCCGTTTATGAAGGATAAAACCGTTGATGATCGGTTTTATGTACTCACATTATTTGCCATTGCGTTTGATATTGAGGATTCGGGGAGATACGATTCCGGTGTAATGTCAATCCATCTGGTGTGTGGTCTGCCACCTGCTCACTTCGGTGCGCAATACAAACGCTTCCAAAGTTATTTCATGCGTGGTGTTGAAGAGTTTGAGCTACATGGGAAACGATTCAGAATACAAATAAATGAAGTCACAACTTACCCACAAGCATTCGCTGCAGCGATGCCGGTTTATAACAGCATCAAGACATATCCGAGAGCAATGGTTGTCGATATAGGAGGCTTCACTGCTGATTATCTTGCTATCAAGAACGGTGTAGCCGATCTTTCATCATGTGATACTCTGGAACATGGAGTAATCGTCCTTTACAACCAAGTCGCTGCAAAGGTAAACTCTGAACTTGATATCTTGCTTGACGAAACTGATATCGACGCAATTCTTCGCGGTACTAATCACGATTATAACTACGATGTTAAGCGTGTTGTAGAAGATACTGCACAGGTTTTTATTTCCGATCTCTTTGGAAAAATGCGAGAACGTGGAATTGATCTGCGTTCTGGTAGAACGGTATTTGTAGGAGGCGGTTCAATACTGCTTCGCAAGCAAATACAAGCTTCCGGAAAAGTCAAGGCACCAATTTTTGTGGATATGATTTCTGCCAACGCGAAAGGTTATGAACTATTGATTAGAGCATCAAAGACAGGTGGGTGATCAGCCATGCTCGGCAAAAAAGCCGGAACGAAATTTACTATAATAATGCGTGATAATGACCCCAGACATTTACAAGCAGCAGAGATTCTTAATAATCTTGGGTATCATGGCAAGGCGCAGTATGTTGTAGATGCAATCTTGCAGTTCGTAAAACATAATGAAATTCCAATCGCAAAAGACAACTCACAATCAACTCTTTTGGACGAAAAAGCTGTTGAAACAATAGTCAATCGGTTATTATGTGAAAAAAGCGATATAGTAATAACGAGGACTCCCACAACTGATGAAGATCAATACGAGTACACCGTGATGTCTACTGATGAAATAGACCTAGACAACGCATTAGATGCTCTCAGCAGTGATGGTTTCAATGCTATTGCTGATGCACTGGAGATGTTCCGCAGTATGTGATTACTGCGGAATGGGATTGTTGATTCATAGTTGTTTGTAAAGCATCTAGCACTTCTATTAGTCAGCAGGTGCGTTTCTTATGAACTCTTCATAAACTTTATTATCATATATTTTATTGATTAAACATTCGTTTTTAATCAATAACTTTTCATCTGGGCGAATATTTTAAGTGATTAATCTTAAATATTTATACTCAACTCATATCTCAAGAACTTTCAGACAAAACTTTCATTTCTCATTATAAAAACTGAAAAATATAACTACACCGGAATCTTCTTTTGATGCATTAATAAACTTAAACAAAAAAGTAGCTTTCATAGATTAATCAGTTTAATATTGTTTTATCATGCTTCCTTTTGCTATTTTACTTTCATTTCTATATAATATGCTTTACATAGCATAAAACTTTTTTTAATCTGTCTATTGTTTTTGCAGTTTCTTTTTCATTATATTCAATACTACATTCTATTGTAATAGCATGAAGCGCATTTTTATTTAACTGTTTTAGCATTCCTGATAAGTTAAGATCACCTTCTCCAGGATACACATGGGTATTTGGATTTTTATAGTCGCTTAAGTGAACGGTACGAACTCGGTCCCTTAATATTTGAGCTGCATCAACAATATTAATATCCATTTGAGCATAATGAGTGCTATCAAAGTTTATATATATATCATATTCCGTTGTAAACTTTAATAAATCATATGGTTCTGATGAAATTGTTTCATATCCATTAAACTCAGGCATATTTTCAATACAGATAATTTGGTTTTTAAATGTATTTAAACATTTTCCTGCAAATGATCTATAGACATTTGCCCAACTTTTATCATTAGTCTTTTTATGAGGGACATGAAATACAATGCAAGGAATTTCATCATTTCCAAACTCTAAAAATTCATATGTACTTTTTGCGACAACAGATTCTTTTCCTTCTTCAATAACACCTCCACCATCGTGTAAAGAGCTTATTTTTAACCCACTTTCTCTAATTAACTTTAATGTTTCCTTTGGTGAAATGCGTTTTAAATGCTGAGCAACCTCCCAATTACTACCACCTTGCCAATGTTGGAGGAGTTCTATATACTCAAATCCCGCTTTTTTTATCAATTCTAAAACCTTATAGAAAGGGACTTTGTAAAATGTTCCAGTTGAAATAGCAATATTCATATATGAGCCACCTTAAACACAAACGCTATAAACTCGACTAAAATGTATAATAACGTTATTCATTAACGAAATACTTTCTTGGAATGTTAGTAACGAGTGTTACCTAGATTATCCAAAAACCGAAAATCTCTTTGTTTATTTATATCCATGGTTATAGATAATTAATAGAACATATGTAGAAAATAATGATAATATCCTAAATGAATCCATACTATATACTACTATATATTAATCATTATAGTTAGTTCTACGTATTCATCTCTGTTCTATTAACTTAGAAATAATAATTAGGACATTAAAATCTGAGCACATACAATATACTATATTTTTTACATGATTACAATGCTTTTTAATTCAGCTTTTTAATTCAGCTGTTTTTAATTCAGCATAGATATTAATAAATTGCAATGAATTGTTAAATTATGATAATATGTAATGACTTCTTTTAAATGTGGTAACACCTGTTTTTTTTGATATCATTGATTGTAGACAGGTAAGTCCGCACTTTTTAACGTGTGGTCAGTACATTCCCTTGAGCAGTTTACGCATTGTGTTTTTCTATAGTTTATATTAATGCTATTCAAGATTATTTGCCCACTCTATGCAAACAATTTTATTTTTTATTGCATTTTCAAAATGAAAATTATTGTCTTACACTTGATAATATTGCGCTTGTGCATTCCACAGCTCAAAGTACTTACCGTTTTCATTTTCTAAAAGATTATCGTGGTTTCCACGTTGTATAACCTCTCCTCCATGGAATACGATTATATCATCGCAGAATCGGCATGATGATAAACGGTGTGAAACGAAAACGGCTGTTTTTTCACCGGCAATTTCATTCATCTTACTGTAGACTTCATACTCAGCAATTGGATCAAGAGCAGCTGTTGGTTCATCGAGGATAATGAATGGTGCATTTCTGTAAATAGCACGTGCAAGTGCTATTTTTTGAGCTTCGCCACCAGAGACTTCTACACCCTCTTCTTCAAACTCTTTATACAGATACGTATCTAATCTATTTTTCATGCCGCTAAGTCGCTCATTAAAGCCGGCACTATCAAGCGATGACCTTACACGCTCTTCATCGTAGTTAACACATGTTGCCACATTTTGTCCTAGGGTAAACGGCAGTAATCCAAAATCTTGGAACACAATACCGAAAATTGACATATAATCATTGTAATTATACTCTTTTATATTAACTCCATTAAGAAGAATCTCTCCTTCATTTGGATCATATAATCTACAAAGAAGCTTTATAAAAGTTGTTTTACCACTTCCATTTTCTCCGACGATTGCATGACGATCTCCAATATTAAACCGCAACGAGATACTTTTTAACACATACTCATCAGATTTTGGATATTTAAAACTAACATTTCGGAATTCAATTTCATACTTTGAGCTGTCTTCAACGTGCATATTACCTTGTTGCATCTTATTAGGTATATCAAGAAACTCAAACCATCTTGCGAGAAACGGGTTGTTATTTTTTATTTGTCCAAGCACAGTCATCACAGCCGACAAGCCCATTCCGAATTGAGTGAGAGCACCCACATACATTAATAGACTTCCCACTCCGAATGCACCTGCTAGGGCTTTAAGCGCGACAAACAGAAATAGCACACCATTGCAAATATGCGTCACAGCAACACCAACCGCGACATATTTAGCTTCATCTTTCATGAATTTGCCCCATGTTTGATTGTTGCGCCAATTCCAATCAGGACTCTTAACTAATTGCGCTTTTATAATTTTCTTTTGGTCATATATCCGTATATCTTTTGCCGCAATGCTATCTTTGTGCATATCAAAGAAATAATGACTAAAAAATCTATTAGCTTTCTTTCCGGCTTCAATGTCTTTCACCCAAACTTTCCCACCAAGCAGGTTAAGATATGGTGTGAGCAAGATAGGACCGGCAAATACAAGCAATATGACTATTATAACCCATGGCGAATTCATCCATGCATATGTCGAGTTGTGTGGAACTTGTAGTGAAAATAGTGTAACGGTTAATGCAATCGCCATAATGATTCGTATCATGCCTTGTATTGCTTCTTTTACTAAATCTGTCAGCTTTAACAACCCAAATCCGGTAAACCACTGGTCATGGCGTATTTGTGAATACTTATCTTGAATAGCTGCATCTTCATAATCACAATAGTCCATACTTACAGATTTATCAGACAAGATTTTGTAAACTGCGTCCCATGATTTATTTCCACAATAAGCATCCCATCGTAATACTGCCCGCTGGATAAGCATGATTAGCAGGTTTAACCCAATGGTAAGAATTACTAATAACAATAAACGTTCTGTGTTGCGTGTACCCACAAGTTCGTTTAACACTTGTGCTGCAAAATAGATGTTTATAAATGGAACTATAGCTGTAAGACCTGATGATAATGCGGTCGAAAACATTACTGGTTTTGGAAGTGTGTTAAAGAGCTTTATTCCTCGAGCAAACATTGTTATTAACTGTTTAAGAGTATATTTATTGTTAGTTGACATCTAACTCTACCTCCTGTTGATAATACTTACTTTGCAATTGGAATAGTTCTGCGTATTTTTTCCCTGACGCAAGTAACTCCTCGTGAGTTCCGGACTCTGAAATGGTTTTATTATCAATGAATATAACACGATCACAAAACCGTGTAGAAGCTAGTCTGTGCGAAATATATATTGATGTCTTACCTGATGAGAGTTCATTGTATTTGTTATACAACTGACTTTCTGCTATCGGATCAAGAGAAGCCGTAGGCTCATCCAACACCATAATCGGTGCATCTTTATATAATGCTCGTGCAAGCATGAGTTTTTGTGTTTCTCCACCTGACAGCTCCACTGCTTCTTTATTAACTTTTGTACCTAATAGTGTCCATATACCATCTGATAGCGAATTAATCTTCTCAATAATCCCCGAGAGTTCAAGACATTTTTTAACACGTACCTCATCAAGCACATCACGGTCTTGTTGGGCAACATTTTCTGCAATAGTGAGTGGTAATATATTAAATTCCTGGAAAACCGCAGTAATCATTGTGTAGTATTGTTCTCTATTGAATAATCTAATATCCTGACCATCAAGTAATATCTCGCCCATAGTTGGATCATAGAATCCACATAAAAGTTTGACCAATGTGGTTTTACCTGCTCCGTTTAGTCCTACTAAAGCTAATTTTTCACTTGCTTTTATAGTTAGGTTTATGTTTTGCAATGTATCGTCATCTGCACCGGGATAACGAAAGCAAACATCACGTAAGACAAGTTCATACGTTTTTCCAATCACAGGTGCAATAGGGATTCCATCATCACGCTTAAATATGGCAGGAAATTCTAAGAACTCACGTAAGCGACAGTAATCAAGGCTACGCCGTTGTAGTGTAGTATACTCATCAAGAATTCCCATAACCCAACTTGAAAAACCGCCAATAGCAGCAAAGAGCAAAACAAATTGTTCCACCGGAAGATCACGATAAAGCACTAACCATATCAGATATGCATATGCTGCACCTTCACGAAAGAAAGTTGCTAGACAGTCTACAACGTCTGCAATGTATTGTCGGGTTTCCATTTTCCTGACCCAATTGTATCGCATTTTTGAGTATGAGTTGTAAACATCACGAAGCCAATAAAGCATCGCAAAAATGCGTATATCTTTAGCGATATTGTTCTTAGAGCCTAAAGAAGAGATGTATCTTGTACGCTTTGCATAGCTTGCTTCTTCTTTGTCATTATCATGTCGCCACTTATTTGCTTTACGTCGTACAAAGAATCCGGCAGTTGTAGTAGCTATAGTCAGTAACAATATCAAAGGATTTACTTGAACAAGAAGGATTGTATACACAACCAATCCCAGCACATTTGATAATACATTTTCCAGCGAATAATATATCAATTGTGCAGCTTCTTGAGGATTACCTGCAACATGATCAGCTTTCTCCCTGGCATCAGTAAATGCTTTTTTTTCTAAATTCGCATAGTCTGTATTGAACATCACATCTAACATTGCGTGAATTTGACTATGACGTATTGAATTGCGTTGTGCTCTGCTGACGGCATTTAGATAAGTCTTTATCGCTTGCAGTGTAGCGATAGCCACTGTAAAGGCGACAACTGTAACCACTAACAGTCCGGCGTTTGCTTCTCTTAAGATTAATGCTACAACAGTCATAGGAAGAAACATTGTGATAGTTGGTATTGCTGTTGTCAGTAAACTTTGTATTATTAAGACTAATGGTGTAAACCTTTTACGATCTAGTGCAATACGAAATAAGTAGATTGTATTTTGCCATACGCTATATCTGGGCTTTTCCTTTTTCACGCAAGTATTTGTAGTTTCCATGAAAAGATAACCTTTCTTGAATTAAAATATCATTATTTTTGGACGTTTATTCAGTCCTCAACAGTTTGCATTGTGAATGCTATTTCTAATAGCTCTTTAATTTGCATATGCTTAGTAACAGGAACTTGCTTTTCTACTGTACAAGTATAGCATACAACTTCGTTATTTTTAAGTATACAATAATAATATGGATAAGAGTTTAATCGTAAGTTCAGTACACTAAACGAATTTAAGGGTTTTGATAAACCGATACCTTCCCATTTTATATGACTTTCTTTCATCGTCCAAATCTCATAAAAACGTGTAAGCTCATTTCCATTTTTTGAGTTATGAATATACTTATACTCGTCTTGCGTAAAGAAACGCTTCGCTATTGCTATATCAATGGGTTTGATTGTTTCTATATCAATTCCAACAGGTTCAGAGCTAAGAGCACTTACAACATAATGACCTGAGTGCGATAAATTAAAATGAACCCCTGGTATATTTTCTATATATGGCTTCCCATACTTATTTGTTGAAAATATCAAGTCGTTATTCTTACATCCCATTAGTTGACATATTTCAGCTCTGACTAAAATATCACCCACTAAAGTACTCTGTGCATCACTTTTAACACGAAACCGTTTAATTCGCTCTCTTTTTTCAGTAGAAATGAATGTAAGTAACCTGTTAAACTCGTTTTCTTTAAGGTCAGGGTATATTTCCAATACTATAACATTTGTTCTAATATTACTCCACCCTTTTACTTATATCCGTGTTCTTATCATTAGTACTCTCAGCTATTATATCTCTAATCAGATTCGCATTTTTTATTACATCACTCCCAGAAATCATATCAAGATGAGAACCATACCCTTTTAGTGTCATTGTTTTTGAAAATGTAATTTCATCAAGATAATTACCTCTATTGCTATCACTATCTTCGGACAATATTAATGCTATTTGTGCATTTATTGGCTTTGAAACCTTTATTTCATTTAACAATTTCACATAATTTAAGTTCTTATCTATAATTTCAGATACCAACTTACTCAATTCATCACTTGAATCAGGTGTGTACTTTTCTGCCATATAAAAATGCGCTGTTCGTATAAATTCATATTCATTATATTCCAATTCTAAATCGGAGTCTATCAAAATAAGAAGATTTACTTCATCATTGGTTTTTTCTAACCTACGAGCTACTTCATAAGCGAGCTTACCACCTGCTGAGTATGCTAATAATATGTATGGTCCTCTATATTGCTTTTTCTTTATTAGTTCAACATATTCCTGTATAACTCCATCTTTAATATAATTAAGTCCATACAATGCATAATTAGATAAAATATTTCCAAGCTCTTTATATGCAACACCATATCCAAAGGCAGGTGGGAATGCAAATATACATCCCTCTTTTCCATCACTCAGTTTAACAATGTTGCTTTCAATACTATAATCAGAAGTACTATAATTCATAATTATTTCCGACATTCCTCTAATCGTTGGATGTATAAATACATCTGACAGTGTCATTTTAACATTAAATATTTGATTTATCTGTGACACCAATATTACCGCTTTGAGTGATTGTCCACCTAAATCAAAGAAATCATCGTTTACACTCACCTTATCAATGTGTAATAACGTTTTCCATATATCTGTGATCTTTTCTTCAGTTTCGTTTACCGGAGCTTCATATTCAACACCTGAACTCATCTGCGTATCCATACCCATCAATGCAATACGATCTATCTTACCATTTGGTGTTAATGGTAGGTTAGTGTGTTGAGTGAAGTGGGACGGAACCATATATCCGGGTAACTTTTTCCCAAGATAATTGCGCACCTCTGAAATAGTTAATTCTTTATCAGCAACAATGTACGCACATATACTATTTTCTCCATTTACATCGCTTTTTACCAGTGCTACTGCTGCATTGATGTACTCATTCTTTAACAATTCAACCTCTATTTCACCCAGTTCTATGCGATATCCACGAATCTTGACTTGATCATCAATGCGACCAACAAATTCAATATTCCCATCAGGCAGCCATTTTGCTAAATCACCAGTACGATACATTCGCTCACCGATAACGTATGGATTATCAACAAATTTCTCTGCTGTTAACTCAGGTCGGTTTAAATACCCTCTTGCTAAACCAACTCCAGATATGTATAACTCACCAATTACACCAATGGGCTGTGGATTGCTGAAACTATTTAATATATACATCATATAATTCGCAATTGGTTTTCCTATAGGTACATTGGAAGACAGATTCTTTCTGTTTAACATATACGATGAGGACACCACGGTTGCTTCTGTCGGTCCATACACATTAAATAATTCGGTTTCTTTTCTTAACATATGGATTGAATCAACGGAACATACTTCACCACCTAGAATCACTCGTGATAATGATTTTACATTCTTTAAATCCAACTTTTTATAAAATGAAGGTACAACACTTAATAACGTAATATCCTCATTTATAAGGTAGTTAGTAAACATTATTGGATCCAGTAAGAGATTGTTCTGAATAATATATAGTGCTGCTCCATTTAATAATGCTAACTGCATCAGCCATACTGATGGATCAAAAGAAATTGAGTAGAACTGTAAAATGCGATCAATTTCAGTTATTTTATATACATTGGTTTGTTCTGTAATTAAATTAATTACGCTTACATGTTCAATGAGCACACCCTTGGGGACTCCTGTCGAACCTGATGTAAATATGCAATATGCCAAATCATTTGACCTATTCACAAACTCAAGATTACTGCCATCCTCTGCATAACAATCTTCATTATCTAAGCATAAAACATTAACATCATAGCTTTGTGTTTTATCAGCTAACCATGACTGAGTAAGCAGAACTTTCACGTCACTGTCATCTAACATAAACTTTATACGCTCGTACGGATACTCAGGATCAATCGGTACATATGCACCGCCTGATTTCAAAATACCAAGTATACCAACAATCATTTCCATTGACCTATCTACAAGCACACCAACTAAATCATCAGGTTTTACTCCCATAGTTCTGAGCGTCCTTGCCAGTCTGTTCGCCTTTTTATTAAGCTCGTAGTAATTCATGTTGCTACTATCAAATACTAATGCGATATTGTCTGGTGTATTTTTTACCTGCTCTTCAAAAATCTGATGTATCGTTTTGTCTTTTGGATAATCTGCAACAGTACTATTAAACTCAAATAGAACTTGTTCGCATTCTTTGTTTGCCAACATATTAATATCAGATAATAATATATCAGGATTATCAGTAACAGTTTCAAGTATTTTGACAAAATGACCCGACATACGTTCTATAGTGTCTCTTTTAAATAGATTTGTACAATATTCAATGTTAAAGTGTATACCGGTATCTGTCTCGTAAGCAGACAATGTTAGATCAAACTTGGATACTGTACCAAATTTCCCTCGATATCGTTCATTTAAGATACCGGGTAACTCGTAACTTTCACTACCAACATTATTCAACACAAACATTGTATCAAATAATGGGTTTCTGCTCATGTCTCGCTTGATGTTTAACTTCTCAACAAGCTCTTCAAATTGGTAGTCTTGGTTCTCATATGCTTTTAAAGAATTAGTTTTTACTTCATCTAAGAACTCCTTGAATTTCTTTGATCCTTTCGGATAATTACGCATCGCAAGTGTGTTAACAAACATTCCAACAATGCTACTTAAATCACCATGACGTCTTCCGGCAATTGGTGAACCTACTATGATATCCTCTTGTCCGGTGTATTTCGACAACATAACATCATACACTGCAAGCAATGCTATATACAAAGTCGAACCTGTATTGCGCAATAATGTCTTCATTTTTCCATAAACATCATAATCTACACTAAAGCCAACATTGTCACCTTCAAAACTTTGTATAACCGGTCTTGTATAATCGGTCTGTAATTCAAGAATAGGTAGCTCACCTGAAAACACATCTAACCAGTACTCTTCCTGTTGTTTGCCGGGTTCAGACAGTAGATATTCATTCTGCCATGCAGCAAAGTCTTTGTATTGCATTTTCTGTTCTGATAGTGATTTCCCACTATAGAGGTTTGTAATATCTTGCCACAGTATGCCACTCGATACACCATCATTGATAATATGGTGAGTGTCAATCATCAGTATATGCCTTTCATTTGATATCCGTATCAACTCTACGCGAATTAATGGTGCTTTGCTTAAATTAAACGAACGAATAAAAGCTTTCACCAATACATCAGCTTCATAGTCAAATGCTTCTGTAACAGGTATGTCAAATCCAACTTCATCATGTATGTATTGTACAATTTCTTCACCTAAAAGACCAAATGATGTGCGTAGAGATTCATGTCGTTGCACCAACTTAATGAATGCCATCTTCAGATTATTTATATCAAGTTCACCATTTAATATTATAATATTTGGCATATTATAATTTATATTACCTGGATCAAACATGTCTAAAGTGTACATTCGTTTCTGCGCTGACGAGGTTTCATAATATGACTGTTTCGATAACTGCATAATTGGAGTATAGATTATTTTAGTACTCTCTATAATTCGTTCTACCATACCCTTAATTGTCGGATACATAAACACTTCTGATAAGCTTAACTCCACTTCAAAAGCTTGGGTGACTTTTGATACCAACACTACTGCCTTTAGAGACTGTCCGCCCAAATCAAAGAAGTTGTCATTAATGCTTACTTTATCTAAATGTAATAGTTCTTTCCATATTTCACATAGTCGCTCTTCATCTTCATTTGTTGGTGCCTCATAAGTTGCTCCGGTTTCAATCCGTTTTTCAATATCATGTAGTGCCTTACGGTCTACTTTACCATTTGAATTTATAGGCAATTTCTCAAGCTGTGTAAAATATGATGGTATCATATACCCAGGCAGCATTGTCCCAAGATAACTCCTAAGATCAGGTATCGTAAACTCATTATCTGTAGCAATGTATGCACTTAGATATTTCGTTCCATCTATATCATCTATAGCTAAAACTACGGCTTCATTGATTTGCTCGTTTTTCAACAATGCATTTTCAACTTCACCAAGCTCTATTCGATAACCGCGAATTTTCACTTGGTCATCTATACGTCCGATAAACTCAATGTTTCCATCGGGTAACCACTTCGCTGAGTCACCGGTACGATACATTCGGTCTCCAGGAATAAATGGATTCTCTACAAACTTCTCTGCTGTCAATTCCGGACGGTTCAGGTATCCTCGCGCTAAACCTGCACCAGCAATACATAACTCACCAACTATACCTATACCACACAGTTGCTTATCGTTCATAATGTAAGCCTGAGCGTTATCTATAGGTCTACCAACTGGTACTGTCTTCAGCAAAGGCGTTTCTGCGTTTGCTTGATAGACTGTTGCAGTGACCGTTGCTTCTGTCGGACCATATGCATTGAAGAAGTCATGCTTTCCTGTCTGTTTTTTTACTAAATCAATAGAGCATATATCTCCGCCAGCGAGTATTCTTTTCAACTTATTGTTTGCTTTAAATCCAAGACTATTGATATGAGATGGTACAGAATTGAAGTGAGTTATCTTCATTTCCTCTATATATGCTCCAAGGTGCTTTGTATCTTTTACTTGTTCATTATCCATAAGATACAATGTTGCTCCTGAGAACAATGCAAGTATCATTTGCTCCACAGATGGGTCAAACGTTTGTTGTGACGATTGTAGAATATTTTCATTACTGTTAATTTTGTATTTTTTTATTTGAGACATCCCAAGATTTACAACACTTTTATGCTCAATAAGCACACCCTTTGGTATACCTGTTGAACCTGATGTGTATATGCAATATGCTAAATCGCTTGACTTGTTCACAAACTCAAGATTACTGCTATCCTTTGCATAACAATCTTCATCATCTAAACACAAAACATCATTGCCGTAGTTTCTTACTCTATAAGCTAGCCACGACTGAGTAAGCAGAACTTTCGCTCCACTATCATCTAACATGAACTCTATTCGTTCATCCGGATACTCAGGATCGATTGGTACATATGCTCCACCTGACTTCATTATACCAAGTATACCTATAATCATATCAAAGGAACGCTCTACAAACATACCAACCAAATCATCAGGTTTTACTCCCTTTTTCCTGAGCGTTCTTGCCAGTCTGTTCGATTTTTCATTAAGTTCGTGGTATGTCATGGTGTTGCTATCAAACACCAATGCAATATTATCTGGTGAGTTCTTTACCTGTTCTTCAAATATCTGATGTATCATCTTGTCTTTCGGATAATCAGTAACAGTATTATTAAATGTATAAAGAATCTGTTCGCGCTCTGTATCTGTTAGTATATCAATATCTGACAGTTTTATGTCTGGATTATCAACAACAGTTTCAAGTATTCTTACAAAATGACCCGACATTCGTTCTATCGTGTCTCGCTTAAACAGTTTTGTACAATATTCAATATTAAAGTGTATCCCATTATCTGTCTCGTAAGCCGACAAAGTTAAATCAAACTTTGATACTGCACTGTTCTCTCCTTGATACCGTTCATTTTTAATGCCAGATAACTCATACCTTTCACCACCTACATTATTTAAAGCAAACATTGTATCAAATAATGGGTTTCTACTCATGTCTCGCTTGATATTCAACTTCTCAACAAGCTCTTCAAACTGATAATCTTGATTTTCATAAGCCTTTAATGCATTGCGTTTTACTTCATATAAAAATTCCTTGAACTTCTTTAATCCTTGTGGATAACTGCGCATCGCAAGCGTGTTGACAAACATACCGACAACACCATTCAATTCATTATGACGCCTCCCGGCAATTGGTGAACCTACTATGATATCCTCTTGTCCGGTATATTTCGAAAGCATAATATTATACACTGTAAGTAAAGCCATATATAGCGTCGATCCTGTTTCACGTTGCAATATCTTCAATTTTTCATAGACATCAAAATCAACATTAAAGCCAACATTGTCACCTTCAAAACTTTGTTTAACCGGTCTCGTGTAATCGGTCTGTAATTCAAGAAAAGGTAGCTCACCTGAAAACACATCTAACCAATACTCTTCCTGCTGTTTCCCGAGTTCAGACAATAGATATTCATTCTGCCATGCAGCAAAGTCTTTATATTGTATCTTCTGTTCTGATAGAGTTTTTCCATTATACAGGTTGGTAATATCTTGCCACAATATACTACTCGATATACCGTCATTGATGATATGGTGGGTATCCATCATTAGTATATGTTCGTTTTTTGAAAGTTGTAGTAACTCCACTCGAATCAATGGAGCTTTATTCAAGTCAAAGGGTCGAACAAAACTTTTCACTAATGCATCAGCTTCAGTATCCGTGGCTTCTGTTAAGTGTATTCCAAATTCCACTTCTTCATGCACATACTGTATTATTTCTTCACTAACAAGACCGAATGATGTGCGCAAAGATTCATGACGTTGTACCAACTCAGCAAACGCCAACCTCAACTTTTCTGCATCTAACTTTCCTGTTAATACCCTAACAAAAGGCATGTTGTAATTTGTGCTGCCTGATTCAAACTTATCTAAAGTGTACATTCGTTTCTGTGCTGATGAAGTTTCATAGTAAGATCGCTTTGGTAATTGAATTATCGGTGTATATATTGCTTGTACACTATTTTTAATTTTGACTGCTAACCTTTTTACTGTAGGATGTAAAAATATATCAGATAATGTTAGTTCAACCTCAAGCACCTGATTAACTCTCGAAACTAACACAATTGCTTTAAGCGATTGCCCACCCAAATCAAATAAGTTGTCATTAACGCTAACTTTATCTAAGTGTAATAGTTCTTCCCAAATGTTAGCTAACTGTGCTTCTACTTCATTTGATGGAGCTTCATAAGTAGCACCCGTCTCCATTCGTGTTTCTATTGCTAACAATGTCTTCCTGTTTACTTTACCATTTGAAGTCAGTGGTAACGCATCAAGTTGTACGAAATATGATGGTATCATATACTCCGGCAATGTTGCTCCGAGATAGTTGCGTAAGTCAGATATAGTTAGCTCTTTATCAGCAACAAGATATGCAACTAAACATTTTGTGCTATCTGAATCATCTTTTGCTAACACTACTGCTTCACTGATTTGTTCGTTCTTCAACAATGCATTTTCTATTTCACCAAGCTCTATACGATATCCTCGTACTTTCACTTGGTCATCCATACGCCCAATAAACTCAATATTTCCATCAGGTAGCCACTTTGCTAAATCACCGGTTCGATACATCCGCTCTCCCGGTATAAATGGGTTCTCGACAAACTTCTCTGCTGTCAACTCCGGACGATTTAAATATCCACGTGCTAATCCTACGCCAGATATGCATAGTTCACCCACTATACCAATAGGTTGGGGAGTATCTGATGATGACAAGATATATACGCTATAATTCCGTAAGGCCTTACCTATAGATATGGCATCAGTGATATCAGAATCTACCGACTTCGATAATGCATAAATCGTTGCCTCTGTTGGACCATATATGTTCTCTAACATTACATTATTAAGTTTTAACCTAAACTGATTAACAATACTCAAAGAAAGAGCTTCTCCAGCAGAAAATAAATACTTTAAGTTATTAAGCGTATCATTACTTTCTAAAACATCAAAGAATGCTGGAAGCATAGATGGCACGAAATTAATGTGTGTTACATCGAACATCTTTATTATATCAACAATTTCACTTGGACTTTTCTCAGAACCCTGCTTCAAAATAATAACTTTTCCTTTACCAAAGAACCATCCAAACAACTCTGTAACAGAAACGTCAAATGTATAAGACGTCTTTAATAGATATGAATCATCACAATTAACAGGGTATTGCTTCTCCATATCATAGAGCAAATTTACAACACTTTTATGCTCAATAAGCACACCCTTGGGTATGCCTGTTGAACCTGACGTATATATGCAATATGCTAAATCACTCGATTTGTTCACAAATTCAAGATTGCTGCTATCATCTGTATAACAATCTTCATTATCTAAGCACAAAACATCAACATCAAATCCCCTTACCTTATCAGCTAACCACGACTGAGTAAGCAGAGCTTTCGCTCCACTGTCATCTAACATGAACTTTATTCGTTCATCTGGATACTCAAGACCAATTGGTACATATGCTCCACCTGACTTTAATATACCAAGTATACCTATAATCATGTCAAAAGAACGCTCTATAAACATACCAACCAAATCATCAGGTTTTACTCCCTTTTTTCTGAGCGTTCTAGCCAATCTATTCGACTTTTCATTAAGCTCGCAGTAAGGCATGGTATTACCATCAAATACCAATGCGATATTATCAGGTGTACTCTTTACTTGCTCTTCAAAAATCTGATGTATCGTTTTATCTTTCAGATAGTCCGCAGCAGTGTCATTAAACTTGTACAGGATCTGTTCACGCTCTGTAATTGTCAGCATTTCAATATTTGACAGCAATATATCAGGATTATCGACAACAGTTTCAAGCACTCTAACAAAGTGATTTGCCATACGCTCTATTGTGTCTCGTCTAAATAGTTTTGTGCAATACTCAAAGTTGAAGTGTATTCCATTATCTATCTCATAAGCCGACAATGTTAAATCAAACTTGGATATTGTATTATATATTCCACGATATCGTTCATTTGCAATGCCAGATAACTCGTAGCTTTCACTACCTGCATTATTAAGCACAAACATTGAAGCAAATAATGGGTTTCTACTCATGTCTCGCTTGATGTTCAACTTCTCAACAAGTTCTTCAAACTGGTAATCTTGGTTCTCTAATGCCTTTAATGCATTAGATTTTACTTCATTTAAAAATTCATGGAATGTTTTTTCACTTTCTGGATAATTACGCATCGCAAGTGTGTTGACAAACATACCTACAACACCACTCAAATCGTCATGACGTCGTCCGGCAATTGGTGAACCTACTATGATATCATCCTGTCCGGTATGCTTTGACAACATAACACTATACACTGCAAGCAATGCCATATATAACGTCGATCCTGTTTCACGCAGCAATATCTTCAGTTTTTCATGGACATCACAATCCACTTTAAAGCCAACATTATCACCTTCAAAGCTCTGTATAGCCGGTCTTACATAATCAGTCTGTAGTTCAAGAACAGGTAACTCACCCGAGAACACGTCTAACCAATACTTTTCCTGTTGTTTACCTGGTTCAGACAATAGATATTCATTCTGCCATGCAGCAAAGTCTTTATATTGTATTTTCTGATCTGATAGAGTTTTTCCATTATATAGGTTGGTAATATCTTGCCACAGTACGCCACTCGATACACCGTCATTGATTATATGGTGAGTATCTGTCATCAGTATATGCTTGTTGTTTGATATCTGTATCAACCCTGCACGAATTAATGGTGCTTTACTTAAATCAAATGAACGAACAAAAGCTTTCACCAACATATCTGCTTCAGATCCCACTGCTTCTATAACAGGTATATCAAAATCGATATCATCATGTACATACTGTACAATTTCTTCGTCTACAAGTCCAAATGATGTACGCAGTGATTCGTGTCGTTGCACCAACTTTTTGAATGCCATTTTTATACTGTCTATAACTAATTCACCGTTTAACACTCTAATTAAAGGCATATTGTAATTTGTATTATCTGGTTCAAACCTATCCAAAGTGTACATTCGTTTCTGTGCTGATGAGGCTTCATAGAATGGCTGCTTTGATAGTTGCATAATTGGTGTGTAATCTGTTTGGGTACTTTTGCTAATTTGCTCTGCTAAACCCTTTATTGTTGGGTACATAAATACTTCTGACAGGTTCAGTTCTACATTAAAAAATTGACTGATTTTCGACACCAATATAACTGCTTTGAGTGATTGTCCGCCCAAGTCAAAGAAATTGTCGTTTGTACTCACGTTATCTAAATGTAACAATTTTTTCCATATTTCATAAAGTTGTTCTTCTGTTTCATTCGATGGAGCTTCGTAAGATACACCAGTAATTATTTGTGTTTCAATAGAAAGTAATGCGCTACGGTCTACTTTCCCATTTGATGTCAATGGTATCTTCTCAACTTGAGTGAAATATGATGGTATCATATAATCCGGTAGCATTGTTCCAAGATGATTTTTAAGATCAGGTATTGTAAGATTCTCATTTACAACAATGAAAGCGCTCAAGCATTTAGTACCATCGGTATCATCTTTTGCTAAGACTACAGCTTCACTGATTTTCTCATTTTTCAACAATGCGCTTTCAACTTCACCTAGTTCTATACGATAACCACGAACCTTTACCTGGTCATCAATGCGACCGATAAATTCAATATTCCCATCAGGCAACCACTTCGCTAAATCACCAGTTCGATACATACGCTCACCGGGAACAAATGGATTATCTACGAACTTTTCTACTGTCAACTCAGGACGGTTCAAGTATCCTCGCGCTAATCCTACACCTGATATACATAGTTCACCGACTACCCCAATAGGTTGTGGTTGTTTATTTACATCAAGAATATAAACTTTATAGTTTGCTATTGGTTTACCTATCGGTAATGTCTGTTGTTCAAAGTCAAGATTATCAACCTTATATATTGTGGCAGAAATAGTAGCTTCTGTTGGACCATACTCGTTAAAAAAATCACAGTTTCCGTAATGTTTTTTTACCAACTCCCAAGTACACATTTCTCCTCCGACAGTGATTCTCTTAATTGATTCATAATCATATAAAACCAAAGAGTTTAATGATGATGGAGTCATATGAATGTGTGTAATATGATTATTCTTAATATATTTACTTAGCACATTCATGTCTTGTATAATATCTTTATTAGCTATAGAAAGTGTTGCCCCTGTTAGTAATGCAACAAATATTTGTTCAACAGATGCGTCAAATGTATATTGAAAAAATTGTAGGACATTTTCATTACTTTCAATGGAATAACTGTTCTTAGCTTGATTACAAAGTAAATTTATCACACTCGTATGTTCAATTAACACACCCTTAGGTATACCTGTTGAACCTGATGTGTAAATACAGTATGCTAAATCACTTGACTTGTTCACAAACTCAAGATTGCTACCATCCTCTGCATAACACTCTTCATTATCTAAGCACAAAACATCAACATCATAACTTCTTACTATATTAACTAACCACGACTGTGTAAGCAGAATATTTGATTCACTGTCATCTAACATGAACTTTATTCGTTCGTCTGGATACTCAGGGTCAATTGGTACATATGCTCCACCGGCTTTCATTATACCAAGTATACCTATAATCATTTCAAAAGAACGATTTATGAACACACTTACCAAATCATCAGGTTTTACTCCCTTTTTTCTGAGCGCTCTTGCCAGTTTGTTCGATTTTTCATTTAACTCGCAGTAAGTCATGGTATCGTTATCAAACACCAATGCGATATTGTCTGGTGAATTCTTTGCCTGCTCTTCAAATATCTGATGTATCATCTTGTCTTTCGGATAATCAGTAGCAGTATCATTAAACGTAAATAGTACCTGTTCGCGCTCAGCAACTGTTAATATATCTATATCTGACAACCTTACGTCTGGATTTTCGACAATGCACTCCAATACTCGTAAAAAATGACTCTTCATACACTCTATAGTGTTTCGACTAAATAATTTTGTACAATACTCAAAGCTACAATTAATACCATCCTCTAATTCATATGCTGATAGTGTGATGTCAAACTTAGAAGCTCTAGTTAAATCATCACGATAGCGTTCAACATCAATACCTGCTATCTTAAATTCCATAGTTCTCATATTCTGCAATACAAACATTGTATCGAATAATGGATTTCGGCTCATATCACGCTTGATATTCAACTTTTCAACAAGCTCTTCAAACGGATAGTCTTGATTTTCATATGCTTTCAACGAGCTTGACTTCACTTCATACAAAAACTCACGGTAAGTCTTGAAACCTTGAGGATAATTACGCATTGCTACTGTGTTGACAAACATGCCAGCAACGCCATTCAAATCAGCATGTCGTCGTCCAGCAACTGGTGACCCTACAATAATATCTTCTTGTCCTGTGTACTTTGATAATTGTACGACATAAGCAGACAATAATACCATATATAATGTAGTACACGTCTCTTCCATCACAGTTGTTAAGTTATTAAAGACATTCTTATCTACCTTAAAGATCACATTATCACCATCAAAACTCTTTACCTGTGGTCTTACATAATCGGTCTGTAGTTCCAATACAGGTAGTTCACCTATAAATACGTCTAACCAATAATCTTTCTGTGATTCACCTATTTCTGATTGCAAAATTCCATTCTGCCATGCTGCGAAATCTTTATAGTGAATCTTCTGTTCAGGTAAAGTGTACCCATTGTATAGCTCTGTAAACTCCCGCCATAATAAAGCACTCGAGATTCCATCACTGATTATATGATGAGTATCTACCATCAATATATGTTTATCTATAGATATCTGTATCAACTCTACCCGTATCAATGGAGCTTTACATAAATTAAATGGTTGAATAAAAACACACGCTAATTTTACAGCTTCATCATCAGTAGCTTTTGTTACATTTATCTCAAACTCAACTGTATCATGAATATATTGTACAACCTCTTCATCTATCAAACCAAATGATGTACGCAATGATTCATGACGGTATATAAGCTCAATAAATGCCACTTTTAGCTTACATACATCCAATGCCCCATATAAAACTCTAAACAATGGCATATTATAACTTGTGCTATCTGTTTCAAATCTATCCAAAGTATACATTCGTTTTTGTGCTGATGACGTTGCATAGTATAATTCGCTATGTAATTTTTTAATTGTGTTTAGTGATTTTGCAGGCATGTTTTTCATATTTATTTTTTCAATAATTATGTTTATTACATCATCTACTGTGAGTTTTTGAAAAATCTGTTCGAATCCGATTTCTATGCCAGTAAGTTCAAATACTTTCCACTCTAACTCGATTGCTTTAAGTGAGTTAAACCCTATTTCTATGAGACTATCGTTTGGGTTTACTCTACACTTAATTATTAGTGATTGAAAAATCGCTAACAATTCACTATATAGTGACATGTTTTTCTGTTTTAATGTAACCAAAGTCTCGTAGTCGAGTAGACAGTCTCGACACTCCTTTCAAAAATATAACTCTTGTGAAAGGCTTGCCTACTACCCCTCACAGAACAGGATTTGTAATTTCAAAGCTAGAGGCATCTCAACCTCATCTCACAGGACTTGCGCTTGACAAATCTCGCAAAGAGGACAAATATATCTCGCGTATATGTTATAGTACATATCGCTTTTCTTATGAATCCTCGTCATGGTCGGTATTCATTACCTGTCAATGTAACTCTTAGTGTCAAGTGTTAGGTTGATTTCCAACAGTGCTTATGACCATAAAGAGGGGATTGATTTTATCCAGTAACAATAAGTTGCTTCACGCTTTAACATTGTGACTCACACGCTCTCACACCTTCGCTAATGATTAATCTTGCGGCTTCAATTTAAAGCTAGATGCGTGGCTTTGCCTGATAAGGACTCTTGCCTGCCATAAAACCTTTACTAATCTAGTGCAATCTCTTACATGTTGATTATCTCACTAATAAATTTTTGTTCATATACATATATATTTCTCATTACTGTATTAAGTGATGTTGATTCACAGATCTTTTGTTTTGAAAAGTAGGATTTCATAACTTTGTTTCTGATATAGCACCAGTTACTTTCTATATTATTTTTCAATTTTAACAATTCAAAACAATCTCTATACCCATTTATTACCATTCTTGTGACTCTGCATGAATTAATTATAGTGTTAATATTTTTTACTAAACAACTATATGATGCTATATCTGTACTCTCAAGAATGTTGCTAAAACAAGTAGAATAATCTTTGAGTTTTTTAAGTCCTAATAATATTATCTCAATGTTATTAGTCATATTATCAATGAAACTTATTGCACATCTTCTAATGTCTTTGCGTGCATGGTCTTGTGAGTAATTAAACAAAAAAACTCTAACCAATTTTTGTTTATTTCCAAATAAATGTCGACGAGTTAATTCCTTAACAGTCATCATTTCCTCAACATATGTTAATGAATCAGAATGTTGTTGATGGATAACGAATACAGAAGAATCGCATTTATATCCGATAATTAAAGCGAATTTCTCAAACCCAACTTCATTGTAAAGAGCAATCAACAATGGACTTTTACTCTTTATATTATTCATTATAAGTTCATAAAATGATTCATACTCAACATATTCTTCAACAATTGTCATTCCCAAATCGAATAACAGCTTATCTTCTCTTTGTATTTCGATGTATTCATTTAAAATAAAATCCGATTTAATTGAATACACAGGTATATTGTTAGATAACACATCGTCAATCCCTACATCGAAATACATTAAAATTGAAAACAATGAATTGTAATAACAGTTCTTGAAAAATATTTTATTAAATGGTTTTATTGATAAATACATGAAAACACCTTATGAATTCAAATGATGATTTATATTAAAATGTAAAACTAATTAAATCTGTAGAAAACGCTCCGACAAGCCCATCTGCACGAGAAAAGAAGTCCATGTTGACGGAGGCAAGTCCATTAGCAATAAATATGTCTATTTCGTTTGTGGAATTACTGTTATCAAGCGGATTGTCCAGCAATGGCTGTCCAACCCATGTGAAAAATATGTTGTAATGAGCGTTGTCAAAATAGTATTGTAAACTTTTTTGAAAAACTTCACAATCTCCATCTTTGACAAGGGTAACTGAAAAGCAATCCTATTGGCCTTGACTCCGGCAGTGTGGGTCTATTATTACCGTGCAGGTGACCTTCTCATGGCGGCATTTACAAATCAGTGTAATTACTGTTACAAGATAATAAATAGCGCATTTTTCGTAAGCGGTGAATAACAGGGTGCATCGACACCCGAGATATAAAATGTGATAATACGCCCAAAAGGATGGAATTTCTAACAGAATCCAAAGGTTCTAACGAATCTTAAGAATCTTAAGAAAAACAATACAGGAGGCGTGTAAGCTGTGACAGTAGCAAAAACGGTGCGCATAATTCGTTTACAAGAGTGGGCGAAGCAGATAGAAGACTGCCGAAGCAGCGGAATGTCTGTACGTAGTTGGTGTAACGAAAATGGAATCGGTATAAAGAATTACTACTATCGAATGCGCCGAGTACGAGAGGAACTTCTTGATGCAATAGAGGGTCAAAGTGCATTGACATTACAAAGTAATTCGCTGATTTCATCAGAAACTCCAGTGTTTGCACCAATACCTCAGACAAAACTGAGCACATATTCGACAGTTGCTGCGACCATACAGATAGGAACATACATAGCCGAGATAAACAACGGAGCAGATTTAGAAACGGTAGATGGTGTACTGCGTACACTTAGTCGCTTATGATATTAAACAGCATACCGGCACGTAGTATATATCGCATGTGGATATACAGACATGCGGCGATCGGTAGACGGACTGGCAGCGATAGTAAAACAAGTTTTCGGGTTAGAACCATGCGATCGTAATCTTTACATATTCTGCGGCAGACGTAATGACCGGATAAAAGCAATATATTGGGAAGGCGATGGATTTGTGTTGCTTTACAAACGCTTAGAGCACTCAAAATATCAATGGCCTCGAAAAGAGTCAGAAGTCCGGGAGATAACACCACAACAACTGCGGTGGCTTCTGGAAGGTTTAAATATCCACCAGCCGAAAGCGGTGAAAAAATCGGACAAATTGCTTTTCATCTAACACATCACAAAGCATTGATAACACTAGATTTTTCTGTTGTTTTTGCTTGCTTTTCTGCTCAAAATATGGTACACTTTTCATATGAAAAATGCTGCTTTGATTGCTGAATTAAAGAGTGAAAATGCCATACTCCGAGCCGAGCTTGCTGAGGCAAATTCGAGACTT
>Ga0123356_10001623_pt1 | contig 24663 bp, 20 predicted proteins | sample TergutEmb28metaG_2_FD_92546 | JGI IMG/M metagenome (GOLD analysis project Ga0123356, IMG submission 92546) | Embiratermes neotenicus P3 segment gut microbial communities from Petit-Saut dam, French Guiana - Emb289 P3 | ecosystem: Host-associated > Arthropoda: Insects > Digestive system > Gut ...
GGTCGCGAAAGTCGCGACGGCAGCCTTCCAGCAAGGGGTAAACTACACCTCCGCCGCGAATTTTCGCCGCCAGCCGCGTCCGAAATGAAAGTCCGGGGTTTTGCAACACGCTTTAACTAACTAACTGATGATTAAGCAGAGATCAGACGGTGGGCAGTGAATCTCTGGTTAGGGTTGCCCATCGAGGGTTTACAAACGGTCCAGACCGGCGTGCACGACGGGCGATCATCAAACCAGTTTCCCGCTCGCCAACGAAGCGTTTGAGACGAAGATCAACCTGACGAAACCCATACGCGGTCTTAAGCCGTTCTTCCACTTTCCCGTGATGAACTTGTTGCGTGCTTGATGTAGAGAATTAGAAAATCGACAGAGATTGCTTGTCGAATCTCAATACCCAGCCTCTCTCCGATTCTCAAACTCGTGCGCCCGCACAAGATGAAGATCATTCGTTCGCGCGGTTTCTTCCATCGAGCTAAACCCGTCATCGCCTCCGCAGAAAAGCAGGGGCGTGCTAGGCTCGGGTCGTAAATCTGGATGCCGTAGGCGAACCCGAGAGAAAACGACCAAACACCAGCGCAACTGCACTGCCGGCCAGAACTCCAAGCGAAGCGGTACGCAAGCCACCTGCCAAGGTCATGGCAGGAATAATCGTCGGTCGAAGCGTCTAAGGCAACGCGCACCAGCGATTTCGCTCCTCCGTTGCGCAATTGAACAATAGACGACCGCGAATAGACCCACCGCCGCTAACGCGATCGAAAGCAGCGTAGTAGGAGTGTCGGGGGTTTACGAAGACCAGTTTGTGATATAGACTAGATTGCATGAAGAACTTGGATCCTGAACAATCGATCGCCGGGCGACGGGCTGCCGCCTACTGGTTTGAAGATGGCTTGCCGGAGATCGTTTTGGGTGTGGCGCTGATCCTGCTGGGTGTCGGGGGCGTGCTGTTCCGCCTCTACCTTGCCGGGAACTGGAAGCTCTTCGTCGGCGCCGCCGCCGCGGCATGCCTTGTCACGTTTTTGCTCCTTTATCCCAAGGTGCTCGATCTCCTAAAAGCGCGCATTACCTATCCGCGGACCGGTTACGTGCATCCGCCTACGCTGCTGTCACTGCATCGGGGCCGGCATGGAGCTCCGGAACCCGACCAGAATGTGACCCGGTTTCCCTTTCTGATCCTCAATCTCTTCCTCGTGGCAGCGGGTTGGGCCGTAAAGTTCCTCGACGGAGCCTGGAGCCTGCCTGCCGTCATGGTGGTAATTTCCTTCGCCATATATGCGCTTACCCACGACAGCACGCATGAGATTTCGCTGTGGTCAGTTCTTCCCCTTGCAGCGTTGGGATTCCTGCCTCTCCTGATCGGCACTGGTGAGCGGATACGTCCTCTCCTGCCTTGCCTTTTCGGCGGCATCTGGCTTTTGCTGCGCGGAGCCTGGACTCTGACTGGCTACCTGCATGACCATCCGCGACCGCAGATGATGGAGGAAATGCCCGAATGAAGGCTCAAATCCAGAGATGGAATCAGGTAGACCGGAGCCGGCGTGCCTTACCATCCTCTACACTGCGGGGGAATCATGAAGAACCTGGATTCTGAACAATCTCTTGCCGGGCAGCGGGCGGCCGCCTATTGGTTTGAAGATGGATTGCCGGAGATCGTTGTCGGCGTGTCGCTAATCCTAACGGGTGTCGCCGGCGTGTTGTTACGGCTCTATCTTGACCTCTGGATACGCGTCTTCTATGCCGCCGCCGGCGCGTGCTTTGTCGCGGTCGTGGGTTTTCATCGCCAGGTGCTCGATCTTCTAAAAGCGCGCATTACCTATCCGCGGACCGGTTACGTGCGCCCGCCTGTGCCGAGAGGGTCCGATCCCGATCAAGTTCTGGGACTGCATCTGGATGGGCCTGGGCCTCCGGCCTCCAACCAGAATGTAACCCGGTTTCCCTTTGTGATCATCATGACCTTCACCGCTTTGCCGAGTTTGGCCGGCAGCTATGGGCTCGGCGGAGCTTGGAGCCTGCCGGCCGCGATGGTAGTGATCTCCGGCCTGATATATGTGCTTCAGCACGGCAGCGAGCATGAGTATTCGCTATGGTCGGTTCTTCCGCTTGCCGCGTCGGGATTCCTGCCCTTTGTGATCGGCACTCCAGACCGAATACTTCGTTTCCTGCCTTGGCTTTTCGGCGGCATCTGGCTGTTGTTGCGCGGAGCCTGGACTCTGACCCGCTACCTGCATCTCCATCCGCGCCCGCGGGTGATGGAGCAGCTGCCCAAATGAACGACCGAATCCGGGAATGGAGCCAGCTAGACCGGACGGTCCACGAGCCGGCGCGCCTTGCCATCCTTACCATCCTCTACACCGCGGGGGAAGCGGATTTTGTCTACCTGCAGCGCGAAGGCGGCTTCACCCAGGGAAACCTTTCCGGCCATCTGCTGAAACTCGAAGCCGCTGGTTATGTGCAGATTCAGAAGAAATTCAAAGGCAAGCTACCCCTTACCCTCTGCCGGCTCACGTCCAAAGGCGAGCGGGCCCTCGAGAACTATTCGAAACAGATGCTGGGTTTCTTGCCGTATTGAGGTGTTCATCTCGACTGTCATTTGCAAACAGCGTTGCCGAGTTGCACTTACAATATCGGCCCTTAATGTTCGTATCGTCTGTCCGCTTCCGGCCAACTTCGATTCTCGCGCGCAAGACGGACTACCAGTTCCTCCACTTGCGGTGAGACCCGCGGGCGGCCGGGATAGCCGCGCCGCGGGATCCATCGAACTTCCGCGCTACCAGCTGCTGATAACAGCCGAGAATCGTGTCCGGCTTGGCTAACTGTGCGATATCCTTCAAGGCTTTGTGTACGAGTCGCTTAGCGATCGATTCTTTAGAGATGGCCACGCGGTGCGTATAGCGGCCACCGCTAATACCCTGCCTCGATTTCTCCGAGCATGCTTTCAAGATCGCCGGACGGATATCGACATTGCGCAGCCCGCCGGACCGTCTCGAGTTTCTTTGCCATGCCGCCCATGGGCTCTCTCCGGCGTGCCGAATCGAGGGCTTGTCGGACCCATTCTGCGATGGACAAATCCGGATCCCGACCTCCATTGGCGAGTGCATCCTCCATCGGCGTGGGAAGACGCCGATACGTGGCAGAAACGCGGCCGACCGTAATCTGCGATCTGCGAAGCGCGTCGCAAGCGCCTGGACTAGTGCGCCGTCACCGAAGCATCTATTCGTTGCGGTCCTTGGTCTCCGCTGATAAGTTTGCTGCATGGATGCGGTCTCGCTATCCCCAATCTTGAGTCCACACGGTCGTTTGTCCCTGGTTGAAGCAAGCGACGCACCAGTTCTTGATCCCGATCTGGTGCAACGTCTGCGCGCCGCCTTCGCACGCGGATCAGGCCACGGTCTTCTGCAACTGGGCGCGGCGGAGATCGGGATTGCGTTGCCCCCTGTTTTTTCTTATTGGCATGAATTTGGCGCGCGGTACGTTACGGGGCTTTGCATGCAGTCGGAAGCAGAGGCGCCGCCTACCGAAGGCCCCTTGCCGCCACCCGACTCAGACCTGGATTGGCTGGCTCTAGGTGCGCCGCCCATGACCGGGGCGGAGTATCTGACGGCCGAAGTGCTCCGTGGTCTCTGGCATGAAACCGACGAGGCCTTCCAGCTGGAACTGTCTGAGTCGGGATGTGGGGTTCAGCAGTTCCTTAAGCGTCGGCATCCGGCGTGGAACCTGGTCGGACGTGTGCACTTCAACCTCGCGGAAAATCGGAAGGATGAGGCGGCGCCGTTCGCCTTTCTCGCGACTTACACGACGCGCCTGTCCGCGCACGCCAAGGCCCAGCATCTTCCGCTGGGACGGGCGCTGCGCGAGTACGCGGGAACGGCCAACAAGGGACGTTTGTTGTCTCTGCTTCTTCCGGTGCAACGAGCCGCGGAGGGCTGCACGTGGCTGAAGGCGATGGTAGATGCGGGAGAGATCTTCCACCCGTTGCGCTGGACGCCCCAGGAGGCCCTGCAACTTTTGCGAGATGTTCCGCAGCTGGAGAGCGCGGGGGTAGTCGTGCGAATGCCGGCGACGTGGCGGGCGAACCGACCTTCCCGTCCGCAGGTGGCCGGGAGAGTCGGCGGCCATTCGCCCAGCGGCCTGGGCAAGAATGCGCTTCTCGATTTCCGGATGGAAGTCACTCTTGACGGTGAAACCTTGACGGCCGCCGAGATTCAGAAGTTGCTGGACGGATCCAACGGGCTGGCTCTGCTGCGGGGGCGTTGGGTTGAGATTGACCGCGAGCGATTGACGCGGATGATCGAACATTTCGGAGAGGTCGAACGCCAGGCCGCCGAAAACGGGCTGAGTTTTGGCGAAGCCATGCGCATGCTCGCGGGCGCGGAAGTAGCCGCCGCCGACGCGTCCGACGGCATCGATGCAGACTGGGCTCAAGTGATCGCGGGTCCCTGGCTGGCGGAAACGTTGCAAGGACTGCGCAGTCCTGAGGGGTTGCCCTGCGTGGACCCGGAGGCAGATCTGCATGCGGACCTACGGCCCTATCAGCAGGTAGGTGTGCGCTGGCTTTATCTTCTCTCTAGGCTGCGGCTGGGCGCTTGCCTGGCCGACGACATGGGGCTGGGGAAGACGATTCAGGTGCTCTCGCTGCTTCTGGTACTCAAGCGCCAAGCCAGTGCCGACGGACAGCCCAGCCTGCTGATTGCGCCTGCCTCGCTGCTCGCCAACTGGGCATCAGAAATCGAACGCTTTGCGCCCGGCTTGCGAGCTCTGATCGCGCATCCGTCAGCCATGAGTGGGACAGATCTGAGGACGCTGGGGCCTGAGCGCTTGCGAGAGGTAGACCTGGTCATTACCAGCTACGGAGCTTTGTTACGCATCCCATGTCTGGCCGAGATCACCTGGCAACTGGTCGTGCTCGATGAAGCACAGGCCATTAAGAATCCCGACGCCAAACAAACTCGCGCCGCCAAGAACCTCAAAGCGCAATCGAGATTCGCGCTTACCGGCACGCCCGTCGAGAACCGGCTCGCCGACTTGTGGTCGATCTTCGACTTCATCAACCCCGGGCTGCTCGGATCGGCAAAAGAGTTCACCGTCTTCAGCAAAGGTCTTGCGAAGCGCCCCCAAAATCCTTACGGGCCCTTGCGCGAACTGGTGCGGCCGTACATCCTGCGCCGACTGAAAACAGACAAGACGGTGATCGCCGATCTGCCAGACAAAACCGAGATCAAGGCCTTCTGTCAACTCACCCGGAAACAGGCAGCGCTCTATCAGCAGGCGGTCGAGGAACTGGCGAAGCGGCTGGAGGATGCCGAGAATATCCAACGCAGGGGTCTGATTCTTTCATTCCTGATGCGCTTTAAGCAGATCTGCAATCATCCCTCCCAGTGGCTGGGCGACGGCGGGTGGAGCGAAGAAGACAGCGGCAAGTGGGCTCGCTTGCGGGAGATCGGGGAAGTGATTGCGGCGAAACAAGAGAAGGTGCTGGTGTTCACTCAGTTTCGCGAGGTGACGGCTCCTCTGGCTGCATTCCTCGGATCGGTGTTCGGTCGGCCAGGCCTGATTCTTCACGGAGAGACCGAGGTCAAGAAACGCAAGGATCTGGTGCGACGCTTTCAGGAGGATGAATCCGTCGGATACTTTGTGCTCTCGCTCAAAGCGGGAGGCTCGGGTCTGAATTTGACTGCCGCCTCCCACGTCGTACACTTTGATCGTTGGTGGAATCCGGCCGTGGAAAACCAGGCGACGGACCGCGCTTTTCGTATCGGACAGAACAAGAACGTCCTGGTACACAAGTTCGTATGTCGGGGAACGGTTGAGGAAAAGATCGAGCAGATAATCGAGAGCAAGCAACAGCTTTCCCGGGACTTGGTCGAAGGCGGCGCAAACCCGCTCTTGACGGAAATGCCGGACGACCAATTGCTAAGGCTGGTTGCGCTCGACATGAAGAGCGCGCTCAAGGAGGTGTGATTCTTGGATTACGACTGGGGATGGCGACCGTATGTACCCGTCGCCGAACGACGGCGGCAAGCGGCACTCAAGCTGTTGGATCTCCGCAAGAAGGGGCGGATGGTCTCGCCGGTCGTTATTAACGGCCGGACTATCGCCACGACGTTTTGGGGCAAGGCCTGGTGCGACAACCTTGAGCGTTACAGCGATTTTGCCAACCGCCTGCCGCGCGGCCGGAGCTATGTGCGTAACGGCTCGGTTATCGATCTCCAGATCCATGCCGGCGAGGTTAAGGCTTTGGTCAGCGGCTCTGATATTTATACCGTGGCCATAAAGATCGCTCCGGTCACCAAGACGCGCTGGAAGTCGATCTGCAAGGACTGCGCGGGAGCCATTGATTCTTTGATCGAGCTTCTGCAAGGACGTTTCTCGAAGGGCGTGATGGAGCGGATTTGCCAGCAAAGAACCGGATTGTTCCCGTCGCCCCGCGAGATCGAGCTCTCATGTAGCTGCCTGGACTGGGCTGAGATGTGTAAGCACGTGGCGGCGGTTCTTTATGGGATCGGTGCCCGGCTCGACCAGTCTCCTGAACTTCTCTTCCGGCTCAATGAGGTGAACGAGCACGACCTGATCGCCAAGGCCGGTTCCTCCCTGTCGCTGACCAACAAAGGAGTGGTGGCGGGAAAGGTCCTCAGCGGCGAGGAAGACCTCTCCGGACTGTTTGGTCTGGATATCCAGCAGGGCACACCGAACCCCAGCCGGCGGTCCGCTGCTCTGAGCGCGAAATTGTCGACAGTCAAACCCCGCAGCGCGGGCAACGGCTCATCGGCGAAGAAGCGTAGGGTTCCAAAAGCCAGGAGCCAGCCCCTGAATGAGTAGGATCGGTTTCGACTGGGCCTGACTTGCGATCGATTTCTCTAACTCAGCAACGATTCCGCAATCACCACTCTAGAGGCATCGAGTCGCCACTGAAATTGTGCTCCTGCCGACCGGGGGAGAGGAGCAGCAAGATGCGGACTGCGCGTTCAGTTGGTGCCGCCAGGTTCAGTCGATTCGACGGAGCGGATCAAAGACTGCCTACAATAAACCGATGCTGTGCGTCATGAGCTGAGGCATCCAGAAGGAACGCTGCGGGATTTGCGAGAAGCGGCTAACCATGCATGCATGATAATGGTGCGCATGGAAAAATTTGCGGTTTTGCTGCTGATTGCGCTCGCGGCTGTACCCAGTCTGGACGGTCAGATAAAGGCCTTGCCGGTGGCTCCTGGGGCCCTCATTGCCACGGTTTCCCCGCAGCCCGGAAACTGGACGGAACCGAGCGTTGCCGTCAATCCCCTCCGTCCGAACCAGGTGGTCGTGGTTTTTCAGTTCACCGCCCAGGCCAGCTACTCGGACGATGGCGGCCTTAGCTGGCACCTGGCCGAAGCCGTGTCGCCTCCGCAATTCCGGATGTCGGGCGACGTGTCGACGGTCTTCGACAATAAGGGGAATGTGGTCCTCGGTTTTATCGCATTCGACAAGCTCGGAACCTTCAACTACTGGGGACACGGGGCCACAAGAAACGGCATTTTTATTAAACGATCTCTCGATGGAGGCCACACCTGGGAACCGGATCTGCGCGCCGTGAGTGCACAACCGTCCGCGCCCAACGTTCCGTTTGAAGACAAGCCTTACTTCGTCGCCGACACTTCGAAGAGCCCGTACGCAGGCAATCTCTACGTCGGCTGGACGCGGTGGACGCTAACCGACTCCCGCATGATGTTTTCGCGGTCGACGGATGACGGGGTCAGCTGGTCGGACCCCATGGAAATCAGCCCGGTGCGTGGGCTGCCTCGCGACGACAACGGAGCGCTCGAAGGCTTCGACGGAGCCGTGGCCCCCGACGGCACGCTCTACGCTGTCTGGGCGTTGAACGATCACATCGTATTTACAAGCTCGCGCGACGGAGGAAAGACGTTTTCGAGCCCCACGGACATTGTGGCCACGGCCCCGACGATGTTCGCCGTCGAGGGAATGGACCGCGCGAACGGATTTCCGCAGATTGCCGCCGATGCCCGCAACGGATCCATCTACGTGACCTGGAGCGACTATCGCCACGGCGATCTCGATGTTTTCTGCATTGTTTCCGCGAATCGTGGCCGCACCTGGAGCTCGCCGGTGCGGGTAAACGACGATCCCCTGCACAACGGGGCCGATCAGTTTTTCCAGTGGCTCGCGGTCGATCCGGTCTCCGGGGCGGTGAATGTGGCGTTCTACGATCGCCGCCAGGATCCGCAAAACCGGACACAGATCGTGGTTCTTGCGCGGTCTGTCGACGCCGGAAAAACCTTCGCCAACTACGCGTGGACGACGACGCCCTTCAATCCGGAGGGTGCGTTCATGGGCGACTACATCGGTCTTGCAGCCTGGGGGAATCGCGTCTACGGGGCGTGGGCGGTAAAACCCGGGGCCGAGGCCAAAACGATTGTCCAGGCAGGCGTGGCCGACTTCGAGCAAGCTCACTGAACGCAGCCCTATAACCGGCTATTTCGGTGGTGTCTTGGTTTGAATGCCAGCGGAAAACACAGACTGAGTTTACTTAAATTCCACAACCGGCGAGCCGTCTCATAGCTGGACGCGACATTTCTGATGATCAACGCCAAATTCTCATCGTCTGCATCCTGCGTCGCTCACGACCAGCGCTCCAAGAAAGCCGCCGCCGGACTCGCTGCCCATCATGCTCAACGCCGTGCAGCTGCCGAGGAGAGCGAATCTGGCCCCAGCGCGCCCGCAACGTATATCGGCGATGGCCCCAGCGTTGTCGTGAGTTTCGTCCACAACAAGAAGATCGTCGTTACAGCACCGGCGCAACTAGTCAAGAAGACGACCGCGTACGAGCGAGGAGCAATTACGACTCACAAAACTTCATCCGGGTCCCATCGTCTTGACGAAGTGGATTTCAAGAACGCGCCCCTCAAATTCCGGCGGGGGGACATACCAACCAGGGTATCGCCTAAGGCATTGGCGATTATCCCGCGCATAGAGGCGCGCGATGGTCAGCTAAGGTGTGTTCGTTGCCCCAATCCTGGTTCTGTAACCGCGGAGGCCCAAGTTTCAAACCCTGGCCAGGGTAACGCGCGGCGTCGCTAAACCGCTGGCCGCAACCCTTTCGAGGGCGATCGGAGGCGACCAGGATACTGGCACGCTGGCAGCTCTCATCACCATCTCGAGTAGATCCGGCTGCGGTCAGAGACAGCTCACGGCATGACTAAGTCATCGATAGCCTGCCGAAGGACGGAAGTAATCCCGGCATGTAATCTTTCCGGGGACCGTCGATGTTGGCCTCCGCAAGGTCGTCTAGTGGCATACAATAGGGGCTCAGGATTAGTGCGGCCGGTAGAAACTTTCATCACCTCGCCGCGGTTCTTCCTAAAACTCCGGGGTTGAAGGTGACAGACGGGGCGTGGATCGTCATGGCCTTGCAGTTTTGTCCATCTGCCAGAAAGAATTATTGTAAGAAACTGGACCTGAGCGAGGCGGAAAGACCCCTGCGAACTATTACTCGGGGCGGAGTCAGGCGAAGATACAGCCCAAGAACTTTCCATTTCGGCATTTTAAGACTACGCCTATTGCCGATAGTCGACTTGCTCATCTGGCCTGCAAGGTGTGGACCAGCCACGGGATTATGACTTGAGCGAAGATGCGTGGGTCGGGCCATACTCCGACTTGGCGTCCTAAGTGGCCGCCTGTGGGATTAATCCAGGCTGTCTTTGGTGTATCGCCATTGCTCAGCAGTAGATAGATATCCGCGATCGGCACCTGCGTATCTTTCACTCCGGCAAGCACCAGCATGGGAGACATGGGTCTCCCGAGGAGTTGCTGCTTCACTAGCGACATTTGTTGCAGCTCGGCGGCTAACTCATCCACGTTGTTGACTCCCTGAAATATGTTCATCAGCGCCGGCACCTGATCGAACAAATATTCCCGATTGCCGAGCAGCGAGTGCATCAGGAAATCCTTTTGAAAGAAGCCGTCCACAGGTGGCGATTGCGCACTTGCGCCCTTCAGCCGTGACCGCTCCAGAATAGCAAGCTTAGTCGCCCAATATGCGCCCCAACTCACCCCGTGAACCGCCAGTCGGTTCTTGTCTACTTCCCGCCTGGTTTGCACGTAATCGATAACGCACGAGAGCATTCGCTCTGATTTTTCGCTGACCTTGATCGGCGCCTCGCCGGTGCCAGGTCCATCCACAGCGATGAAAGCGATTCCATACGGTAAGATCGCAGCGAAGCTTTCCGACAGATCTTCTTTTCTGCTGTCAAGGCCATTCACGGCAATCACCAGCGGGACCGGAGCAGAGGCATTCTTGGGAATTCTCAAGTAGCCAATAATTTCTTTTCCTTCAAATGGAATTCGAACAACCTCGAGCGGGGGATCGAGGAACTTTGCGTGCGCGCGAAATGCTTCGAGGGCACTTTCATACGAGCGCAGCTTTCCCGGGGAAGCCGGGATCGGCCACCGACCGAACGAGTAAAGCCGCCAGGCGCGGATGTAATCGGCATTTGCTTGTTGCGGATCTTTTGACTCGACCGATTTCGCTTGCTTCATATATCGGTCAGCAACCGCCATGAACGCCGCTGCCCACTCATCTTTGTCGCGCGTATGCACGTTCGCGAGGGCTTGCTGAACGTCGGCGGGATCGAGCCCGATCAGCGGATACTGCCCTACTTGCGCGCGACGAACGGCCTCGGCTTTAATTTCATCGATGGTGCGCTCAGGGGGAGGCAGTTGAGGAAAACCGTTCCGCACCAAAGAAAATAATGTGATGGAAACGAAAATGACGGTAGCCAGCTTTTCCGAAGACTTTTTAACGCACATTCGCGGTATTCTCTTGCCCGGCATGTAGCGCGGAGGCCGAAACCGTTCGGCCGAACGGCCTCAGTCACCCGCAAACTAAAAAAGAAACTTCAATCCCAACTGTACCGCGCGACTGCCGCCCGAGCCGACAACCGGGTTGGCCGCGGCCACGTCGGGCGTCGCGCATCCGCAACCAAATGGTCTCACCGACGGATCATTCAAGCCAAATCCGTTTTGTCCGCCATACGGATTTGCGAAATTCGGGTGATTGAAAATATTGAAAAACTCCGCACGGAACTGCGTGCTCAGCCGCTCTCCGAAGTGCCAGTTCTTGGCAACCGAAAAGTCGAGATTACGAAACCCGGTGTCCTCAAACATATTTCGGCCCATATTTCCGAACTGCCCCAGGGGTGGGGGGATCATGATTGATCCGCCGCTAGCATAGCAACCAAAGAATGCCAGCGATTCGGTGGATGCGCCAGGGCTGCCTCCATCGAGCGCCAGCGCCTTCGCGTTGCAGGCAGCATTATTACTGGGATCGCTCGGGCTATTGTTACCGGAGAAGTAGGGAACTCCAACTCCCGGCCGCGACTTAAAGTCCGACGTTTTCCCGTAAAAACTCCAGCGAATTGGGGTATTGGCAGGCGGGCTGACCGGCAGCGGACCAATTCCGGCCGCGTCGGTGCCTTCGTCCACGGGACCCCAGAATTGCGGACTTGCGAGGGTGACGATCGAATTGATCTCCCAACCTTCGAGCATTTGGGCATGCCCCTGAGGACCAGGAATGGCATACGTGAGCGAAGCAGTTAATCGGTGACGAATGTCAAAGTCGCTATTGGCATATTCGCGGCCCACGTTATAGGCATCTTGCGGCAGTCCCGAACCATAGCCGAAATCCCAGTTGGCGCCGACATCATCTGAAGCATGGGAGTACGTGTATCCGAGGACCATGCTCAGGCCGTGGTAGTTTCGCGCGTTCAACGTAGCCTGCAGCCCGTTGTAGTTCGAGCGGTAAACGTTCCCCATTTGGAAGATATTGCTCAAGTAAGGGAACTTCGAGGAAAAGGGGCCGTTTTCTGGCGCGAGTTGGCAAGCCGGACTGGCAAGGTTGTAGTTGCCGTTAACCAGGTTTGCCGGAAGATTGCAGGCCGCAATGTTGTTCGCGGGCCATCCCGATCCCACCGGCGGCTGATTTATGTCACGAATTCCCGTTAAATTTGAACCGCGATTTCCAACATAGGCGACTTCTAAGGTTAGGTTCGGCGCGAAGGCGTGCTCGAGGTTCAAGGTCCAGTTCCACACGTATGGTGTCGTCAGGTTCCGGTCCACGGTCATAATGGGGCAGGGGCTGCCAGGTGCCCCGGAGGCCAAGATCGGCGAACAATCGACGGTGCTCCCGCCGTAAACAGGTCCATTGACCGCATCCCAGGTTGTCCCAACGGAAGTCGGGGTCGGCGGCCCGTTCAGAAAGTTCTTTACCGTGACATTGCCGGCGGTAATCGTTCCTCCCGAGGTACCTCCGGTGGCGTTTATGGGCGCTCCTGTCGGTACGCTACCCGGACCAAACGCATTGTTGAACGCGATAAATGACTGCCAGTTCACGGTCTCATAAATCAATCCGGCGCCGCCCCGCAACACTGTTTTGCCCTGGCCGCTCACGTCCCAGGCAAAGCCCATGCGCGGACCAAAGTTTGTGTGATCCGGGTTGTACAAGCCGCTTATCTGATGCCCGACTTGCACCATTCCCAAGTTGGGATCAAAGTTGCCCAACAGATTGTGGTCCTCCTGGACGACGGAACTGAATTCATACCGCAGCCCGAGATTTACTGTCAGATTTCTCACCACCCGCCAGTCATCCTGAACAAATCCGGCATAAGCCCAGTTGTGCAGATGCAACGTGGGATCCCCGACTTCGACCGTAGACTTGAACGGATACCCTGCGAAGAAATCCTCAAGCGGCGCAGAGGTTCCCGCCATGACGCCACCGAGAAAGTTAATGCTTCCCCGTGCATTGCCGAAGGCCGCATTCTTCACCTGATCGTGGTGTATTTCACCGCCAAATCTCAGCGCATGTTTGCCGGTCGAATAAGAAATGTGGTCCACCAGCTGGGTAATGGAGTCAGGTCCCTGAAATTTGGGCCATTTGAATCCTCCCAGCCCGGTAAAATAGCCCCCGAATCCAATGCGCGGCAGCCCGCCACTCTCCGGCCCGCTCACTCCCGTATTCAGACCGTAAGTCGACGCCGGCGTTGTGAGATCGCCCGGCAGGGTGGGCTGGTAGAGGCGGTTATAACCGATTCGCGCCTCATTCACCCAGTGAGCGCCGGACGCCCAAATCCAACTCGCTCCTCCCACCTGTGCGCGCGTGTGAAGGTCCGAACGCCAAAATGTTTGCAACTCGGGGAAGTCTTCAACGATTCCACGATTATCGCCGAAGAAATAGTTGCCGCTGACCGTATGCTGAGCATTCACGCGATAGTCGACCTTAGTTACCACATTCTCCACATGGATATCGTTGCTGAATCCGTTGGGGATGCTGATGGTGGGATTGTTATTTGTGGGGAAACCCGCACCATTACAGCTCACGTTCGATCCAGAGACGGAGCACCCGGAGACTTTCAAACTAGCTGGACTGACTGCAACTCCTCCGGCTTGCAGGTCGGCAATCGTGTCCGGAATGCTGTCGGCGCAGTCGCCGGTCTTCAGAAACAGGCATGTGCCATTCGTGGGCATCGACACCATGGACGGAGCGGTTACGCCCCCAAAAGAGTTGCCGACGTCATAGATCTGTTGTTCATAGGCGCCAAAGAAGAACAGCTTGTTCTTGACGATTGGCCCGCCTATGCTGCCGCCGAATTGCTCCAGGGTTCGCGGCAACTTGGGATTGGGTGTGGTATTGAAAAAGTTGCGGGCGTCCATCACACCGTCGCGGCCAAAGGCAAAGGCCGAACCATGCACGTCGTTCGTGCCCGACTTTAATCCGACATTGACCACCGCCCCCGGTTTCCACCCATATTCGGCGGGAGGATTCTGCTGGACATTGAACTCCTGGATTGAATCAATGGGAAGAATGGTTGCCGAATCTCCAGCCACTCCCGATCCGTTAACGATGGCTTGCCCGGAATACGGTTCACTGTTGAACAATCCTTCGATCATGTAGGCATTGTCTTCAGCACGGAGGCCATTGGCGCTAGTGGTCGAAAATCCGCCGCCCGGATACCGCATTACACCCGGCCTCAGTTGCAACAGATTTTCGTAATTTCGGCCGTTCAATGGCAGGTCATTGATCTCCTTATTGCTCAGCGTGCCGCCGAGGGTCGACGACGTCGTGTCGAGCAAGGGGACCTCCCCGGTGACTTCGACGACGTCGGCCATTTGCCCCACCTGTAGGGAGATGTCCAGGCGCAGGTCTTTCGCAACCTCAACCTGAATGCCTCGCCGCTCCTCCGTCTTGAAGTTGGGTGCGGAGACGCGCACCATGTAGAAGCTGGGAGGCAGATCAGCCGCGACGAACTCGCCGGTAGCGGCAGTGGTCAGGGTGCGAGACGTGCCTTGCCGTATATCGGTGACTACGACCGTCGCACTTGTCAGGGGAGCTCCTGAGGGATCGGTTACCGTACCTAGAATGCGGCCCGTGGTGCTTTGCGCAGACGACGGCAAAGTATAGGCAAGAATCGTGGCGGCTGCGATGAGAACGAAGAGAATCGGTTTGGAGTTGGAATTCGCGCACATACCCTTCCCCCCTTGCGGTGATTGGAAAGTCCTAACTGACGTGAAGTGAACCTTGAAATGGAGTTCTCATAAGGGCCCGGTACAGTAATATGATGGGCGCGCGAGAGTGGCGGCTGGGGGATTCTACTTCAAATGGCCGAAGGAGTTCAATCCGTAGTTGCAGCGCGCGCGGCGCGAGCCATGGATACAGATTGCCACCGGGCCTCCAACCGTGTTCGAAAGGAAAAATCATGGCAAATCTTGGATTTGTCGGGCTGGGTACCATGGGTAGCCAGATGGTCGCCCGATTTCTCGCGAAAGGCCACACCGTAACCGGCTACAACCGGACGCGATCCAAAGCCGAATCGCTGATCGCCAAGGGCATGAAATGGGCATCGTCGCCGCGAGAGGTCGCGGCGGCTGCGGATATTACCTTCGCGATGGTGACAAATTCGTCGGCCCTAAGTGCGATCGTCGAGGGTCCGGAGGGGTTGTTGAATGGTCTGAGCTCCGGCAAGGTGTTCGTTGACATTAGTACTGTCGCTCCGGCAATCAGTCGCGCCGTCGCCGAGAAGGTTCGCAACCAAGGCGCCGACATGTTAGACGCGCCAGTTTCGGGCAGCGTTATTACCCTTCAGCAAGGGAAATTATCGGTGATGGCGGGCGGTCGCATCGAAACATTTGCGCGAATAAAGCCAGTGCTCGAAGACATCGGCCCGAAGGTTACGCACGTGGGCGACAATGGTCTTGCCTTAGTGCTGAAGATTGCCATCAATCTCCAGCTGGCGGTGCAGATGATGGGATTCTCCGAAGGCGTACTGATTGCCGAGAAAAGCGGCATCCAGCGCGAGACCGCAGTCGATGTTATGATGCACAGCGCAATTGCCTCTCCGATGGTACAGTACCGAGGGCCGTTCGTGCTCGAGCAGCCTGGAGAAGCCTGGTTCGACGTGAACATGATGCAAAAGGATATGCTGCTCGCCATGGACTTGGGGCGACAGCTGGATCTTCCCCTGCCCACGACTGCGGTGAGCAACGAGTTCTTGACTGCAGCCCGGGGCATGGGAATGGCCAAAAGAGATTTCGCCTGTGTTTTTGACGTGCTGGCGAAAATGTCCGGCCTTAAATAACGGAGGCGCATATGGCCCTGAAAACCTATGGAACCATGGCCGTCGATTGGGAAGATCGGGTCGATTTCGACCGTCTCCGCCGCGAACGTCTCTCCCGCGCCAAAGCCCTGCTCGCGGAGTCTGAAATGGGGGCGCTCCTCTGCTTTGACATGAACAATGTGCGCTATCTGACGGCGACTCACATCGGTACCTGGGCGCAGGACAAGGCCAATCGCTTCACTTTGCTTCCGCAAAACGACGAGCCGATTCTCTGGGATTTTGGCTCGGCCGCGAAACATCACCAGCAGAATTGTCCCTGGCTGGGCGAGCGGTCGCGTCCTGGAATCTCCATGCTGCGCGGGGCCATGACCCCGGAAATGGGCCGTGCCGAGGACGTTGCAAAAAAGATTCGCGTAGAACTGGAAATGCGCGGCCTACACAAAGAACCGCTAGGGGTAGACATTATCGAGCCGCCGGTCCTGTTTGCGCTGCAGAAAGAAGGTATCGAGGTCGTGGACGGCCAGACGCTAATGTCGGAAGCGCGAGTAATCAAGACACAAGACGAAATCACGCTCCTTAATATGTCGGCGGGGATGGTGGACGCTGCTTACGACGAACTCTATCGCGCCATGAAACCCGGTGTGCGCGAAAACGAAGCCGTGGGACTGGTCAGCAAAGTCTTGTACGACTTGGGATCCGAATACGTCGAAGCCGTGAATGCGATCTCGGGCGAGCGTTGTAATCCGCATCCCCATGTTTTTTCCGACCGCCTCTTGCGCCCCGGCGATCCTGTCTATTACGACATCCTCCACTCCTATATGGGTTATCGCACTTGTTATTACCGGTGTTTCACAGTTGGATACGGCTCGCATGCAATGGTGGATGCCTACAAGCGCTGCCGCGAGTACCTGGATGCAGCCATCGAACTTGTGCGCCCGGGCCGGACCACGGCAGAAATCGCTGCGGTTTGGCCCAAAGCTCAGCAATTTGGCTTCCCGAACGAAGAAGCCTGTTTCGCTTTGCAGTACGGACATGGCGTTGGCCTGGCCATTTGGGAAAAGCCGGTCATCAGCCGTCTGGTTTCATTCGATCATCCATGCGAGATCAAGCCCGGCATGGTCTTCGCCCTGGAAACATTCTGGCCTTCAACCGACGGCTGGAGTGCTGCGCGTATCGAAGAAGAGATCGTTGTTACGCCGACCGGACACGAGGTGATCACGCGGTTCCCGGCCGATCAGTTACTGGTTGCTGGCGCGCATTACTTTACTGTGGATGGCCCGCTGCCCACGACCCGGGAAACCGAAAGCTCTCCCAGCCAAAAGGTGATGGAAATGATCGAAGCCCGTACAACCGGGGAACAGGTGGAAGTGGGAGATTAACCAACCAGGCCAACGAATCTACGCTGGGTCATTTGCCACCGCGCTCTTCGTCTTCTGTCCGATGTGACCAGCGCAAGCCGCATGGCCCAGATGCGGCTACCGACCCTCGTGGTCAAACGGCGGAAAGAAGCGGCGTTTCGCGCGCGTTCTGGCCTAGTCTATGATCCTGCCATTCTCATCCGGAGATTTCGGATGCCACAGCGCACCATACGACGCCAGAATCCGGTTTGGACGATTGGTGCGCTCCCTAGCGGACATCGACAACCGGCGGCTCGTCGTTATTACTCCTACCGCTAATCGGTAGTGGGGTGCCGCCTCGGTTGGGTATGCCTCATGTCGCGTTGTCGTAGACAGATGCCATCATCGCCGGGCTGGTTAGACTAAGATTCATAATTCGATTCAAACCATGGCTTAGTTAGCCTGGGAAGCCCAACGCACAAACCGCCGGAGACAATGAACGACAGCCGCCGTTCTCGAAGCGTTGCCCGCGCCCTGAATATCCGCGACCTGCGTCGGCTTGCGTGTCAGCGCCTTCCCCGCGTGGTCTTTGATTATCTTGACGGTGGGGCCGAAGCCGAAATTACGCTGCGCGAGAATTGTCAGGCCTTCGAAAGCATCCTCTTTCGACCGCGCCAGGCGATCTCAATGCCGCAATGTGACATGAGAACACGGGTGCTGGGCAGTGAAATTTCCTCTCCCGCAATTCTTGCTCCCATCGGTTACACTCGGCTCATCCACCCCGAGGGAGAGCTTGCGGCGGCACGCGCCGCAAACTCGTGGAGAATCCCTTATACAGTCGCGACTTTCGCCGGGTACAAAATAGAGGACGTTCGAAGAGCGAGTACAGGGCCCTTGTGGTATCAGCTTTATCTAATCGGCGGTCGTGAAGCGGCTGAAGCTGGCATCGAACGCGCACACAACGCGGGTTGCTCAGCTTTGGTGATTACCATCGATACCGCCGTGGCGGGTTTGCGCGAGCGCGACTTGCGCAACGGGATGACGGAACTGCTCGCCGGCAGTCCTTTTTCAAAGCTCCCTTTCCTGCCGCAATTCCTTACTCACCCGAAATGGCTGGCGTCTTTCCTGCTCGATGGCGGGCTGCCCAAGCTGGAGAACGTCGTGATCCCCGGCAAGGGTCCGATGCCTCTCGTCGACGTAAGCTCCGGTCTCGCGGCAGCCGGGGTTAGCTGGAGCGATTTCCGCTGGATTCGCGACCTGTGGCCCGGCCCGATCGCTGCAAAGGGAATTCTGACCGGCGACGACGCACGGCGCGCAATCGATGAAGGCGCAGCGGCAGTCGTAGTTTCAAACCATGGCGGGCGTCAGTTGGATGGGGTTTCCGCGACTATCCGCATTCTCCCGGAAATTGTCTCGGCGATAGGTGACAGGGCCGAGGTGCTGATGGACGGCGGTATTCGGCGCGGGAGCGACATCGTAAAGACAATATGCATGGGTGCAAAGGCCGTGCTCGTTGGACGCGCGTATGCCTATGGGCTTGCCGCTGCGGGAGAAGCCGGTGTGTCCCGTGCTCTGGAAATCTTACTCAAAGACATGGAGAGAACCATGCGTTTGCTGGGTAGCCGTTCACTACAAGAGTTGGATGCTTCACGCGTCGATTATTCGCAGGAGTGGAACCGCGACGGTTATGCGTAACCGTGAGGAGGTTTTTTATAACTGGCTGATATCCGGGTTTGCTTGGAACGACGACCAGGAGTTGCCGAAACCCAGGCAGGTTCGCCCATCACTGCGCGGGCGGGGGACGAGGAGCTTGGGCCCAAGGGACCGTGGCGCTCGCTTTTAGGTTGTCCGATTTGGGGTCTCCGCCAGTTCATATAGGTACTCGACGTGAGATCTGACCGCACCGTCGATTCCCTGGACCTTGGGATTACTGGACTCAATCACGTAGTATTCGTTGGGCGCGTGTGCTCCGCTGCCGTGCCCGAGCCCGAAGTGTCCGGCGGGAAGACGCAGCGGATCTCCTGTGAAAACATATCCCGGCCACGATCCAGCCAGGCGAGGAAACAGGATGGGATCGATTCCGGAGCTGCGATAGACCGCCTGGGCGGCGCGAATCACGGTGGAATCTCGAGGCGTGGTGGTGGGATCGTAGCCGCCAGTCATGGTTACTTCGATGTCGCCGAAGCCATGCTTTGTGAGATGGGCTTTCACCTTCGCCAGCGAGTCCGCCGCCGTCATGTCCGGTACCAGTCGGCAATCGAGTTTGGCGACGGCTTTGTGGGGAAGAATCGTCTTTCCGCCCGGGCCGGTATATCCGCCGACAAGGCCTTCGATGTTCACGGTGGGACGCGATGCCAACATCTCTAAAGCGGTCTCATAGGGGACATCATTAATCCAGTGACTGACTCCGAGCATGCGTTTGCGCATTGCTTCGTCTTCGCGGCGAGCGGACTCGGCGATCAACCGCTTGTCTTGGGCCGAGAGTGGACGGACCTTCTCCATGTAGCCTTCGATGGCAGGTGCATTCCCGTCGGGGGAAACGAGAGTTACCAGGGCCTCGACCAGGTGCCACGCCGGGCTGTCGACCATGGCTTTCAGACTGGAATGGACGTCCAACTTGGGGCCGCGGCCCCAACGCTCACCGCTCGAGACGAGTTCCAGTTCCATTACCCCCTTGGCGCCGAGGTCGATCGTGACCTGACCATCGGGATCCTGCGAAGCCGAGGGCATGTACAAACCGGAGCAGCGTTTGAGCTCGGCGAGAATATCGGATCGGTGCACAATCTGAGGGAAGTGCGGTGAGCCGATCTCTTCCTCGCCTTCAGCCACGAAGACAAAGTTCACCGGCGGCTTGCGCCCGGCGCCGCGCAGCGCGTGGAGAGCGGCCAGGAACGTCGCCTCGGGACCTTTTTGATTCACCGCCCCGCGTCCGACGATGACTTTCCCGAAATTGGGCTTTTCCACCAGCGCCGCTTGGAAGGGGGGCGAGGACCACTCGGAAGGATCCACCTGCTTGACGTCGTACATGTAGTAAAGGCCGATCGTCTTGAGGGCGCCGTTGTCCATCTTGGCGAACACGCCCGGCTGGCCGTCGGTCGTAACTTGCGTCACCCCCTCGAAACCGGCGTCGCGCAGCATGTCCATGAGCAGGCGGCAGCCTTCCTGCATACCTAGATTCTCGGCGGCAATCGAAGGCTGGCGAATCCAGTTCTGCAGGCGCTCGACGCTTTCGTCGTGGCGCTTCTCAATCTCCTTCCAGACTGGTTCGAGGTCGGCGTGCTGGGAGGCGGCGAGAGGCGGAAGGGCTGTGCCGGCGGCGGCCATGGCAGCAGTGGCAACAAATTCTCGTCGGTTCATAACCGCGCGAGAATAAAGCAAGTGCGACCAAGTGTCCACCTGAAATTGTCCGGTTGAATTGTTATTCCCGCCGTGCGCTGGTAGTAGATCACCGAAATCCGGAGGTGAACACGAAGGGTAAAAACAAAGGTCCGGGTTGGGAGCGGCTCCTCTTTCGTGTTCAACTGAGTTTTTCTAAGGGCGCGCTTTGGCGCATCGCTCGTTGACAATAGAACTCATGAGCTATCAGGAACAGATATCGATCTCAACCTCGGGCAATGGCGACATGCACAACCTCACCGAGCAAGTTTGTGTGGTCGTGGAGAAATCAGGAGTCAAGACAGGTACGGTTAATGTATTCAACGTGGGCAGCACGGCAGCGGTCGGAACTATCGAGTTCGAACCGGGATTGCAACAAGATCTCCCCGCACTCCTGAATAAACTTATTCCCCCAAGCCGGAGCTATGGGCACGAACAGGCATGGCAAGATGGAAACGGCCACTCGCATCTGCAGGCCACATTGCTTGGCCCCTCGCTGACGGTTCCTGTAGCCGGCGGGAAGCCTGTTCTTGGAACATGGCAGCAGATCTTTCATGTGGAATGCGATGTTCGTGGGAGAATGCGCAAGGTTGTTATCACGGTTGTCGGCGATTAGTGGAAGCAGAAGGCAATGAGTAATGAGTGTCAATCGCCTCCGCCGAACTGCCTTCGGCCCTCGAAAGACAGCCGAGAACGGACAGCTGGATCCTCCGGACTTCGGGCACTGCCGTACGAACGTATCGCTGGACGTGATCGACACGCTCCCATTGGAAGACGCGCTGTCGGATCGCAGGGCAGAGTTGCGTGCCGGCAAAGCTCATGCTGCAATTCGATCAACGGAAAACGAAGGTGAATCCTAGATCTACTAGAGGGAAACCATTGTAGGTAGTGCTACCGCTGCGATTCCTGCAGCAACTCCGTCAAGTACTGCTGCCAAAAAACTGCCCAGGTGTGGGTGCCATGGCCGTGAGTTTGAGCCGACGCCGGGATCAGCACAAAGCGACCGCGCTTCACCCGCTTGATCTCGCGTTCCGCAATTCCCAATTCCGGAGGATTGATGAAATCATCTGCCGAATTTATATACATGACTGGAGCCGTAATTTTCTCCAAATTGGGTGAGGGATCGTAGTTTCGCGAAGAGTTTACAGCGTACAAAAAGTCGTTTGCATCTAACATAGATGGTATGCGTCGAGCGTATTCCTCGAGAAACTTGTCCACGGCATCTCGTGTCGGGTCGCTGATTTGCATGGGCAGAGGCGGACTGCCCGCGATCAAAAGAAAGTCGGTCGCAATCTGCAATGCGGCGCGCGGCTCGGTGGTGTAGTCGCCATTTTTCCAAGCTGGATCCTGCCGAATACCATCGATCACCATCTTGCGCCACATGCGATTCCGTCCGGCGATCTCGACCGGCAGACAGGCGAGGGGCATGAGCGCGTCCATGTAGTCCGGGTAAGTCTCCCCCCAGACCCAGGAATGCATGCACCCCATCGAGGTGCCCATGACCAGCCGCAGATGGTTTACGCCCAGCCCCTTCTCGAGCATCTCATGCTGCGCCGCGACCATGTCGTCATAATCGTATTGGGGAAAGCGCGCCCGCAGACCGTCACTCGGCTTACTCGACTTACCGTGCCCCAGGTTGTCAGGCAGGACAATGAAGTAGCGGCTTACATCGAGTGGCTGCCCCGGCCCGAACAAGACCCCCGCAAATTGCGGCAGAAAGAACTGATGTCCGGAACCCCCGGTGCCATGAAGGATGAGCACTGCATTGGTGACACGCCCGCTGGCGTCGCGTACGGGTTTGCCAAAAGTCGTGTAATGCAAGCGCAACTCCGGGAGCATCTCTCCCGACCGGAAATGAAAATTGTGGGCGACGTAATCTCCCTCTTCGGGCGCGGGGAGATTAGCGGGACGTTGCCCCGCTGCGGAGGAAATGAGTAATGCAAGAATCGCGAGCGACAACCCCAGCGGGCGTGACAGAAGCTCGTTCATTCAAGATCCTCCTCGCGCGCTCTCCGCGCGGCAGAGTAGAGTACCACCCGCGGACGATGGGTGCACTTTTGTAGGATTTCCAGTGAGCCGGGTTGCGACCCTCGAAACGCTCCTTTAATTATTGTTTGTAGAATTGTATTAAACCCGTTTCCGCTCCGGCTCGTTGTGGATGCGGGTGTTGTGCCTCCTTGCGTACTTTGGCACTTCAAAATCGGCAGTGTGCCTGGAACCTCGACGTCAAATTTGCCAGCGGGCGTTTAGACTCTTTCAAGCAGCGAAACACTGCTCGAGCGCACACCCAAGGCTAAATCGGCTTCACAAAACCCGCACGCCGCTTCCGTCGCAACCCAATCTATCTCGCCTTCTCGTTTTCAGACCGGAATTGCGCTCATGGTCAGCGACGCCCGCATCCTGGTCACGCGCCTGCTGGCGATTGCCGTGACGTCATTCATGGTGATACGGCGCGAAGAGCGCTATCTCGAAGCACGCTTGGGAGAGGGGCGAGTTCCTCCAAAATTTATGGTCATTTAACTGTTCGCAGCTTGCTTTCCACAATCAAGAAAGACGAGAATTCTTTTGTTTCAGCGTCCCCCAGGCAGCGTCGGGCTGCCACACCCACTCATTTCTGGAGCAGGCCCCTCATGGCTTGGATTGGAGTCTCTTGTCGCTATGAATCGACGGCGTTTTCTCTCCGGTGCTGCGGGCGCGTGCGGCACAAGCTTGCTGGTTTCCTCGCAGTTCGACTCAGTGAAGGCGGCAGCGCAATTGTCTACCGATTTTAGATCTATTCCCTCCCCCGATGACTCTGGCATCGATCACATCGTGATCGTCACCATGGAAAACCGCAGCTTCGATCACTTCCTAGGTTGGCTCCCTGGAGCCGACGGGAGGCAAGCTGGACTTCACTATGTCGACGGGCATGGCGTTAGTCATGCTACTTATCCACTTGCACCGGACTATACCGGTTGCGGGCATCCCAATCCCGACCATTCCTACCAGGGAGCCCGAATCGATTACGACCACGGTAAGATGGACGGGTTTCTCAAGAACCCTGCCAATGACATCTTTGCCATCGGTTATTACAAGAAGGAGGACATTCCCTTCTACGCGGAACTCGCCCTGAACTATACAACTCTGAGCCAGTACCACTGCTCGTTTCTGGGTCCAACTTTTCCCAATCGCATTTTCCAGTTTGCAGCCCAAACCGACCGGCTCGACGATTCCGTGTCGTTTTCGAGTCTTCCCACCATTCTCGATAGTCTCAATAACGCCGGCGTCAACGTGAAATACTATTTCAACAACGTTCCTTTCCTGGCGCTCTGGGGGCTCAAATACCTCTCCAATACGGGTTTCTACTCCGACTTTCTTTCCGATGCGGCCTCGGGCAACCTGCCCGCCGTCTCCTATGTTGATCCGCGCTACACGTTGTTGGACGATGGCACCGGGAATGACGATGAGCCCCACGCTGACATTCGCCGGGGAGATGCCTTTTTAGCCCAAACCTTTCATGCCGTGGCGCATGGACCTGCCTGGAAAAACACGGTTTTCATGGTCAACTTCGATGAGAACGGCGGCTTCTTCGAGCACCTGTCGCCTCCGCGGGCGGTGGCACCTAATGACGTCGACCCTGACATCGTAGATGGCAAAACTCTGCTCGGACTCAGAGTGCCAACCGTCATTGCTTCGCCGTTTACACGCGGCAATCCCGATAGGCCGCGCATAATTCACGCCCTCTTTGACCACACGTCATCCCTGAAGCTTATCGAGTGGAGATGGGGGCTGAAACCCCTCACCAAGCGCGACGCTTCGAGCGAAATCGGAAACCTTACCCAGGCGCTGAATTTCGCCCACCCGAATGCGGCGGTTCCCGTGCTGCCAAGACCCGTCGCTCCCGTACCTGAGCCCTGTTTCAATCTCGCCGCCGTCGAGGAATCCAGTCAGCTTACAGAATTCGGACGCCTCGCCCATTCGGATCTGATGAAAGGATGGTCCCTCCCATAAACACGCGCTGGCTTGGGCGAAGTTAGATCCGATGGCCTGTTTTCGCTAGTTTGAGTCGCTCTTTAATAATTGGAGCTTCAAGGAGAAACCGCTCCAGTTCGGCGGGAACGCATCCAATTTTCAAGCAAGCACCTCAGCTATGTTGCTAGATTCCTTGCTGGTTCGGTCGTTTCTTGCCGCTGCCTTGCTCGTCTGCAGGGAATCGCTGCTCGTTTACCAGAAACGGGCTCGTTTACCAGAAACGGGCTCGTTTACCAGAAACCGACAACCGGCTGCCGTCAATCGTGGCAGCAACTGACGCCCGCAGGCGAGCTGGGCTGGGTGCGGTGACAGGTGTTTATGAGGGTGGTCATTGGCTGGGCCGCCGCGCA
>Ga0123356_10001624_pt1 | contig 24663 bp, 24 predicted proteins | sample TergutEmb28metaG_2_FD_92546 | JGI IMG/M metagenome (GOLD analysis project Ga0123356, IMG submission 92546) | Embiratermes neotenicus P3 segment gut microbial communities from Petit-Saut dam, French Guiana - Emb289 P3 | ecosystem: Host-associated > Arthropoda: Insects > Digestive system > Gut ...
CATTCTTTTCACCCCTTGCTTTTCCTACCTTTTACTTCGCTCTTCACCTTCTCTTTCCCTTTTGGTCTTTGTTAAGATTATATAACAAACTCCCCGCACGCGAGGAGTTTGTTGATGATCTGAGAGCCAACAATTGGCTCTTTTATCGGATACATCATGTTGTCATTAACCGTCGCTCGGGGTTGGCTCAGCAGGAGCGGGCGCGTAAGGTTCCACCTCCAAATGGGAACCGGCCACCAGCTCAATCTGGCTTACCGATACTTCGTAGGCCACCTTCTCTACGCAGGTGCCGTCGGGCAGCTGCTTTTGATAGGCGCGGCTTTGCAGGCGGCCGTTTAGGCTGATGCGATCGCCAATGTGCAGGCGCGAACTAAAGCGCGCGCTGCGGCCCCAGGTGATGCAGGGGATGTAGTCGCTTTTGCCGTAGGCCCGGTTCACCGCCACCATCAGGTCGGCAATCTCCCGCCCAAAGGGGGTGGTGCGATAGGCTGGTGGTTTGCACAGCGTGCCTGTTAGCTGCAGCAGGTTGGGGTTTTTGTGGGGATCCACCTCGTTGAGGCGCTGGGCAAAGGCGGTGATCAGCAACCTGCCCACCCCGTCGATCACCTTGTTGTACGAGCGCACCTGCCCATCGATGGACAGCATACGCCCAGGCGTCAGCTCCACTCCTTCTAGCAAACGCTCAGAGATGGTAACCGGCAGCAAATCTTCCGCGCCGGATAGCCTGGGCACGCCGAGCGTAAGGTAATAAAATACCTCGCCGAAAGCCTCATGCCCTACCTGGGGCATGGTTACCAGTTTGCCGGTTAAATGCAGGTCGTTGATCAAGTGCTCCATGGGTCTTGCCCCCTTGTGTATTCTGCGCTGGATGTTGTCGGTTGCGGTGGCTCGGTGGCCACCGGATGCTGCGTTCCCTTGTGGTCGATCCACGTTTCCCCCGTAAGCAGGATCTCGGAAACCGGGATCACACGGAATCCGGCATCCTTGTACGCCTGGAGGATGGTGGGCAGCGCGTCGAGAATGTACTTCGAATCGTTGTGGAACAATACGATGTCTCCGGGTTGAATGGACTTGGTGCACTGGTCGATCATGTTTTGGGCGCCGTAGTTCTTCCAATCCAGCGAGTCCACGTTCCACTGCACGCACTCGTATCCCTCTTGGCGGCTCACCCGCACCACCGCGTCGTTGTAATCGCCGTAGGGCGGCCGGAACAGTGTGGTGGGCGTACCTATAATTTGCTCCACCTTTTCGCTCACGATGCGCAATTCTTCACGAATTTTTGCTTCCGACAGTTGCGACATGTGGGGATGGGTTGCCGAGTGGTTGCCGATCTCGTGGCCGCGCCGCACCATCTCTTGCAATAGGTCGGGATACCGATCCACCCAAAAGCCAACCAAGAAAAAAGTGGTCTTTACGTCATACTCATCCAGGATGTCCAAAATGGCTTCGGTATGGGCGGATCCCCAAGCGGCGTCAAAGCTGATGGAGAGCACCTTTTCTGTATGGGCCACATTGTACACCGGCAGCTCCCGCTTGCGGGCCGCCACCGTCACATCCCCAGATTCGATCCGCCCGGCATATACCAGGGAAAGCACCGCCAGGCATGCCACCGCCGCGATCTGCTGTCCGCGTTTCCGTACGTCGTGCCGGAACCCCACCCAAGCCGCCCCCATTTCCCATGCAGACATTCCATTTTACCCTATCTAATACCTATGCGCAAGAAAGGATGAATAGAACCATGGGGATGCTGCACCGAAAACTTTGCGAAAGGCTAGCCTCTGGAAACCTCCTGTGATATACTAACGAATACAAAATGGTTTGTATTGCATATTCCCGCACGATATAGACAGGAGGCACGAGAAATGAGCAAAAAAACGAATAAAAGTATCTTTCGATTTCTTTTGGCAAGTATCCTGCTCCTCTCCCTGTGTTTTGGTGCAAATGCCCTGGCGGTCGATATCGATGATTTACTGGATGGCGCAACCGCTGTGCCCCAAGATTTTTTGCGCGAGGATGAGTCCATTACAGATGCAACGATCCCCGATGGGGTGGACCGGATCGAGTCAGGCGCGTTTTACGGCTGCCGCAATTTGCAGTCCGTATCCTTGCCCAATACCCTGCAAAAGATCGGGTCGTACGCCTTTTATCAGTGTTATGCCCTTCAAGAAGTAGAGATTCCCGCCTCGGTGGCCCTGATCGAAGGCACCGTTTTTTACGATTGTGAAAACTTAAGGGCGGTCACTTTTTTAGGAAAAGCGCCTGTTTTTGCCGGCTCCGGCGCGTTTTGGTTTGCGGTGGAGGACATTGTGTTTACTGTGCCCGCAGGCGAGGGGGAGGCTTATGCCGCCCTTTTGCCCGAGGGGGCTAACATCATTGAATCAACCCAGGCTGCCGTTGCCTTTGATTACACCCCAGCGGCATCAGATTTGGAGTTTGACGCCGCCACGGGTGAGTTGATCGCCTATTATGGTGAATCCGTGCGTGTTGATTTGCCGGCGGAGGTGCGCGCCATTGGAGATGGGGCTTTTGCTCACAACCAGCTTGTTCACATCGTGAACCTGCCTGAGGGGGTACAAACCATCGGGGACAGTGCCTTCTCCTGGTCGGGCCTGCAATTCATCGGCTTGCCGGAATCCCTTCAATCAATTGGGCAGAACGCTTTTGAAAGTACGCCGCTGCGAGAGATTCACCTGCCCCAGGGCCTTACGGCTATTGGGGAGAAAGCATTTTCGTGGTGTATGTCCCTTACGGAAATCAGCATTCCCGAAGGCGTTGAGATCATTCAACCCGGTACCTTTGAAAAGTGCACAAATTTGGCATTTGTGATGCTGTCCGCTTCGTTGCCTGCCATCGCGCCCGACGCCTTTGCGGGTACAGCCCTTGCCGATATTGACATCCCCTGGGACGCCACCCGCGCCCAGGCCGACGAAGCGCGGGCATTGCTTGCGGCCATTGATATGGATCATGTATCGGTATGGCGGGGCGACCCGCCGGGCGCGGCCCTGCCGGAGGATTATTATTACGCAGAGGGCAAATTGCTGAAAAGCGAGAACATCCAAGAGGCCTTGTTGCCGCACTGGAATTATTATGATGACGACGGCGAGTTAAACGCTGTGCTGGGGTTGGGCGATAGAATATTTGAGGGCAATACCACACTCAAACGGTTTTATGTGCCACGCTCCGAGCAGTTTGCCATCATCGGTGCTTATGCCTTTGCAAACAGCAACCTGGAATACGTTGACCTGTTTGATACGATCACCACCATCGGCGAAGGTGCGTTTCAAAACTGTGTGAATCTAACCGAAATCAACCTGCCCGATACGATCATCTCCATTGGCCCCAACGCCTTTGAGGGCAGCGGCATCACAAGCGTGTTGATTCCGCCCAATGCCCAAGCCGAACCCTTGGCTTTTGCCGGGATATCCATTTCGGGCATCCGCATCAGCGATGACGCTGCCGACGAGCAGGTGGCCGCATGGAGCGAGGCCCTAGGTTTCCCCTGGTACGCCCCCCTGCTCCGCGTTAGCGAGGAACCCGCCGCCCTTGTGATGATGCCCGACACCTTTACGCCTAATGCTGAGAGTGATTTTACATTTGATGCGGCTGCCGGAACCATTGAAAAATACGTGGGCACGGCCGCCGACATTGTGATTCCCCGTACAATCGGCGGCGTAGAAGTAAAGCGAATTGGTGTAACCGCGTTTTCCAACCTGAGCCTGTTCACCATTTTGAATGATACGGATCAAAATGCGGGCATCCGCTCCGTCGTCATTCCGGAAACCGTAGATTTTATTGAAGACAGTGCGTTTTACGGCTGTATCGGCTTAAAGGCAGTGGACTGCTACGGCCCGCTCACAAGGCTTGGCCGAAGCGCCTTTGACGGCTGCGAAGCGCTGGAGACAGTCACTTTCCATAATGGGCTGCGCCAGATTGACAACTATGCCTTTAACTTCTGCTCCGCCCTAACCCGGGTGGAATGGGGCGATGCGCTGGACAGCATCGGCGACAGCGCGTTTCACCAGAGCGGCCTAACCGGCCCCCTGGCGCTGGATGTACGATCAATCGGCGATCAGGCGTTTTGGCGTAGCGCCAACCTAACCGAGGTTCATATTTCCGAGCGGATCGAAAAAATCGGAAACGGCGCCTTTAGGGAATGTACAAACCTTGCCACGATTTGCCTGGGGTTCACCGATGCCAATGTGTTTGAGGGATACGGCATGTTTGCCGAGACAGCCGAAGGCGCCAAAACCTATATACCTGCCCATGCCACCGAAGCCGAGGTGGCGGCCATATATAACAAACTGGCCGCCTACAACGGGGGGCATTTGAGCGATGCTTCCGAGCTGATTCTGCAAGACTGCGGCGGGATAGAAATCATAATAGAAATAGAAAGTGAAGCAGAGATCATAACAGAAACAGAAGCCAAATCAAGCGCAGATTCGTCCTTTGTCGATACGATGTTTGTATGCGTCAAAGTAGAAGCGGAAGGCGTGACCATCGATCCCGCAATCCTGGGGCGATACGATGTTCTGTTCCATGCCGATGGAACGGCGGCGCTCACCATAGGCGGCGTGGAAATGCCCCCGTGCCCATGGCAAGACGACGGGGATTCCATCATTGTGGATTACTTTGGGACTCTCTTTGTATTTGAACGTGTGGAAAATGGGCTGCAAATGAACTACTACGACACCATGCTATTAACTTATCAGGTTGAATAGTGGGGTTGAATAGAAATGACGAACTGAGTTTGAAAGGATGTGACGCACCTGGCTGCCGATAAAATCGCCCTTATCACCGACAGCGGAAGCGACCTAACCCTGGAGCAGCGAAAGCAATACAACATCTACTCCGTATCGCTGCGTATCGTGTATAAATTCGGCGAGTTCCGCGACGGTATTGAGATTACCCCATCAGAGGTCTATTCCCGCATGCCTGGCGAGGTTCCCTCTACCTCCCTGCCCTTGCCCGACGACGTGATTGGCTTGTACGATCAACTGGCCGACGAAGGGTATACCCACGCGCTGCATGTTTGCATCTCCTCGGGCCTGTCGGGCACGTTCAACATGATACGTTTGCTGGCAGCGGAGCATCCTAGGCTGGCCGTGGAAGTGGTGGACAGCAAAATACTCTCCATGGGCGAAGGTATGCTGGTGCTGGAATGTGCCAAAACGCTCCAGGAAACGGGCAGCATCCCGTTGGCAATAGAGCGGCTGCAGCAGGTGCGCGAAACCATGCTGGGCACCTTTATCATCCGCACGCTGGAATACCTGCGCAAGGGCGGCAGGATCGGCCTGGTGGAATCGGTGCTGGGCAATATGCTGAATCTAAAGCCGGTGATCTTTGTTAACGACGACGGGGTGTATCAAACCCTGGCCAAGGCCCGCGGCTTTAACGCCGCCCGCACCGCCCTGCTAGAGGAGTTTAAAACCCGCTATGGCGGCCGCCCGGTGCGCATTTCCGTGGTATACGGTGATGGGCTGGAGGACGCGGAGAATCTGCTGGTGGAGGCCAAAGGCGCGTTGAACGTTACAGACGGTTTTGTGTCCCAGGTGAGCCCAGTGCTCGGCGCGCATACGGGGCCGAGTTTGCTGGGGTTGATTGCGTACGAGGGGTAGCAGGCATGAAGGTAGAATTATCACCGAAAGCGGTCAGATTTTACAACCGGCTAAATGAGCCAATGCGAAGCCGTATTGCCGCCGCACTGCATAAGCTGGAAGAAGAACCGCCACAAGGCGATATCAAGGCATTAAGCGGTGGAAATTGGTTTCGGGTTCGCGTGGGAAAGTACCGCATCCTATTTGTGGTTGCTGATAGCGTTGTGCGCGTGCATGACATAGGTTTGCGTGGGCAAATCTACAAGGGGAGGTGATATCATGTCTGAATTAAGAGCAGAGGTGCAGGAGTACATCGATAATTTATCAGATCAGAAGCTGGCAGCGCTTAAGCCGATTCTTACACTATTGATCGACGAACCTCTGGTTTACGAGACAGATTTGACCGACGAGGAAAAAGAGATCATCCGCCAGGGTGAAGAGGAATACAAAAAAGGCGAGTATGTATCCCTCCAAAGTCTTGGGATTTGAGGGTGAGCGAGTAACTGCAACTGGCCTAGTGAGTTATTCTGCGCATGCTAACTTATGTTTCTCGTGCGATACACTGCATAATAATCTTATTTGTAATCTAGGTAAGATGGTTGTTTTTCGATAATTCTGTCGTATAAATAGGTGAAATATTCTGCGTAGCTATCATTTTTTTCCTTGAAATATTTAATAGTTGGCCTTAGTTTATTGTATAGACGAACAACCGCTAGCCCAGAGGCAGTGATTTTTCCACTATCAACAAAAACCCAAAAAGGTAGATGCTTGTGTTTCACTAGCAAGCCCCATTTATGGAACATGTTTGTTATCATAGACACATGTTTTCTTGCTGCTTCTTCATACTTCTCATCAATTATTGCTCCCTCATTCATGTTATATATAAAGTATCGGGCCTCAATATAACGTGGATTGCCATCAGATGAAAAATATGCGAGAACACTTTCGTTATTCTGATGTTTGCGGCCAAGAAAATTCATGACCATTCCGGTAATACCAGTAATCATGCCGATTATTCCAGGAAGCCAAGTCATGATAACTTGAAGGCCTGCGCCCTGTGTTGGCGTACTCATGTTTCTATTCCTCCATCGTAGTGTACATGTTTCGTTCTTACACTTTCTCTCATCCAGCTCTTTCGAATTGACTGTTGTATAACTCCGCATAGAATCCATCTTTCGCCAGCAGCTCTCCATGAGTGCCCTGCTCCACAATATCCCCATCCCGCATCACCAGGATTAGATCGGCGTCGCGGATGGTGGACAGGCGGTGGGCGATCACAAAACTGGTGCGCCCGCGCATCAGGTTGTCCATGGCCTTTTGGATTTGTATCTCGGTGCGGGTGTCCACGCTGCTGGTGGCTTCGTCTAGTATCAATATTTTGGGATCGGCCAGCACGGCCCGGGCAATGGTGAGCAATTGCTTTTGCCCCTGGGATACGTTGCTGGCTTCTTCATTGAGTATCATTTGGTAACCCTCGGGCAGGGTGCGCACAAAGTGATCGGCCTGGGCGGTTTTGGCGGCGGCCCGCACCTGCTCGTCTGTGGCGTCCAGTTTGCCGTAACGGATATTGTCGGCGATGGTGCCGTTGTACAGCCAGGTATCCTGCAATACCATACCAAAGGCCGAGCGCAGGCTGTCCCGCCGGAAATGCCGGATATCGTGGCCGTCCAGCAAAATCGCGCCGTCGTTTACATCGTAGAAGCGCATCAGCAGCTTTACGATGGTGGTTTTGCCCGCGCCAGTGGGGCCTACGATGGCGATCTTTTGGCCGGGTTTTACCGTGGCGTTGAAGCCGCGGATCACAGGCGTTTGCGGGTCATAGCCAAAGGCCACGCGGTCAAAGGTTATGTCGCCCTGTACATCGGTCGCGTCCAGCGCGTCTTCCGCCTCGGGGATTTCTTCCGTCTCATTCAAAAATTCAAACACCCGCTCGGCGGCGGCCATGGTTTGCTGCAACACATTGGTGATGTTGGCTACCTGGGTGATCTGCTGGGTGAAGGAGCGTGTGTATTGGATAAAGGCCTGAATATCGCCCACGGTGATCAGGCGGATGGAAGCAAAGTAGCCGCCCAGCACGCAGATCGCCACATACGATAGGTTGCCCAGCACATTGGTGATGGGGAAGATGAGGCCGGAAAGAAAGTTGGACTTCCACGCCGACCCGTACAGGGCCTCGTTGTGTTTGCCAAATTCCCGCACCGAACGTTCCTCGCCGTTAAAAGCTTTGACGATGGTGTGGCTGCCCAGCATCTCTTCCACATGGCCGTTGACGCTGCCCAGCAGCCGCTGCTGATCCACAAAATGGCGCTGTGAGTTTTTTACGATGCCGGTTACGACTACTGCGGACAGGGGCAGCATCACCAGCGCTACCAGCGTAAGCTGCCAGCTGATGCTCACCATCATGATGCCTACGCCGATGATGGTGGTGACCGCCGTGATGATTTGTGTGAGGCCCTGATTCAGGGATTGGTTGATGGTGTCCACATCGTTGGTGATGCGGGAGATCACCTCGCCGTGGGTGGTTTTGTCGTAATATCCAAAGGGTAGGCGGTGGATCTTGGCGTTGATTTCGTTGCGCATACGATGGGTGATCCTCATGGTTACGCCCGCCATCACATATCCTTGCAGGTACAAAAATGCCGTGCTTGCCCCGTACAGGGCGATGAGCATACCCACGATTTGCCCCAGCCGGGTAAAATCTACGCCGCCAGTACCGGCCAGGGTGGCCATAACGCCGGCCATCAGTTCGTCGATGGCTTGGCCCAACACCCTAGGCCCTAAAATGGCCAGCACCGTGGCTGCCACGGCCAGGGCCCATACCAGCAACATGCTCCATTTGTGGCCGCCCAAATAACGCACCAACTGTTTTAGCGCACCCCTAAAATCTTTGGCTTTATCGCCGGGCATCAGGGCCATGGGCCCGCCGCCCATGGGGCCTCTATGTCGCTGCTTCATGCTAACTCCTCCCCTAATTCATCTTTCGAAAGCTGGGAAGACGCTATCTCAAAATACAGCGGGCAGGTTTTAAGCAGTTCGCTATGAGTGCCCATGCCCACGATCTGCCCTGCATCCAGCACCACAATTTGGTCTGCGTGCAAAATGGTGCCCACCCGCTGGGCAATCACCAGCACGGTGCTGTCAGCGGCATGTTCCCGGAGCGCCTTGCGCAGGGCGGCGTCGGTTTTAAAATCCAGGGCCGAAAAGCTGTCGTCAAATATCAAGATATCCGGGTCTTTCACCAGCGCCCTTGCGATCGACAGGCGCTGCTTTTGCCCACCGGATACGTTGGCTCCGCCCTGGGCGATCTCGGACTCAAATCCCTCGGGTTTGTCTTCTATAAAATCAAGGGCCTGGGCGATAGAGGCGGCGGCGCGTTGCTCTTCCGTGCTGGCTTCGGACCGCCCATAAGTTAGGTTGGAGGCCACGGTGCCCGAGAGCAGCACGCCCTTTTGGGGCACAAAACCGATGGTATCCCGCAGATTCTTTTGGGTTACTTCCCGTACATCGGCGCCGTTCACCAGTACCTGGCCCTGGGTGGCGTCAAAAAAACGCAGCGCTAGGTGGGCCACCGTGGATTTCCCCGAACCTGTGGGCCCGATGATGGCTGTGGTTTGGCCGGGCAATGCGGTGAAGCTAAGCCCATGCAGCGCGTCTTCTTCGGCCCCGGCATAACGGACGCTTACGTTGCGGAACTCCACCACGCCCCGCCGGGCCGGATCAAAAGCATGGGGCGCTTGGGGATCGCGGATCGTCTGCTCCGTGTACAACACCTCGGCAATGCGCTCCGCCGATACCGCGGCCCTGGGCACCACCACAAATATGATGGCGATCATCATAAAGGACATCAGTATTTGCATGGCGTACTGCATAAAGGCCATCATATCGCCCACTTGCAGGGCGGATTGGCTAATTTGATGCGCGCCCACCCAAATCACGGTGAGCATCACGCCGTTCATCAATAGCATCATCATGGGCCCAATAAAGGCCATCACTCGCTGAATAAATAGGTTCACCCGGCTCAATTCAAGGTTGGCGGCATCGAAGCGCCGGGCCTCGTGGGCTTCGGCGCCAAAGGCGCGGATCACCATCATGCCGCTTAAGTTTTCGCGAGATACCAGGTTGAGCCGGTCGGTAAGCTTTTGGATCAATTTGAATCGGGGCAGCGCCAGCGCCAGGATCACCAAGATGATGCCCACCACGATCACCACCGCCAAAACGATGATCCAGCTCATGGACACCGCCTTGTTCACCGCCATGATTACCCCGCCGATGCCCATGAGCGGCGCATAACAAAGCATACGGATGCCCATGTTCATAAACATCTGCACCTGGGTGATGTCGTTGGTGCAGCGGGTGATCAGCGAGGCGGTGGAGAAGCGGCCAAACTCGGTTTGTGAAAAGCCCTCGATTTTGGCGAAAACCTGGTGGCGCAGGTTGCGGGCCAAACCAGCTGCCGCCCGGGACGAGATCAACCCCACCAGCACCGTAGCCACGCCGCCCAGCAGCGCAATGGCCAGCATCAGCCCGCCGATGCGCAGGAGATACATGGTTTGCATGCGAGTGGTATCGACACCAAGCTCGGCGTAAAATGCCTTGGCAAACAGTGCGCCGGCTTGGGCCAGGATAGGTTCGGGCTGGGCTGCGGCTTTATCGTGGGCCGCTTGTAACGCATCGGGCTCTAGGGCCATGGTCAGCAAGGGCAGGTAAGGATACAACTGCTTTAAGTCCAGGTCTTGCATATCTGCCATGTTGCTTTCTGCAGCGAAGGGGAGTTCCTGCAATGCATTAATGAAAGTCCAGGCCGACAGGCCAAAGGCTCTGTCTAGCGCCGCCCGCTCCTCGGTGTCTAACTGCTTACGAATAAACAGGTTTTCGCCTGCCTGTGGGTAGCGGGAGTCATACATCCTACCGGTTCCATCTTCGTTTTTGGAGGCTATGAGGTTGGGTATCAGTTTGTAGGCGCCGCCTACCAATGTCCGTTCCGCATCGTCTGAAAACATCGTGATGAAGGCCATGCCCTCCTCGCTGATGGCATCAGGCGCTGCGTGCTCAATGCCGCCCTGCTGTATGCCCACGTTTACGATGTCGGACATGTAGTTGGGCAGGCTTAAGTCGCAGATCGCTTGCAAAAACAGCAGCGCGATGGCCAGCAACAGGCCGCCCGCAAATGGCTTGAGGTATCCTTTGAGCTTTAGCAAGGCTGGTTCTCTCCTTGTATGTATTCATGATTAGGATAACATCGTTCGCGGGAAAGTCAACCATCTTTCTACACAAAAACGCCGCACCGGTTACATTCCGATGCGGCGTCAACGAGCCGTTGCGGCTTATCTGGTTTCGTATGTCAAATCCACCGCCGCTTGAATCTGAATCTCTCCGGACATCACCTGGGAGCCCGCGTACTCGGCATCCATCGACATCGACATCTCCGCCTGCACAAAAGAGTTGCGGTGATAGTACGTATTGTAGCCGCTCTCGCGCAGCATCAGCAGCGTGCCCAGCTCCACCCCGGCGGCAGCGGCCATGGCCTCGGCCTTCACCCTGGCCACGGTGATTGCGTCGGTCAGTGCCTCGCGGTAGGCCAGCTCTTCTTCCGAAAAACTGAACTGCATGCCGCCGATGCTATTTGTGCCATGGGCTACCGAGGCATCGATCACCGTGTTGATCATCCCAAAATCCTTAAGCGTTACCGTAAGCGACACGCTGGCCGTGTAGCCCACGATCCGGCGGGCGGAGCCAAAGGTGTTGTAGCGGGGCCACACGTTCAGTTGGCTGGTCCTGATTTGGTTTTCGGGGACATCCAGCTCCTTGAGTGAGGCGATCACGTTGGCGATCACCTCGTTTGCTTCGCTAAGGGCCTCTCTTTCGCTGGCATTTTCCGCCGTGGCGCCTATGGTGATGTCTACGGTATCCGGCGCTACCGTGCGGATGGCCTGGGCACGCACCTCGAGCTGGCCGGTTTGTGCGTAATAGTACACCACCATGTCTTCGCCCCAAGCCACGGTACAGATTGCCGCGCAAATCAGCACCACCACCGCCCCGGCCATCATCCTAATAAGTACCTTCATTGTATGAACCCCTTTCCGATCTCCTTTTTATCTTTTCGATGACGGTTGGACGTACCGGTAATGAGAAAAGTTCCCTGTTCATAGCTCTTTTTCTCTGCTTTTATGGATCTTTGAGAATCACATTTGCGCAAAATTAGAACTTTCTTAGAAGAATCGGGGATACCTTGACAGGCGAGGTATCTTGCGTTATCCTTATGCCACAAACCGGAATTGCCGGACAGAAATGAGGTGACACCTTGTCCCTGACCGCGGACCTGATACGGGGCCACACCGACGCCATCATACTGGCCCACTTGGTAGAGAAAGACAGCTATGGCTACGAAATCAACAAGGCCATTCAAGCCAAGACCAGCGGCGATTACGAAATGAAGGAGGCCACGCTGTATTCAGCCTTCCGCCGCCTGGAGAGGGCGGGCCTGATCACCTCTTACTGGGGAGATGCCACCATCGGAGCGCGCAGGCGTTACTACGCCGTTACGCCCAGCGGCCAACGCTTTTATTATCAAAATCGCGAGGAATGGCAACACGCCAAGCGCATCATCGACGCGCTGCTGCCTTAGGTAACCGACAATCATCTACATAAAATTAGGGAGGATACACCACATGAGCACCAAACTACGCACCTATGTCGATACGCTGTTTGAAGAAGCGCCCACAGCCCCCCATGTCTACGACCTAAAGGAAGAACTCCTTGCCAACCTGGAAGAAAAGTTTGAGGATCTGCTGGCCGCCGGTTACAGTGAGGAAGACGCCTACGCTAGCGTGATCTCCGGCCTAGGCGACGCCGAGAGCCTGATCGCCAGCATGTCCGTGGAACCCGAGCTCCGGGAAATCCCCTATGAAGAGGCACGCAGGCACACCGCGCAAACTGTAGCCTCCTCGGCCTTTTTGTACTGCATTGCGGTGGCGGCGTTCCTGCTGGTGCGGCTGGTGTTTGGCAGCACCCTGGGCTGGGTGGCCTTCTGGGTGATCGCTGCCTTTGCCACCGGCCAGGTTGTGTATCATTATATGACCCGCCCGATTGTGACCGACCGGCCCCGGAGCTCCAAGTGGTCCAAAAAGCGCCGCAAGCAGATCAAGGGTTCCCTTAGCGGCATCCTGTGGGTGTTTACCACCATGGTGTACATGGGCATCAGCTTTGGCTCCCACCAATGGCACATTAGCTGGATCATCTTTTTGGTGGCAACTATTGCTCAGTTGGTGTTAAATCTTGCATTTAAGTTGAGGGATGGTTATGACGAATAAGCAACGAAACGGGTATATGTGGCGCATCCTAGCGCTGCTGGCGATGGCTGCCCTGCTGATTTTTGTGCTGATCCGGGGATTGAAAGGAGCATCTGCGATGTTTGCTTGGTTCGACCATTCCGACGTGGAGATCGTGCTCGATGAACGCTTCGATATCCAAGGCGTGCGCCAGGTAGTGCTGGACGCGGGTTCGCTCACGGTGGAAGTAAAGTCCACCTCGGAGGATCAGGCCCGCCTGGTATTCCAATCCAACCTGCCGCCCGATAAGCGCGCCCAGCTGGCTGTGGAGCGCGACGGAGACACTTTTACCGTGGAGCAGTTACGCCATGTGCGCATCGGCCTTTTCCTAAACGTGCGCGAAAAGCTAACCCTGTACCTGCCAGCCGACTATCAGGAGGCGCTGACCCTGCGCCTGCGCTCCGGCAACCTAAACATGGCCGATGCCCGCCAGCTTTCCAGCCTGGAGGTGAACCTAACCTCCGGCAATGTGGAGATTGGCGACATCGATGCAAAAAACTACGATGTGCAAGCCTCCTCTGGCAATGTGACGCTGGGCAACTGGCGTGGCGAGGGCAAGATGCGGGTTACCTCGGGCAATATCCGGCTGCATTCCCTGGCCGGGGCAGGCCACGAGATACGTTCTTCTTCCGGCACGGTGCGCATCGGCTCCCTGTCCGGCGATACGGCCTTGCATGTCACCTCGGGCACGGTGCGGGTGGAACACTTTGAGGGCAGCGGCAGCATCTCCTCATCGTCGGGCAGTGTGAATGTGGGCATCGATCGTTTGGCCGGCGACCTGAGCATCCGCTGCACCTCCGGCGCTGTCCGCGTCACGGTTCCAAATTCCCAAGCCTTCTATCTAGAGGCCGAGTCCATGTCGGGAAGCGTTAAAACTGATTTCCCTTCCGCCAAGGATGGCAGGCGCACGGTGGCCAGCGTTGGCACTTCGCCGGAATATACCCTGCGCTGCCACACCACTTCGGGGTCGGTTAGGGTGGGTTATCAGTAATCGATGCGCAGATAGACCATATCTACCAATTGCACGCCATCCTCATACATCACATGATCGTAGTGATCCGTAAAAAAGTTGAGCACACGGTGGGATAGCTTAAAGCCGCAACTTTGGTAAAAACCCAGGGTGCGGGGCGTCTCGCCGGTGCCCACAAGCAGCGTACGGGCCTGTGGGCGATACAGCTCACGGACATGGGCCAGCATCAGGCGGCCATACCCCCGGCGCTGATACTGGGGATCGGTGGCCAGGCTCTTTACCTCGTACACACCTTGGCCTTGACTTTCCTCATGGGTCACCACGCAGGTGGTGCACAGCACGCCGTTGTCGTACAGCGCGTAGAGATCACCACGGGCCAAGTAACGGTCGATCATGTCTTCCTGCTCGTCTGCAAGCAGCAGCAAGGGCAGGAAGGCTTTTTTGTTTTGTTGGATCAATCGGATTTCGATGTTCTGTTGATTCATGATTTTACTCCTTCTATTTGCAACGGGATGCGGCGTAAACTCAGCAGGTACCAGGCCAAGCCCACCAGCACCAACCCGCCGCCTAGCATCATTTGCCAGCCCACACGCTCATCAAATAAAAACCACGCCCAGGCAGCCGCGCCGATGGGCTCGCCCAGCAGCGCAAAAGAAATCAGGTCTGCCCTCACAAAACCCAGCGCGTAGGTAAACAAAGCGTGACCGGCCAGGGTGCACACGGCGATCAGCACGCCGATGTAGGGCAGCGAGGCCACAGGCGCGGAAAAGCCGCCCATAAAGGGCAGCGCTGCGGCCAGCATCAGCGCGGTGCAAGCGTATACAAACACCAGGTACCCCATGGCGGGCACATGCCTGCGCACCGCGCGGCCGCAGAGCCAATGGCCCGCCATGGTTACGGCGCCGCTAAGGGCCAGCAGGTCACCCAGCAAGTCGCCGCCGTGCCCGGTGGCAGACAGCAGGCCGATGCCCACCGCCCCCGCCATGGCTGTCACTGCCCCCGGCACAGCCCGCCGGTGAATGGGCTCGTGGAGCAATAGGGCGGAGAATATGGCCACAAACACCGGCTGCGCGCATACCAGCGCCACCGAGGCAAAAGTGCCGGTTTTTTGCAGGGAGGTCATCCAAGCGGTGTAGTGCAACGCAAGAAAAAGCGAGGCCAGCAGGGCCAGGCCCTTCCATTTCCATGGGGCCCGCAGCATGCCGCCCAGCGCGCCGCTGCGCCATGCGGGCACGCCCAGCGTTAGGGCAGTGATGCCCATGCGCAAAAAGGCCACGCTAACCGGCGTAGCCCCGGCCATAAGCGCCAGTTTTACCATCGGCCCGCTAACGGACACGCTCACAACGCCCAGGAGCACCAGCCATGTTGCTTTTTGCATGGGTTGTTCTAAGCCTCCGACGCAGATTACATGCCAGTTATCATATATTTATCGTAGCCCAATGTCAACAGAACTTCATACGCATGCCATACCTCATCGGGAATGTGCTGTTCTATTTGCCACCCAAACTTGGGGTACACTTTGATGCGCTGCAAATCGCCCACAATGGTATGGATCAGCTCTTCTCGCGCCGCCTCGCTTTTTCCGTACGTATCAAAATACGCTTCGAAAGAAATATTCGGCGATGTAATAAAACATTTTTGCCGGGGTATGGCTGCTGAAAAAGTCGCGTAGCTTCTTCTTTCCATAAACGGTTTGTGCACCATCAAAAAAGAATCGATGCTAAGACGATCCTTTTCGATCAACGCCTTGGTAAATCGAATGTTTTCCCCGGTATTTGTGGATTTGCTTTCGATGTATATTTTTTCTGGTGGCACACCCAGCCCCATGGCGATTTCGGCAAACTTCTCGGCTTCTGGAACGCGCCACAAGCCTTTTGTGCCCTTGCCCAGCCCGCCGGAGAAAATCACGATATCCCCATAACCCTGCCCATACAATTCCGCGCACTTTGTAGGGATCAGCAAGTCGGGGCAGCCCAAGCCTAAGATACAATCGCACTTTTCGATTGCCTGACCCATACGCAGATAGTCCCATAACTGTTCTACCAAGCGCATTTTATTCATTTGATTGTTCCCCTTGACTAGCGCGCCAATAACTGCGCCCGTCCTTGGTACGTTGGAGCAGGCCGGTATCGCACAAAAAGCGCCGTACCTCCGCGTAGTCCGGCCAAATGGGGGCGATCAGCTCCTTCACCTCCTGGTCGCTATACACCCGCTCGGGCTCAAAGAGGGCAAAGAAGCGCAACATCACCGCGCGTTTTTTGGCGTGGCGGGCGGGCATTTGCGTTAGCTTGCCATCGCGGTAAAAATGCGCCACGCCGTCGTCGCCGCCCTTGGCCACTTTGGCCGGCTTTTGCAGCGTGCTCAGGCCCGCCAAAGACAGCACGGCCAGCAGCAGCCGCGCCTCCCGCTCCCGCTCCCGCAGGGCAAAGCGCTGGTTGCGCAGGGTGGAGACGCTTACGCCCCGTTCTGCAGCCAGCTCGGCGTCGGCGGTTCCGTCCCGCCATCGGCGGATCAGGGTTTTTTGTGTGTCTGTAAGGCCGGTAAGGGCCTTGTCCAGTGCCAGCAGCGCGTCCAGCACCGAGCCGTGGGTTTGGGCCAGATGCTCCGAGGCCTTGGCTTCGTTTGGCGATTGCGCCTCACAAAATAGGCAGCGGTGGGAATTGTCGTAGCCGCGTTGTACGGTATCGCCGTTGGCCACTAGCAGGCGGTTGCGCCAGGATTCTTTCATGAAAACTTCTCCTATCTACAGGATTCATAGATAGGATAGCGTGGTTTGTGAGATGTGTCAAGGGAATCTATGAAAAAGATAGATGAAATTTTCGTCAGCTCTTCAATGCGCCACAAAGGGATGTGAACGCATTGCATGCAAACAGCAAGGAAGCGGGCACATTCTCACAGATGGTGGTGTCTGCCCGGCTTTGTTTGTATAGGTCGCTTGCCATCCTGCCCATTTTTGTTGGTTTTGCATTGCGGTTTTTCGATTTATAGTCTTTTGCTTCATTTATCTGAGGCCTGGGAGGCTCTTGCGACAACCATTCGAACCATGTTTCGATATTTCGCTTTGGAAAAACCAACAACAGCTTATCCGACGCGGCAATTGTAAGCGATTTATCTTTTTTGAGTATTTTGTTCAGTTGCTCCTTTATATCCTCTGGCATGATGTCTTCTTTATCGATATCCAACACGACAACGAGTAGAACATTCTCGGATTTGCGGTTATATTCCTCATAAGCGTTCGGAAAATGCATTTGTACAAATCTGCTTCCTGATCCCGATCCTTCAGGTAGCTCCTTGTAAAGTGTAAACTGCCTATTATCCCTGATCCCCTGTGCCAGTAAAAAGCCTCGGACAAAGTGATAGTGGCTGGTGTCCTCGCACAATACAAGCACACGGTATTTATCAAGATTCTGTGCCATCGCCTGTCCACTCCATCTCGCTTAGTTTATCAAACAATGTATCGGGCGTGTCGGTGCTGTTTTTTTCCGCCACGATTCCCGGCGGATTGCCTACAATTTTGAATATGATCGCTTCTTTGTGATACCAGTTGAGTGTTTTGGGATTGTGGGTAATGAGTATAAACTGAATGTTGCGGTCTTCCCAGGCATCGTGCATGGCGTCTAGCCACGGTTGCAATTCCCGTGGCGATAGGTAGTTTTCCGGCTCGTCGATGATCAGGGTTGATCCGTCGGGCACATATGCCAACAGCGAGTATAATGCGAAGAGCTTTTTTTGGCCGTCGGAGAGTTCGCGTAACGCCAAATCGAAGTAATTGCCCTTATATTTTACGCGTACCTTCCAACGGAAAATGTCGCCGCTGGCGGGGCTACTGTCGGCGATAAAACCGGGGATAAAGTTTTTGCACTGTGATCTGAACAGTTCTTGTTTTTCGGGTTGAAGGGCTGTGCTGTAGGCATGCCAGGCGGAGAAGTTTTCGCCGCGGACACCCAAGCGTTGGGAACCAGTGGAAAAGTCAGCAGCGATTGCGGAAGGATCCAGGTATACGGGAAAGAGACGGGCAACTTGGGTACAGAATTCGTATATGGGCTTGCTGTTTTGCGATCCGGTTCCCAGGGCAGACATGCTCGGATCGCCATGTATTGAAAGGGCTTTGCCATCGGAAGAAAATATTGCCAATTTCCCGCTGGAAAAATCCAGTACGGGAGAAAGGGTCTCACTTTTAACAAAATGTTCAAGAACTTCTTTTTGAACGCAACTTCTCTTTCTTCGGAAATCATACATGATCGTTAGTGAGTAAGCGAAAAAATCATCTTCACTACCCAAAACGAAACCAATGGAGATTGCTCCCTGTTCATCTTCTGCTCCCCAACGACAAAAAACATCAGGAGGAAAAGCCTCCTGCACAGAATGCGCAACATGATCGGAAACATCCGGAATCGCAAGAAAGTTTGTAAGCGCAAAAAGAACTTCGCGCAACGCGCTTTTTCCGCTGCCGTTTGTCCCGCAGATCAAATTGACGCCTTCTGTGAAGTCAAGCTCAAAATCACGGAACATTTTATAGTTATTGATCGAAATTCTACGCAACATCTCCATGGCTCCTTTTTCTTGACATCTTTCCCTACCCCGCATATAATAAAGCAAACCATACCAAAAGGCAAGGAACGGGAGAAGTACCTGCCAAACTGCCCGGCAGAGAGGGCGCGCCACCGGCTGAAAGCGCGCTTGGGGTAAGCGGAGGGGAAGTGCACCCGGGAGCCGCGCACCGAGGGGCGACAATCAGAGTTGCCCGGTAGGATGCGACGTATACGCCGCGTGAAGGCGATGAGCGGGTAAGATGACGCTTTGGTTTTAGCGCGCTTGCCAAGCGGAGTGGAACCACGGGAAACCGTCTCTGGGCAGAGGGGTTTCTTTTTATTTGGAGGGAAAGTTATGTTTTATCGGGTTCGGGAGGATGTTAAAGCTGTGCGCGCCCGGGATCCAGCAGCCAAGAGCGAGCTGGAGGTGCTGCTGTGCTACCCTACGATCCGTGCGTTATTTTGGTATCGGGTAGCGCATCGGTTGTATCAGAATGGCCGCACCACCCTGGCGCGCTGGATCTCCCAGCGCACTGCCAGAAAAACCGGCATTGAGATTCATCCGGGGGCGCGCATCGGGCGCGGCCTGTTTATCGACCACGGCAACGGCGTGGTGATCGGCGAAACCACGGTGATCGGCGACGATGTCACCATCTATCAGGGCGTGACCTTGGGCGGCACCGGCAAGGACACGGGCAAGCGCCATCCCACCGTGGGCGACGGCGTAACCATCGGCGCCGGGGCCAAGGTACTGGGACCCTTTGCAGTGGGCAACCATAGCAAGGTGGGCGCAGGGGCCGTGGTGCTCAAAGAAGTTCCACCCTACTGCACCGTGGTGGGCAATCCGGGGCGCATCGTGCGCAAGGCCCAGCCCGGGGCTGGGGGAGCCGATCTGGATCAGATCAACTTGCCCGATCCGGTCAAAAAGCGGCTGGATGAGGTCAATGCCCGCCTAGATCAGATCGACCGATGTATTGAGTTGCGTTTTGCCGACGCGCAGTGCGAGGAATGCGAGGATAAGGACACGCACTATTGCCCCAAAACATACAAGGAGGATGAAGCCGATGCGGATTTTTAACACGCGTACGCGAAGCAAGGAGGATTTTGTGCCCCTGGCGCCCGGCAAGGTGGGCATTTATAGCTGTGGCCCCACGGTGTACAACTACTTTCATGTGGGCAACGCCCGGCCCTTTATCGTGTTTGATACGCTGCGCCGCTACTTGGAGCGCCGGGGGTACGAAGTCAATTTTGTGCAGAATTTTACCGATATCGACGACAAGATGATTCAAAAAGCCAACGAGGAAGGCATTACCGTACGGGAGTTGGGCGAGCGGTTTATCGCCGAGTATTATAAGGATGCCGATGGCCTGGGCATCAGCCGCGCCAATATGGCTCCGAAGGCTACCGAGCACATCGCCGAGATCGTGGCGCTGATCCGTCGGCTGGAAGAAAAGGGGCTGGCCTACGCTTCGGACGACGGCGTGTACTTTGATACCCAGCGCTTTGCCGGGTATGGCAAGCTGTGCGGCCAGAACCTGGAGGATCTGGAGTCCGGAGCGCGCGTGGGCGTGGGGGAGAGCAAGCGCCACTCCATGGATTTTGCCTTGTGGAAGGCCATGAAACCCGGCGAACCTGCCTGGGAAAGCCCCTGGGGTACGGGCCGGCCCGGCTGGCACATTGAGTGCTCGGCCATGGCCATGAAGTACCTGGGCGACACCGTGGACATCCATTGCGGTGGACAAGACCTGGTGTTTCCCCATCACGAAAACGAGGTCGCCCAGTCCGAGGGGGCCACGGGCAAACCCTTTGTGCGCTACTGGATGCACAATGGTTTTATCAACGTGGACGGCAACAAGATGTCCAAATCCGAGGGCAACTTTTTTACCGTGCGTGATATCGCAAAAGAATTTGATCTGGAGGCGGTGCGCCTATTTATGCTCTCGGCCCACTACCGCAGCCCGATTAATTTTAGCCGAGCCCTGGTCGAACAGGCCCACAGCGCGTTGACCCGTTTGTACACCGCCCGGGATCATTATCGTTTTTTGGGGAGTTCCGCTCCTGATCGTGAGCCTGATGCAGAAGAGATTGTCTTTATAGAGCGAACGAAAACCGCCGTACACGCCTTTGACGAAGCCCTGGCCGACGACTTAAACACCGCCGACGCCCTGGGCAGCCTATTCGAACTGGTGCGTGACGCCAACACCGTGCTTACTGCCCAGAGCGCCGCCTGCGCTGTAGAAGCCGCTTCCCAGGCACTGGAGGTCATGGCTGGGGTACTGGGTTTGCTGACGCGCCAAGAGGAGGCCATCGCCCCAGAGGCAAAACGCTTGGCGGATGTCCGCACCGAGGCCAGAGCCAATAAAAGCTGGCAGGAATCCGACCGCCTGCGGGACGAGTTAAAAGCCATGGGCTACGCCGTAGAAGATACAGCCCAAGGGCAGAAAATACGCAAGCTGATTTAAATTGGCGATTTAATAAAATGCAGGCCCATTTTTCTGCTTTCTTTCATACCATTTTTGTGCTACACTACCTGGCATAAGACATGGTAGCTTTTGCCTTGAAAAAGTTGGCTCGGCGTACAGAGGGGGGCTGAATATGTACTCTCCATTCGCTTACTCCATTCAAATGCAGATCATACTTGCCGTTATAACCTTTATCGAGACGTTTTGCTCCATGTACATACTTTCGAACATATTGCTTGCCGCGCTGGGCCTTTCGGCAAAAAGAAAACAGAAGCTGCTATATGCTTTTGTAACCGGTACGTTGCTTCAGAATGCGTTGACATATTCGCTGTATTTATTTGGCGAAGGAGCTGCGTTTACCCCCGCAGTTCTTCTTTTTGTTGTGACACCCAATCCAATAAGAGGGCTGTTGTTTTATTTTGCCGCCCAAAAAATCTTTCGGCTTACGCCTGTGCGCTCCATCAAGCTGGCGACCTATATTTTTCTTTTTTGGGTTGCTGCCAAGACGCTTAGCAGAATCATCGGCTCCATTTTCTTTGTTCAAGATGAAACCAGCTACAATTTTATGAAAGATGCATTCCAGCAGGTGACATATTTCTTTGCCTTTTTTGTCATCAGCCAGCTAATTATGCGCAATATCAGGCGGGGCCGCATAGACCTTTCCTTTGTAAACAAGCTGTTTTTCGATAAAAAGAAAGAATTCTTTGTATTTTTCTTAAGCGCCACGTTTGCTTTTGTTGTCAGGTATTTTTTGCCGCTGCTGCTTATCGAGCAGATGATCGCCTTTGTTTTATCGCTGGCTATATTGCTCCTGTTTATTGCTATAAACGTTTGTTTGGATTTGATGACCAATTACAGGCAGACCATAGCCAACCATCAGCTGCACATCAGTGCGCTCTTTAAGGGGCTGGAGGATTTGCGCGGCATAAAGCATGACTTTAACAACATTCTCAATACATATAGCGGATACCTGGAACTCAAGGAATATGATCGGCTTAAGCGTTACCACGCGTCCATGGTATCAGCCACCTCCCAAGCCGGAGATGTGGGGGAGCTGGCGCAAAGAATGCATGAGAATCCCGCCATTTTAACTTTGCTGATCAACAAAAAAGAATATGCTGAAAAGATGAATGTGAAGCTGATATTGTCGCTAAAATGCAAAATGGACAATTTTTATATCGATGATGTGGATTTATCCCGGATTTTATCCTGCCTGCTGGACAATGCCAACGAGGCGGCAAGCGATTCCGGGCGGCGAAGGGTTTTTGTTACGATGGAGCCCAAAACAACAAACTCAAAGCTGATCATCATCGCCAACAGCACGGCGTCCACGATTGATCCAAGTGCGATCATCAACGTTGGGGTTACAACAAAGGATGGGCATGACGGGATCGGCTTAACCATCGTACATAATACGATAGGCAAGTACGGAAACGCGGTTTTTCATATGGGGTATTGCAATTATGAGTTTTCGTCTTATCTTGAGCTGAAGGAGATGGCATAGGATCTGTCACCCAATAAAAACCAAAACTTGACTTCTTAATAAATCTGTAATACAATTCTCCCGTAAGCGTAACATATTCGCGAAAGAGGGAGAGTATATGACGAAGTGCGGCGCTTACCAAAGATACATGGCGCGAAGTTTTGCGCTGATTTTGGCGGCGGTGCTTTTTGGCCTTTGTGGCCTGGCGGCGCCCACCGTTGCCCACGCCCAAGGCGATATTGGCGCCACCGCCTATGTGCGCGCCACAAACCTTATATTGCGCAAAAGGCCACAACCCAATGCTTCGCGCATCACCCAGATCAAACAGAATGAGGCCGTGACCATCCTGGAGTACAGGGGCGAGTGGGTGTACGTGGCCTACAAAAGGCATAAGGGATTTGTAAAGGGCGAATTCCTTACGTCAAAGCCCCCCGTTGCCGCTTCTGCGCCAGCCCCAACCCCTGCCCCTGCGGCCAGCGGCGGCCAGGCGGTCGCCCAGAGCGCCTCACTGCGCTCCGGCGACCGTGGCGAGGCGGTGCGTGAGCTGCAACGATTGCTGATTCAGGCAGGATATACCCTTGCTGCCGACGGGGTATTTGGCAAGGGCACCTATGACGCGTTGATCTCTTTTCAAAAGAGCAACGGATTAAAAGTAGACGGCTTGGCAGGCTCCAGAACAATGGAGCGGCTTCGTTCGAGTTCCCAGGCTACTCAGGCCCCAACCCAAGCCTCCACTCCGGCGGAGACCCAGGCCCCGGAGCGATCACCGGATTCGGCCCTTCGGGTGGGCGACCAGGGCGAGGCCGTGCGTGAGTTGCAAAAATTGCTGGCAGGCGCTGGTTTTAGCATAAGCACCGACGGTGTGTTCGGCACAAATACCCAGAGGGCCGTGGTCTCCTTCCAGAGCAGGAACGGCCTTGCTGCCGACGGCCTGGCGGGAAAACAAACCTTGGCGGCATTGCGCAACCCATCGGCAGCCAACGCAGCCACCAAAGTGGAGTTGCTGGGCTGGTGGAACGGCGGTTCCAGGGCCTTTCCCGTTGGCGCAACGGCCACGGTGGTGGACGTGCGTACCGGCGTCCGTTTTTCCGTAAAGCGCTGGGGCGGCATCAACCATGCCGACGTAGAGCCGGTTTCTAAAGACGACACCGCCGCTATGAAAAGGGCCTACGGCGGCCAGTGGAGCTGGGCGCGCCGCCCGGTGTGGGTGCTGGTGGGCGGGCGGGCCATCGCTGCCTCCATGAACGGCATGCCCCACATGGGTTCCAGTATCGGCGGCAATAATTTTCCCGGCCACTTCTGCATCCATATGAAAGACAGCCGTCTCCACGCAGGCAACCGGGTGGACGCGGAACACGCTGCGGCGGTAAACGAGGCTTACAATAAGCGAGCGAACTTTAAATGAATAATTCCTCCCAAAGCCCGTCCACAGCCGCGATTTCCCAGCGGATGCGTTGGATCAGATTGGTGTCCGGGTCCACGTAGATATCGCAGATGGCAAAAGCGCCGCCCTCGGTACGCGCGGCCAGGCGCACCAGCAGCGTATCGCCGGATGGCAGGATTACGGCATAAGGCTCCTCGGGCAATCCCCCGGTTGCGATACCCGCGGCGTAAAGCAGCACAAAATCCTCGGGAGGCTCCTCGTATGCCTCTTCAGGTTCTTGATTCGTTGCTGGGATCACCTGATAAATATCTTCTAACGTGTCGCCTACCCGCAGGCCCCTGGGCCCAGCCCAGCCAGCGCTGCGGATGTCCGCCCCGGTCAATCGCGCAGGTTCGCCGGCAAAACGCAGCGTTACGCCTCCCAACTCGAATACCTGCCCTCCATCGTGCTCGCTCTTGGCGGCCGTGGGTTCTTGTATGGCCGAAGCTTCTACTCCAGCGCGATACGGCCCGGCAGCCAGATCGCCGATCTGCATGGGTGTTGAGGCATCCCAGCCCGGCCTGCCGGGCAGCGCCCAAAACAACAGGGCCAGGGCCAAAGCCAAACCCAACAAAGCCACCCCGCATATGATCAAGGATAGTCGGCGCTTTGCCCGGCGCTTCGCTTGCAGGCTGGAACGGCTACTGCGACGTGTACGTGTCATGAAAAATCCCCGCCTTATTTTTTGAATAAAATGTTGAAATACATCGTCTATAGTATATCACGCGCAAATATGTTGCGGCTAGCAGCATTTTTCTGCTATAATACAACAAGGTGCACAGTGCCGCTTCGGAATCCCCCCGCCACTGCGGTGGCCCTCTCCTCAATTCGCCATTGTCGCGCTGTGCGCTCTGTGGCTCATTGGCCTTCC
>Ga0123356_10001625_pt1 | contig 24660 bp, 23 predicted proteins | sample TergutEmb28metaG_2_FD_92546 | JGI IMG/M metagenome (GOLD analysis project Ga0123356, IMG submission 92546) | Embiratermes neotenicus P3 segment gut microbial communities from Petit-Saut dam, French Guiana - Emb289 P3 | ecosystem: Host-associated > Arthropoda: Insects > Digestive system > Gut ...
TGCCAACTGCTCGATCTCGGCGAGCTCGTGCTCGAGCTGCGCGAGCTCGCGATCGCGCTCTCCGAGCGCCTCGGCCAGCCGCGCGTGCTCGCGCTCGAGCAGGCGCACCTGCGCGAGCGCGGCGGCGCACTCGCCACGCCGGGTTGCCTGCTCAGGGCCGCAGAACGCGTCGAGGATGTCGAGCTGCGCGGAGGAGAGCGCCAGGCGCCGGTGCTCGTGCTGGCCGTAGAAGGCGATCAGCTCCCCGGCGAGCTCGCGCAGGTCGGCCACGGTGGCGGCGCGCCCGTTCAGGTGGGCGCGCGTGCGCCCGTCGGCGCCCACGCGGCGCGCGAGCGTGATCTCCTCCGCCGGATCGTCGTTGTCGTCGAGCGCGCAGCCATCGGGCAGCGCCAGCTCGTGCCCGCCCAGCGCGAAGAGCCCCTCGACGTAGGCCTCGCGCGCTCCCGGGCGCACAATCGAGGCCTTCGGCCGCCCGCCGAGCAGCAGATCGAGCGCCTGCGCCAGCACCGTCTTGCCGGCGCCGGTCTCGCCGGTGAGCACGTTCAGCCCCGGCGCGAGGCGCAGCTCGGCCCGCTCGATCAGCAGGAGGTTCTCGACGCGCAGCTCGACCAGCACCGGCCAGGTTTACCAACGCACTCCGACGGATCGCGCGCGCCCAGGAAAATGTTGGTGGTGCGACCCCGAACACACCTGTCCGAGGCGCCGTTGGGGGATTCAAAAAGAGGATTCGTTCCGCGCGGAACCAATCCAAAAAACAAAACACGCAACGGCCGAGGCGCCGAATGTCCCCGCGAGCGGCTAGCCCGCGCGGGCCGCCTCGACGTGGCCGACCTCCAGCCCCGGGCCGGTCGCGAGCACCGCGCCCGAGCTGAGCCGCTGGTCCTCCTCGATCAGATGCACGACCGCGTTGATCAGCGCCAGGTGGGTGAACGCCTGGGGGAAGTTGCCCAGGTGCAGGCCGCTGTGGGGGTCGATCTCCTCGGCGTACAGCTGCAGCGGGCTGGCGTGGGAGAGCAGCTTCGTGCACAGCGCCCTGGCGCGGTCCACCTCGCCGATCTCGGCGAGCGCGGAGACGAGCCAGAAGGAGCAGATCGTGAAGGTGCCCTCCTCGCCGTGGAAGCCGTCGTCGATCTCCTCCACGCGGTAGCGCAGCACCAGCTCGTCGACGGTGAGCTCGTCGGCGATCGCGAGCACGGTGGCACGCACGCGCGGGTCGCTGGGCGGGAGGAAGCCGAGCAGCCCGATCAGCAGCACCGAGGCGTCCAGCGCGGTGGTGTGGTAGTGCTGGCAGAACACACCGCGATCGTCGGTGCCGTTGGCGCACACGTCGGCGTGGATCTCATCGGCCGCCGCGCGCCAGCGCGCGGCGGTCTCCCGTTCGCCGCGCAGGTCGGCCAGCTTCGCGCCACGGTCGGCCGCGACCCAGCACATCACCTTCGACGCGGTGAAGTGCTGCGGTGGTCCCCGCACCTCCCACAGTCCCTGGTCGGGCGCGCGCCAGCTCTCGAGCGCCGCGTCCACCTGGCGCGCGAGCATCTGCCAGCGCCGCTGGTCCAGCTGGTCGCCGGAGCGCAGGTGGAGCGCGACCGAGTCGAGCAGCACCCCCCACACGTCGTGCTGGCGCTGATCCCACGCGGCGTTGCCGATCCGCACCGGCCGCGCGCCGTCGTAGCCCGACAGGTGCTCGAGCTCCTGCTCGGTCAGCTCCCGCTCGCCGCCGATCCCGTACATGATCTGCAGGTCGGGTTGGGCCTCGACCAGGTCGGTGATGAAGTAGTAGAAGTCGTCGGCCTCGCGATCGAAGCCCAGCGTGTAGAGGCCCCACAGCAGGAAGGTCGAGTCGCGCAGCCAGGCGTAGCGGTAGTCGTAGTTGCGCTCTCCGCCCGGGGTCTCGGGCAGCGAGGTGGTGGCCGCCGCCAGCATCGCCCCGGTGGGCGCGTAGATCAGCCCCTTGAGCGTCAGCGCCGAGCGTTGCAGGTAGGTGCGCCAGGGATGGTCCGGGAAGCGGCCGCGCGCGATCCACTCGTGCCAGAAGTCGGCGGTCCCGGTCAGCCGCTCCTGGGCCTCTGTGAAACTCTGCGGCGGCGCGCCGTCGCCCCAGGAGAGCGCGCAGAACACCTGCTCGCCCGCGCGCAGGCGCCGGCGAGCCATCGCGCGCGGCCCCTCGAGCCCCAGGTTCATGTCGGTGGTCAGCCGGATCGTGGGCTCACCATCCACCGCGATCTCCGCCTGACCGTAACGATCGTCGCTGTGTCGCCATTGCCCGCGCGTGCGCCCGTAGTCGAAGGCGGGCTCGCATTCGAGCACGATGTCGATCGAGCCGCTCACGCAGCGCGCGGTGCGCAGCAGCACCCGCTCGGCCTGGTGATCGGACGGCGAGCGGCGATGCGCGCTCGCGCTGGGTGAATCGTCGCGCCACGGTCCGATCAACAGCGCATCGCGCACCACCGCCCACCCGGTGGCCGTGTCCCACGTGGTCTCGAGCACCATCGTGCCCGCCAGGTAGCGGCGGTCGGCCGGGACGGTCACATCGGCAGGTCCGAGGCGGCACCAGCCCGCGTCCCGATCCAGCATGGTGGCGAAGATGCTCGCGCTGTCCATGCGGGGCACGCACATCCACTCCACGCTGCCGCTCGGGGCGATCAGCGCGCACACCTCACAGTCGGAGATGAATCCGTAGTCGGCGATCGGCGGAAAGGGGCTGCCCCCCACCATCGAGTGGGAGGAGCGAGACACGGCGATCGTCCGGGGAGCCATGAAATCCACAGTCGGGCAGTGGGGCGACGCACCCCGTCCTGCACGCCAGCGCGGCCGGCGCCGGCGCGGATCGTAGCAGTTGCCGTGTTTCCTCGCGGGGCGCGATGTGCGAAGATGTCACTCGTCTGCTGACTCGACGAACGGAGGCTCGCATGAGCGATTCGATCGCGCGGATGGCGGCTGTACCCACTCCTGCCGGGATCGATCGAAAGCGGCTCCGCAGCCAGCGCCTCCGTGAGGTCAACTTCCAGGGAGACGCGCTTCGCCTGGGCATGAACTGGACCGAGGACGACCTTCGCAAGCCGCAGGTGCTCGTGGAGAGCGCCTACGGGATGGGTCACCCCGGCACGTTTCACTTTCGCGCCCTGGTCGAGGAGGTGTCCAACGGCGTGTTCGAGGCGGGCGGCAAGCCGGGCGAGTTCGTGGTGTCCGACATCTGCGACGGCGTGGTGCAGGCGACCGATGGAATGAGTTACTCGCTGGTGTCGCGGGACATCATCGCGGCGATGATCGAGATCCACGCGCTCGGCCACCCACACGACGCGATGGTGCTGATCTCGGGCAACGACAAGTCGGTGCCGGCGCATCTGCTGGCGATCGCGCGCTGCGATCTGCCCGCGGTGCACGTGCCGGGCGGGACCCAGCTGAACGCCCCCGACTATGTCACCTCGAATGAGATGTGGGAGATGGGCGCCGCGGTCAGGCGGGGCGAGCTGACGGAGGAGGAGCTCGATCTGGCCCAGCGCGGCGCGTGCCCCACCTGTGGTGCGTGCCAGTTCATGGGCAGCGCCGCCACCGGGCAGGTGCTCTCGGAGGCGCTCGGGCTGGCGCTGCCCGGCTCGGCGCTCGTGCCGGAGCCGCTCACCAAGTTGCTGCGCTACGCGCGCGCTGCGGGAAAGCAGATCGTGCGCCTGATCGCCGAGGAGCTCACGCCGCGACAGATCCTCACGCGCGAGGCGTTCGAGAACGCGATTGTGATGCACGCGGCGATCGGCGGCTCGACCAACGCGCTGTTGCACCTGCCGGCGATCGCCGCGGAGGCCGGCGTGGAGGTCACGGTGGACGACTTCGATCGCATCCACCGTCAGGTGCCGGTGCTGGCCAATGTGAAGACGACCGGGCGCTACCCGGTCGAGTATTTCTGGTACGCCGGCGGCGTGCCGGCGGTGATGTTGGAGCTGCGCGACATGCTGCACCTGGAGTGTGTCACCGTCACGGGCAAAACCCTGGGTGAGAACCTCGATGAGATCGAACGCAGCAAGTTCTTCATGCGCGAGCGGCTCGGCTACCTGCGCAATTTCAAGATAGACCGGCAGGAGATCATCCGCCCCCGCGACGATCCGTTCGCCACCGACGGCGGGATCGCGATCCTGCGGGGCAACATCGCGCCCGAGGGGGCGATGGTGAAGACCTTCTCGGTGCCTAAGGAGATGCACGCGCACACCGGTCCGGCGCGGGTGTTCGAGGACGAGCCCGACGCGATCGACGCGCTCATCGAGCGGCGCATAACACCGGGCGATGTGATGGTGATCCGCTATGAGGGACCGCGCGCCAACGGTATGCCGGAGATGTACTTCGCCGCGGCGATCCTGTCGGCCGATCCGGCGCTGAACCACACAACCGCGATCGTCACCGACGGGCGCTACTCGGGCGCGATGCGGGGGCCGTGCGTCGGGCATGTCACCCCGGAGGCGCTGGAGGGAGGCCCGATCGCGCTGGTGGAGGAGAACGACCTGATCGAACTGAACGCGCCCGAGCGGCGGCTGGCGATCGTCGGTGTCGAGGGCCGTCCGCTGCCCGAGGAGGAGGTGAGCGAGATCCTCGCGCGCCGCCGAGCGCGATGGACGCCGCGACCTCCCCGCCACAGCCGCGGCATCCTCTCGCTGTACGAGCAGGTCGCCAGCGGCGCGTCGCACGGCGCGTCGCTGATCTCCACCGGCTCAGGCGGCGCCTCCTCGACCGCTCACCCGCCGGCCGCTCGCCAGCCGATAACGCGCGTGTGAGGAACGGGAGCGTGTCGGTGGCGGGCACAGGTGAAAAGGTGGTGATCGCCGACTACGACTACGGCGACGTCGATATCGAGCGCGCGATCATCGAGGGGGCGGGCCTCGAGCTGATCGCCGCCCAGTGCAAGACCGAGCAGGAGGTGATCGAGGTCGCTCACGACGCCGTGGCGGTGGTGGCCCAGTACGCGACGATCAGCGCGCGCGTGATCGAGGAGCTGCGCGACTGTCGCGTGATCGCGCGCTACGGCACCGGCGTGGACATCGTGGACGTCGACGCGGCCACCCACCACAACATCCTGGTGACCAACGTGCCCAACGAGTGGTGTGAGAACGAGGTCGCCGATCATGCGATGGCGCTGCTGCTGGCGGTGGCGCGCAAGATCAACGTCTACGACCGCGCCACGCGCGCGGGCACGTGGCAATGGCAATCGGGCGCGCCGATTCACCGCCTGCGGGGGAGCGTGCTCGGGCTGCTGTCGTTTGGCGCGATCGCCCGCGCCATCGCAGCGCGCGCGGCCGGATTCGGCATGCGCATCACCGCCCACGACCCGTTCCTGCCGGCGCTGGAGATCGCCGCCGCCGGCGCCGAGGCGGTCTCCTTCGACGAGCTCCTCACCGGGTCGGACTGCCTGGTGATCCAAGCTCCGCTCACGCCCCAGACCCACCACCTCTTCGACGAGACCCAGCTGCGGCGCATGAAGCGCAGCGCGATCCTGATCAACACCGCGCGCGGGCCGATCGTCGAGGATCGCGCGCTGCACCGCGCGCTCAGCGAGGGCTGGATCGCGGGCGCGGGAATCGACGACATCGAGGAGGAGCCCTCCAAGCTCGCCGACTGGCGCCCGGAGAACCCGCTCTTCGGCCTGGACAACGTGGTGATCACGCCACACGCGGCCTACTACTCGGAGGAGGCGATGCGCACAGTGAGAGAGTTCCCCGCCGAAGAGGTGGTGCGCGTGCTCCGCGGCCAGCCTCCGCGCTCGCCGGTCAACGCGGGCGAGCTGGTCGAGGCGCGCTGGTCGCGCTCGGGCTCGTCGCGCTCGACGTAGGCCCGCAAGCGTGAGCACGCTCCAGGTCACCGCGTGGTCGCCCGAGGCGGGGCTGCTCAGCGAGGGCCCGCTGTGGCACGAGGAGCGCCAGGAGCTGCTCTGGGTGGACATCCTCGGCTGTGGCTTTCACCGCGCCACACTGGCAGCCGGCGGCGGTCCCGCGCGGGTGCGCACGATGGCGCTCGACCGGCATGTGGGCGCGGTTGTGCCGGTCGCGGGAGGCGGGTATCTGCTGGCCGCGGGACAGGGCTTTCTGTTCGTCGACGACGACGGCGCCACACGCGAGCTCGCCCAGCCGGAGGCGGGCAACGGCGGGGTGCGCATGAACGACGGCGCGTGTGACCCGCAGGGCCGCTTCTGGGCCGGCACGATGGCATACGACGAGTCGCCGGGGGCGGGCACCCTCTATCGCCTCGAGCTCGATGGTGGGTGCACCGCCGTGCTGAGCGGCTTGACCATCTCAAACGGCATCGGCTGGAGCCCCGACGGCGGCACCATGTACCTCAGCGACAGCGGCACCGGCCTGGTGGAGGCGTTCGATTTCGACGGCCCCACCGGCGCGCTCGGCGCGCGCCGCACTGTGGTGCAGATCGATCGACCCGGCGCGGCGCCGGACGGGCTGACCGTGGACGAGCGGGGTGACATCTGGGTCGGGTTGTACGGCGGCTGGGGTGTGAATTGCCATGCCCCGGACGGCTCGCTGCGCGCCACCGTGCAGATGCCGGTGGCGCAGGCCACCTCCTGCGCGTTTGGCGGAAGCGATCGCCGCACCCTGTTTGTCACCACCGGCCGCGAGCGGCTCGATGAGGCGGCGCTACAGCGCCAGCCGGACGCCGGGCGGGTGTTCTCGGTCACCGGTCTGGACGCGCGCGGGCGCGGGTGCGCCTCCTACCGCGGGTGGGTCCCGCCGGCGCGCTCGAGCGGATGACCGACGTCGGCAGTGAGTCACTGGCCGACGCGGGCGTGGCCGGCGCGCGCGAACAGATGACCAATGTTGGCAATGGTCCGCTGGCCGATGCCGGCGTGCTGCCGGTGATCACGATCGACCGGGCGGACCACGCCGGTCCACTGGCCGGCGCCCTGCTGCAGGGTGGGATCGCACACGCCGAGGTCGCGTTGCGCACCCCGGCGGCGGCGGAGGCAATCGAGCGAATGCGCGGCGAGGCCGCGCAGATGACGGTCGGTGCCGGCACGGTGCTGAGCGTCGAGCAGGCCGATCGCGCGGTGAGCTCCGGTGCGCACTTTCTCGTGTCCCCCGCCCTCGATGCGGCAATTGTCGATTGGTGCGAGGCGCGTTCGGTGCCGTTGATCCCGGGGGTGGCGACCCCGACCGAGGTGAACGCGGCATCGCAACGGGGACTGCGCACGCTCAAGCTGTTCCCGGCCGAGCAGCTGGGCGGAGTGGCGCTGTTGCAGGCATTGCGCGCCCCCTTCCCGCAGGTCCAATTTGTTCCCACGGGCGGGATAAGCGCGCGCAATCTCCCCGACTACGCGCGTCAGCCGAACGTGGTCGCCTGCGGGGGAAGCTGGATCGCCGGCAGGGAGGCGATCGCCGCGCGCAGGTTCGCCGACATCGTGGTGGCGGCACGGGAGGCACGCGCAATCGTGCGCCAGGTGCGCCGGGAACGGAGCGAGGCGCGATGACGCGCACGGCCGCGCTCGCGGACCGGAGGCGGGTGCGATGACGCGCGTCGTGACGTTCGGGGAGATCATGCTCAGGCTCGGCGCGCCCGGCCATGAGCGCCTGTTGCAATCGCCCCAGCTCGAGGCCACCTTCGGCGGCGGCGAGGCGAACGTGGCCGTGTCGCTCGCCAAGTTGGGGATCGACTCGGCGCTCGTGACAGCGCTGCCGGGAGGCGCGATCGGCGACGCGGCGATCGCCGAGCTGCGCCGGCACGGGGTGAACACCTCCCAGATCGCCCGATCCGGCGAGCGGGTGGGGATCTACTTTGTGGAGACCGGATCGGACGAGCGCCCGTCGGTGGTGGTCTACGACCGCGCCCACTCGGCGATCAGCGAAGCCGAGCGGGGGAGCTTCGACTGGGACGCGATCCTCGAGGGAGTGGACTGGTTTCACGTCAGTGGGATCACGCCGGCGCTGAGCGGGCGCGCGGCCGACCTGTGCTTCGAAGCGGTGTCCTCGGCCAAACGACGCGGTGTGACGGTGTCGTGCGACTACAACTTCCGCGCCAAGCTGTGGCGGTACGGAAAGCCGGCGCCGGAGGTGATGCGCGAGCTGGTTGGCCTGGTCGACGTGGGGATCGCCAACGAGGAGGACTGCCAGCGCTCGCTGGGGATCGCGCCGCCGGCCCCGACCCCGGCCGAGGCCCCGATCCCGACCGAGGCCCCGATCCCGACCGAGGCCCCGATCCCGGCCGAGGCCCCGATCCCGGCCGAGGCCGTGCCGAGCGAGGAGATTCCTGACACGCTCGACCTCGACCGCTACGGCCGGCTCTGCGCGACAGTGCTGGAGGAGTTTCCGAACCTCCGCTGCCAGGCGATCACGCTTCGCACCAGCCACAGCGCGAGTCACAACGAGTGGTCGGCCTGTCTGTGCAACCGCCGCGAGTTTCTGGTCGGCCCGCGGTACGACGTGGCTCACATAGTCGACCGCGTGGGCACGGGCGACTCGTTTGCGGCCGGTTTGATCCACTCGCTGCTGACCGGCGCCTCAGACCAGCAGGCGCTCGACTTCGCGGTGGCGGCATCCGCGCTCAAGCACACGATCCCGGGGGACTTCAACCTGGTGGGGTTGGAGGAGGTGCAGCGCCTCGCGGCCGGCGATGCCGGCGGCAGGATCCAGCGCTGAGCGCGGGATCGCCGATCAATCGCTCGCGGTCATGTCGACCACGACCTTGATGTCGCCCCGGCTCTTCTCGAGTGCGGCCGGCCATTCGTCGGCGCGCAGCCGCCGGGTGATGAGCCGCGCGAGCCAGCTTGGGTCGGCCCTGGCCAGCGCGTGGGCGGCCTGATCGTGGTGGCGGCGCGCGGCGTTGACCGTGCCGAACACCACCTTGTTGCCCAGCACGATCTCGGCGTTCAATGCGTCGAGGCGCGCCTCGGCGACGCGCTGGCTGTGGGAGATGCCGGTGAGCGCGATCACCGCGCCCGGCGCGGCGCGGTGGATGGCATCGATCGCCACCCCCGAGACGCCGGTGCACTCGACCACGATGTCGGGCCGGATCTGAAGCTCCGCCACGGGCGTGCTGTGGTAGATGGCGCCGAGGTCGGTCACGAGGCCGGGCTTGGCGCCGGAGGTGGCGCGATCCACAACATGTGTCTCGAGGCCCCGCTGGCGCGCGAGCATCGCGGCGAGCAGCCCGATCGGACCGGCGCCGGTGATCAGCGCCACGCGCGGCTGGAACCAGGCGCGCGCGCCGAGCTGTTGGGCGTGCTCCAACGCCTTGGCCACCACCGAGGTGGGCTCCAGCAGCACGCCGAGCTCGCCCAGAGCCGGGTCCAGGCGCACGGCGAAGCGCGGATCGACCCGGAAGCGCTCGCTGCCGTAGCCGTGGTGTTCCTTGATCCCGAGCTCCACGAAATCGCCGGTCTGACACATGTCCCACTCGTCGGCCGCGCACGCGGCGCAGGGGAGCGGGTCGGGCCGGCGCACCACGCCGGCCAGCAGATCGCCGCGCGCAAAGCCGCTGCCGTCGGGCGCGTCGAGCACCTCGCCCAGCGACTCGTGACCCAGCACGAGCCGCCCCTCGCCCGGGGGTGGGATGCCGTAACCGTCGATCGCGATCTCGCGGTCGGTGCCGCAGATGCCGATCAGCCGCGTGCGCACCAGCAGCGCGCCGTCGGAGAGCGGCGGCTCGCCCACCTCGACCACGCCGGCCGTGTCGGGACGGCCCGGGACAACCGCGATCGCTCTCAACGAACCCAGCTCATCTCGTCGAGGCCGAATGATGGCACGGGCGAGAACCCGCGTCAGCGCGCCAGGCGCCCGAACTTCTCGCGCAGGCGGCGGTAGAAGGAGCTGCCGGGGAGCTGCGCGATCGTGCCGGCGTCGTCGACGAAGCGCACGCCGATCGACCCGCCGGCCGCGGCCTCACCGACCGGCCGTCCGTCGACGGAGAGGTCCAGCGGCCCGCGCGAGCGGTTCGCGATCGCCAGTCGATCGCCCGGCGCCATCACCAGCGCGCGCGCGGTCAGCGAGTGGGGCGCGATGAACGACACCACGAACCCCTCCACCCCCCACGCCATCACCGGGCCGCCGTTGGCGAGGTTGTAGCCGGTCGAGCCCGCGGGAGTGGAGACCACCAGCCCGTCGCAGCGGACAGAGCCGAGCTCCTCCCCGTCGGAGGAGTAGGAGAGCTCGGCCACGCGCTCGCCCACCTTGCGGTGGATCGCGACGTCGTTCATCGCGTGCTCCACCCCCTCGCCGGTCTCCAACACGATCGCCGGCAGCTTCAGCAGCTCGAAATCGCCGCCCAGCGCAAGGCGGAAGCCCTCGGCCGCCTCCTCGGGCTCGACGGTGGCCAGGAAACCGATCTCGCCGAAGTTGACCGCGAACACCGGCACCTCCGTGCCCGCGTAGTGGCGCAACGCGCGCAGGATCGTGCCGTCGCCGCCCAGCACCACGCACAGCTCGACCTGCTCGATCAGTGGCGCGTCCACAACCACCCCCGGCCCGGAGCTCAGCCCATGCTTGGCGGTCTCCTCCGAGTCGAAGCGCAGCGTGACCCCCTTCTGTCGGGCCTCCTCGATCAGGAGCGACAGCGCCGCGGCGGTCTCCTCGGGGCGACTGTGGGTGAGCACCGTGGCCTGCTTCACGGCTCGACCTCGCGCGCCATCGCCAGCAGCGCCGGCTCGCCGGCGGCCGCACCCGCGCGCCCCGGCTCGCCCAGCCAGATGAACGACTCGCGGTTGCCCTTCGGCCCGGGCAGCTGTGAGGAGAAGAAGCCGAGCACCGAGGCGCCGAGGTCGAGCGCCGCGCGCCCCACGGCCAGCAGCGCGTCGCGGCGATCGGCGGGGTCGCGCACCACACCGCCTCGGCCCACGCGCCCGGGCCCCAGCTCGAACTGGGGCTTGACCAGCGCGAGCACGTCGTGGCGCGGGGCCAGCGCAGCCAGCACCGCCGGCAGCACCTTGGCCAGCGATATGAACGAGAGATCGATCACCGCCAGCTCGGGGGCGAACGGCAGCTCGCCGCGCGTGAGCGAGCGGGCGTTGGTGCGCTCCAGCACGTGCACCCGCGGGTCGTTGCGCAGCGCGTAGTCGAGCTGGCCGTAGGCCACATCCACCGCGATCACCGCGCGCGCGCCCGCCTGCAGGAGGCAGTCGGTGAAGCCGCCGGTGGACGCGCCCACGTCGAGCGCGCGCCGACCGTCCACCGCGACCCCACTCGCGGTGAGCGCGTTGGCGAGCTTGATGCCCCCGCGCGAGACGAAGCGCCGCCGCTCGCGCACCTCGAGCGGCGCGTCCTGCTCGACCAGCTCGCCGGGCTTTGAGGCGGTGCGCCGCTCGCGCCCGACCTGGACCTCGCCGGCCATGATCGACGCCGCCGCCCGGCTGCGGGAGGCGAACAGCCCGCGGGCGGCCAGCAGGGAGTCCAGGCGCTGCTTGGGCATCGGCACCGCAGCGAACCGTACCCGTTGGTGGCCGCGCGGCCGGCGGCGGGGCGACTCAGCGCGAATGCGAGGCGGTGTCCACGGCGGCCACCGCTGCGTGGCGCGCCGGGTGCGCCGGCTTGGAGGACCCGCTCAGCCCGAGCGAGGACACCAACAGCGCCACCACGAAAAGCGCCGCCGTGAGCGCGCGCAGCCGTCGGGGAGTCAGCCAGCCGAGATGGTGGGTCTGCAGCCAGGTGCGCACGCCGGACGCGCCGGCCATGGCAGCCATCGCACATCCCACACACATGCGAGCATCGTAGCGAGCCGCTCGTGAGCGGCCGCCCCGTCACTGTGATCAAGCTCACACACAAGGGGCGTGGCGCCCGTCAATATTCCGGTCGACCCGAAGCACAGAAGCACCCTCCTCCCCGAAGCGGCCCGCCCTCCCAGCGGGCCGCTTCTCTTTTAAGCGCGCCCCAGCTCCTCGAAGACACCTGTCTGAGGAGCCGTTGGGGGATTTGTTTTGAGGATTCGTTCCGCGCGGAACCAATCCAAAAAACAAAACACGCAACGGCCGGAGCTCGTGCGGCGCCCGGGCTCGTGCGGCGCCCGGGCTCGTGCGGCGCACGGAGCTCGACCGGCACCGCTGGAGCGGGCGCGGGCGGACACCTCGGAGCCCCGCGCCTCTCGCCGCCTGCGCGCCGCCCGCGCGGCGACCCCCGGCGATCGCGGCTCAGGCGCCGATCGCGGCCGACTGGCGGTCGCGGATCGCGGCCGCCACGCGCTCGGCGATGCGCGCGCCGGTGTAGCCGACCTCCTCGTGCAGCAGCGCGGGCTTGCCGTGCGTGACGTAGCGGTCGGGCAGGCCGACGCGCATGATGCGCGGGCTGGCGCCGGCCTCGCTGAGGGTCTCCCACACGGCGGAGCCGAAGCCGCCGGCCAGCACGCCCTCCTCGACGGTCACCAGCAGGTCGTGCTCGGCGGCGAGCTGCGCCATCAAAGCGGCGTCGATCGGCTTGGCGAAGCGCGCGTCGGCCACGGTGGGCTGGATGCCCCGCTCGGCGAGCTGATCGGCGGCGGCAAGCGCCTTGCCCACGCCGGTGCCGTAGCCGATCAGCGCCACGCGGCCGCCGTTGGAGGGGCTGGGGGCGCCCTCGCGCAGCACCTCGCCGGTACCGATCGGGATCGCCTGCGGGTCGGCGGGCACACCCGCGCCGGCGGCCTCGCCGCGGGGGTAGCGCAGCGCGATCGGGCCGTCGTCGTGCAGCAGCGCGGTGCGCAGCATGTGCACGAGCATCGCCTCGTCGCGCGGCGCCATCAGCACGATGTTGGGCAGGCAGCGCAGATAGGCGATGTCGAAGGCGCCGTGGTGGGTGGGGCCGTCGTCGCCCACGAGGCCGGCGCGATCCATCGCGAACACCACGTTGAGCTTCTGCAGGCAGACGTCGTGGACGATCTGGTCGTAGGCGCGCTGCAGGAAGGTCGAGTAGATCGCCGCCACCGGCTTGGCGCCCTGCAGCGAGAGGCCGGCGGCGAACAGCACCGCCTGCTGCTCGGCGATGCCGACGTCGAAGTAGCGCTCCGGCATCGCCTTCTGGAGGATGTTGAGGCCGGTGCCGGAGTTCATCGCGGCGGTGATGCCCACGACGCGCTCGTCGCGTTGGCACTCGCGCACCAGCGCCTCGCCGAACACCTGCGTGTACTGCGGCGGGGCGGCTTTGCCGGAGGCCGCCTTGGGCGCCTTGGGTGCGGGCGCGGGCGCGCCGTTGTGGATCGACTTGGGCTTGGCGGCGTGCCACTTCTCCATGCCCTCCAAGCCCCCGTTCTCGGCCGGCGCGAAGCCCTTGCCCTTGACGGTGGCGATGTGCACGACCACCGGGCGCTCGGCCTCCAGCGCCTCGCGCAGCGCCGCGCGCAGCGCGCGTACGTCGTGGCCGTCGACCACGCCGGTGTAGACCCAGTCGAGCTCCTCCCACCACAGCCCCGGGGCCCAGAAGGCCTTGATCGACTCCTTCAGCTGGGGACCCAGCCGCTCGAAGGCGGAGCCGATCCCGCCGGGCAGGCGCGCGAGCCCGCCCTCGACCCCCTCGCGCGCGTGCCACAGCTTCGGGTTCAACCGCACGCGGTTGAAGTAGCGCGACAGCGCGCCCACGTTGGGTGCGATCGACATGCCGTTGTCGTTGAGCACAACCACGATCGGCGTGCCCAGGCCGCCGGCCTGGCTGATCGCCTCGAAAGCCACGCCGCCGGTCATGGCGCCGTCGCCGATCACCGCGACCACCCTGCCGTCCTGGCCCATCTTGCGCATGCCTTCGCGGATGCCCACCGCGTAGCCCACCGAGGTGGAGGCGTGGCCGGCGCCCATGATGTCGTGCGGCGACTCGGCGATCGAGCAGAACGGCGCCAGCCCGCGGTACTGGCGGATCGTGTGGAGCATCGGGCGCCGGCCGGTGAGGATCTTGTGGGGGTACGCCTGATGGCCCACGTCCCAGAGAATCTTGTCGGTGGGAGAGTCGAGCAGCGAATGGAGCGCGACCGCGAGCTCGCAGGTGCCGAGGTTGGCGCCGAAGTGGCCGCCGATCTCGCCGACGGTGTCGATCAGGAGCTCGCGCACCTCCTGGGCCAGCTGCGCGAGCTGCTCATCGGAGAGCGAGCGCAGGTCGGACGGCGCCTCGACGCGCGCCAGCAGAGGCTCGGCGCCGTTCGATGTGGGTGTGTCGCTCATGGTTCGCCTCCTCGCTCACGCTCACGACGTGCGTGTGTAGACGAAATCGGTGATCTGCTCGAGCTCGCTGGGCGCGCGGGCGGGCGCGGGCAGCGCGGCGACCGCCTCGGCGAGCGCCTCGCGCGCGGCGCGGTGCGATTCCTGCGCCAGCTCCCTGGCTCCGTCGGTGCCGAACTCGCTGACGTAGGTGCGCTTGCCGTGTCGTTCATCGCTGCCCCGCGGCTTGCCGAGCGAGTCGTCGGTGCCGGTCACGTCGAGGATGTCGTCGACGATCTGAAACAGCACACCCAACTCGGCCGCGAAGCGGCGGAACGCAATTGTCGCACGTCCATCCACTCCCCCCAACAGAAGCACGCAAATCACCGCGGCGCCGATCAGCCGCCCGGTCTTGAGCTCGTGCAACCGCCGCAACCCCGTGGGACCGGCGGGCGCGCTCTCGCGCACGTCGGCGTACTGGCCGCCGACCATGCCGCCCACGCCGGTGGCCCCGGCGAGCTCCGCCGCGGCCGCGAGCACGCGCTCGGGGGGAGAGGCGCTCCGCTCGAAGAGGTGGCGGAACGCCTCGGCGTAGAGGCCGTCGCCGGCCAGCACCGCGACCGCCTCGCCGTAGACCACGTGGCAGGTGGGGCGCCCGCGGCGCATCTCGTCGTCGTCCATCGCGGGGAGGTCGTCGTGGATCAGCGAGTAGGTGTGGATCAGCTCGATCGCGCCCGCCAGGGGCAGCAGGAGCGCGCGCTGCATGCCGAGCGCCTCGGCGGTGGCGAGCGCCAGCACCGGCCGGATGCGCTTGCCGGGCGCGAGCAGCGAGTAGCGCATCGCCTCCTCGAGGCCCGCGGTGAGCGGCTCCTCGGAGAAGCGCATCGCCTCCAGGTACCGCTCGACCTCCGTGCGCAGGTGCTCCGGATAGAGCGCTCCAACCGGCCCGGCGGCGGCGGCGCTCACAGCAGGCTGTCCTGGCCGGGCGGCGGCGCGTGCGTGTCGGTGCGCGCGCGCCGCTCGAGCTCGGCGCTGGCCTCGCCGGCGAGCCCGGCGCACTCCTCCACCACGGTGGCGGCGGCGTCGGGTGAGAGCTCGCCGGAGCGCAGCTGCTCGGCGGCGCGCTCCAGCCGGGAGATGAGGTCGTCGAGGCGGTCGAGATTCATCGCGGCAGCTCCCTGCAAGCGTGATTCTGGCGCAGCTCGCGCAACGCCGCCGCGAGCACGCCGTTGACGAACGCCGGCGCGTCGGGGCCGCAGAAGGTCTTGGCGCTCCGCACCGCCTCCTCGATCGCGCCCTCCGGCGGCATCGGCTGCTCGTGGGGGACCACCTCGGGATGGAGCATCTCGAGCAGCGCCACGCGCATGATGGAGCGCTCGAGCGGCTGGATGCGCTGCACCGACCAGCCGGTGGCGTGGCGGTCGATCACCTCATCCAGCGACGCGGCCCGTGCAGCGGCCTCGCTGGCGAGCGCGCGCGAGAACGCGGAGGCGTCGCGCGGAAGGCTCTCCGCGACGGACCGCCCGGTGAGATCGTGCTGGTAGAGCGCCACCACGGCCGCGCGGCGCTGCTCGGAGCGGCGCATCGCGCTAGGCCGACGCGCGCGAGAGGTACTCGCCGGAGCGGGTGTCGACACGCACGCGCTCGCCCACGTCGATGAAGAGCGGCACCTGGATCGTGGCGCCGGTCTGGAGCGTGGCCGGCTTGGTGCCGCCGCCGGAGGCGGTGTCGCCGCGCAGCCCCGGCTCGGTGTGGGTGATCTCGAGATCGACCGAGCCCGGCACCTGCACGTCGGCCGCCTCGTCGTCGATGAACAGCACCTCCACCTCGTCGCTGGGCAGGATCCAGCGCAGCGCGTCCTCCACCGCCGACTGCGCGAGCGCGATCTGCTCATAGGAGGCGCTGTCCATCAGGTGAGCCTCGGTGCCGTCGGCGTAGAGAAACTGCATCTTGCGCGCCTCGGTGCGCACCGCGCGGAACTTCTCGCCGGCGCGGAAGGTCCGATCGATCACCGCCCCATCCCTGGCCCGGCGCAGCCGGGTGCGCACGAACGCGCCGCCCTTGCCGGGCTTGACGTGCTGGAACTCCAGCACCTTGAAGACCGTGCCGTCCACTTCGATGTGGTTGCCGTTCTTGAGCTGATTGGTCGAGAGCACCGCGCCAGAGCGTAGCGAGCGGTCTGGCGGCGAGCGCGCTCAGGGCCGCCAGCCATCTCGGCCCCGGGCCGCCCTGGAACGCCCCGGGGCCGCCCTGGAACGCCCTGCGACGCCGTGCGACGCCCCGAAACGCTCTGGAACGCCCTGCAACGCCAGGTGCGGCACCGTACCCAGTGGTGCTACACTCAGTCGGTGCCGACGACCCGTCCCCGCTACACCATCACCGACACCGGTGCGGTGCGCGAGCTGCTGGACGATGCGCAGCGGCAGTGGCCGGATGTGCGGGATCGCAAGGAGTTGCTGCTGCGGCTGGCGCGCACCGGACACGAGCGGCTCGATCTCGCGCGCGCCGCGGCCGAAGCCGCGGACCTTCGCGAACGTCAGCGACGCGCGCTGGCGGAGCTTCAGGCGCTGGTCGACTGGGACGCGGTCAGAGACGATCAGGCGTGGCGCTAGAGCGGCTGCTGCTGGCCGACAAGTCGGCGCTGGAACGCGCCACATCCGAGATGCTCGAGCTCGGCGAGATATGCGTTTGCGCGGTCGTGCGACTGGAGATGCTCTTCGGCGCGCGCAGCCGGGGCGACTACGAAGAGATCGAGGAGCGGCTCTCCCTGTTTCGCGATCTGCGTGTCGATGCGGAGACGATCCAGCTCGCGCTGAGCGCGCATCGAGAGCTCGGGCGCAAGGGCCGCCAGCGCATCCCGATCCCCGACCTGCTCATCGCGGCCTGCGCGCAGCAGCACCAGGCCGACGTGTTGCACGTGGACCGTCACTACGGCACGCTCGCCGAGGTGCTCGCGTTCGAGCCTGTGCGGCTGCATGTTTGAGAGCTCGAGGCGAACCGCTCTCTCCGACGGCGCGCGCGGCGAGGAGGGCAACGATCAATCGAGGACGGTGAGCTCCTTGGAGAGGCCGTTGAGCACCCGGCAGCCCTCGGCGGTCACGCTCACGAGATCCTCGATCCGCACCCCCACCCTGCCGGGCAGATAGACGCCGGGCTCGACGGTGACGACCGTGCCGGCACGCACCAACTGCTCCTCGGGGGCGGTGCGCGAGAGGCGCGGAGCCTCGTGCACCTCGATGCCCACCCCGTGGCCGAGCCCGTGGCCGAACTGCTCGCCGTAGCCGGCCCGCTCGATCACCGCGCGCGCGTCGGCGTCGACCTCGCGGCCGCTGCGCCCCGCGCGCAGCGCGTCCAGGCCGGTGCGCTGCGCGGCCAGCACCAGCTCATACACCTCCCGCGCGAGCCCGTCGGCGTGGCCGACCGCGAATGTGCGGGTGCAATCGGAGCAGTAGCCGTCGAGCGTGGCGCCCCAGTCGATCGTGACCAGCACCCCGACCGGGATCTGGGCATCGCGCGGCTCGGCGTGGGGCAGCGCCCCGTGGGCGCCGGCGGCGACGATCGCGGGGAAGCTGGGGCCCTCCGCGCCGAGCCGACGCATCTGGAGCTCCAGCGCGATCGCCACCTCGCGCTCGCTGCGCCCCGCGAGGCCGCGCTCGAGCACAGCCCGCAGCGCCTCGTCGGCCAGTTGCGCGGCGGCGCCGATGCGCCGCAGCTCCTCGGGGTCCTTGATCTCGCGCAGCGACTCGACCAACCCCCCGCAGGGCTCGAGCTCCCACGAGGCCCCCTCGAGCAGGTCGCCCAGGCGCCGGTGCTGGGCGACGGTGAGGTGCGCGTCGTCGAAGCCCAATCGCCGCGCCGCGCGGCGCTGACCGCCATCCTGCGCGTCGCCGCCCTCCCAGCCGCGCAACTGCAGGCACACCGACTCGAGCAGATCGCCGGTGGAGATCTCGCGCTCCAGACAACCCGGCACCTGCTGCTCGGCCTGGGTCGCGTAACGGAAGTCGGTCAGGAAGAGGTGCGGGCGGGCGCTCTCGGTGGAGGCGATCAGCGCGAGCCCGTTGCTGCCGGTGTAGTTGCTCAGGTAACGCACGTTGGCGGGCCCGCTCACGAGCAGCGCATCGAGCTCCCGCTCGCCGAGCAGCCGCGCCACGGCGGCGACACGCTCCCCCTCGCTCATCGGTCCGAGCCGTCCGGCTCGCGCTCCTCCGCTTGGCGGTCGTCCGCTTGGCGGTCCTCCGCTTGGCGCTCCTCCGCTTGGCGATCGTCCGCTTGGCGGCGGTCCAGCTCGCGGCGCAGCACCTCGAGCCCCTGGCGATAGCCGTCCAGGCCCTGGCCGAGGAAGCTCGCCAGGCAGAGGTCCTCGACCACCGACACGCGCCGCCACGGCTCGCGCGCCTCGATATCGGAGAGGTGGACCTCGACCGCCGGCAGAGCGGCTATCTCGAGCGCGTCGTGGATCGCCCAGGAGTAGTGGGTCCAGGCGCCCGGATTGATGACCAGGCCGTCGGCCTCCTCCCTGAGCCGGTGCAGCCGCTCCACGAACGCCGACTCGGCGTTGCTCTGAAAGAAGCGCATACGAAGACCGAGCCCGGCGCCGAGCGCCTCGATCCGGCGCTCGAGCTCGAGCAGCCCGAGCGTGCCGTAGTGGGCGGGGTCGCGCTTGCCCAGCATGTCGAGGTTGACCCCGTGCATCACCTCGATGCGGTGCGCGCGCATGACCTCCGTGCGGGGCGCTTCGGCCATCGGGAGCAGACTATCCCGCCGCCCGGGACCCGGTGGCCTCCTGGCGCCGCCTCGAACACGCCTGTCGGAGGAGCCGTTGGGGGATTCAAAAAGAGGATTCGTTCCGCGCGGAACCAATCCAAAAAACAAAACACGAAACGGACGGAGCTCGTCGACTGGCACCGGCACCGCCGGGGCGGGCTCCCGCGCATTTTGCGGGAATCTGGCGCCGCCTCGAACACACCTGTCGGAGGAGCCGTTGGGGGATTCAAAAAGAGGATTCGTTCCGCGCGGAACCAATCCTCAAAACAAAGAACGCAACGGCCGGAGCTCGACCGCCGCGGCCCCCATGCGGCTGCCCGACCCAGCCGTCGGTGGCGTCTCTCAACCGAGCAGCTCCGCGACCGCCGCGCGCAACTCCGAATCCGCCACGCGCGCGCCGGTGCGCACCCGACCGGGCGCGTCGAGCAGCACGAACGGCACCTGCGCGCCGGTGCGCTTCTTGTCGCGGTGCAGGGCGGCGAGGAGACTCTCGAGCGGCGCGTCCCCGAGCGCGAAGCCCTGAAGGGTGGTCGGCAGGCTCCGCGCGCGCAGCAGCTCCAGCACGCGTTCGTGCAGATCGTCCTGTCCGGAGAGCCGCAGGGCGGCGAGCAGGCCGAGGCCCACCGCCTCGCCGTGGAGCAGGCGCGTGTAGCCGGTGGCGGTCTCGATCGCGTGGCCCACGGTGTGGCCGAGGTTGAGCACCTGGCGGCGGCCGGCGTCGCGCTCGTCGTCCGAGACAACCGCCAGCTTCGCGCGCGCGCAGGCGAGGATCACCCCCTCGTCGACCGGCCCCCCGTCGGCCACGCGCTGCCACAGCGCGCCGCCGGCGATGAGCGCGGTCTTCAGCACCTCGACCCACCCCGCGTTGAGCTCCCGCTCGGGGAGCGTGCGCAGTGCGGCGGGATCGACGAACACCCCCGTGGGCTGGTGGTAGGCGCCCACGTAGTTCTTGGCCTCCGGCAGATCCACGCCGGTCTTGCCGCCGTAGGCGGAGTCGACCTGGGCGACCAGCGTGGTGGGCACGTGCACCACCGGCACGCCCCGCTGATAGGTGGCCGCGCAGAAGCCGGCCAGATCGCCCACCACCCCGCCCCCGAGCGCGACCACGTGATCGGCGCGGGTCATGCCGCCGCGCACGAGCGCCCTCCACACGGCTTCCGCGGAGGCCAGCGTCTTGTGGAGCTCCCCTTTGGGGATCGTGATCAGCGCCTCGGCGGCGCCCAGCCGCTCGCCGTACATTCCAGCCACGGTGTCATCGCTGACCGCGAACGGCCGCGAGCGGCCCGCATCGAACGGCCAGAGCGGGCTGGAGAGCAGCGGCCCGCCGGCCGGCCCGCCCGGTGGATCGCCCAGCAGGCCGTGCGCGAGGAGCACCGGGTACTCGCCGGAGGCCGCCGTGGCCCACACCATCCGCACGCCGGCCGGCGCGTCGGCGAGCGCGCGCAGGCGGCCCGCCGCCCGAGCCGCCACACCCGCCCGGCGGGCCGGCAGCAGCGCGTCGGCGATCCCCTCGTACACGGGCAGGCGCTCCGAATACAGCTCGAAGAAGCGCTCCCTGGAGAGCGCCAGCGGCCGCTCGGCGCCGTGCTCGCCGCCGCGCACGCGCTCCCACGCGCAGTGGGGGTCGATCTCGAGCAGCACCGTGAGGTGGGGCTCGAGCGCGCGGCGCACCCGCTCGGAGAGCACGCTGCCGCCACCCAGCGCGATCACCGCGCCGGCCCCCGCGCGCGCCAGGAGCTGGCAGACGAGCTCCTCCTCGGTGGCGCGGAAGGAGGCCTCGCCGCCCCGCGCCCACTGCTCGGCGATCGAGTGCCCGAACCGCTCCTCGAGCAGGAGATCGCTGTCGAGCGGCTCCGCGCCCAGCGCGTGCGCGAGCTCGCGCGCGGCGGTCGACTTCCCAGCGCCCATGAAGCCCACGAACACGATCGCGCGCCCACGCGGCGCGCGCCCCCGGGCCGGGCGCGTCGGGCCGGGCGCGTCCGCGGCGCCGGCAGCGCCGGCGGGGTCCGCAGCGCGCGGGGCGCTCAGCGGCGCCATTGGATGCGCTCGCGGTAGAGCTGGGCGGCGGCGCGCACGTCGTCGATGTGGTCGCCGCCGAACTTGCGGCGGTGCGCGTCGGCGAGCACGAAGGCGACCATCGCCTCGCCGACCACCCCGGCGGCGGGCACCGTGCAGGAGTCGGTGCGCTCGCGCAGCGCGGGCGCGGGCAGGTGCGTGGAGATGTCGACCGAGCGCAGCGGCTTGGTGAGCGTGGGCAGCGGCTTCATCGCGCCGCGCACGATCAGGGGCTCGCCGGTGGTCATGCCGCCCTCCAGCCCGCCGGCGCGGTTGGTCTCGCGGAAGAAGCCGCGATCGTCGGAGAAGAAGATCTCGTCGTGCGCGCGCGAGCCCGGGAGCCCGGCCACCTCGAAGGCGTCGCCGATGCTGGCGCCCTTGACGGCCTGGATCGAGCAGACGGCCATCGCGAGGCGCCCGTCGAGGCGCTCCTCCCAGGAGATGTGCGAGCCGAGGCCGGGGAGCAGGCCGAAGGCCTGCACCTCGAACACCCCGCCGAGTGACTCATTCGCCTTGCGCTGGGCGTCGATCTCGGCGACCATCGCGCGCGTGGCGTGCTCGTCCAGGCAGCGCACCGGCGAGGAGTCGACCGCGTCGAAGTCCCCCACGGTCAGCGCGCGCGAGGGCACGGGGGCGCGCACCGAGCCGATCTGAATCACGTGCGAGCGCACCTCCACGCCGAGCTCGCGCAGGAGGGCGCGGCACAGCGCGCCGCCGGCCACGCGCGCGGCGGTCTCCCGCGCGGAGGCGCGCTCGAGCACGTCGCGCACGTCGGCGAGCTTGAACTTCCAGGTGCCGACCAGGTCGGCGTGGCCGGGGCGCGGCAGATGGACCTCGGGGACCGGCGCGCCCTCCTGCACCGGCCACGGGCTCATGCGCTCCTCCCAGTTGGCGTAGTCGCGATTGGCGACGCGCAGCGCGACCGGTCCCCCGAGCGTGCGCCCGTGACGCACGCCGGCGGTCACCTCGGCGGAGTCGTGCTCGATCTTCATCCTCCCACCCCGCCCGTGGCCGAGCTGGCGCCGCGCGAGGTCGTGGTCGATGTCGCCCGCGTGCAGGGCCATGCCGGCGGGCAGCCCCTCGACGATGCAGGTGAGGCCGGGGCCGTGCGACTCGCCGGCGGTGATCAGACGCAGCGTCACAACGGTCAAGCTTATGGGGCGGCTCTCCTTCGGGGACGCAGCTCCGGCGTCGCCGGTCGAGCCCCGGCCGTTTCGTGTTTTGTTTTTTGGATTCGTTCCGCGCGGAACGAATCCTCTTTTTGAATCCCCCAACGCCGCCTGCGACAGGTGTGTTCGAGAGAGAACGCGCGCCGGCGCGGCCGCGCGGGGTTCAGGCTCTCGGCGCCGGCGCGGCGGGGCGGGGCGCTACGGGCTCTCGCCGCCGCCGTCCTGCGCCGGCGCGCCGCCGCCGTCCTGCTGCGCGGCCCAGTGCGCCTGGGCGTCGACCTCGCGCTGGCGCACCCGGTGGCCGCCGCACCACGGGCACTCCACCTGGCTCGGAGCGCCGCCGAGGTTGGAGATGACCCGCCCGGTGCCCCGGCACGGCAGGCACTGCTCCTGCGCGGACTCGAGCTGAGCTGACTCCATGGGTGACGGGCGAGCTTAGCGATCCGCGCCGCGGGCGGGCGGGCGCGCGATAATGGCTGCGGGCGCGGGTCGCGCGCCGCGAACGCGGGGTCCTTCCACAGATGTCATCTCCAGCGGCACCCACGACCGCCGCCCGAGCTTCCGGGGAGCGTCCGCGGCAGGGGCCCGGTCTCCGGCGGGCGCTCGTGCGCGGGTGGCGCAGCGGCTGGGGGGCGATCGCGCTGATCACCGTGGGCGCGGGCGCGCTGCGGGTGATCGACCTCGGCGCGGTGCGGGTGGACCCCTTCTACGACGCGGCGGTGCGCAGCATGGGGCTGTCGTGGCACAACTTCTTCTTCGGCGCGTTCGAGCCGGGGGGGCGCCTGGCGATCGACAAGCCCCCGATCGACCTGTGGTTGCAGGTGGCGTCGGTCAAGCTGTTGGGCTTCGGCTCGACCGCGTTGAAGCTGCCGGAGGCGCTGGCGGGCACGCTGTCGGTGCCGCTGGTGGCGGGCGCGGTGCGAAGGCCCTTCGGGGCGGGGGCCGGGGTGGCGGCGGCGGGGGCGATGGCGGTGATGCCGATCGAGGTGATCACCGCGCGCAGCGACACGATGGACGCGGTGATGATGGCGCTGCTGGCGGGGGCGCTGCTGGCGGGGGTGCGGGGCTGCGAAGGCGGGGGCAAGGCGTGGCTGCTGGGCGGCGCGGTGGCGCTGGGGCTGGCGTTCAACGTGAAGCTCTTGGAGTCGCTGGTGGCGCTCCCCGGGCTGGGGCTGCTCGTGCTGCTGGGGCTCCCCCGCGGCGCGGGCGGCAGCAGGCGCCTGCGCCGCCCCGGGCTGCTGGCGCTGGCGGGCGCGGTGTACGTGGCGGTGGCGCTCTCCTGGCTGAGCGCGACGCTGCTGTTCCCGGCGCACGAACGGCCGTTCGCGATCGGCTCGACCAACGGCAGCGCGTGGAACGCGGCGTTCGTGTTCAACGGCACCGACCGCCTCACGGGCAAGACCGTGGAAGGGTCGGGGCCGGCCTTCGAAGCGGGCCGCCGGTACCCCGAAGCGACCCAGACGCAGCGGGACGCGATCCCGATCACGCCGCCGTCGGCGACGCGCATGCTGGTGCGGGTCGGGCCGCTGCCGGCCCAGCGCCTGGGCTGGCAGGTGCTGGCGGCGATCCTGCTGGGCGGCCCCGCGCTGCTCCTCGCGATCCGCGGTGCGCCTCCAAGCGAGCGGGATGAGGAGGATAAAAAGGAGGAGGAGGGTCGGCGACAGCGACCCGACCGCGCGCGGGTACGGCGTGCGCTGGCGGTGTGCCTCGCGGTGTGGATGGTGTGCGGGATCGTGCTGTTCAGCGCGATGGCGCGGCTTCACCCCCGCTACGTGGAGGCGTTCACCCCGGCGGTGGCGGCGGTGTTCGGGATCGGCGTGGCGTGGGTGGGATCGTTCTCCTCGCGCGGGCGGCTGCTGACCGCGGCGGTGGCGCTGGGGGCGCTGACCGTGTATGCGGACCACCTGGTGTACGGGAGGATCGCGATCTGGTGGCTCACGGCGGCCTGCGCGCTCGGCACCGTGGCGCTGGGCGTGCTGGCGCTGGCGGCCGCCCGCGCGGGCTGGCGCGGGCGCGGGCTGCTGGCCGGGAGTGCGGTCGCGGGGTTGCTGATCGCGACGCTGGCGATCCCGCTGCGCGCGTCGATCGAAGCGGTCGAATCACGGCTGTCGGACGCGGGTCAGGTGGGCGCGCTGCACCCCGGTGTGGTCGAGCAGCTGAGCGCGTACCTGCGCACCCACCAGCGCGGCGCGCGCTACGAGGTGGCGGCGGACTCGGCCACCAAGATCGCCTCGCTGATCGTGAGGGACGCGCGGCCGGTGCTGGTGCTGACCACCTACCAGGCGCGCACGCTCACCGACGCGCTGGAGCTGGCGCGGCTGGCGGGGCGGGGCGAAGTGCGGTACGCGTTCCTGGATGGGACCTGCGATCGCCACACGCCCCCCACGAGCGCGGACTGCTCGCCGCCCGCGCAATGGGTGCGCGCGCACGCGCGCGACGTCTCGCGCGCGGCGCATCTGCCGCGGGCAGGCATGCTGTGGGAGCTGCCAGGCGCTAGCGTGGGCACCGGATGAACGAGGTGGTGCGCTCGCTCAACATCATGGTGGTCGACGATGAGGCCGCGCTGCGCGAGACGCTCACCCGCTCCTTCTCGCGCGAGGGCCA
>Ga0123356_10001626_pt1 | contig 24654 bp, 16 predicted proteins | sample TergutEmb28metaG_2_FD_92546 | JGI IMG/M metagenome (GOLD analysis project Ga0123356, IMG submission 92546) | Embiratermes neotenicus P3 segment gut microbial communities from Petit-Saut dam, French Guiana - Emb289 P3 | ecosystem: Host-associated > Arthropoda: Insects > Digestive system > Gut ...
AAAGGGTGTTCCCTGTCGGGTTTCCTTGCTGCCAGTTTTGCCGCAGGAATCATAAATATCGATGTAAGTGAATCTGATAATGTGTGCCAGGCGTCTGCCATAAGCGCTATTGAGCCGGTGACAGTACCTGCCCAAAGCTTCGCTGCGAATAGAATTGTGTTTACTACAACCGATGCAGTTCCTGCAACAATTTGTGCCATTTCTCTGCTCATACAAGGACCATTCCTTTCTGCGGTTTTAATCCGTATTTCATGTTCCTGCAAAAAAATACACCTGTGGAACATGTTACTGTCCCACAGATGTTTTTGTTCATCTGCTGTCGCTTGAGTGCTATGTTGCACTCGCTGCGACCCGGCACCATAGACCTAATAGCTCTTTGCATAAAAGGTTTATCGCCTGCTCAGTTTTGTTTATATATTGTAAGTAATGGTAACATATATGGATATCGCTGTCAATACTCTAAGCGTTATAACTCATTCAGAAAACTCATATAAAACTGCTAACAACTAACCACAAGATAGTGTGTTTCACCAGTAAAATAAGAAATAAAAACACTATATTTGCTCTTTTTTACAATTGACTATAATAATCGTCGTGTGATATCATAAAGGTAACGATTTGTTTTTAACGCTTTTGAAAGGAACTATCTTTATGACGAGGATTCTGGTCGAGAAAAAAGAGCCTTTTCGGCTGGATGAAAGAGATATGCTGCTCGAAATACGAGATGTTCTTACTATACCCGGTATAACCGGGGTTCGTATTTTTAATGGCTATGATGCGGAAGGAATCGCTGATATTGACAGAGCGACACAAGCTGTTTTTTCGGAAAAAGGTCAGGACACTGTATATGAGGAAGAGCCTGACATGGCCGGAGCCGCTTGTGTTTTTGCCGTATCTGCTGCCATCGACCAGTATAATCAGCGTGAAGACTTTACAATGCAGCTTTTGCGGATTATGGAGCCGCATTCGGAGCCGAAAGTCAGGACATTCAAAATCTTTGCTATATATGGAGAAATCTCTGAAAAAGAAATTTCAAAAATAAAGGGCTACTATATAAACCAGCTTGAAGCATGCGAAATCCCGCTGACTGCAACAAAACAGCGAGTTTACTCCGGGTCTGATGTCATTGAAGTGATAAAAGGCTTTTCAAATGCTGACGATACCTCGCTTTTTGAACTTGCCGGGGAATATGAAATAGCGATGGATTTAAATAATCTTAAATTATGCAGAGATTATTATGCAAAAGAAAAGCGGGACCCGACAATAACAGAAATGAAAGTACTCGACACCTACTGGTCTGACCACTGCCGCCACAGCACGTTTATGACAATAATCGAGAATGTAACGATTGACGAGAACAAATACACGGCAGGACTTATACGTGCTCAGAAACAATATGAGCAGGCAAAAGAGTATGTGTATGAAAAAAACCCGCGACCGCTGTGTCTTATGGACATCGCGACAATGGAAATGAAAAGACTCAAGAAAAGCGGCGATCTTGATGATTTGGAAAAATCCGATGAGGTCAATGCATGCAGTATTGAAACAACAGTGCCCATTGATGGTATCCCCACGGATATGATTGTTATGTTTAAAAACGAAACACATAACCACCCGACAGAAATGGAGCCGTTCGGGGGAGCGTCCACATGCCTTGGCGGAGCGATACGGGATCCGCTGTCGGGACGGGCGTATGTTTACGGTGCAATCAGAGTTACCGGCAGTGGTGACCCGAGAGAGCCGATTGAAAACACTTTGCCGGGGAAGCTGCCGCAAAGAAAAATCACACAAACAGCCGCTGAGGGATATAGCTCATACGGAAACGGTATTGGCCTTGCTCTGGGGCATCTTGCTGAAGTTTATGACCCCGGGTTTAAAGCAAAACGAATGGAATGCGGAGCCGTAGTAGCGGCTGTAGAAAAAGCTGATATAATTAGAGAGAAATCTCAACCCGGCGATGTTGTGGTGCTTGTCGGAGGTAAGACCGGGCGTGATGGTTGCGGCGGAGCGACGGGCTCTTCAAAGGAGCATGATGATGAGTCTTTAGAAAAAGGCGGCGCGGAAGTTCAAAAAGGGAACCCTGTCATTGAACGAAATATCGTAAGACTCTTCCGCAAGCCTTTTGTATCAAGGATGATAAAAATATGCAATGACTTTGGTGCCGGTGGTGTTTGCGTTGCGGTTGGTGAACTTGCGGACGGGCTTAATATTGATTTGGATAAGGTTCTCGTTAAATATCCCGGGTTAGACGGCACGGAGCTTGCTATTTCGGAATCTCAGGAGCGTATGGCAGTTGTTATAGACAAAAGGAATCTTGATAAATTTCTGGCAGAAGCAGCAAAAGAAAACCTGGATGCTGTGAAAATCGCAGATGTAACAGACTCCGGTCGTGTTATTATGAACTGGAGAGGCGATGAAATACTAAATATAAAGAGCGAGTTCTTAAATTCGGGCGGAATGCGGCAGACTACCGATGTTGTTGTATCAGCGCCTGACCGGAGCGGTGTTGAGCCTTTGGTGCAGGGGGAGTTGGGGGTTGAAAATATAGTTTCTTCCGCCAGAGTGCGCGTCCCTGCGCACACTGACGGCGCTGTACCGTCCATGGTTTCGCTTGACGAAACTATATTTTCAACCCCCAACTCCCCCTGTGTTAAAAAAGCATGGCTTGACAATTTAGCTGATATTAATGTTTGTTCAAAGCAAGGGTTAATTAACCGCTTTGATTCAACTGCGGGCGGCGGTACTGTATTTATGCCATATGGCGGAAAGTATCAAAAAACGCCGGAGCAAGGGCTTGCTATGAAACTTCCGCTACGCGAAGGGGAAACAGATTACGGAACGCTCATGACCGTAGGATACAATCCCTCAATGGGATATAGCAGTCCGTTCCATGCCGCTATGTACGCGGTTATTGAATCTGTTATGAAAATAGCCGCAATGGGCGGAGATTACCGTAAGGTGCGACTGAGTTTCCAAGAGTATTTTGAGAGATTAGCAAACGAAAAAAGCTGGGGCAAGCCGTATGCCGCACTTATGGGGGCATTTTTAGCACAGGACGAACTTGGAATTCCGGCTATAGGCGGCAAAGACAGTATGTCCGGTACTTTTAAAAACATTAATGTTCCGCCGTCACTTCTTTCATTTGCAATTGTGGTTGCCGATACAACAAAGCTTTTATCAAGAGCCTTTAAAGGTGCGGGGCATAACGTATACTTATTAAAAACTCCGATTGATGAGGGTGGTATGCCCGACTTTAGGTTCTTAAGACAGAATATGAGCACGGTATATTCATTAATGCAATATGGATGTCTGAAATCCGCAAGTGTTGTAGGACCGGGCGGTATAGCCGCAACGGTCAGCGAGATGGCGTTTGGAAACGGCATAGGATTTAAATTCGATTCAGATTTTAAGGATGACCTGTTTACACCGCAGTACGCATCAATGATTCTTGAGTTTGATGTTATACCAAAAGACAGCGGCGGACTCAGAGATGAGTTTATTTTGCTTGGCACAACAACAGACAAACAACGAATAGAGATAGGTGAGACTACTGTATCGCTTGAAGAAGCATTGACTGCATGGGAAGGTGGACTAAGCAGCGTATTTCCGATTGTCCCGACTCCGGCTATAGCCGGCCCGCTACGCAGCTTAGCTCCCGGCATCTCGCCGATTGAAGGGAAAAAACCTCAAGTTCTGATTCCCATATTTCCCGGCTCAATAGGCGAGTACGAGCTTGCAAAACAGTTTAATAAAGTTGGAGCTGATGTGTCTACTGTACTGTTTCGAACTCAAAGTACCGGAGATATTAAAAACAGCTATATAGAACTGACCGATGCGATAAACGCTGCTGATATAGTGGCAATTCCTTCAGGGATGTCTGCAGGAGCAGAACCTGATGGCAGCAGCAAGCTGATAGCGTTGATACTGAGGCACTCGGATGTTAAAGCTGCGATAAACAAAATGATAACGGAGCGGAAAGGTCTGATTTTGGGCACAGGAGAGGGTTTTAAGGCACTGCTTAAAACCGGTCTTATTCAGACAGGGGAAATCCGGGATGATGAGTGCGGAGATATAGTTTTGGCGAAAAATCCGGGCAATATGTACCACTGTTCGCTAAAAGCAGTAAGGATTGAGAAGCATGTTAAGTCGCCCTGGATGAATGAAATGGGCGGTGCAATTGAGATAGTACCGGTTTCCGGACAGGATAGTTTAGTGCACATGTCCGGCAAGCTATACGAAGATTATCTGAAAAAAGGGCAAATTGTTTCTCAATTCATTGTCGAAGAAAGCAAAGGAACCGTCCCACTGCTTCATATAGAGGCGATGGTAAGCGAAAATGGCTTGGTACTTGGAAGAACAGGGCTTGTTGAAAATCTAAAAAAAGGTCTTTATGTAAATGTGTTTGAGGCAAATGAAAGCAAAATCTTTGCCAATGCGGTAAATTATATCAACAGTATCAGGAGGGAAAAATGAAAATAGGCATAATTATGGGAAGCGATTCCGATTTACATGTAATGAAAGACGCCGCGGATTTCCTTGAGGAAATGAAAATACCTTATGAGCTGACGATAGTTTCTGCTCATAGAACTCCTAAAAGGCTTTACGAGTATGCCGAAGCAGCGGCGGAAAGAGGCATATCAGTAATTATCGCAGGCGCAGGCGGCAGCGCGCATTTGCCGGGTATGACGGCATCTCTCACAACAATACCCGTCATAGGTGTGCCTATTCAAACAAAGGCACTGGGCGGTGTTGACTCGTTATATTCGATTCTACAGATGCCTGCGGGAGTTCCTGTTGCAACCGTTGCCATTAACGGAGCGAAAAACGCAGGAATTCTGGCTGCGTCAATACTTGCTGTAAGTGATAAAAAAATTGCGGAAAAGCTAAACGGGTTTAGGGAAACTATGACAAAAAGCGTGCTTTGGAAAGCTGATGAACTCATAAAAGCAGGGTATGAGACGTATTTAGAGAATATGAAATAATCCACCGGCGGCGATTTCGAGACAATATGCAGGAGAAGTAAAAAATGGATATAACTGGAAAGAAAATCGGAATAGTTGGCGGCGGACAGCTTGGAAAGATGATGATTTTGGAAGCAAAAAGGCTCGGCTTCTACGTAGCTGTCCTCGACCCGGCTGCGGGCTGTCCCGCGCATAGCATATGCGATTTGCATATAATTGCGGATTTGGAGGATGCGGGTGCATATATCGAGTTATCAAAAAATGTTGACGTAGTAACATATGAGTGGGAGAACATAAGTGTTAATGCACTGGAAATATTAGAAAATGAAGGACAAAAAGTGTACCACTCGGCAACCACTCTCAAAGCTATTCAGAACAAGCATTCTCAAAACATTGTTTTACACAGCAACGCAATACCTGTGCCAAGGTTTAAAAAAATCGTCAATATAGAAGATATAAGAGATGCCGGGAAAGAGGAAAATTTCGGATATCCCTTAATGCTCAAGACAACAACAGGCGGATACGATGGCAAAGGTACGGCACTTATTAGAGCCGAAGAGGATGTTGAAAATGCATTTACTCAACTTGGCAGCGGAGTAAAAGAACTTATGGTTGAGGAGTTTGTAGACTTTGAAAAGGAAATTTCCATCATTGCCTGCAGAGGTACCGGAGGGAAAAAAGTAGTATATCCAATAGCTGAAAACACCCATGAAAACAGTATATTGGATACTACAATCGTTCCGGCACGCATAAGTGAAGCAGTTTATAAAAAAGCGATAGATATTGGAAATAAAGTGATGTCAACCCTTGAGTTTGTCGGCACATTTTGCATAGAAATGTTTGTGACAAAACAAGGTGAGGTTTATGTCAATGAAATTGCGCCGCGCCCGCATAACTCAGGTCATTATACGATAGAAGGATGTTTTGCTAATCAATTTGAAAACCATATTCGCGCGATTGTAGGCTTGCCTCTAGGAGATGTTTGCCTTATTTCACCAACAGTTATGGTAAATCTTTTAGGCGAAAACAGCGGGAGAGCTAAACTGCTGGGGCTTGAAGAGGCATATAACGATCCGTGCGTTCAGGTGCATTTATATGGAAAAAGCGAATCAAAAGCGGGAAGAAAAATGGGGCATTATACAGTAATCGGCGAAACCGTAGAAGACACCACAAGTCGTGCAATGGCATTGAAAAAGATTGTTCGCGTGGTTGGTGAATAGAGAGGCATGGTAAATACATTGGATAAACTCAGAGAAGAATGCGGTATTGTCGCAGTATCGCTCAAAGCAAGTATTGAAGCTGCGGAGCTTGCGTACTTTGCCCTCAACGGGCTGCAGCACAGAGGACAACAGAGCGCGGGAGTTGCAGTGTGTCACGATGGTATTATGAGCTGTTATAAAGACATGGGACTTGTAACAGAGGTGCTTGATGAAAAAATACTGACTCTACTGAAAGGTGAAATGGCTCTTGGGCATGTTAAATACGGTCCGGCAAAAGAGAGTTTTCAAAACTATGCTCAGCCGCTTATTATTAACTATAGAAACGGCTCACTTGCCACTGCATTTAACGGAGCGTTAATAAACGGGAATAAACTGCGTGAGAGAATGGAAGATAACGGTGTAATTTTTTCTACAAAATCTGATTGTGAAGTTATAGCGGCACTTATTGCACGGCATGATAAGAATGATATAACCGGTGCGGTAAAGAAGACCATGCAGGAAATAAAGGGCGGCTATGCATTGTGCATAATGAACCATAATTGTATTATAGGAGCACGTGACCCGCTCGGTATACGCCCGTTGGCGCTAGGGAAAATCGATGGTGGTTATACATTGGCATCGGAAAGCTGTGCGTTTGATATGATGGAAGGCGAGTTCATCAGAGATATAAAACCCGGCGAGATAGTAATTATTGATGCAGAGAAAGTAATATCCGATGAGAGTTTAGTCTCAAAAGATAACGGAGCTGCTTTCAATTCCGCGATGTGTTCATTCGAATATGTATACTTCGCGCGTCCGGACTCAACGATTGACGGTCTGAATGTTTATGATGTCAGGGAAAACGCGGGAAGGACATTGGCGGCTGAATGTCCTGTAAATGCAGATATAGTAATAGGTGTGCCTGATTCGGGAACGCCTGCGGCAATAGGGTATTCGCTGGGAAGCGGGATCCCTTACAGACCCGGTCTTATAAAAAATAAATATGTAGGGCGCATTTTCATACAACCGACTGTTGCCCAGAGAGAAATCGGTATAAGGATAAAACTAAATCCTATTGATTCGCTTGTCGAAGGAAAATCAGTTGTTTTGGTAGATGACAGCATTGTCCGTGGCATAACAATGCGCAAAATTATTACATCGTTACGTCATGCTGGAGCAAAAGAGGTTCATTTAAGAATCAGTTCCCCGCCGATTAGAAACCGTTGTTATTTCGGTGTTGATACTACGGATGTAAAGAATTTTATCGCAACCTCCCGGCCGGTGGAGGAAATAAGACAAGAGCTGGATGCAGACAGTCTCGCTTTTATAAGTTTAGATGGCTTGGTAAAATCGTTAGGCGGGCCGGATTGCGGCTCCGGCTATTGCACGGGTTGCTTCAGCGGTGAATACCCGATGGAAATTGAGTAGAAATTGTGTAGTGTGACGGATGGGGTATAAAATTCGGCATCCGTGCTGTGCTTGACGCAATTGAATTTCAGTAACTTTATGCGCCAGCTTATGAGCACCAAACCCAGAAAGGATTATTCATGGAAAAGTGGACATATGAGAAAGCGGGTGTTAGTGTTGAGGCCGGGTATGATGCGGTTAGGCGTATGAAGACACATGCCGCTAAAACAAAAATTCCCGGTGTTCTTGACGGTCTCGGTAGCTTTGGAGGGCTTTTCGAGTTGCCGGCAGGATACACGGAGCCTGTATTGGTTTCGGGTACTGACAGTGTGGGTTCAAAAGTGCAAATAGCATTTGAGATGGATATACACAACACTATCGGAATCGACTGCGTAGCTATGTGTGTTAACGATATAATTTGCATGGGTGCAAAGCCATTGTTTTTTCTCGATTATATAGGAATTGGCGGACTTGACCCGCAAAAAGCGGAAATGATTGTTGAGGGTGTAAGCGAGGGGTGTTTACAATCAGGTTGTGCCCTTATTGGCGGAGAAACCTGCGAGATGCCGGATATTTACAAACCGGGTGAATATGACCTCGTTGGTTTCGCTGTCGGTGTGGTTGAGAAAAGCCGTGTCATAACGGGCAAGGATATAAGCGAAGGTGATGTAATAATTGGAGTTGCATCCTCGGGTCTGCACAGCAACGGCTTTACGCTAGTTAGAAAATTAGCTGAGCTTAATGGTATAAAGTACAATCAGCATGTTGATGAGTTGAGCAAAAAACTGGGAGAAGAGCTGCTTTTACCAACAAAAATTTATGCGAAAATGACCGCTGAGCTGACTTCACGCTTTAATATAAAAGGAATGGCAAATATAACAGGCGGCGGATGGGTGGAAAATATTCCGCGTATGTTAGCCTCAGATAAAATAAAAATTAAAGTTAATAAAAACAAAGCACCTGTTCCTGAGATATTTAAACTCGTTCAAAAATGGGGAAATGTTGATGAAATTGAGATGTATTCAACATTTAACATGGGTATCGGGTTTACGCTGTGTGTCAGTTCAGATGATGCCGGGGCTGTAATAGACGCAATAAATGATATGGGTGAGAGAGCTTATGAAGTGGGAAACATTAAAACACGTGTGGAAGGAGAGCCGGATATTGCCATCGTTTAAGAAGGTGTTTAGTTTTGCGGTATTGATATCGGGTTCAGGCTCAAATCTGCAAGCTGTATTGGATGCAATTGAAAACGGCATAATTCCGGGTGCCCGTATTGAACTGGTAATTTCCGATCGTGAAGATGCTTACGGTCTTGAGAGGGCGGAGAACAAAGACATAACAAACTTAGTGATAGATAAAAACGATACATCCGGACTGCTAAAATTACTAAATCCCAAAAGTATAGACGGCATTATTTTGGCAGGGTATCTTTCAATTCTGCCTCCTGAGGTTATTGAAAAATATAGCGGAAAAATTATAAATATTCATCCCGCTCTTCTCCCGATGTTTGGAGGGAGAGGATTTTATGGAATTAGAGTACATCAGGCAGTACTGGCGTCGGGTGCTCCGTACTCAGGGGCTACCGCACATATTGTGGACTGCGGGATTGATACCGGTCCGGCTATTGTGAGAGGTGTTGTTCCTGTATTAACCGGAGATACTGCGGAAGATTTACAAAAAAGAGTGCTTGAGGTTGAGCACATTATACTGGTTATTGCTGTTAAGGCGATGGTCGAGGACAGAATAAAGGAAATGATAGAAAAACCTGCTGTCTATATGGATACAAAGGAAAAGAACGGTGTACTGGAGTTTGCGAGAGGTTTAGCGGAACTGGGAGATTCGCTTAAAGGAGAGTTATGAAAATACTGATAATAGGAAGCGGCGGACGTGAGCACGCAATAGGGTGGAAGCTCAAAGAGAATGCTGATGTAAAGCTGTTCTTTGCGCCCGGTAATGGTGGCACATCAGAGATTGGTGAAAATGTCAGCATCAATGTCGATGAAATTCAGAAACTGGCGATCTATGCCGATGAGAAAAAGATAGACATTACCGTTGTTGGACCTGAGTTGCCGCTGACTCTGGGTATAGCGGATGAGTTTAAGAAACGCGGGCTTAAGATTTTTGGACCGGGTTCTGATGGGGCAAAACTCGAAGGCAGCAAGGCATACGCTAAACAGTTTATGAAAAAGCATGGCATCCCAACGGCAAAATACACAGCTGTAACAGCTTTAGACGAAGGACTGCATTTGCTAGAGCATTCAAGTTACCCTCTGGTTGTAAAAGCTAACGGACTGGCAGCAGGAAAAGGTGTTGTCATATGTATGGATAAAACCGAAGCTGAGACGGCGCTCAGAGATATGTTGGAAACACATGTGTTCGGCGATGCGGGAAACCTTGTGATAATAGAAGAGTATCTGGTAGGTAAAGAGGTTTCACTATTATGTTTTACTGACGGTGAAACAATCCTTCCAATGGAAACAGCAAGTGATTATAAACGTGCTCTCGATAATGATATGGGAGCAAATACAGGCGGAATGGGAAGTATATCGCCATCGCCGTTTTATACACAGGGGATGGGCGACGATATTGCGCTGAAAACGCTGGAGGGTATAAAAGCTGAAGGTTTTGACTATTGTGGTGTAATTTATATTGGTCTTATTCTTACAAAAGAGGGACCAAAGGTTTTGGAGTATAATGCCCGTTTCGGAGACCCGGAAACCGAGGCATTGCTGCCGAGATTAAACTCCGATTTATCAGAGGTGATAAAAGCTGTTGTTAATAAGCGTCTGGCTGAAGTTAAGATAAGTTGGAATGAGAAAAAAGCCGTAAGTGTAATTATGGCATCAGAGGGTTATCCAGGAACATATGAGACGGGTTATACAATCGATATCCAAAAGACGGAGAGTATTGTTTTTCACGCAGGTACATCTGAGGAGAATGGAAAAACGGTAACTGCCGGAGGGCGGGTGCTGGTGGTTACAGCATTGGGTGAAAGCTATGACGAAGCTCGTAATGCCGTTTATAACGATATAAAGAAAATAAGTTTCAAAGGCAGCACATTTAGAAGCGATATTGGAGTTGTATAGTGTATAAAATCTTTGAAGGAAAAACAAAAGATGTTTATCAGCTTGATGATGGTAACTATAAGCTGATTTTTAAGGATGACATGACCGGCTCGGACGGGGAGTTTGACCCGGGGGCGAACTCTGTCGGACTTACCGTTGAAGGCGCAGGCAGAGCAGGTCTTGATATGTCTGTTTATTATTTTAAGCTTTTAGAAGAAAAAGGATATCCGACACATTTTATTTCAGCGGAAGAAAATAGCATGACGGTAAAAAAGGCGTATCCGTTTGGAGAAGGGTTGGAGGTAATCTGCCGCTATAAAGCATTGGGAAGCTTCATTCGCAGATACGGCGGAAGTATAAGCGAAGGCACGGCGCTTAATGCTGTTGTTGAGATGACGCTAAAAGATGATAAACGCGGGGACCCTCTGATAAATGAAGACGCTCTTGTAGCTATGGGGATTCTTAAGTCGGGTGAGTATTCTGAGATTAGGTCTCTAACCCGGGAAATATGCGAAGTAATAAAGAATGATTTAGCCGCCGGAAACTTGGAACTCTGTGATATTAAATTGGAGTTCGGTAAAGATGAAAGCGGAAAAATTATGTTGATTGACGAAATTTCCGGAGGGAATATGAGGGTGCAGGAAAACGGAAAATCAGTCTCTCCGATGGATCTGTCAAAAAGAGTATTAAAGAGTATTAAAGAGGCATGATTAAAAATTTCATTGAGCGTGCAAAGCGCGGCGAAAGCCTTTATATGTGTGAAGTAAGAGGTGTATTTGCGTCAGAAAACCCGGTTGGGGTCGGATGCTGCATTGAAACCGCGTCGGGTGAAAGCCGCCAATGGAGAATTCCGCTTCCGCTTTGCGGTTCTTACGAATCCATGGAAGAAAAAGAGTTTGTCCGCAACTACTTCTATGCAAATATTTACAATATCATTTCGACCTACGGCGGAAAGCATATGGTTCTCAATTCAGATGGATGTGATGAGTTTGCTGTGGCTCTTTGCGCAGGACTTAATGATATTTTTCAGGTTAAAACTCCCCGTATCGACCGCAGCGGTTTTGGGAAGTGCCTGAATGTCACCGACCGAATAAACGCGGCAATGGGTTTTGCGCCGTTTTACTTTATAATTTCGCATAACACGGAGGGCATGTGCAATAAAATCACAAAAAAGCAAACGGATTCTATATCGTCGCTGAGGAAGGCAGTTAAGTCTGCATCATCGGCGGCTCTTTTAGGTTTGGATATCGGCGGAACTGATATAAAAGCAGTTTGTGTGTCGGACGGCCGTATAATTTCATTTAAAGAATACGACTGGAATCCTGCGGAAATGACCAATATTGCACAACTTACAGATGGAATAAAGCTTGTTATAGAAGATATATGCGACAAACTCGGGAACTCGATATTACCGGACGGGATTGGTGTTGGCTTTCCCGATGTTATTATAATGAATAAAATAGTCGGCGGAGAAACACTGAAAACGCGGGGCATCAGAAAAGTATCGCCCGATTACGAAGCTGAGTTTGCGGAGCTTTTAAAGCTCAATGATATGCTTCTGAGTTACTGCAAACCGGACGGAGTAATTAACATTACAAATGACGGTTCTCTGGCGGCATTTACCGCTGCGGTTGAACTGGCTCATTCAAACCGTGCTGAAGAAGTTGTTCACGGTGTTTTTGCGCACACATTAGGTACAGAACTAGGGACAGGCTGGGTTGATGAGAATGGTGAAATTCCTCAGATACCTTTGGAAATATACAATTGCGTAATTGATTTGGGGAATTACCCGGCACGTGAGTTTAAACCATTTGACTTGCGGAGTTCACTAAATTTCAACACGGGGATAGCAGGCACAATGCAAAAGTACGCTAGTCAGAGCGGTGCGTACAGACTGGCACTGGAATATTTTGACGGCAAGGAAGACAAGGGGACGGTTCCTCTGTCTTGTCGCGATAAGACAGAGGAACCGTCCCCTTGCCTTCGTGATGAGCTGTTTGAAAAAGGTTTTATTGAGGAAACAGAGAACGGGATTTATGTTATAACGTCACCTGCAGATAAACGAAAGCCGTTACTTGAGTTTATTATGAAGCTTGCTGACGAGGGGCAGCCGAAAGCGGAAAAGGTTTTCCGGGAGATTGGGAAGTGTCTGGCGGCAACATATAAAGAGACGGAGTTTCTTCTGAATCCGGAAGCAAAACGGCGAATATTATACGGACGTTTCGTAAAGAGTCAAAAATGCCTGCAACTCTTAAGAGACGGTGCGCATGAAATGTCAAATATCATAATGGAAGCCGGCGATGATAACCTTGCATTCACACCATTTATGCAGGCTTTGAGAGATAATCCGGATTACACTGTCGCTCAATTTGGTCAAGCAGTAGGCGCTGTCTACTATGCGGCGCTGAAGCTATAGCAGTGTGGCATGAGGGGTATAAAAATTATTTCCTTCGCTGCGAGTGCGCTTCCATGCGCACACTATAAATAGGTAAAGTTCACAAAAATGTAACCACTTGTTACTTGAGTACACGATATTTACATGTTAAAATGCATTCAAACAGATTATTGAGGATTTGTTAAAATGCAAAAACAGAAAAAGCGTGTACCGGCAATTGTAATAATTGCACTATTTTTAATAATCCCTCTACTAATCGCAACCCTTGCGTTTTGTTGGGTTGGGATGTACTATCGTGACGATGAAAGAATATATCCCAATATCTCTATAGCAGGAACTGATGTCTCATGGCTTACCCGGGAAGAAGCGCTTAATGCACTGAATCTGGCTGATTTTGATGAGCGCGCGGGAAAAGCAAGTGTTACAATAACATTTCCTGACTACTCGGAGCTTATGATTCTCGGCGAAGATATAAATTTAACAAATGACGCGGAATCAATAGTTAACAGTGCATTTAACATGGGGCGCGGACGCGGGTTTATTATGGATACGATATCCTTTATACAACGGCTTTATGACCATGATTACCCGTTGAGAATACTTCATGTATATGATGCCGATGCCCTTAATGACCGGGCGGCAGCATTTACAGAAGAGTATAATAACAGGTTAGCGGCAACAGCGCCTGTTATTTACAGCGATAAAATAATAATAACAAAGGGTGCGGGAGAAGAGCCGGCTGAAATGATGGTTGTGCAGGATTTAGCATATATCGGGCTTTTTGAATCATTTGAAACCGGACAACCTTACGAAATAGAATATGTTCTGCCGGAAACAGGCACTGATGCGTTGCTGATTCTCGATTTGCACAAGGTAATGACGGTACCTGTTGAATCCGCAGCGCTCAACGTTGAAACATTGTCGGTATCTGACTGTGTTGTTGGTATAAACTTCGATTTTGTCGGCGCTGTCGAGTTGCTGAATGAGGCGGAAACCGGGAAAACAATCACAATTCCTATAGAGTATATTCAGCCCGAGACCTCGCGCGAACTTCTAGAAAGTATGTTGTTTCGTGATTTAATTGGTGAGCAGACAACATGGGTGCACGGTGGGTCGGGCAGAGTAACAAATATAGAAATATCAGCAGAAGCAATTAATGGTCTTGTTTTGACACCGGGTGAAGAGTTTTCATTTAATGATATTGTCGGTGTGCGTCACTCGTCTCGAGGTTTTAAACCCGGCGGAGCAATTGTTGGCGGCGAAATGGTTACAGTAATAGGCGGAGGAATATGCCAGACAGCATCAACATTATACTCTGCAATCAGGGACACTGAACTTAAAGTCACCGAGCGCCATCCGCACAGCAGACCGATCCCTTATCTGCCCAGAGGCAGAGATGCGACAGTTTTCTGGAACAAACTGGATTTCAGGTTTGTTAATAATACTGATTACCCACTTCGTATCGATTTCGGCTTAGACGGCCGCCACCTGACCACAAAGGTATACGGGACAATTATTGATGACTTCCCGACACCGCCGCTTCCTATGCCTGCGGGATAGTTTAATTAGTTGAGGTTTATTAAGATGACTTCGTTTCTAAAAAAAATACCCATATCTGTAAAAATAACAGCGGCAATACTGTCGCCGATTATCCTCACTGTTGTCGCGCTCTATATTTATGGAGTTCAGGTAAGAGATGCCGATCAAATATACCCGCATATAACGATTGCGGGAATTGATGTATCAGGTCAAACACGTGAAGAAGCAATGCTGTCACTCGGACTTGGAAAATATGAAGAACGCAGTGCCAATGCAAATGTAACTTTTGTATTTCCCGACGAATCGGAACTGGTTATTTCCGGAAATGACGCAAGGCTGCAACATAATGCCCGTGACGTAATTATCCAGGCGCATTCAATAGGGCGCGGACATGGTGTTTTAATAGATACAGTTTCTTATTTACGGCGCCTAAATGCTGAGGAAATCGCATTTAATATCGATTTTTTGCTTGATGAGGAAGTCTTGAAATCTCTGGTAACAACATTTACGGACGATTATAACAGGAGACTTGACGCAGCCGCTCCTGCTGTTTACGATGACCATATTGTATTTACAAAGGGTGCCGGACACGTCAATGCGGATATTTCCGAGATATATGAGCTGGCATATAATGCTCTCTACGCATCTCTTAACGAAGGAACCCCTGTTGAGATTAATTACACTTTGCCGGAAACGGAATTAAAGTTTGGTGCGGAAATACTTGACGTTCGTGACAGAGTGTTTGTACAGATGGTGTCTTCGGAATATGACCGTGTTTCTAACTCTGCCACTGAATGCGCGGTAGGTGTGGATTTTGATACTGTAGCGGCGGCATATCTTGTAAGAGACTTAGAGTTAGGGCAGGCAACAACATTCTATTTGGACTTTACGCATCCTGAATACACACAGGAACACCTCGACAGCCTGCTTTTCCGTGACCTTATTGGCGAGCGCACAACACATGTGCACGGCTCGGAAAGCAGACAAAACAATATAAATCTATCATCAGAAGCAATTAACGGTCTTGTTTTAAAGCCGGGTGATGAGTTCTCATTTAACGAAACTGTCGGACAACGCACTCCGGAACGCGGATTTAAATATGCACCTTCTCTTAATCAGGGCGAAACCGTTATGACAGTCGGCGGAGGAATATGCCAGACATCTTCAACAATTTATGCTTCGATAAAACCATCTGAGCTTCTTGTAACAGAGCAACGAAGGCATGGCAAACCTGTTCCATATCTGCCGTGGGGTTGGGACGCAACAGTATATTGGAACTTTATAGATTTTAAATTCGTTAATAACACAGATTATCCTATAAGAATAGAAGTTGAGCTGGATGGCCGCAGCCTGACAGCAAGAGTCTGGGGAACAATAATAGATGACTTCCCTAGAGAAGCCGACTGGAACAACTAAGGAAGGACACGGGGACGGCTACCCTTCGTAGCCATCGTAGTATACGTGACCGGGGGTCAGGTTGCCGTATTTATACTGGAGCATCTCGGATACAGTCAGAAACTGGTATCCTTGCGAGAGAAGCTCCGGTATTATTCGTTTATATGCTTCCAGTGTCGATTTATATATTTCATGACTGAGGACTATTGAGCCGTTTTTAACATGGTGCATCACTGCATTATATACTGCATCAGAATCTTTTGTGTTCCAGTCCTCGGGGTCTACAGACCAGTAAATAATTGAATAACCAAGGTCGGCGGATACTTCTTTCATTGTATCGCTAACTGCCCCGTAAGGAGGTCTGAATGCTTTAACCCGGGTGCCTGTGGCAGCTTCAATGGCGTTACTTGTATCTACAATCTGCTTCCTGACTGCGTCGGCGGAAAGCTTGGCAAGATTTTTGTGGTCCCATGAGTGGCCTATAACCTCACTACCCATACTCACTGCGCGGGCAAGAGCATCCGTTTGGGTGTTTACCAGATTTCCTATATTACAAAAGGTTGCCCGAATGTTGTACTTTTCAAATAAATCCAAAAACTGATCGGTATATATGCCAGGTCCGTCATCAAACGATAAAACGATTATCGGTTTTGTATGGTCGAATGTATTGCTCTGAGGATCAACATCCGGTATAGAATGGCCGGGCTCATGGTGCTCTTCTTGCTCATCTGGGCCGTCTTGGTCTTCTTCGTCCTGCTCGTCCGGATCGTCATTATCTTCATCGTCTTCGTCGTCTTCATCCGGATGAGGTGTCGGTTCGGGAGTGGGTTCTGGAGTAGGTTCGGGTTCCGGTTCAGGTGTCGGAGGGGCTGCAAGCGGTGGTTCGGTTCTTATTAATAGAGCTGTACCCAAATCTTCGTACGGCAGTGTTACTGTGAGTGTATCAAATGCTTCCGGGAGCTGTATATCTTTTTCTATTACTACAATAATGCCTTCGTGCCCGATGACCAAATGAGTCAGCCAGCTTTCATCAATGAAAGCAAGATGAGATTCTGTAAGCGGATGTTCAAGGACCAGTCTGTCGTGTAATAAAGGTAAAAAAACGTCAGCCTGCGAATAATCAAGAATCTCGGTGTTATCAAGGAATGTGTCTGTTACTAAATTAATATTAAATGTTTTTACAATATCTTCCGATGGAATTGACAGTGCATAGGAGAAATCGCCGTGTTCGAAAATTCCGGCATACCTGTTATCGACCAGGTATGAATCAAAATGCACATTTATTTCCCCAAGTGCAGCGGGGTCGTCTACCAGAATCGATTGAAAATCAATATAAAAATTATCGTATACACTGCGAGCCCAGTCGTGAATGGCCTTATCCGTCGTGGGGAATCCTCCTTGCGGAAAGCGTATGTAAGCATGAATGGGATCGTTGTTGTGTTTTATCACATCAGGAGTACCGTATTCAATTGCTGCAATAGCGGGCTCATCAGACGAGATTTCAGGTAAAGGAGTCGGAGCCGGCGGTGCTGTCGGTTTTTCCGGGATGTGCATGTTGTGCGGGAATGTGACCGAACTGATAGCGAGAATTACAATTGCAAGAATTAAAAAACCGCAAAGTTGTAAAAACCTAAACATTTTCTTTGATTCATTCCTTTCGTATATGCTGCGAAGGTGCTCTTCTTTATCCGCCTATCGTCACAGCAATACCCATATTCCTTGCAAGATTTGCAACGTGTTCTGCTAAATCCTCAGAGCATTCGGGTGTGCCTTCCATCATCTCTATCATACCCAGGCTCGCATACTTGCCTGCCCCGAGTTTATGATATTTCAATAAGTCAAGTTTTACGTGGTTACCTAGACTTTTTACGAACTTCAGACGTCCGGATATTTCGTCCTCGCTGTCATTAACACCGGGGATTAAAATCATTCTTACTGTCATACTTTTGCCCATGTCGGCAATTCTGATTGCGTTTTCCAGAATCAACTGGTTATCAACACCTGTATAACGCTTATGTAATGTCCTGTTCAGGGTTTTAATATCATATAAAACGAGGTCGGCTACAGCCACAAGGGGAGCAAGCTTCTCCCAGGGAAAATATCCTGAAGTATCAAGAGCTACATGGACTTCTGAGTCTCTCAGTTTTAATGCAACCTCGTGGAAGAACTCAGCCTGTAATCCCGGATCACCTCCGGAGAATGTCACTCCGCCGCCTGACCGGTCATAAAAGACCTTGTCGCGCAACAGTGCCGACACAAGCTCCTTGACTGTTACAATTCCTCCGATGCGCTCATAAGCGTCATAATAGCACACAACAGAACATTCTTCAAGATTCGCGGTTTCGCGGTCGATATCGCATCCTTCTTCCGTAAGGCGTATAGTACCGCCGGATTGCGCGACGCAAGCGCCGCATCCGACACATCTTCTGGGGTGATAGAGAAATTTTGCCGCATCACCGATGAGTTCGGGATTTGCGCACCATAAACAGCTTAAGGGGCAGCCGACAGCGAACACAGTGGTTCGAACACCCGGTCCGTCCTTAGTAGAATACCTTTGCAGTTTTGAGATAAAACCATCCGGCATCACCAATGAAGCTCCGTTCTTTCAATAATAGCGTCCTGTGCTTCGGGCATTAAAGTAGAAAACAGTGCACAGTAACCGGCAACTCGTACCATAAGGCCGGGATAATCTTCGGGATTCTCTTTGGCACGTCGCAGTGTGGTTGAATCAATTATATTAAACTGATTATGAAAAATGTTTTTAAGTCTTCCCGCTTCAATAAACATTGCAAACTTTTCAAGATTATCTTCGCCGGAAAGCGCTCCCGGCGAAAAACGCATATTCAGCAGCTGCCCGCCGGCCATTTTGTCGTTAGGAAGCTTTGATACCGAGTTTATCACAGCAGTCGGTCCTTCGCGGTCGGCGCCAATACATGGCGAAGCCCCTTCATTCAACGGCTTACCTGCAAGTCTTCCGTCAGGAGTAGCTCCGACGTTAAATCCGTTTGGTACATAGCTGGTTATATTTGATGTTGACATGGTATACCCGCATCCGACAGGACCGTGACCGTATCTGTCATTTTTATGAGTGGGAAGCAACTCCAAATATGATTCAAACACATCAGCGACAATTTTGTCAACATAATCGTCATCGTTTCCAAATTTCGGAGAGTTTCGGCATAACTGTCGTATCCGGGCTCCTTCATGTCCTTCAAAATTTGTCCTTAATGCGCTTCTTAGCTCTTTTATGCTGAGCTTTTTGTCTTCAAACACGAGCTTTTTCACAGCGGCAAGACTGTCCCCGACAACGCTCATACCAATATTTGACTGGCTTACGTAATCATATTTTGCACCGCCGTTTTTTAAGGTTTTACCGCGTTCAAGCGAGTTGTCTACCATTGACGACGCAAATGCATCTGCATCATGATATTTAAGTGAGCGGTCACATACGAGGTCGCATTCCACGGCAAGGTCAAAATAATAGCTCAGAGCTTTTTTCCATGCCTGCCACAACCCTTCATAACTCTTAAAATCAGAACCGTGCTCTTTACTCCTGCTGAGTTCTGATACAATTACACCTGTTGCGGGGTCAAGCCCGTCATGTAATACAATTTCAAAAACCTTGCCAAAGTTTATATATGTCATGCCTGTTGCGCGGTGTCCCCATTTTCCGGGAATCGCAATCTCAACACAACCCATCGATGCATAGTCACGAGCTGTCTCAAGGTCAATTTCAAGAGTCATCATCGCCGGTATGCAAACCTCATCGTAAAATACGGAAGGCATTCCGAATCCCATACGTATCAGTTGTGCTGTTTTAAGTATAAAGTCATGCGGTGTTTTTTCCCAAAGCCGGACGCAGAGGTTTGGCTCCGGCAATCTGCTTTGCCTCATTGCATCTAAACAGATATAGCTAATTTCGTTAATGCCGTCAGTTCCGTCAGGCTTCATGCCGCCAATAGTCAGGGCGGAATATAGGGGATATCCGCCGCTGTATTGAGTATGTCCCCACGGCCGCACTTTGTTTAAGGAATTTGTCATTATAAAGAAATGCGTAATAATCTCCAGTGCTTTTTCTTTTGTTATTTTTCCTTCATGTAAATCTTGTTTATAATAGGGGAAAATGAACTGATCGAATCGTCCGAATGAAAATGAGTGCCCATTACTCTCTATCATCATAAGCAGATGAACAAGATACACGGTCTGTACTGCTTCATGGAAGCTTCTTGCACCGCTTTCCATAAAGCTTCCGAACATCACAGATAACTTAAATAGTTCGTCTTTTCGTTTTTTATCTGTCTCAAGCTCCGCATTATTTTGCGCACATTTACTTAAGCGTTTGCAATATCGTAATGCGCCTTCCATTGCAATTACAACCGCTTTATAATAATCCTCTTGGTCTTTAGTTATATCTTTCTGTGTCAGTTTTTTCCGGGCAGTTTCCGCAATACCGCCGAAACCTATCTTCATAACCAACTCATGGTTTGGTATGATATGACCATCGCCTGACATTGAAATGCCGCCGCGATGAAGTACGCTCATGCTTTCAGCTAATAGAATTTTAGGAGAGAGGTTTTTAAGCACTTCTTCCTTGTGGGTTTTTCCAATCCAATAATCTTCCAGTTTTCGAAGCCGCCGTTTTGTGTCTTCGGTGATTTTAAAGTAATCACCGGACCGTTTCTCGAAATCATCGAGCTCCTCAATGACCCAATCATACGAGTATTCGGGGAAAACAGGGGCTGCGAAGTTAGAGCTTGCCTGATTACCGATTATAAGCGAGTCCGGCTCAATATAAACGGTCATTCTATCAAGAATCTCAGCAAATGCTGTTGCACGGCGGATAACGATAGGTTCATCTTCTGTGCGTTTGAAACAATCTGTGAGAATCTCCGCACGCTCCGGACAAATGGTTGGAATCCTGGAGTTCATTCTTTCGCGTAATTGGGTTATGCGGTTAAAACCGCAATCATTATTTGTAGGTTCAAAGCTAAGTTGTTCGTCCATATTTTCCTCCGGATATCTTCCCGATTATACCATAGTATTGCAGATATTTAAAGACTAAGATATACTTGGATACATATACAAAAATATGATTGGAGCATGCATTTGAAAGAGTTATATACAATCGGGATTGATGCGGGCGGAACGAAGGTTGCTTATGGTCTTTTTAATTCCGGAGGGGAAATAATAGCGAAGCATCAGCATGTTACTAATACTGACGCTGACGGACCTGAATTTTCCGATGCTTTAATTAAAAATGTTGAGATTCTGATGAAGAATAACAATTTGCCGTATGAGAAACTGGATGGCATAGGTATCGGTATGCCTTCTTTTATTAAAAGCGATACAGGATATATCTATAGAACTTCGGCAATGACTAAAATCAAGGATTTCGCGATGCGTGATTATCTGGAAGCCCGTCTGCCGGCTAGAATTGTTCTCGACAACGATGCTAACGCCGCGGCTCTTGCCGAGTTTCGTCACGGCGCGGGGCGTGGCGTCCGTCATATGATTTACATTGTGATTGGCACAGGGCTTGGCAGCGGTATAATTATTGACGGAAAGGTTTTTTCCGGCTCATACGGAGCGGCGGGAGAGTGTGGGCACATGCTTGCAACATCGGGTGAAGGTTTGATGTGCGGCTGTGAAAATAATGGCTGCTTTATGTCATATGTTTCCGGCAGACTACTGCCTGAACGCGTCAGGTCGGGGCTGGAATCCGGGATAGAGAGCAAGCTGACACCGGAAACGGCGGACGGAAAGTTCTTGTTGGAGGCATATACAACCGGAGACCCGTTAGCGCGGGAACTGATAAGTCAAATGGCACATTACCTTGCGTATTGTTTGTACAATGTATATCAGATGCTGAATATTGACACCTATATTTTTGGGGGCGGTCTAACAGGCTTGGGAGATGTTTTATTTGACAGGGTATATGAGGAGTTTTATAAGTATAACCGCATTCCTTTCCCTGTGCATTTTAAGATGGCGGAACTGAAAGAGGATATAGGGATTATTGGGGCGGCGGAGTTGTTGAAATGAAAAACCATTTTGGAGAACTAAATCCGAGAACCGCAAGAATGCGTGAGAGACTGCTTGCTGCACAGCCGGTGGTTTGTACTGAGCGTGCGGTTTTAACAACAGAAAGTTATAAACGGTATGAACAGGAACAAGTGGTGTTGAAGCGCGCGTATATGCTTGATGCGGTTCTCAGGGGTATGTCTGTTTATATAGACCCCGATGCACTCATAGTCGGCAATCAAGCGAGTGCTGACCGTGCGGCGCCTATTTTTCCGGAATATGCGATGGACTGGGTTATCGATGAACTTGACGAGTTTAATGAGCGTCCCGGAGACAGGTTTTTGATAACCGATGAGAATAAAGATATTTTAAAAGAGATATTCCCATACTGGAAAGGGCATACGTTAAAAGATAAAGGATATGCGTCTTTTCCGGAATCAGCACGTTTATTTTATGACCTTGGAATAATAAAGACAGAAGGGAATATCACATCGGGAGACGCGCATATAGCTGTAGATTATGATTTGGTTCTGCGGGAAGGGCTGTCAAGTATTCGCGAGAGGGTTCGAATAAAGCAATCTGAATTGGATTTGCAAAGCATGGAGGATATAAAAAAGAACAGTTTTTACCGTGCGATAATCATTGTATTTGATGCGGTGGAGGCGTTTGCTCTGCGATATGCGAGCCTTGCTTCAAAACAAGCGGAAAAGGCAGATAAAGAACGTGCAGAGGAACTTCGGGAAATAGCTCGCATTTGCAAAAAAGTACCGATGCGAAAAGCTGATACATTCCACGAGGCTGTGCAGAGTGTGTGGTTTATTCATCTGATTTTGCAAATTGAGTCAAATGGTCACTCACTGTCTTATGGAAGATTTGACCAATACATATATCCATACTATAAAAAGAGTGCTGCTGCCGGAATGAAAGACGAAGAAGCGAACGAGCTGTTGGAAAACCTGTGGCTGCGCACATATTCACTCAATAAAATAAGAAGCTGGTCACATACTCGTTTTTCCGCAGGAAGCCCGCTGTATCAGAATGTAACAATAGGCGGACAGACGCAAAGCGGCATTGATGCTGTTAATGAAGTCAGCCATTTGATTTTAAAAACTGTTGCACGCTGCCGGTTGCCACAGCCGAATCTCACGGTCAGATATCATAAGGGTTTGAGTGATGAGTTTATGCGTGAGAGTATACAGGTGATTCGTTGCGGGTTCGGGATGCCGGCATTTAATAATGACGAGATAATAATTCCGTCGTTTTTGAATATTGGTGTTAGCAGAGAAGATGCATATAATTACAGCGCTATCGGCTGTGTTGAAGTTGCCGTACCCGGTAAATGGGGATACCGCCCGACCGGTATGAGCTTTCTTAACTTTCCGAAAACGCTGCTCATTGCTTTAAATGACGGCATAGATATTAACAGCGGAGAGCGGGTCGCAGAGGGATTGGGGCATTTCCTTGATATGGAGAGCTTTGACGATGTTATGCGTGTGTGGGATGTATATGTAAGAGAGTTCTGCCGTCAATCGGTCGTGCTCGATTCATGCGCGGATTTGGTATTGGAGCAGGAAGTACCGGATATTCTGTGTTCCGCACTTACAGATGATTGTATTGACCGGGGTAAGCACTTAAAAGAGGGCGGAGCGGTTTATGATTTTATAAGCGGTCTGCAAGTGGGGATAGCAAATCTGGGAGATTCACTGGCGGCAATTAAAAAATGTGTTTTTGAGGATAAAAGCATCACAAGGCAAGAGCTTTGGGAGGCACTGCTTAACAATTTTGAAGGAAGCACGGGAGCCCGGGTCAGGCATCTTTTGCTGAAGGCGCCCAAATATGGCAACGACGATGATTATGTGGACAGTCTTCTTGTAGAGGCGTATGACAGTTATATTGATGAGATAGCTAATCATAAAAATACACGTTACGGCAGAGGTCCGATAGGCGGTGCTTATTATGCGGGGACTTCATCGATTTCCGCGAATGTTCCCCAAGGTGCCGGCACGGCTGCGACACCGGACGGCCGTTTCGCAGGGGAACCGCTTGCCGAGGGGTGTTCGCCGGGGCGTGGTTCGGATAAAACCGGTCCGACAGGTGTTATGAAATCAATATCAAAACTCCGGACGGATAAAATTACCGGCGGAGTTCTGCTCAATCAAAAAATGACACCGGCGATGCTTGCGGATGATTCAAATATTGAGAAGCTTATATCTTTGTTGCGGGTGTTCTTTGATACACTTAAAGGGTTTCATATACAATATAATATAGTATCGCGTGAGACATTAGCAGATGCACAAAAGTATCCGGAAAACCACACGGACCTGATAGTGCGGGTGGCAGGATACTCGGCATTCTTTAACGTTTTGTCCAATGCTACGCAAGATGATATTATAGAAAGAACTGAACAGACGCTGTAATATGCAGAGGGGTTTGGGAGCATTAAATTGTAATTGATATCGCTCAGGTGACACGTCCGTGTGTCAACTGAGCGTCCTCTAGCGTCCGTGCCTCCGTGCAATCAATTCAATTTAACACTCCCAAACCCCTCTGCATGTTACAAAATCATATTACAAAATCAATAAAAATCACTTGACTTTTTTGTGATTGCAGGGTATTCTATACTAAATCTATAATTAAGCGGTTTAAAAATGCCAGCGGTAAAATCTAAG
>Ga0123356_10001627_pt1 | contig 24649 bp, 22 predicted proteins | sample TergutEmb28metaG_2_FD_92546 | JGI IMG/M metagenome (GOLD analysis project Ga0123356, IMG submission 92546) | Embiratermes neotenicus P3 segment gut microbial communities from Petit-Saut dam, French Guiana - Emb289 P3 | ecosystem: Host-associated > Arthropoda: Insects > Digestive system > Gut ...
TAATGTAAGTTGTTTTTTATCTACACCAACCTTGTAACCCATCTCTCCCTCCCTACGATGTCTTAAAATTTTACCATTCCTTCTTGTTTTTTGCCAGCTTTTTCGGTTTTTTGCGCAGTCTGCAACGGAGCAGACCAGCGGGTAACATTAAAAACTAAGGGTACAGTAACTGCGGCACGGCACACTAAGCGTGAGAACAATTTTAAATAAGAAATTACCTCATGATTAGTTGCAAGATACAAAGCCGTGCCGGGGCTGCGCAGTTGGCCTCCCCCATCTGTTTTGGCATCCCGCCTGCCCGCTCCCCCCTGTGCCGGTTTTTACGAGTTAAGACGGGAAGTATGTTCATGTGTTTGGCGTGGAAAATACATATAATACCGCTTAACAATAGTATCGCAGCGCGATAGTATTTGTTATGAAAAAACTGGATTTAATCCCGCCGGGAACCATCTTACACGAAGAGTTTATGGAGCCGCTGGGAATTACTGCGTATAAATTAAGCAAAGAAATAAAAGTGCAGCAAACTGCTGTCAGCCAGATAATCAAGGGCAGCCGCAGAATATCGGTGGATATGGCGCTGCGGCTTTCACGGTATTTTGGTAATTCAGCGCAGTTCTGGCTTAATCTGCAAAATTATTACGATCTTGAATCAGAGACAGAAAAAAAAGAATATCTATTTAACGAAATAATTCCCTATAACCAGGTGGCGGAAAAAGCGGCGGTCTATGCGTCCGTTTGAAGTAGTGTCGCCGTTTAGTCCTGCGGGCGATCAGGGGCAGGCTATTGCCGCGCTGGCTGCGGGGATTAAGGCCGGGGATAAATATCAGTGTTTGCAGGGGGTTACCGGTTCGGGGAAAACCTTTTCCATGGCAAAAATTATCGAGGAGGTGCAGCTGCCCACCTTGATAGTCAGCCATAACAAAACACTGGCAGCCCAGTTGTTCCGTGAGTTCAAGGGATTTTTTCCGCATAATGCAGTCGAGTATTTTGTGTCGTATTACGATTACTACCAGCCAGAGGCCTATGTTGCCAGCCGCGATTTGTTTATCGAGAAAGACGCTTCCATAAACGATGAGATCGAACGGCTGCGGCTTTCGGCGGCGCGGAGCATGATGGAACGGGAAGATGTGATTATCGTGGCGACCGTTTCCTGCATTTACGGCATGGTAACGCCCGATGTCTACCGCAAAATGACCGCTACTTTTTCAAAAAATGAAACCGTTGACGTTGATTCCCTGATGCGCCGTTTTGTGGAACTCCAATACGAGCGTAACGATGCGGTGCTGGAACGGGGACGCTTTCGCCGCCGGGGCGATACTCTGGAAATTTATCCCGCCTACATGGAAGAAGCCTACCGCGTCGATTTGGATTGGGATCGTGTCGAACGCATACGGCGCTTTAACCCCGTATCGGGGGAAATGCTGGAGGAGATAGACCGGGCGCTGATTTATCCCGCCAAACAATTTGTGATGCCTGCCGAAATGGTGCAGAACGCAATGGGGGCCATCAGGCAAGAGCTTGCCGAACGGCTTGAGTTCTTCAAAAGTACCGGGAAAATAATTGAAGCGGAACGGCTCAAGACCAGAGTCGAGTATGATATTGAAATGCTCAACGAATTTGGCTACTGTTCCGGTATCGAAAATTATTCCGCGCTGCTTGCCGGCCGCAAGCCTGGCGAATCCCCGGACACCATGGTTGATTATCTTCCCAAAGAGCATCTTACCTTTATTGACGAAAGCCATGTGACCCTGCCGCAGTTAGGCGCCATGTACGCCGGTGACCGCAGCCGCAAGCAAAGTCTGGTGGATTACGGTTTCCGCCTGCCCTGCGCCCTGGACAACCGCCCCCTGCGCTACGATGAATTTGTGGATCGCCTTGACAGAGCCGTTTTTGTTTCTGCCACTCCCGGCAAGACCGAAATGGAACAGTCGGCGAGGGTAGTGCAGCAGTTGATTCGGCCCACCGGCCTGCTTGACCCGGAAATTGAAGTGCGTCCCAGCGAAGGCCAAATGGAAGACATTTACGGCGAGGTGCAAAAGCGAATAAAGGCCGGGGAACGTTCGCTGATTCTGACTCTTACCAAAAAAATGGCCGAGGATTTAACCGATTACCTGTGCGGTCTGGGATTGAAAGTCCGTTACATTCACAGCGAGGTTGAGACCATTGAGCGGGTGGAAATACTTACCCAGTTGCGGCAGGGAGCGTTTGATATACTGGTGGGAATAAATCTGTTACGCGAAGGCATAGACCTGCCGGAAGTTTCGTTCATTGCAATTCTTGACGCTGACAAAATCGGCTTTTTGCGTTCGCTGACCAGTTTGGTGCAGATTATCGGGCGGGCGGCGCGGAATGCGGCCGGCAAGGTGATCATGTACGCCGACCGTATGAGCGATGCGATGGAGCAGGCCATAGCCGAAACCAACCGCCGCCGCGAAATTCAGGTTGCGTATAATACACAATACGGCATCACCCCGGCAACCGTAAAAAAAGCCATTGCCGACATTCTGACTCGTCACGCCGAAGAAGCCAATGACGCGGCGGCAACTACTGTTGAAGTGTTAAAGAAATCCTACAATATGCTGATTCCCGCTCAGCGCAAGCAGCTTATCAAAGCCCTGGAAAACGAAATGCTCGAACACGCCAAAAACCTGGAATTCGAACAAGCCGCCGCACTCAGAGACGAAATAGTAAAGATAAAAGAACCTTAACCGCCGGCGGCGTGTTTGCGCATATTAACCAATGCTTGTCTGGCCCGTTCTCTGACCGGACGAGCGTAAGCGGAGCTTTCAAGTATTCTGCCAATGAGCTGTATGCTGCTGGGATCAACCTTTTTCTCGTTTTCAACAATTTTTTCCAGAGTTTCTATCGCGGCGAGGGCAAGGAGATTATCCGGGGTATCGCTGTTGTGAAATTTTGTGGTGATCCAGACAATGGTATTAACGACATCACCATTATCATTCAAGCCGATAAGGCCCAGTGATTTAACCGCTTCCTGCAGTACCATTGGTTCGTTATCCCAATTGCATATTTTAAGCAGAGAGTTTTTTGCCTCTTCTGTTTTAACGCTGCCGAGGTGTTTTGCTGCCTGCCGCCGAATATCGGGGAAGTTATTTACCAGCCGCCCGCTTTGTCTGGTTCTGTTTTGGGTTCCTTCAAGGGAAAGGTACTCCAGAGTAACCCGCAGTTCATCATTGGTGCTGCCTCTTTCAATGGCGCTTTCGATGCTCTCCAGCGCAATAAGTTTTTGCTCCCGGCTGTCTGATCTGGCGGTCTCGCGGATGATCATTAATTCGATAGCTTCCTGCAGATAGGATTCTTCGATTGACATTTCCTGACGGGAACCGCCGGATTGTCCCATTACTGCAGAAACTGCATACAGCGCTACAATGAGCAAAACTACAAAACGTTTTGATGTCATCATTTCTTTTCTCCTTAATTAAATTAATCTATAATTTTCCAGGTATCTTCGATTTTTATCAGTTCGTAAAGCCGCAATCGCCTGGTTTCGGTTGGGGTTACGTTATCATAAAAAACCTTAACCCTGTCCAAGGTTACAAATTCGATTTCATCTACCCTGCTGGTGCTGCGCGACGGGACAACAACGTGCAGGAAGTAATCATTGGGCGTTCTGAGCGTTATTCTTTGGGCCCGCAATACTGCCGAATCGGAGGCTGCTGCCAGAAATTCCTGCGACGAAATTAACGCCAGCCGTTCCTCTGATAAAGCTTCTCTCCAGCCGGAATAATCCCTTCTGCTGATCAGCGTGTTGAGCTGGTCTACAAAAACCCGTACTTCCGCCAGGGTTTTTTCGTACAGTTCCCTGCTGACATTGATTGTATCGTTTGCTTCTATTGTTTCCGTTTCTTCCGGGGATGACGCAGTAACCGGCGTCTTTTCCGCTGGCGGCTGAGATTTGCAAACTGCAACGCACAAGCACGCAAGAGCGACAGGTAATAATAGCAGGTACAACCTGTATCGTTTCATACCTGCATTTTACCATAATTTACACCGTTGGTCAACACCTAAAAGGATGTAATTTGCGGCGGGGTTTTATATGTCTTTTTGGCCAAGTTCCAGAATTAGTTCAACTTCGCCTCTGGAAAGCTGCATGGTTCGGGCGATTTCGTCAATGCTCCAGCCCTGGCGTTTAAGCCGGATGATGTTTTCACGATCCCGTGGCGGCGGCGCGCCCTCGTCCGAACCTTTGCCGCCGGCTTTACCGGAGCGTCCGGTTCTGCCCAGCAGCCCCGGGCTGCTGCTTTGCATACCTTCGATTTTCCCCTCCGCGCGGCTGAGCAGGGAACGGGTCAGATTCAACTGGGTTTGGGCGTCTTTATCAAGGGATTGCAGTTCGGTGGCAAGCCGTCCCAGGCTTTCGCGGGCAATGTTCATTTCGGTAATGCGTTTTTCCAGCCATTTGACTGTTTCGTCCAGGGCGGAAAGTTTATCGGCGGCGTCCCGCGCTTGTTCATTTTTCTCCGAGAGGGTCTCGACGGAGAATTGGATGGCGTCTATTTCATTTTTGAGCATGGAAATGGTCTGTTCCATTCGTTTGACCGCTTGCTCTTCTTCCTGCAGCGCCTTGAAATTCCGGTCTATGCCATCGTTGGTTTCCTGCAGGGTTTTGTTCTTTCGTTCTACCCGCTGGTATTTTTCTTCGGTATCTTTTATTGCGTCTTCCAGGCGGCGTATCTGCACCTGAATGGTCTGCAGTACATCGTCTGAATTGGAGACCTGAGCAAGTTTTTCTTCGACCGATTGTGAGGTTTGCAGCAGGCGGAGGAAATCGTTTTCCATTACCTCGATGCGGCGCTTTTCCGAAAGGAAGCGGGTCATTTTGGCGTTTACATCGTCTTCCAGACGTTTTATCTGGGTGAATTGATTTTCGATGTGGACAATCTCGTTTTTGATCTGCGCAAGCCGGTTTACATTGCCGCTCATATCTTCGACATAGCGATCAAGTTCCGCCTTGAGTGTGTCGGTACGGTCGAAGAGTTTTGTCTGGGCGGCAATTTCCCTGCGCATTTCATCCACCGAGGAACGGGCTGCGGTAATGCGCTCATCGTTTTCCGCGGCAAATTCACGGCTGCGGTGGCGGGCTTCTTCCATGGAGTTATCAAGTTCCCGCATACGGGCGCTGTGCTGATTCTGCCACTCCTCTATGTTTTTGCGGAAACTTTCCGCCGAGGATCCCATGACGGCGATTTGGTCTTTGGATTCCGTTACGAAATCGCGGATATGCGCTTCTGTCTCCCGCTGGTTCTGCCGAAGTGAATCTGCCACTGAAAGGCTGTGCTGGCCGATTTTGGTATTCAGTTCGTTTACGGCGGCGGTTTTTACTTCTTCCAGATTACGTTCAAGCTGTTCGCTGAATGATTTTCGGGATTCGTCTGCCCCGCGCATTTCTTCGCGTATGCCTTCCTCGAACGCGGCGGTTTCCGCTTTGAGCCGTTCCAGTTCCGATACGATTTTTTCGCCCTGAGCCGTGATGGTTTTTTTGAGATCTTCGGTAATGCGGACTTCGGTTTTTTGCCGTTTTGATTCGGAATCTTCGCCGATTGCTTCCAGCCGTTTGTCCAGCATTTCCTGCCAGGCGGCAAGCTGGTTGTCTATTTCGGCGCTTCGCCTGCCAAGGTCTGCCGTGAACTCATCCTCAAAGCCTTTGAGTTTGTTGGATACATTTTCGAATGCCTTTTCCTTGATTCCGGCAAGGTTCCGGTCAACTCCCGCCAGCTCATCCCGTAAGGCTTGCAACTGGCTGTTGAATTCCGCGGATGAGTGTTCCCAGTTGCCGTGTATCTCTTTTCCGAACAGGGCAAAGTCGCTGTTGATGTGGCTTATCGCATCCTGCATGGAGCGCCGTAATTCCACTTCCAGCCGGGTGGTGTCGTTGGCGATGCCGGATAACTGCCTGAACTGTTCTTCCTGCGCCTGACGGTATTCTTCAAGCCGCTCATGGGTGGCGGCAATTATTTCCTGACCGGTTTCGCGGGACAGGGTTTCCCATTCTTCCCGCTGTTTTTTGATTACTTCGCCGAATGTTTCGTTCTGTTTTTGTATGGCGGCGCCAAGCTCCTGTGTCTGTTCCTGCACAGTGGCGGTAAATGCCTGCATGTCCTTGTTCCAACTGTCCCGTTGTTGCTGCGCGGAGGCGTTTAACGCCTGAACATCCTGCTCCCAGCTTTTCCGCTGTTGTTGGGCAAGGGCATTCAGTTCCTGTATCTCCTGTTTCCAGTTGGCGCTGTATGTTTTTTGGCGGGCCTCGATAGCGGTGGTTTCGGTTTTCCATTCCTGGGTGCTGGTTTTGATTTGTTCCTGAATTTCGCCGAGTTTTGCCTTGACCGTTTCCTGAGCGGCGGCAATGACCCTTTGGCCTGTTTCGCGGGATTTGGCTTCCCATTCTTCCTGCTGCTTTTTGACTGCCCCGTTAAACGCTTCGTTTTGCCGCTCTATGGCTGTATTGAGTTCCTGCGCCTGCTGTTTTGCGAGGGCGGCAATGGCATTCAGCTCCTGAACTTCCTGTTTCCAGTTGGCGCTGTATATTTTTTGGCGATCCTCAATAGTGGCGGTTTCGGTTTTCCATTCCTGATTACTGGTATTGATCTGTTCCTGAATTTCGCTGAGTCTTGCTTTAATGGTTTCCTGGGCGGCGGCAATAACGGTCTGCCCTGTTTCGTGGGATTTGATCTCCCATGCTTCCTGTTGTTTTTTGATTGCCTCGTAAAACGCTTCGTTTTGCCGTTCCAGAGCGGTATTGAGTTCCTGTGCCTGCTGTTTTGCAAGGGTCGTTAATTCCTGCAGCTCCCTGTTCCAGCTGTCTTGCCGCTGCCGCGCGAACACATTGAGTTCATCCATATCCTGATCCCAGTTGTTCCGCTGTTGCTGCGCAAGGGCATTAAGCTGCTGCATATCCTGTTTCCATTCATCGCTGTACACCTTTTGGCGGGATTCAATGGCGGCGGATTCAGCTTTCCATTCTTCACGATTATTCTTGAGCTGCTCCTGAATTTCTCCCAGTTTTGTTTTGATGGTTTCCTGAACCGTTTTAATTTTTTCTTCAAAATTAAGTTTAAGGGTGTTAACCCGTTCCTGCGCCTGCTCGCGCAGTTTTACCAGCGCCGCATCTTCAAGTTTATCCGCTCTGTCGCCCGCTTTTTCGATGGTTTGCGCAAGGAGTTTTTCGATCCGTTCTTCATCCTGCGCAAGTTTGTTTTCTCTTCCGCGTTCCAGTTTGCTTACCAGTTCCCGGTAATCTTTGACTTTCCGCTCTATGGTTTGGGCGCCGGCTTCAAAATCCGCAATGGTTGATCGGGCGGCGGATACGGCCATTTCCATTGCTTTTTCAAGCGCCTTGGTATTTTCCTGTTCAAAATGGGTTTCAATGGTTTCCAGTTTTTTATTGACGGATCCAATTTCCTTGTTGGCGCTTTCAACTTTATCTTTTATGTCGCCAACCCGCTTTGCGACATTTTCGACAAAGGCGGATTCATCTTTTATGCGGCTCAGGTTTTCCTGCACTCTGCCGGTCATCTGAACCAGTTCTTCAAGAGAGGCGTCGTAATCCCGTATGCGATCATCAATTTGGGTAAGGGACTGCACTTTTTGGGCAAGCTCTTCTCTGGTTACATCCTGAATACGCCGCATTAATCCTTCGGCAGATTTCCGTTCCACTTCAAGGTTAATGCCGTAATTTTTGATGGCGGTACTTTGGTTTTCTACAAAGACGGCGATGGCTTCTTTGCACTTGTCCGCATATTTCCGCACACTGTCAATGGAACGGTTGCCCCTGTCCAGAAGACGATACAGAAGGAGAATAAGGACTACAATGCCCAAGGTTATCAGGTTACCAACATCAAACAGCATAGGGTTACTCTAGCACAAAATCACGTAATTGGCGATAGTCGTGGAAGGTAAAATCCGCGACAGTTTTACACGGGGCAAAACGAGTGGTAATCAAGGCTGTTTTCATGCCCGCCCGTTTTGCTCCGCCCACATCGCAATGGCGGCTGTTGCCCACATAGAGTATTTGTTCCGGGGGGCAATTGAGGGTCCTTGCCAGCTCGGCAAACGGCCGTATGGCAGGTTTAAGCGCCCCGGTATCTTCCGAAGCGAGTACGGCATCCCAGCAATCGGCAATACCGAGTTTTTCCAGCTTGTTCTTTGGGGGGAAATCAGAAAGTAACCCCAGTTTCAGCGGTGTTGTCCGCAGTTCAACCAAAAATTCCCGCAGGTAGGGAAACAGTTTTATGTTTGCAAAATGAGCTTCCCAGCCCCGGTATACCAGATGTTCCAGTTTTTCCCTGACCTGCTCCGGTGATGTTTTAAGCAATGATGCGGTAATTTCCGCCTGATAGCCGTAAAAGTCGGGTACATATGCCGTGGGGGATTGTTCCTGCCTCTGGCGGATGATGTTTCTGGCCCTGCCAAGCGCGGCAACCAGCGGCCAGTGCCGTAATAAAAATGGCAGCAACCTGATATAGAGACGGCTGTTGGGATAGAGAGTCCCATCCAGATCAAACGCAACCGCGCTAATTCCCTGCAGCATATCCTGGTATTATGGCATAAAATACGCATTACCGCAACAGCTTTAAGAATGTTCTGCGGCTTATGACTTCCCCGCCAAGGCTGTACAGGTGTTCGGTTGGGATTTGGCAGTCGATGAAGGCGGTGCCGGCGGCAAAAAGGTGCTGCGCCAGTGTCAGAAAGGCGGCTTTTGAGGCATTGGGTTTGCGGGCAAACATGGATTCGCCGCAGAACATATTATCCAACAGGATGCCGTAGCAGCCGCCGGCGAGTTCCCCGTTAAGCCAGGCCTCTGCCGATAATACAAAGCCAAGGCGGTGCAGTTCGGTATAGGCGGCGATGATGTCGTCGTTGATCCATGTCCCGTCCTGACCGGGACGGGCGATTTCGGCGCAGCCGCGAATAACGGCGGCAAAGTCACGGTTCATGGTGATGGTAAATACGCCTTTTTTGAGTATGGTACGCATGGAACGCGAAATGTGCAGATTTTCCGGAAAGAGCACCATGCGGGGGTCGGGTGACTGCCACAGTATGGGGTCATCGGGGCCGTACCAGGGAAAAATGCCCTGCGTATAGGCAGAGAGCAATATCTCCGGCGAAAGTTCCCCGCCAACGGCGATAATGTCGCCTTTCCAGCTTGAAGGGTCAGGGAAGGGGGATGTCAATGTGATACTGTTTTTCCCGCCAGTCGACCGTGGCGCTGCCGCCGTTGCTGAGGCGGCCGAAGAGGACTTCATCGACAAAGAAACTTTTGATTTTTTCTTCGATGATTCGGCCTGCGTTGCGGGCGCCGAATTCGCGGCTGTAGCCTTCTTCCGCAAGCTGTGCAATGCAGGCATCGGTGATGGTCATCGCTACTTTTTTTTCGGCAAGCTGTTTGGCAAAAAGGTCGATTTCCTTGCGGATAATAGAGGTCATAATTTCGCGGGAAAGGTGGCCGAACCGGACCACCGCGTCCAGACGGTTGCGGAATTCCGGGGTAAAGATTTTTTCAATGGCATTGTCAACAGCGCTGTCGTCCACGATTCGTTCGCCAAAACCGATAAGTTCTTTGCCTATTTCCCTGGCCCCTGCGTTGCTGGTCATTATCAGAATGACATTGCGGAAATCTGCCTTGCGTCCCTGATTGTCGGTAAGGGTGGCATAGTCCATTATCTGTAAAAGTACATTAAAAATATCGGAGTGGGCCTTTTCGATTTCGTCCAGCAGCACCACCGCATGGGGCTGTTTGCGTATCGCATCGGTAAGCTGGCCGCCGTCATCGTAGCCAATATAACCCGGCGCCGAACCGATAAGCCGGGATAGAGTGAACTTTTCCTGATACTCGCTCATGTCAAAGCGGAGCATGGCTATGCCCAGTATATCGGCCAACTGCCGCGCCAGTTCCGTCTTGCCCACGCCCGTAGGCCCGGCAAACAGGAAATTGGCCACCGGCTTGCCTTCTGCGCGGAAGCCGGCCCGCGATTGCTTGACGGCCCGTACCACTGCGGCAATGGCGTTATTCTGCCCGAATATTCTGGCTTGCAGCCGTTCTTCCAGCATGCGGAGTTTATCTTTTTCGTTTTCACCCACTGAACGTTCCGGTATGCGGGCAATTTTTGAAACAACGGCCTCGATAAGCGGCAAGCCGATTTCGATGATTTCAACCGTGCCTTCCTGCGCGCTGTTTGTTTCCTGTTCGGTGGTATGTTCGGTATCTTTAACCGGTTGCTCACCGACACCTGTATAGGCCAATATGCGGGCAAAGGCGCCGGCTTCGTCAATCACGTCAATGGCTTTGTCGGGCAGGCGGCGTTCGGTAATGAACTGGGCGGAAAGGTGGACTGCCGCCTCAATCGCCGTATCGGAATAATGCACCTGATGAAAATCTTCGTACTTGGACTTAAGTCCGTTCAGAATGGCAATCGCGTCAGCCTCGGAAGGTTCATTGATGTCGATCTTCTGGAAACGCCGTGACAGCGCCCGGTCTTTGTCAAAATATTTGTTGTATTCCTCGTGAGTGGTGGAACCAATGCAGCGGAGTTTTCCCATTGTGAGCGCCGGTTTTAACAGGTTTGACGCATCCATTGCGCCGCCGGAAACGGCGCCTGCTCCAACCAACGTATGTATTTCATCGATAAAGAGAATGGCCCGCTCTTTTTTCAGCATCTCTTCCATAACCCGCTTGACCCGTTCTTCAAAGTCGCCGCGGTACTTGGTGCCGGCAATCAGCGCGCCCATATCCAGGGCGTAAATGCTGAAATTTTTCAGCGCCGGCGGAACATTGCCCGCCACTATACGCTGGGCAAGCCCTTCGGTAACGGCGGTTTTTCCCACGCCGGAATCGCCCACATGGATGGGGTTGTTTTTTAACCTTCTGCACAACACCTGTACGGTACGGTCAAGCTCCTCGTGCCTGCCGATAAACGGCTCCAGCTTGTTATCCCGCGCCAGGGCGGTTAGCTCGACGGCAAAACGTTCCAGGGCGGTCTTTTTGCCCTGCTTTGTTTTGTGCGCCGGGTCGCCCAGTTCTTCCTCATGTGTGGTGCTGTATTTGTCATTTTCGCTGCTACTGCCGTATGAGAGTACATCCAGCAGATCCAGCCGCTTGATTCCGGCTTTGCGCAGATAATAGGCGCTGTAGTTCCGTTCTTCATCGAACAGCGATACCAGAATATCGGCTACGTCGATCATTGGCTTTTGGGCTGAGCGGCTTTGGATAACAGCCCGCTCGATTACGCTCTGAAAGCCCACGGTTTGGGTTGGTTCCGCCACCGCGCTGGCAGTGGGAACTTTTTGTTCAAAGTAGCTTTCCATGCCATTTTTGATTTGTTCGGTATTTGCCCCGCAAGAGGTCAGTGCCCCTTGCACTTCGTCAAAGGCAAGTGCCGCATAGAGTATATGCTCCGGGGTAAGGTATTCGTGATTTCGTACTCGCGCTTCGTTATATGCCGCGTTAATGATGGCCTGTACATTGCCTGAAATTCTCATAGCTCTATTATCTCCGATTTAGGCGGCCTCAACAATACAGCGCAGGGGAAATTCCTGTTCCCGCGCCTTAACATGGACCTGTTCCGCTTTGGTAACCGCAATATCCCAGGAATATTGCCCCACCAGACCTTTTCCTTTTTTATGTACATCCAGCATGATCCTGTGTGCGTCTTCCAGATTTTTATGAAATATGCCCATCAGGATTTCCACCACAAATTCCATGGTTGTATAGTGGTCATTGAGTAAAATCACCCGGTATTCTTCCGGTTCTTTGAGTTTTGGGGTGTGTTTTTCGCTTGTTCTGGTTAAAAGCTTATTTCCCATACGGCACCTGTATATAGAGTATCGCAAAAAGAGGGGTAGGGCAAGGGTGGATCTTCTACCGAATTCTAAAGCTGACGGGGTAGCGGTAGCGGGATGAGACTGGTTCGCCGTCTGCCAGGGCGGGGGTGCCTTGTCTGCCGGTAAAGGCTCTTACGGCCGCTTCGCCAAAGCCCCGGTCTTTGGGGGTTTCCTGTAAAATGCGAACCTGTTGCACCAGTCCGTTTTTGTCCACAAAAAGTTCCAGAATAACCCGGCCTTCAATGGCGGAACGGAGGGCTATGGGCGGATACACCAGAGCGGCGGCAATTTCTCGCTCGTCAAATTGGGGCGGATCAGAGACCCGGTGTATGGGAAGATAATCGTCCCAGGAAATACCGGAGCCGGGCGTAATGAGGGTACCGGCGGCGACCACACGCTGCTCCGGCACCACGGCGGCTTCGATCATGGTTTCGGCGATAGATTCTACTTCGGGTATGTTTTCCGCTTCCCGCGGCGGAGGGGAGGGCGGGGCGGGGATATATTCGGTAAAGTCGGTCAGGCGCATCATGCGGGCGTGTTCGGACGGGGCCTGGGACGAAACTTTCATGGTAAAGGCAAGGAAGAAGATGAGCAGCAGGTGAATGGCGGCTACTGTAAGAAAAAGCAGCAGCTTCAGGTATTTTTCATTCAACATTTTTCACCACAAAACTGACCGTGCGGTACTGGAGTATTTGCAGTACCTCTAAAACGGCGTTGATATGTTCGTACGGGGTATTCCTATCGGCGATAATGTGTATGCGCGTGTCCGGAGCGCTGACATACAACTCAATGACTGTTCGTTCCAGAGCAGGCAAATCTGCCGGTTCGCCCGAGAGGTATACATTGCCGTCCCGGTCTACCCACACTTCAAGATTTTGTTCCGCGCCGGTATTCAAAACCGTTTTTGCCTCGGCATAATCGATATTTACTTCAATGCGGAAATTGATCAGCGCAATGACCATGATAAAAATTAACAGGAGAAACGCTATATCTGAGGTGGAGTTCAGGGGAATGAAAATATGGTGGCTTTTCTTCCGTTTCAAATTCATTCTGCGCTTTCCTTTTTCATGGTGAATGAAAATGCTTCGATTTTTTGCTGTTGGGCAATTTCCACAAAGGAAACCACTTGCTGCCACTGGGCCTGGGGGTCTATGGTTAATATCACGGCGATAGCGGGGTTTGCCGCCTGCGCCGTTGCGACCATATTTCTGGCATCCTGAATTTCGATGATCTGCGCATCGTGGATAAGGTTGCCCGATTCGTCCATTGCAAAACGCAACAGGTCTTCTTTCAGGATGATGCGGGTGGAATCCTTGGCGGGCAGATTCATGAGAAAGCCCTTGTTGATATTGAAACCGGCAATGACAATAAAATAAATGATCAGCAGAAAGGCAAGATCGCTTGCCGCCGCTGATTCCACAAAGCCGATTTTTTCCTTTCGCTTTAGTTTCATGGCTTTAGCTTTATGCTTGCTGCTCGGTGATTTCAGCTATCAGGTCGGAGCAGGTTTTTTCGGTTTCCGCGGCAAATTTATCGACAATATGACTGAGAACCGAATGAAAGACCATGGCGGCGATGGCAACGATCAGGCCGTATACCGTGGTTATCAGCGCCTCGTAAATACCGCCGGCAACAATTTGGGCGTTTACCTCGGTGGCTTCGGCTATCGATTTAAACGCGCCAATCATTCCCGTTACCGTTCCCAAAAAGCCGGTGAGGGGGGCAAGCGACCCCAGGGCAACCAGGAAGTTAAAACCGTTTTCCAGCGAATTGATGCAGGTCATCGCTTCGGTTTCGGCAGCCCGTTCAATATGGCGTTCGGAAAAGGTCTTGTCCTTGCCGGGCATGGCGCGGTTTACCAGAGCCAGAAGAATCCGTGCGCCCATGCGCCGGGCAGTCAGAGGGGCAAGATAGTCCGCCGCGCCCTGATAATCGCGGTTTTTTATGAATCCCGAAACGATGCTGCCCATATCATCAACACGCAGCTTATGGTAGGTAAGGTATATTATTCGCTCAATGCCGATGCTAATGACCGCGATGGAATATGCCGTCAGCGGCCACATGACCGGGCCGCCCATCTCGAATAGTTCTAACAGTGAAAATGAAACGTCCAATGTAATGCTCCTTTGTTATGGTTACTTTATTCTTGTATAAAACCGTTCCTTTGCCAAGCTCTCTTTAATCCGTTCCCACTCGTATTCGATGTAGAGCCATTCAAGGGCTTCTTCCCAGTCGCGCAGCATGGTGCCGGAATTGCGTATTGGTCTGAGCATTTCCGGAAACATCCGTTCCGTGTAGCCGGTGTTCCAGCGTATGTCTTCGGCCTTTACCCATAGGTCATGTTCCTGTTGCCAGTGTTCCGGGCGGTTCTTTTTTTTGACCATTTCGGGAAGGATCAATGGTTTCCAGTACTGGGCAAATGCTTTTTGATTGTCCAGCGCGGGAGTGTCTTCGCGGCTGTTCATCCATTCGGCAAGGGCTACAATGCGCTCGCGGCGGTTGCGCAGGCTGGTGAGGGCCTCGGTCCCGGTGATGCGGGTGTCGTAGCGTTTTATGCGGCCAAAGGAAATTTCCACCGGTTCAATTTCGCCGGGGATCGAAAGCGCCGCGGTGGTCTCACCCAATACCAGATTTCCCGAGCCGAACAGATCCAGCCGGTATTCGTTCCAGCCGTGGTGGTTACCGCCCAGGTAATCCAGTGACGTGAGCTGAAACTCTCCGCGGCTGTCCGGCGCTGAACCGCGGATGCGCATGGCGGGGAATGTATGCAGGGTAATGAGTACCGAGTGTTCCCCGGCCTTATTCCGCATTTCCCGAATTTCCATTTCTGCCGGTACTTTTTTCTTTCCCTGCGGGTCGGGTGTCTGGTAGGTGGCTATGTTTTTTTCTGCAAATGCCGACCCGTCCAGAGCTTGCCCGGTCTTTTCCACCACGGTCGTACAGCCCAGGCACAGTAATAGTGCTATTCCGCATAAAATGAACATATTTAGATAATATCCCTAGATGAGGGTATTGGTATAGAGTGCTGATACCCCTATTGACACTTTTACGCAAATAGTGTGTCTTTACAAAAGATGTTAAAAATGATAAGAAGGCATCTTACAATATTTTTGACAGCGGTTTTAGCTGCGGTAACTCTTGCAGTGTTCACAACGTGTGAGCCGATTACACCGTCCGACGCTGAATACATCGTTCATTTTGAATATACGATTACCGTTACGGGCGGCACGGCCACACCCGCTGCCGCTGTCGCGGGTACTACCGTTACAGTCACCGCTGCCGCCGCCCCGCAGGGACAAAAGTTTAGGCAGTGGGAAGTAATTTCGGGAAACATTACTTTCGCCAACGCTGCTCAGATGACAACAACTTTCTTAATGCCTGCGGATCACGTGTCAGTACGGGCGGTATTTGAGGATATTCCCGGTATTCCCGTCCATAACGCGGGAACGATAAGCTGGTACGGTGATGGGTATACTTTTACGCGTGTGGGGAGTACACAGGCCTTTGATGTTACGCATGTCGATGGCACACATTCGCGCACCAATGTAACGTACGTGAACGGCGCCAATGTGTTTGGGATAACGATTACCAATTACAGTTCGACCTCAAAAACATTTACCGTCGAGCTGTATTCGCAAGCCTTGCAGGCCACTTGGCTTGTGCCATCATCCCAAATAACGAGCGCAACCACCAACACGGTATTTTTGGCGGGCGAAACAAAAACGGTTTATATTCCGATTTCAGAAGCGGTAAGATCGATTTGCCTAAAAACCGACCCCGCGCCAAGCAGTTACCGCGTGGAAAGCATCCATTTTCCAGAAGCCCAAAACCCCGGCGTGCAAGGTATGTACGACTACGACGCTTTGTACCCCAACAGGTGGAACAGCGCGCCAACGGTTAGGCGGACATTCTTTGACGACTTTGACCAAGGTGTACGCAGCGCCGATTGGTTTATCATTAATAGAGCCCATGTCTGGGGGCGCGGCGCGGGAAATTATTCGGAAGATAACATCATGTTCTCCACCAATGCCGCCGAAGTTGCGGCGATGGGAGGCACGGGCGGAATTGTGGTTATGAAGTCGCAAGGCAATAGAGCCGGCTTGGGCGGCGATGGTGTCGCAGGTTCGGGCCTTGTAACGCGAGAGGCTTACGGAGCGGGACTGTTCGAGGTCAGAATGAAAATCGCTCCTGTCATCGGCCCCTGCACGGCCATTTGGACATACTGGAACGGCGCCGACTTAATTGCAGGTACAAACGCCCACAGACGCAGCGAAATTGATATCGAATTACCGTGCGACTACCCGAATGCCAGGAACTTCAACAGAATGCAATGCGTAACCTATGACGCTGCGCCGGAAATTAACGGCTGGACCACTACCAAAACGTATACGCAACCCACATTGGGTACCAACGTGCGCACCGACGGGCAATGGCATACCTACGCTTTTGAGTGGCGCGCAGAGGGCGCTGACAAAAAGGTCCACTTCTATTTTGACGGACAGTTACTGTCAACGATAACTACGAACATTCCCGTTTATACCGCATGGTTCTGGATTGCTAACTGGTTCCCGCCAGATCTTACATGGGTAGGCACAGCCGACTATGATACTGCGTATGCGTACATCGACTGGATTAATATTGTTGAATACAACGACACCGCCATAATCCGCGAGGCACCCCGCTACGGCGGCAACAACACTCCCGCGATAAACCTTGGCAACGACCCAATACCGCAGAACTAAAGCGGAATTAGGATTATCCGTATTTAAAATATTCCTTTGCGCTTTTAAATTTCACAAAAATATCAAAGAGAATAGGATCAAGTCTGTGATATTTAATGATATGTTCATTCCACATTATATCAATGGCTTCACTATGGCTTAATGCGTTGCTGCTGATACGGCTTTTGTCAGTAAGGCTGTCATAAGTATCAATAATTTCCAATACTTTAGCGGGAAAATAAGCAAGAACCTCGCACTTAACCAAATTTTCAAGTTCAAATCCAATACAGAAATCCTGAAATTTGCCGGGATGTTTTCTTCTAAAGTTATTTAAATAAGAGGTATAAATACCATAACCGCCGGGGTTCCCATAATAATCGTGATGATAACCTGTAATAAAAGCCGCTTCCTTGCAATAATTTGTTTTATTTATAATATAAGACATTCCAAATCTGACATGATCGACTGCGGTTTTATGATTATAATCAGCTTCACCTTCCTTGTATTCTATATTGGTTTTTTTTCCTACATCGTGGAGTAATAATCCTGCTGACCAATTACTAATTAAATGCGGCGGGATTGTTCGTAATCCCCCATTAAAAACTCTTTCAAGCGTTAGCTGACTATCATCAAAATGCGGCAGCAGCGTTGTATATAACGGAAGATATTTTTTCTTAAACTCTATCCGAAATTTTGTAACGGCGTAAGATGAAGACAAAAGCCTGTTGTAATATTCAAAAAATGCAATGCCCTGGGTATATGATCTAATCATGTGTTTTAGGACAGGATTCTCGCTCTTTTCTACCAGGGTACCTATTAATTCATCTTGCAAAACACCTTCCATTGGAACAGCCAAAGAAGCTTTTACCATAGCCATTGTTGAGTTAACCATATCCTGTGTAAGGATTTTTGATTCGTTATCCGAATATTGCACCATGTCCAGCATTATATCTTGATTAATAGCCGCAGTATCTTTTACCGCATCTACCAACACGTTGGATATTAGTTTTGGATCGCTTGTTTTATTTTCTATGAGATTTTTGATTTTAATTGCATGATTCTCAATATTTTGTACTTCTTTCGCATTATTTGATGATGCATTGGAATTGTCTGTTTGCTGTACGACAACCACCCTAGGTGCCACTTCAGGTGATTTTTCCGGTATATCGGAATTAATACCTGCGTTCAAAATAAAAGCTTCAGCATTTACTAAATCTTCTATTTTCTGTTTATCTTTTTCGGAAATAAAATAATCCCAGCTATGTTTTTGCAGCCAAAAACTGGTTCCGCTTCCATAAAGTGAATTAAACGGCATAAGGCGTTTTTTTTGTTGTTCGCGGTTTACACAGATAATTGGAACATCTTCCTGCAGGATTACTTTAATGATTTCATTTTCTTTGTTTTTGTTCTGCTCTTGTAAAAAGAATTTTTTTACAGAAACAATAGCTTCATTTTCTTTCATTTTGTGCTTCCTGGATAACTAGAAGTCTCTTTTATAAGTGGTTCTTGTTATCATCATAATATAATACCAACCCATATTATAGGTAGGCAAAATCAAATTGTCAACGTAGTTGCCGATACCTTGTTATTATAAAATGAAGGAAATATATAAAATTGTTGCATTTTAGCTTTTTTTGCCCGAAATTAGCAATAATGAAGCAAATTTCCGTAAATCGTATTTAAAAAGCATAAAAACCACCCTACCGTACTTGACACTTTTACGCAAATAGTGTACTTTTGTATTAAGAACACTAGAACCGTTGAGACAGAAAGAAAACAGTATATGCGCTGTACAGAGAGTCCGGGCATCTGAGAGCCGGGTAGAAATGCAGACTGTTTGGTGGAACTGTTGAGGGTATATGGTCGGGGGTATGTTTTACCCACGAGAGCGCAGGATTATTCCTGCGAATCAAGGTGGCACCGCGGATTTATATTCGTCCTTGATACAGTAAAGCGCTTATGCGTTTTACTGTATCAAGGACTTTTTTTTTGGAGGAAAAAATGAAAAGTGCATTGAAAGTTTCCCATGTAGGAAGCGGGCTTATGGCATTGGCGGCGGCGGTCATTATGGCGGTACGCCCCATCGCGGATTTGGATGACAAAGGTCACATCATGCTGGGAGGTATGATCATCGCTCTGTGTATCTGGATTTTCAAACCGTTCAAGCTGACCTACGCAATAGGCGGGCTGGTGTTAGCCCTGTTTGGCCTGCTTATCAGGCTTGATGCGACCGTAATATTTTCCGGATTTACGCAAACAGCCCTTTGGACCCTGGTTCCCGCGTTTTTCTTTGGGTATACGCTGCAAAAAACCGGATTGGGCCGCCGAATCGCAATGGCGGTTATTAAAGTGTGCAGACCGACATATCTTTCGCTCATTTTTGCGTGGGTTCCAATCGGCGTGATACTGTCCATACTGACCCCGGCGACAACGGTGCGCGTAGCGATAATGCTTCCGATTGCCGTTCAGTGTTGCGCATTATTCAATTTGCAAAAAGGCTCTAAAGGCAATTCGTTGATACTGCTGACAGCGTTTGCAATGGCGCTTATTCCCGGTTCGGGATGGATGACGGGCGTTGTGTGGGGGCCGTTCACTCAGGGACAAATGGCTAACGCCGGCATAGACGTTAGCTTTGGGGATTGGCTTGGAGTCTTGCTGGTGCCGGTAATTATAGCGACGGTTTTATTGGTTGTGGGCGGCCTCTTGTTTCTCAAACCCGAAGAAAAACTCTCTAAAGAAGCGATCGAATCGGTACAGAAACAGATTCTGGAAAAAATGGGCAGAAAAGAAATTATAACCGCCGCGATTTTAATGGTGGTATTCGGGTTGTCCCTCACCACGAGCTTTCATGGTCTTTCCACCGCCATTATATGTATTGCCGCAATGCTGTGCTTCTTTGTGTTTGGAGTTCTGGAAACAAAAGATTTTAATGCCGCCGCCAACTGGAACCTGGTTGTCTTTATCGCTATGGCGTTCAGCCTGGGTCCGATTTTTAAGGCAACCGGCATTTCTGACTGGTTGTCGGGAATAGTCGTTCCCGCCCTTGCGCCGATTGCGGGTAACCCCTGGCTGTTTGTGTTTACGGTTACGGCGTTTATGTTCCTCTGGAGTATGGTTGACGTTGCTATGTTCCTGCCAACCATTTCAATTATGGCGCCGATACTTCCCCGCATACAGGAAACGTATCAAATTAGTCCGTTGGTGTGGATTGCCATATTTATTCTGGCGGGCAATGCCTTCTTTTTGGCATACCAAAATATGTGGGCGGTAATGAGCCGTTCAATCGCCGAAGACAGGACATGGACGAATAAACACCAAAGCATATACGGCCTTATCTATTTTGCGGTGTGTCTGCTCGCTTTGCTTGTGGCAATCCCGATGTGGATAAGTGCAGGACTGTTCGGATAAATATTAAGGAGCACATTATGATAAAAGAAGCAATTATATCCCTGTCGAAAAAGCAGGATTTGACGTATGAGACGGCGAAGGCCGTCATGGACGAAATTATGACCGGCGAAGCAACACCGGTGCAAATGAGCGCATATCTCACCGCGTTGAGTCTGAAAGGCGAAACCACCGATGAGATTACCGCTTCCGCTTTTGGGATGCGATCCCACTGCGTTCGTCTGTTGCATGATGTAGACGCACTCGAAATAGTCGGCACCGGCGGCGACCATGCCAACACCTTTAACATATCCACAGCGGCGGCGATAATCACGGCAGCGGCGGGCATTCCGGTGGCAAAACACGGCAACCGCAGCGCATCGAGTAAATGCGGATCGGCGGATGTATTGGAAACGCTGGGGGTAAACATCAACATAGCCCCCGAAAAAAGCGCTGAGCTGCTAAAAAATATCGGGATATGTTTTATGTTCGCGCAAAACTACCATATCGCCATGAAGTTTGTGGCGCCGATCCGCCGCGAATTGGGCATTAGAACGGTATTTAATATCATAGGGCCGCTGACCAACCCCGCAGGCGCAAAAATGGAATTGATGGGCGTGTATGAAAGAGAGCTGGTGGAGCCGCTGGCGCAAGTTTTGTGCAACCTGGGCGTAAAAAATGCAATGGTGGTGTACGGTGAGGACGGGTTAGACGAAATATCTCTTTCCGCCCCTACTTTTATTTGCGAAGTAAAAAATGGATGGGTACGGTCTTATACTATTACGCCGGAACAATTTGGCTTTGAACGCTGCAAAAAAGAAGATTTACTGGGCGGCACCCCGCAGGAAAATGCTGCAATTTTAAGAGCGCTATTGCAGGGAGAAAAAAGCCCTAAACGAAATGCGGCGGTGCTTAACGCAGCGGCGGCGATGTTTATTACCGGTACATATGAATCTATCGAAGCGGCGGTAAAAATCGCCAATGATGTTATCGACAGCGGAAAAGCATTGCAGAAGCTGGATGATTTTATTCGCTTCTCAAATGAAGGTTAGGTGATGAATATATTACAGGAAATCGCAGCGCGTACCAAAGAACGCATCGAAGCGCAAAAGAAGATTCTTCCCATGGCACAGATCATCGAAATGACGTCTTTGGACACAGGGAGCGAATTCCCTTTCGAAAAAGCATTGCGGTCGGATGATATAGCTTTTATATGCGAAATCAAAAAAGCGTCGCCGTCCAAAGGGATCATTGCGGAAGAGTTTCCGTATGTAGCCATTGCAGAAGACTATGAAGCGGCAGGCGCAGCGGCGATCTCGGTGTTAACGGAACCGTTTTGGTTCAAGGGCAGCGATAGCTATTTGCGGGAAATTGCCGATACGGTCAATATTCCGTTGCTGCGTAAAGATTTTACGGTTGACCCATACATGATTTACGAGGCGAAACTGCTGGGCGCAAGCGCGGTTTTATTGATTTGTTCCATATTGGATCAGAACACCCTTGCCGAATATATTGAGCTTGCGCATAGTCTCGGCCTTTCCGCACTGGTGGAAGTACACGATGAAACAGAAATAGCGATGGCACTGTCGGCTAACGCAAGCATAATCGGCGTTAATAACCGGAACCTTAAAACATTTGAGGTAGACATGAGTTTAAGCGAACGCCTGCGAAAACTGGTGCCGCCGGATGTCATTTTTGTTTCCGAAAGCGGTATTAACACGCCGGACGATATTGAGAAGCTGCGGAAAATTGGAGCAAATGCGGCGCTGATCGGCGAACGCATTATGAGAAGCGCGGACAAGAGAGGGGAGATAGGGCGGCTGCGAGGGGAATGAGGAATGAGAAGAGGGAAGAGGATATGATAAGGGTTAAGATTTGTGGATTGACGCAACAAGGGGATATTGAGGTGGTGAATGTTGAGAGGCCGGATTATGTGGGGTTTGTGTTTGCGGCTAGTCGGCGGAGGGTGACGGCGCGGCAGGCGGTGGCATTGCGTCGTGGTCTTAATGCTGGTATTATTCCGGTGGGTGTGTTTGTGGATGAGACCATTGAAAATATCCTGTCTCTCGTTCATGACGGGGTGATTGCTATGGTTCAACTGCATGGTTCTGAAAATGAGGAATATATTCAAAAGTTAAAGCGATTGACAGACAAACCGGTTGTTAAGGCGATCAGTGTTCAGGAAAAAGGGGATGTGCAAAAATGGACGGAAACGGCGGCGGATTATCTGTTGCTGGATCACAAGGGCGGCGGTACCGGTCATCATTTTGATTGGGATTTAATCGGTGAAACAAGTAAGCCTTATTTTTTAGCGGGTGGATTACATGCGGAAAATATTGGCGAGGCAATTATGAAAACCGCGCCCTTTGCAGTGGATGTAAGCAGCGGCGTAGAAACAGACGGGATGAAAGATCCGGCTAAAATAACACAATTTATCAGGATGGTAAGAAATGAACATTAAAAAAGGCAGATTTGGAGAATACGGCGGTCAGTATGTACCCGAAACACTGATGAGCAATCTGCATGAGCTTGAAAAAGCGTATCTGCATTATAAAGATGATCCGGAATTTCAAACTGAATTGCTGGATTTACTAAAAAACTATGCGGGCAGGCCATCGCTGTTATACTTTGCGCAGAAGATGACGGATGATCTGGGCGGCGCGAAAATTTATTTTAAGCGTGAAGATTTGAACCATACCGGTTCCCACAAAATCAATAATGTATTGGGGCAGGTGTTGCTTGCAAAAAAAATGGGTAAAACCCGCGTAATCGCCGAAACCGGCGCAGGACAGCATGGTGTTGCCACCGCCACCGCCGCAACACTCATGGGATTGGAGTGCGACATATTTATGGGAAAAGAGGACACTGAACGGCAGGCCTTGAATGTATTCAGAATGGGGCTGCTTGGCGCAAAAGTTCACCCGGTTACCAGTGGTACCATGACGCTGAAAGATGCGGTAAACGAAACCATGCGTGAGTGGGTATCCCGCATCGATGATACCCATTATGTGCTTGGATCGGTCATGGGGCCGCATCCGTTTCCGATGATGGTACGGGATTTTCAAAAAATTATTGGCAAAGAAATAAAGGAACAATTATTACAGATGGAAGGACGGCTGCCCGATGCGGTAATCGCCTGTATTGGCGGCGGCAGTAATGCCATAGGTGCGTTCTATGCATTTATTAACGATGCATCGGTGCAGCTGATTGGATGTGAGGCGGCAGGGCTTGGTATCGATACCCCCAAAAACGCCGCAACCATGACCCTTGGCACCGTCGGCATTTTCCACGGCATGAAATCGTATTTTTGTCAGGACAAATACGGACAAATTGCGCCGGTACATTCCATTTCGGCAGGGCTTGATTATCCCGGCATTGGCCCGGAACACGCGCATCTGGCTGATATCCGCCGGGCACAATATGCGGCGATCACCGACAAGGAAGCGGTGGAGGGGTTTGCATATCTGTCCCGCACCGAAGGAATTATACCGGCGATTGAAAGCGCCCATGCGATTGCGTATGTGCAAAAAATCGCTCCAACAATGGGTAAAGACAAAATAATTGTGGTAAATCTGTCTGGCAGGGGCGATAAAGACGTCGCATCTATCGCGCGGTTTATGGGAGTGAGTATCAATGAATAGGATAACAAAAGCATTCGAGGGAAAAAAAGCGTTTATCGCGTTCATCACCGGCGGCGACCCGGATATCGAAACAAGCGAAAAACTCATTGTCGCCATGGCTGAATCGGGTGTAGACATAATCGAAATTGGCATACCTTTTTCCGATCCTGTGGCGGAGGGAATCGTCATTCAGGAAGCTGACGAGCGGGCGCTGGCGGGCGGCTGTACGGTTGACAAGTTGTTCAATATGGTCAAAAGGGTTCGGGAAAAAGTAACAATCCCATTGTTATTTATGAGTTACATAAATCCTATTTTTGTATATGGCAAAGAACGGTTTATGGCACAATGCAAAGACTGCGGGATTGACGGTGTTATTGTACCGGACTTGCCCTTTGAGGAAAAAGACGAACTGACTGCGGTGTGCGCCAAATACGGTATAACGTACATATCATTAATCGCGCCGACTTCTGGTGAACGGATAGAAACCATCGCGAAAGAGGCGGAAGGGTTTCTTTATTGCGTATCGTCGCTGGGCGTTACCGGCGTGCGCAGCAATATCGTTACCAATGTCACTGAAATGATTAATCAGGTAAAGAGCGTTTCATCAATCCCCTGCGCGATTGGTTTTGGCATATCAACGCCGGAGCAGGCGCGGGATATGGCAGCCATATCTGACGGAGTGATAATCGGAAGCGCCATTGTCAAACTGGCTGCGGAATATGGCAGAGAGTGTGTGGAGCCGGTCAAGCAGTTTGTGGGGACGATTAAGGTGTAGTGGTGTTAATTATTGTTTTTCGCCACACGATAACCCCGGTGGGGCGGCAGCGGGGTGCAAAAACAGATGAACCGTAGCCAGCCGCCGTAAAGTAAATTGCGGCAGCCGGGGAGACTCGGACTTTACCCTAACAGGTACACAAAGTTATGCAACAGTTGTGCCTGAAAATATTAGAAAAAATGAAGAAAACTAATTAGAAAAAACAGTAAAAAAACAGACTTGACAATAATGGTTTTTTTGGGTATATACTTGAATAGTACATTTTGGAGGGGTTTTTGAAGCTATCAATAGAGGAATTTTCCGAAAAATTTAGA
>Ga0123356_10001628_pt1 | contig 24648 bp, 16 predicted proteins | sample TergutEmb28metaG_2_FD_92546 | JGI IMG/M metagenome (GOLD analysis project Ga0123356, IMG submission 92546) | Embiratermes neotenicus P3 segment gut microbial communities from Petit-Saut dam, French Guiana - Emb289 P3 | ecosystem: Host-associated > Arthropoda: Insects > Digestive system > Gut ...
AAAATTATTTGCCTTTTCATCATCTACGATGAGTACGCTGCTTTTTACATCGGTCTTCATTTTAGCCATACAATTTAAGATTATTATATTATGCAAAGGTAAAATACACAAGATAAGAATCATTTTTACCGGGAAAAACCATAAAAACTTTGTCAATATTAAGACGAATTTTCTTGACTAATTTAGTAATTTTTATTTTTTTATAAGTAAGGGAAACTTGTTTCAAAACTAACTATTTTGAATGATTCACGGCGCCAAGCGGCAGGAGGGACCCAAAATGATGACTCACCGACATACAAAAATACTTGAGGTATTATCCAGGCACCAACGCGCCGAAGTAATTGCATTATCAGAGTTATTGGGCGTCTCCCAGGTAACAATACGCAAAGATTTGGACATTCTTGAGGGGCGCGGGTTGATTCGCCGGGAACACGGGTACGCTTGTCTGGGCAAAATGGACGATATTGGCAAGCGAATGGCGTTCAACTACGATATAAAGCGGCGCATTGCCAAACAAGCCGCCGCAATAGTGGAAGAAGGCGAGACCGTTATGGTTGAATCCGGCTCCTGTTGCGCCCTTTTGGCGGAAGAATTGGCCAACAAACAGCAGGACATAACGATCATTACCAACTCGGTTTTTATCGCCAATTTTATCCGCAATGCGTCCCATACCAGAATTATACTATTGGGCGGTTGTTACCAGCCCGAATCTCAGGTACTGGTAGGTCCAATGACGCGAAAATGCGGAGAAATCTTTTTTTCGGATAAATTTTTTATCGGAACCGACGGCTTCATACCGAATTTTGGATTTACCGGAAAGGATCATTTACGCTCACAGACAATAATGGATTTGGCGGAAAATGTCCGCGATATTTATGTATTGACCGACGCTGAAAAATTCACACGCAAGGGTGTGCTGGGAACGGTACGCCTGGAAAGTGTCAGCGGTGTTTTTACCGACGACCGCATTCCCGCGAATGTTGAAAAAATGCTGCGTGACAATAATATAGCCTTACACAAAGTTCCTGAATATGAAGGGGCCTAAACGATTAGTAAACGCCCAGAATGTCCAACAAACGTTGTTTGTCAATGGAGCGCAAAAAATTCGCAAGCCGGGGTCCTTGATCCTTACCGATGAGGGCCTGATACGCGGCACGGAACAAAGCCTTGGGCTCAATACCGGCTTTTTGAGCAATGCCGTAAATTGCTTCGGCACAGGGCTTGTCTTCGGCAAAGGTTTCAATACAGGAAATAACCTCATCCCGCAACAGCCGGAGCGCGGACTCTTCTTCCGCAGAAAGCTCCGCCTTTTCCCCCGCCGGTTTTAGCTGGAAACGGAATTCTTCGGGGGCGCAGTTTTCTACCCAGTATTTGGCGCACAGCGCCCTTGTCCGCAGAGCGGCAATTTGCTCGGAAGTTGGGCCGTCCAGCGCGGCTAATGCCTTATCCACATCGCCATCGGCAATCTGAATAAGGTTGCAGAAGTGGCGGAAGGGAACCTGAAAAGGCTGAGGTATATCTGCAGTTACCGTCTGAGAAAGCTCATAGATGCGGCGCTCCCAGCGGTAGGTCTGTTCATCTTTTGCCGGTTCCAGTTTCCAGGCAATGCGTTCGGTTTTATCGTAATCTTCGTAAATTTTTATAACATCCAGATCAAACGAAATGGTAAATTCGGTGTTGGGCCGCGTTCCCGCAAACAAATACCGCGTCAATTCCGGCGTATAGACCTTAAGCACATCGCCTAAATCCACCACCTCGCCGGAAGAACTGGAAATTTTCCCGACCGATCCCTTAATGCCGATAAAATCATACCGGAATGTAATGGGAGCATCCCATCCGTACACTTCCTTGCATACATGGCGGGCCGTATCAAAACTGCCCCCCTGACTGTGATGATCTTTACCCGCCGGTTCAAAATCGACTTTTTCATATTCCCACCGCATGGGCCAGTCGATCCGCCAGCCCAGCTTTACTCCCTGCGCGCTGGTTATATCCACCGTTTCCGCATGACCGCAAGCCCTGCAGTGATAACTCAAACCCCACTCGCCGTCCCATCCGTCAATATCCGTTTCGTCTTTATTACACGCGCCGCAAAACACGCTGACCGGCCACCACTCGCCCTTGATTTTGTGATCTTCATCACGAAATTTGTCAAGAATGTTTTTCAGCGTATCACGGCATTCCAGCGCGCGGCGTATTCCTTGCGCATAACGCGAAGAACGGTACCGTTCAGCCTGATAGATAAACTCGGGAAATATCCCCACAATGGGCAATTTGCTTTCAACATCAACTTCGTGATGGCGGGCATAGCTAACATCCCGCTCCCAGGGATCGGGAACCATGGTGATGGGAAACCGAAGGTGTTTTTCAAGTATTTCCTGTTTGGGCATATTTTTGGGCACCTTGCGAAACACATCGTAATCGTCCCATGAGTAAATAAAGCGGACCTTTTTACCCATATCCCGCAGGGCGCGGACAACCAAGTCGACCGAAATTATTTCCCGAAAGTTACCAATATGCACTGTGCCCGATGGAGTAATCCCCGACGCGCAAGTGTATGTTTCTTTCCCGGCTTTCTCGCGGATTATCTTTTCCGCATATTCATCTGCCCAGTGGGCGGCCTTTGGGGCGGACCCCTGGGCTGTTGTTTGTTGACTCATGCTAAGTAATTATAGCGAGAATAGCAGGTTGTGGGTAGGGTTCCTACCCCTTTGCGGCGCCGAGGAGTTGGATTCTTGCCAGGATATAGTCCAGCCGGCTGTGGTTCAAAACGGCGCGGCGGTATCTGGTGCCGGCCAGTTTTTCTATATCGTAGCCGCCCCTGCCAATAAAACGCCGGCCGCGGCCTTCGGCATACCAGTATATCAGGGCTATGTCCTCGCTTGTAATTTCAATGGCATTAATGCCTTTTTTGCCAATGGCGCAGCCTGAGTTAAACAGACACGGCACCGGCAGTTCATCGCCGTACAGACTCTGCCGCAGCACGTTCCGGCGTTCTTTACGCTTGAGCTTGCTCAGTTCCCGCCTTAGGGCAAAAACCTCGGTCTCAATCCGCTCCCGGACTTCTCCTGATGAAACAGGGTAATCCCGGCAGAGCTGTTCAATTTGGAATTTGATGTAGTCAAAACGTCCCAGCGATTCAAACAGGGGCCGGTGAGTATGTCCGATAATTGATATACAGCGATTATCCAGCGAAAAATTATACGCGGCCTTTTCGATAGTAAAACGCTTGTAAGGACTGCGGCCGGAAGAAATATTTTTTATTCCAAAAGGTTTAAGCACATAACGAATACCAGCGCCAATAAGTTTGTTGTATTTGGTGTAAATATTCGATGCCTGATGTCCGTGGTACACATAGGCCGGAATACAACCGGTATCAATACGGAGTACATTGTAGAGAGGATAATGGTATGATTTTTTCAGAAGCAATTCTTCATCGTGATTGCCAATAAGTTTATACAGGCGGTTCTGCCCGGCAAATAAATTAAACACCTGAAAAAGCCGCAGCCAGCGTTCTTTTATATGCTCCAGCGAATAACGCTGCAATTCTTCAATGTCGCCGTTCAAAACAAGATGCCAGCCCTGCGCAAAGTAGTAATGCTCCAGCAAGCTGATAAGCAAATCGCCGTTCTCGGCAAGATCGTCTCCTCTGCCCACGCCCATATGCAAATCACTGATGATAAGCGCCTTTCCGCCCGCCGAAAAATCCAGCACCGCATCGGGGTTAAACTGCCTGCTGGTTATATTCTTAAAAAAATCTGTGTCGGCCATTGGTATTAGTGTACCTGCTGGAGGCATTTGTAGCAAGTGATGACATCACAGTGATCGCGTTATATTTAGCGAAAAATTAACAGTTCTCCGGTAATAAATGAACGCGCCTGTGTTTCCCCATCCGGGGTGATGAGCAATTCGCCGCCAGGCCCTATGCCGGTAAGGATGCCGTTTATTGTTTTGTTTGAATCCGCAGCGCCTTCGGCAAAACTGACCGGTTCGCCTTTTTTGTACAGCCGTTCCTCAATACGGCTTCTCCAGTCAAGGTCGTCATCGGCCCGGCTGCCGGCAGCCTCAATTTCGGCATGCAAACGCGCAAGGATTTTTTCCAGCAATACAAAACGTTTTTCGTCTGCAATTTCCTGAGCGGCGGCAAGACTGATACTGATTGCCTTATCCCGCAGAAAATCCGGAAACTGTTTTTGGGCTACATTCACCCCAATGCCTATATGCGCATTACCCTCATTCGCTTCAACAAGGATTCCTGCCACCTTGGCGGCTTGGGTCTTTTCAGCAGACCCCGTCTTCAAAATAAGCACATCGTTTGGCCATTTGATCATCACCTTACCGGCAAGGGCGGGAACAAAATCTTCAATGGCAAGGGCAACAGCAAGCCCTGTCCGCAGGGGCAGCGCCGGAGGAATGGCTGCAATGCCGGCGCACCGCAGCAATATCGTAAATGGAAGGTTGGACCCTTTCTCCATGTGCCACGAACGCCCCCGAATCCGTCCCCTGCCCGCTTCCTGAAAATCGGCAACAATAACCGTACCGTGCGGCTCGCCTCGCAAGGCAAGCACACGGGAAATTTCCATGGTACTGTCAACGGTGTCTGCATGGTACACCGGCGCGTTAAAGGGATTGGCAAGAGGAATCAGCTCCATGTTTTTTTATAACATATTTTATGAATATTTACCACAAACCCGGCACAGGGGGCGGCGGGTAAGACATAGTCATTTTAATCAGGCTGATTTTCCCAATATTCTCTAATATTCCTGAAATAATCAATTCTCTGGGTTATTTTTGAAATTTCATTTGGATAAAATAAATCTAACGCATCACACAATTGCAACATCCATTTTTTCCGTGTGTTCTTCAAATCTATCTTTACATTGTTTGAGTTGGCTATTTGAATTTGTCCCCATCCTAACGCTCCCAATGTTAGACAAGACCAGTCAAGATATTCAATAGGTAAAAACAAACATTTATCAAAATGCAATTGTTCATCTTCTATTCTATATGAAACTAACAATAAAACAAAATAATTCTTTTCATCTCCATAGAAACGTGCTAACCGTTCAACGGATGTTAAATTAGGCATATTAAAATTGGTATTTAGATTATGAGTTTTTATATCAACCACATAATAGTTATTATGCTTATCTTCAAAAGCTACATCAGCCATTGATCTTCTGGCAAAAGAGGCATTAATTTTTGTAACAAGATTATTTGGGAGACATTGTGAAATATTACTCTCTAAAAAACCTTGTACCGCATCTCCTACAGCCCTTGGGCTATTAACAGTATTATAGTTCATCAATTGATTATTGTTTAATAAATCGACAACCGTTTTTTCTATTTGCTTTCGAATTTTTGCTTCAAATAATTTGCTTTCCATTATTATATTACTCCAGTAAACAATTCCATATTCGTCTTTTTTGTCTTTTTTTGAACTTTATTTTCACTTTCCTTCATTTGGATATTTAATGTGTTTCTTTCCCAAAATATTCCGTTTGAATATCCCTGAATACTGGTATTGACATCCGATAAAGATAATCGTTTTTCAGCCAAACAGCAATATTCGTCATTCAATTCAATTCCCACAAATTTTCGTCCTAATTTTTTCGCCACTACAGATGTTGTACCTGATCCTAAAAATGGATCTAAAACTATTCCATCTTCTGGACAACTTGCCAAAATTAGCTTTGCAATTAATTTTTCTGGTTTTTGTGTTGGGTGATCAGTGTTTTCCGGCATTGACCAATAAGGTATAGATATATCATCCCAAAAATTACTTGGGTAAGTTAATCTAAAATTACCATTTTCTGTTTCTTCCCAATCCTTTGGTTTTCCATTTTCTCTGTATGGGGCAATAACCTTTCGTTTTTGTTTTACAGCGTCAACATTAAAATAATATTCATCGCTTTTTGTACCAAACCATATGTCTTCCGTTGCGTTTTTCCAATTAGCTTTTGCTCCCCTGCCTTTTTCGCGCTGCCAAATAATCCGATTTCTTATAGTTGTATTATCACGCATTATTTGATATAAACTAAAAGTGCTCTTCCAATCACCACATATGTATATTGAGCCATTTTGCTTCAGTGTTTTTAGTATTTTGGGAAACCAACTCTCTAAATATGCCAGATATGCATTATCATCAGTTTTTGTGAATTTGAAACCATTAAAATTTTTATCTAAATTGTAAGGAGGATCAATTATTAAAAGATCAACGAATTCATTCGGTAATAAGTCCAAAATTGAAAATAAGTCTGCACAGATCGTTTTATTTAGAATTTGCAGAGGGTTTATTTTTTCACCATTCGGGTAAAACAATTTCTTTTTTAGCGAAATATGTTCATTTTCTGAAATAGTAATTGTTCTATTTCTTGGAGCCCTTGCTTTTACCATAAAATCCCTAAAAATCGCCTGTTTTATTTGAAATTTATTTATTCTTTCATATTTTTCTATTTTTGTAAATGGGGTATATAATTGACTTTATATGTCATTTTTAGTAATATAAACCATAGAAATGAATAATTTCAATTTTTTTGTTGCGCTTATTCTGTATTTTTCTCTCGCAAGTCTATGTTGGGCACAATCGCAACCCCTTCACTGGACAGGCGACGGCGGCAGAGGCATAAGAGTTACAGTTTCTGAACCTAAAGGAACAGGGCTTTCCGCACAAGAACAATCCTTGCTGCCCCTTATACAAAGTACTATTATCGGGTCTTTCCAAAGATTTTCCGCAATGACTGTCTTCGACAGGCAGAATCTTGAAAATGTGCTGAGAGAACAGCGGCTTTCTATGTCCGGTAATTTTTCCGATACTGACTATATCCGCATTGGGCGGCTAACCAATGCCCGTCTTGTTGTTTTTGGCTCAATAACCAAAATCTCAAACAATTATACACTTGAACTTGCCGTAACCGATGTGGAAACCGGTGAGCGAAAGGCCTCTTATATGCCCAGACAAGTATCCCTCATGGCTCTTGAGAATCTTTCGGCAATCAGGGAAGCATCCGCAGATCTACTTGGACAACTAGGGATAAATCTTACTAACAACGGCTTGCAGGAATTGCGAAGATCGGAAGACACAGCAAAAATACAATATGAAAATAATCTTGCCAGAGGTATTGCCGCAGAGAGACAAGGAACGGTTGTAGAAGCATTGACTTATTATTTTCAAGCTGCTGCTTTTAATCCGTCTCTTATGGAAGCAGCAAATCGTGTTTCAGTAGTTTCCGCCAACATTTCGGGCGGTAATTTAGGTCAGACTGTACGGAACAGATTACAAATACATGATGATTGGCGTACAATTGTTAATACGGCACGATCCTTTTATTCCAATCATTTACCGTATGAATTGGTATATGGTACTAATATAAACAGGGGCAGAATTGATTTTGAGAGAAGAACAACAGAACTTTCAATAGAGATAGGTTTAATTCCAACAGACGCATGGAAAACGATTAATGATTTAAGACAAGGTTTGCGGAGTGCCCGTGGTAACGACCAATGGAATTTTTCGCTTGATCAAATTGATCCAAGTCAGATTATTGTTATCATACAAATAATGAACGAAAATAATACTGTTCTTTCAAGAGAATCGTACGCATTTAAAAACCCAAATGAAAAAGTGCAAACAAATGCAACATTAAATTTCCGTAATATTAAAGCTGACGATATAACCGATCAATTAAGAGTTGAAGTTGTAAGTATAAATGGAAGCCCCGCACAAAGGGCGGGCGAATCTGGTTTTATACAAATAACGACCCTGCGGGAATACAACAGGCGAATGGCACCGATACGTGCGGCAGAGGAAGCTGCCAGAAAAGAACAGGAAGCAGCAGCAAGAAGACAGGAAAGATTTAAACATACATCCTTAATACCGCCAGTATATTTTGAATTAGGCTATATTTTTCAACCTGGTTATCCATTAGGGTTTCGCATAGGAACTTTTGGGTTTTATACAACATGGAATTTCGGTATAAAACCTGACTTCCAAGATTATTTTAATTTTACTTATGTTACTGCTTCACCCTCTTATGTTGATTTGGGTAATCGTGTAAATGAAAGTTATGATGGGGTATTTGGTTTTTCTTTTAATGTTTTTGACAATTTATTAATGATTCCAATAGGAATTGGTTTTCGGTACATAAAAGAATACGGTTTATTTAATGACAAGCATGTTTCGTCTTTTTCGGGTGAAGTATTGTGGGATGAAACCAAATGGTATCCAATGAGTGAAGATGGTGAATATTACCTCATATTTGAAATAGGACTTTCTTACAATCCAATAAAATGGGTTTCTTTGGTAGGGACATTACGGGGGATTGCATCTCAGGGAGCCAGTATTAACATAGGTATATGTCTAACAGTACCGTCCCGGTAAAATTGTAAATATTATACAACCAACTTGCCCGCCGCCTCCCCCTGTGCCGGTTTCCGGCGGGAATACTTGCAAAAGTGTTTGGTTTTTGATATCTTACTGGTATGCGTATAGTGTGTCTTGATCTTGAAGGAGTATTGGTTCCTGAAATTTGGATAGCGTTTTCCGAGGCAACGGGAATTCCCGAATTGCGGCGGACAACCAGAGATGAGCCTGATTATGACAAGCTCATGCGGTTCCGGCTGGATCTACTTGCGGAAAAAAAGCTGAAATTGCCCGATATCCAAAAAGTCATCGCCGGCATGGAACCGCTGCCGGGCGCGCTTGCATTTACCGCCGCTCTGCAGGAACGCACTCAACTCATTATTCTGTCCGATACCTTTGCGCAATTCGCCAAACCGCTTATGGCAAAACTTTCGTGGCCTACCCTGTTTTGCAACAGCCTGGTAATCGCCGAAGACGGCGCAATTACCGGTTATACATTACGGCAGCAAAACGGCAAGCAGGAAGCGGTAAAAGCATTCAAATCGCTCAACATGGCCGTTTTTGCCGCAGGCGATTCCTTTAACGACCTTACCATGATACGCGAAGCCGACTCGGGCTGCCTGTTCCACGCCCCCGAATCAATCAAAAACGATTGCCCGGATATTCCCTGCGTTGATACCTATGACGCATTGCTGGAGAAAATAGACACATTCCTGAACGGCGCGTAGGGGCAGGCTGCATAGCCTATTGCTTAATCATCCATTCCGGAGTATTTCGCTTGTTATACGAAATGTCGGACTTGATTTCACTGATGGGGATCCATTGCATCAGGAAACTTACTTCATTGCTTATTTCAATTTCACGGCTGTCGCGCGGGCGGTATGGAGACATGGACCAGCTTACGATGGCATTCCAGTCGCCAAGGTAGTGTGTGGCCCTGACATTAAAGCTCTTCATCTTAAATCCGGAGCTTTTTCGTAACTCTTCGTCATCAAACCTGAAAGAGTTAAAAAGGTCAAGGAAAAAATTATTCTGGGGACCAGGGGGAATGTCTATATCCGCTGTATTGAAAGGAGACATATCCTTAAAGTACCGGTAAATAAAGGCATTTTCCGAAGTTGCTGACAGGGACAGATCCAGAAATTTGTTAATTCCCATGGTAAAGCCAAAATTAAACGTTAAGTTGGAGCTGGTATAGCGCTGCAGATTAAAGAATATCTGCGAGCTGGTATTTACAGTAAGCTGCATCCGGTTATCCCAAAGATCCCTCGCCTGAAAATTTTTCGCGTAATTCACCTTAAAATCCCTGGGGCGCAGTTTCATGTTTTCATCAGTATTTGCCCGCGGCCGCCAGCCCGTTTCGTTGATGGGCAAACTTGCATTGGGCGGAATATATTCTTCGCCTAACATACGGGAAGCGGCGTAGGACGCAGACAACCCCCATTTTGAAAGATTCAGGGTCGATGTCAATGTGGTAATTTCCACCAATTCAGTATCCAGCTGCATGGTCTGGGTAAACGAACCGAATGTCCCAAAATTTAATCGTTCGGTAAGATTGAACGGTTCAAGTTTTCGTTTTTCCGGTTCACCGGGGTATTGAATCCTCATACTGCCGTCAGTCTCGGTAATCCATACCCTAAAACTGGCGCTCCATGCAAGCGCCGGATCCCGCGGAGGGAGTTCAGACGTAACAGAAATTCTCTGGGTTTTATCCATTATCAGCGCGGATATGTTTCCGGTAAAATTGTGGGCGGTAATTTTCTGTTTATCCCATTCACCCCAGATAAGCTCCCACTCAGGATCATCCGCCGTGGCCGTGTCTTTAAACTTTGATTCCACGGCAAGTCCCCTCAGGCCGTATTGCAGGCTGGATGTTCCAAATACGGGATTCCTGAACAGGGGCTGCAGCGACGAGGTAACATTGTAGGAAGTGGTAAATGACGAGTTCCGGTACTCCTGCCGCCGCGCATTCGCTACCTTTTCAGGATCGGTTTCTTTCGATCCGTCGGTTTTAAGAAATTCTTCCGCTTCTTCATTTAAGTAACTGTATTCCCGCCATGTTCCCCTGCCGGTATACGAAAAAGTATTGGAAAAGAAATTCTCGGAGTGCTTCACATTTAATTTGAGTTCGGCATCACCGCTAACACTGGATAAAATCGAACTTATTTGACTCCAGTCAATATCAGCATAGTTTTCCCATTTTTCGTAATCAAATTTAAGTGTGGAAGCGGCTGAAGGGGCAAGACGATAATCCATCCACAATCTGGTGTTTCCAACTCTGGGCAGATCAAAATTCTGGACTAATGGAGGAGGCACAAGTTTGTCGGTTGGATCTCCTGTCTGTGTGTTTTCAACTGTTTCCGGTTCCTCGCTTTCAAAAGGCGAGCGGGGAACCCCGATATTGAGCAATGGATTCGGCGCAGGCTCAGCGGTATTGGCAGCGGCATTGGTTGTGGTTACCGGTCTGGGCTGGCTGACCGTAGTAGTAGTTCCCCCAATGCTCATGGGAACGCCGGTTATGGATCCACTCAACGAATACAGGGTAGCGGTACCGGGAGCGTAAAAATATTTTGAGGGTGAATGAAATTTGATATCATTATGATTTGGAGTTTTATTCTTATAAGCATCCTCTGTCCTGAACTCAATCGTATTGGTTATACTGGAAATGGAAATATTGCTGATGTACGGCGCCATATTGGGAAATTTAGGATTAAGCTGGGTTACAAATTGCCAGGAATAGCTTCCCATCATATTTTGCGCCGTTATCTCTTCATCTAACGCCGCGCCTTTTTGGATCATATTAATCCAGTCCATGCTTTCTGCACGATTCAAAAAATCACTATCTACCAGAGGATCAGAGTAAAAGGGGACGCTCCATGAAAAACTGCCGTATTTTCCGCTAATTGAACTGCTGCCCCTGAAACGGTAACGGAAAGGGGCTTCCATTGAGAACAAGTTGGATTTATTCCAGTCGGTACTGCCGTCATAATCGGGGAAATAGGGGGTATAGTTTCCCCCGTCATTGACAACGGTCCTTGTCAAACCAATGCCAAGACTCAGGCTGGTAGCGCCAAATAATTTCTTTGCCGGTATGTCAAGATCGGCGCCCAGGAATGCGCCCAGATTGGCATAGTAGTCAACCATTGCCCTTAGGCTTGTTTCGTTTGTATTGACTACTTTTTTTCCGGTACTGCGCAGAAACAATCCTTCCCGTTTTTTTTCCATATCGGCGGAATTACCCAGAATTTTGGTCAGAGAACTTTCCGAAGTGGAGCTTGCCTTTGGCCTGCCTAAAATATACGTTGTTGTCTGCACAAAATTGCCTTCTCTGGTACGGTACCCGATGACCGGATGAAACACAACTTCATCTGCCGGAAAGTAAAAGAAAGGAATATACAAGACCGGTATCTCGCCGACTTTTAATACCGCGTTATAAATTGCAAAATCTGAACCCGGCAGCAGCCATACCCGCGAGGCATTCAATGACCATAACGATTCTTCATTATTCGCATTGCTGATCGATGCCTTGCTCAAAACGGTTACATCTTCCTCATCGCGGGAAATAACCGTTCCGGCAAACAGATACGTGGTACTGTCGCCCTGCAATGAACGTTCCGACACGCCGTCCAGAAAGATACTCGACCAATTATCAAGATTAACGGTGATGGAATCTCCGCGGAAGGTTTCGATTTTATCGCCTTCTTCCTTCACATAGACAACACCGCCCGAAGCGGTAATGATATTCCTGCTCCGGTTAAATAAAATATCCCAGGCCTGTATCCGGTGAATCGCATCACCGTCCTTAAGGCTTAATTTTACTTCACCGCTCAGGCGGGCATAGTCCTCGTTCACCGCTTCAATTTTAAAGTATTCACTGCTGCGGGCGGATTCAATCGTAATGATCTTGCGTTTGTCATCACCCTGCGGCGCTTGATCGGATATATTAAAATGGGACCGCAAACGCCTTGCCAGATCGGCGCTGGTTCCTCCCTCAGATAATCCAAGGCTGCGGCTCCAGGCGGCAAGTTCGGAAAGGCTTGAGGTTCTAATGTCCATATCAACGCGATGTTGTTCCGGAGTTAAAACCTTTACGTCAACATCAGACGATTCTTCCTGGGTATATGCCGCAGAGAGGGCAAAGAGAAAAAGTATACATACCCACAAACCCTGATATTTGCTGTTCATTTCTTTCGACCTAATATGCCTTTGATATAGGCTCCGGTATAGGAACCGGCGCACGCGGCAATCTGTTCCGGTGTGCCTGTTGCCATAATCTGCCCGCCCTTGTCGCCGCCTTCCGGCCCCAAATCGATAATGTGATCCGATTGCAATAATACATCAAGGTTATGCTCGATCATTATTACCGTGTTACCCTGATCCACCAGCCGCTGAATCACATCCATAAGCTGTTTAACATCTACAAAATGCAAACCGGTTGTCGGTTCATCCATTAAATACAGGGTCATGCCGGTAGAACGTTTTGAAAGTTCCAATGCCAGTTTTACCCGCTGCGCTTCACCGCCGGAAAGAGTCAGGGCGGACTGGCCCAGTTTCACATAACCAAGTCCCACCGAAAGCAAGGTTTGCATTTTGCGGGCAATTTGGGGAATAGGAGCGAAAAATTCCGCCGCTTCCTCAATAGTCATGTCCAATACATCGGCAATGTTTTTACCCTTGTACCGAATTTCAAGCGTCTCGCGGTTGAAACGCCGTCCGTGGCATATATCACAGGTAATATAGACATCGGGCAGAAAATTCATTTCGATCCTGATGGTTCCGTCACCTTCGCAATGCTCACAACGCCCACCCTTTACATTAAACGAAAAACGCCCGGGTTTATAGCCCCGCACCTTTGATTCAGGCAAACCGGCAAAGAGTTCCCGTATCGCGGTAAAGCCGCCAACATAGGTAATGGGGTTTGAACGGGGCGTTCTGCCGATGGGACTTTGATCGATATCAATAACCTTATCGATATACTGCGTACCTTCAATTTTTTTATACGCCCCCTCTTTGCAAGGGGACAGAGCATTACTTTGTCCCCTTGATAGGTTGTTCGCCAATGCGGGGTACAGTACATCGGCAAGCAAGGTTGACTTGCCCGATCCGGAAACGCCGGTAATGCAGGTAAAGGTACCCAGTGGAAATTCCACATTGATATTTTTCAGATTATGCTCGCTGACCCCTTTCAGTTTGATACAAGCGCCGTTTCCCTTCCGCCGTTCTGCGGGAATAGCAATGGTCAGCTTTCCTGCCAGATACTGCCCGGTAAGGCTTTCCTTGACTTGCATTATTTGTTTGGGAGTACCCTGGGCAACGACTCTGCCGCCATGCACTCCCGCGCCCGGCCCCAGATCGACAATGTGATCCGCGGTGCGCAGGGTTTGTTCGTCATGCTCTACCACGATGAGGGTGTTGCCCAGATCGCGCAAATGCAGCAGCGTTTCAATCAGCCGCTGGTTATCCCGCTGATGCAGACCGATAGACGGCTCATCAAGAATGTACAACACGCCCACCAGACTGGAGCCAATTTGCGTTGCCAGCCTGATGCGCTGGGCCTCGCCGCCGGAAAGAGTTGCCGCCTTTCGTTCAAGGCTTAAATAATCAAGGCCCACATTCTGCATAAAACCAAGCCGGGCAGTAATTTCCTTCAGGATCTGATGGGCAATTTTTTTCTCATTTGCGTTAAATTTGACCGACTTGAAAAATTGCAGCGAATCCGTTACCGAAAACCGGGAAAGCTCCCAGATATTTTTTCCGGCAACGGTTACGGCTAACACCTCCGGCTTAAGCCGTTTGCCGCCGCAATCTTCGCAGGGCTTTTGACTCATGAATTTTTCCAGCCATTCCTTAACGCCCGGCGACTGACTTTCAAGATAGCGGCGTTTCAGATCATCCAATACGCCGGGAAATTTTGACTGATACTCAAAGCGGCCGGTCTTGTCACGGTTCACATAACGGACTTTGATCTCGTCCTTGCTGCCGTGCAGAATGGCATCCATCATTTTTTTTGGCAGATTTTTCAGCGGCGTGTCCAAACTGAATTTATAATGTTTGGCAAGGCTTTCAAAACGGCTGCGGTGCCAGGCACTGTCGGGATTGTAGGGAACCACGCCGCCTTCGTTAAATGACAGGGAGCGGTCGGGGATCACCAGGTCAGGATCGAATTCCAGTTTTGCTCCCAGGCCGGTACAGCTGGGGCAGGCCCCAAAAGGATTGTTAAACGAAAAAAACCGCGGCTGCAATTCGGGAATGGAAATACCGCAATCCGGGCAGGCATTTTTTTGCGAGAATATGTGTTCGGTAGTATTGCCTTCGGCGCTGCGCTGACTCAATACCAATAATAAGCCGTCGGAGGTTTGCAGGGCGGTTTCGACGGACTCGGCAAGCCGGGAACGGATGTCAGGGCCAATGACCAAACGGTCTACGATAATTTCAATGGTGTGTTTTTTTTGTTTGTCCAGTTTGATGCTTTCGTCCAGGCTGACCGGCACGCCATCGATTCTGGCCCGTGCAAAACCGGCCTTGCGGGCATCCTCGATAATTTTCTGGTGCTCGCCTTTTTTGCCCCGGATTACCGGCGCCAGAAGCTGTATCCGCGTCCCTTCCTTGTATTGCAAAATCGTTTCAATAATCGAATCGACCGGCTGCTCGCGGATCTCCCTGCCGCAGATAGGGCAATGGGGAATACCAATGCGGGCAAATAATAATCGGTAATAGTCGTAAATTTCGGTAACGGTTCCTACGGTGGAACGGGGATTACGATGAGTGGTTTTTTGCTCAATGGAAATAGCCGGAGAAAGCCCTTCGATATAATCCAAATCGGGCTTGTCCATGCGTCCCAGAAACTGGCGCGCATACGCGGAAAGGCTTTCCACATAACGCCGCTGCCCCTCGGCAAAGATCGTATCAAAGGCCAAAGAACTTTTGCCCGATCCGGACAGGCCGGAGATGACAATGAGTTTGTCTCTGGGCAGTTCCAGATCGATATTTTTAAGGTTATGCTCCCGCGCGCCTTTTATAACGAGTTTATCCATAGGTTATCTTACCAGAATAACCGTTTTTGGGGGTGTTTTACTAGCGGTATATTCCTCCAAAACCATCCGCTTGTTCAGCCCCTGCGCCCTCTTCTATTATAATCGCCGATTGCTGCGCTTTATTCTTGCCTGTTCCCCATTTATAGCCTACGCCAAGGTACAGCATATACCGGCTGTATTGCCGAGGGTCATTTTGGAGTACATTTACATCGGATTTGCCAATATCCGCCGAAAACGAGAGGTCGGTAAAGACAATACCGGGGCCGGCTTTAAGGCCATACTGGAAGCCTATTATCCAGGAAAGAATCGGCGATATATTATGCTGCACCAGAGGAATATTACACACAATACCCGCATAGGGTTTGTGCATAAATTTGTCGCCGGGCCGCAGGACGCCGCCCAATGTAACCGGGATTTGCATATACCAGTTCCGGTAATCATCACCGTAACCGGTCGTAACCATAACCCAGTCCTGTAAAAAGTCCAGACCTATTCCCAGAGAAACATATTGCAAAAAGTTATACTCTCCGGAAAAGCCGACGCCAATATTGGCGATGTTAACCGATACTCTTTCGCCGGAATACAGCCGGGGAGCCCAGAACAGACTGCCGCCAAAATACAAGGGCTTATGGCGCCATTCTTCCGCGGGATCGATTGTTTCGCCGGGTTGAGCCAGCACTACCCGCTCATTCGGTTTTGGCCTGGGCAGCATTACCATTGCGGGATCGATGGCTTCGCCTTCCGATAGAGGAGCAAAGACTTTATACAGCATGGCAAACACCATTGCAGGCAATACATTATGTGCCTCATCTGTTGTCTGATATTGCCGGGTTTGTCTATCCAGAGATGCACCGTCTTTATTTTGCAAATGCAGCGTTATCGCATAGTCTTTGCCGGCCTTGGCCAGATTTGTCTGTACAAGATAGTGCGCCTCTTTTTGATCGTGCATTAAGTCAACATCATAGCCCCATAGCTCTCTGTATATGGTATTCCGCAGAACCGCATTATCCTGACGCGCGCTGCCGCTTCCCCGCACCGGCGCAACATACAAAGCGGCATTTTGGGCGTTCGCGGAAACTCTGGCATAATTGAAAAGCACCATGGAAAGCATTGCGATGATATCTTTTTCCGATTCTTCCGGCGTCTCATACTGGATAGTCCGCGCGTAAATGTCCAGACTATTTCTATTCTGCAGGGCCAAGGTAAACGCATACGATTCCGGCGTCCCCAAAGGATCATCGGTCAGAGTGCCTTGCAGGAAATAATCTGCGCCTTCTGCGGTGTCTGCCAGCACCAAATTCCATTTCCGGAGCGCCGTAACCATATATTCCCTGAAAGTATCATTATCCCTCAAACTGCTGCCAATTCCCGCTACGGTTGGAACATACATGATCACATCCGCACTTGTCTGAGCGCTTAACGCAGCAGTGAGCATAATAAAGAGTATTCCATATAGGACGCATTTTTTCATAAATACCAAATCTCCTTTACGGTCAATCCCATTTCGCATAAATAGTCGTACTAACATAAATCTGTGCATTAAAGTCAAATGACATCGTACACGCAGCATCACTGAACCAGCCGCCAAAGGTAAAACCATCCTTTGCCGGCGGCGCAGGCACTGTCACCTGACTGCCATAAGGAATACGTTGATTGGGAACGGCGCTGCCGCCATCTGTGTTAAATCTAATCAGAGGGCTCCATACAAAATGAATACCGCCGTCCGGATCATCACCGCCAAAGTTTCCGCCGCCTATATCTTTCACCTGCAGCGAAAAATGGTCAGAGTATCTCCCGTCATAGAAAACACGTACCTCGTGCCTGCCGATTTTAGTAAACCGGTAATACCACCCACTGCCGTTACCGTTACCATTGGGCAGAATTTCATCCCAATTTTGAAGATTAACGGGCGCATTGGGGTTATCACACATTTCTATCCTATCAACTTCATTCGCAGGTATCCAGCGTGTTGCACCATCATCGAAAATGGCAAAAATAGTCATATGCTCAGCAGGCCTGAATTGGTTATTGGCGGAAGAAGTATCAAATTCCCAGCGCAATATATTAACCCACCAATCATTATCCAACACCCGGTGAATGTCATCTCTGGCAACTTCTTTGGAACCATAGATCGGACCAATCGGCGGTGAACAAGCAAGCAATATGCTGATACTCACCACAACCATTAATGATATGCGTAATGTATTCGCCCTCATATACTACCTCAACTAAAAATTATGATAAATCTCTATCCATTGATCTGTGGCAATTTGCCCCACACCCAGTAAAATCGCTCCGCCGTCAGAACCTTCACCTTCACCCGTATCCAGCGCATTGTTATCAATACCGCCCTGAATATACCATGTTCTGGGGCCTACATCGTTTAATGTTATCCCTGCGTCTGTTGCTATTGTATTTTGAAGCTGGTGTGTCGCACTCAACGCATAAACCGGTAATTCAAACGCCAGCCGCACAAGACCTTCATTAGCCCTTGTGTTTATAGTTATACCAAATTGGCCATTCACAGGCACCAGGGTGCCGTTAGGAATAGCATGCACCGGGGCGCTAAAGGAACCGCCTACATCCAATGCCCTATTATAACCGGGTATAGAAATAATTTTACGAATAACGTTGCCCGGAGCCGCAGTTACTATCCGGGCGTTCGCCGGTATGCCGGTTACCGTAAAAGTACCGCTTCTGTCCTGAGGACCTTTGGGAACCGTAATGGCACTATATCCTCCGGGTATTGCTGCAGTTCCAACACCCGTACCCGATATCGAGAATGAACCGGTAGTCATATCACTTCCCAACGATGACAGTTCAAAGGTAATGCGCCTGGTGTTTGCGGTAACGGTGGTGTTGTCCGTATCGTCAGCAGTAAACATTGTACCAACCGCAAGCAGTACTCTCCGTTCAGTGCCGGCAAACAGAATGGCGTTATTGGCATAATCTCCGGGTTGAACCCAAATATAACCCCGTTCGTTGTCCAGCCAGGAAGTACGGTAATGGTTTGCCCCGTTAGCAAACGCAACTTCAAACCGTTCGCAAGCAACTTCAGCCAATTCCTGGAACAGGGCGCGGCTATTGTTACTTACGCCAATACCCAGTTTGACAAAGGTCTGCCCATTCTCGGTGACCACTACGCGCGCTTCGGTTTCTGCCTGTTCAATCTCTACCGGCGCGGTAAACTCGCTGCACGTAACCAGTACCAGTGCCGCCACCATAACGGCCATTACACTCAACTTTCTCATAAAAACCTCCATATGTTAATTTTCTGCAATCCTTATTAAAAACGCCCCGCCCGTTGCATTTTGGGTTACTCCCCTATCAAGCACGGCATTGTCAATGCCGCCCTGAATGATCCATCTTCCCGGCACTACATTTTCATAGCCACGAGCATTACTCCACGCGAAAACCGGTATTTCAATACGAACACTTAAAAGACCGGGAATGTTTTTCGTTCTCAGTGTCAGTTCCCATGGATTAGGAACATCCAAAGTATGCATGGGAAGTGGATCCCCATACGGAGGATCACCACGAGGTATATTCGCAAAAGAACCTTCCAGCCCTATGCCGTAGGGGATTTGACCTACAAATCCCGGAATAAATGCAGGCGGCCCTGCGGTCACTATTCCGGTGGTAATGCCGCCAAAATCAATTGCATACGTCGCTTGAATCGTTTCATTTCGGGGAAGCTCAAATACCGGATACACATTTCCGTAAAGCGTTTCCGTACCGAATGTAGTAACTGTAAAAGGGGGAAGAAGTTTAAAGGTAGATTCGGCTGGATTGGGTATATCATTGTTTCCGTGGCCATATATATCGTTGGTCAGTGGAACCAGTTCAAAGGTAACGGCTCTGCTGAATCGGGTAATAACGGCGCCGGATTGATTCTCGCCTAAATGATCCCTAACGGCACTTATGCTGCCAATCGCAAGCAGGACTCGTCTTTCAGTACCGGCAAATAGAATAGCACCATTAACGCCATCGCCATAATCCGCTTCTTCCACCCAAAGGCTTCCTCTGTCGCTGGATGCCCATGTTGTGCGGTATACCTGCGCCCCTACTCCATCCCCATTGGGGCCATTATAGAAAAACGCAACTTCAAATCGCTCAGCGCCTATTTTTGCCAATACATCGGTAAGGGCGCGGGAACTATCGCCGGCTCCGCTCAATCCGATATTCAGGTTGACCATGGGGCGACCGTCTTTGGATTGCGCGGCTTTCTTTTCCGGCGCGACAAAGTTGACACAGGAAGGGAGTAAAATGAGGAATGAGGAAAGAGAAATGAGGAAAAGAGTAATTGTTATTCTTTTCATGGGCCCACCACCTCCACTTCCATTATGTTGCTGGTTACGGTGCCAATGGCATCGGTGGCTCTTAATTGTATCGTGAAGGTACTGCCAGGGCCGCCAGTGGGCGTATATATGCCTGAGCCGGGCGGAGTTTCGGTTGCGCCGGTAACCCTGATAATGTTGTGTATGGGATTACAATTGAACCAGTTATGGAAATTGGGCCGTAAACCAATATGCGCTTGATCACTCTGTATCAGATTTACCACAGGGTTTACCGCAGTAATGCCGCTGCCATCATCGGTTCTGTACACCAGATCAATGATGTTTGTCGACAATAAATCCGCCGCATTAAACGGAGCGTTCGGAATTGTTGCAGGTACAGAAATAGTGCCAAACGTACGCACAATGTCGTTCGAAACAAATTTGATATCATCAAGATATATTTCATTGCCGGCCAAAGTCATAAAATTAACATAGAATATTCTGGTTATGGTTACTTCATCTAACATGGGGGGAACGGGTATGATAAACCGTTTCCACGTATGTGCTGGGATAGCAGCATTATCATCACCATTATTAGTAACATCCGAATGGAGATAGGGCTGCATACGCTGTAATTCATCGTTATGCGCGTCACCGAAACCCACAATCCGGAACATACCGTGCCCTACACCAGCCTGAGCAGCACCCAAATATTCTACCGTGGAGTAAGCCCAGAACGAAAGGGCCGTTACTTTGTGTTCCAGCAGGTTTATCGGTTCAGCGGAAAAAAGCTGAAAAGCTGTTTCACCGGGACTGCGAATTCTGAGCAATTGCTTGCTTTCACCAAACCGGTCTGTACCTATATACCCCTCAAAATCAACCCTGCTCAGCGGATTCCCTGCAGTATAATCAAAAAAATTCTCTATATTGGCGGAGGTTCTGCTCCGGTCAATATGCGGCATGAGCCCGCCATCGTATATGGTTAAAATTGCGGGTTCGGAGGGCGGTGCAGGCACTCTTACCAGAATTGCGCCGCCGGTTGATTCGGAGGCTTTGCCCCGGTCAAGCGCGGTGTTGAGAATGCCGCCCTGAATGCGCCATGTGATGGGCGCCACCGGGTTTTGCAATGGGTTATTATGCAACGCGTTAACCGGTATATCAATACTTAAACGCATAAGGCCGGGAATGGCAGTGGTGGTCAGTTTCAGTTCATAGATACCACCCGCCGGAATAGCGTTGCCGGGATGGGTGATATTCTCAATGGTACCAAAAACACTGATCCCCAGGGGCTCATCCTCAACAAATCCGGTAATAACTCTGGGATCCCCTGCAGCAACAACCCCCTGGGTAATGCCGCCAAAATTGATGGCATATTCGGCCTGGAAAATGCCATTAGGGGGAAGTTCAAAAATGGGATAGGTATATCCGTTCAGCTCCTGTGTTTTGAATGTCGTTAAACCGGGAGTATTGCCGCCGTTCAAATATTCATCCCAGTCGCTCGTGTCCTGACCGTTACGCGGGGCGTATCCAGTGATCTTAAAACTGGATTCGCTCGGATCAGGGGAACCATCTTCATCTTCACCAAAAACATCGTTGTTCAATGGCGTCAGCGAAAAAGTTGCGCTTGTGCTGGTTTCGCCAATGATTGTTGCGTCCTGTACGCCGTTCACCGCAATAAGCTCTCCAATGGCAAGCAAGGTATAGTTTGAAAAACCGGCAAACAGAATAACTGCATTGCCTTCGCCATTGTCGGGGCCATAATTCGCGGCCGGTACCCACAATTGCCCCCGCTCGCCTCTTGCCCAGACAGCGCGGTATACCTGATCACTGGGGCCATGGTAAAACGCAACTTCAAATCGTTGAACAGCAACCAACGCCATTAAATCGGTGAGCGCGCGGCTGCTTGGGCTGCCTTCATCAAATCCAATACTCAGATTGACCATGGGGCCTTTGGATAACGCGGGTTTCTTTTCTGGCGCGGTAAAGGGACAGGAAATGAGAAATGAGGAAAGAGAAATGAGGAGGAGAGCAATGGTAATTCTTCTCATGGGCCCTCCACCGTTACGGTCATGCGGTTGCTGCGCACGGGGTGGTCAATGGCGTCTTCTACTTCATACCAGAGTTGAAAGGTGGTACCGGTAGGCCGGTATATACCGTTGCCCACATGTATTACATCACCTTCTATTCTGATAATGCTGCTTAAGTCGTTCCAGCTGGTGGGATTAAAATTAAACCAGTTGTTGTAGGAGAGGAAAATATTTTCTATAACACGTTGCGGTTCGGCATTTGCAGAGAGGGTGCCGCTGCTCCAGGGGCCGCTTGTTTGTATTCCGTTAGTTACCGACATTGGCTGGTGATCCTGACCACATACGCTGCAATTGCGAATAGCGGGGCCAACTCCTTCGGTAGTGGTGTATATAAGCGGTATCTGTCTGTTGTTGTGGCCAATAATGTTGTTGTTAAACTGCCAGCCCGCCAGCGTCACCGGATTAAAGTCAGCGTTCGGGATAGTTCTGCTCACAGGGATGTCACCAAATGCGCGCTCAACACCTTCGGTAACAAACCGTATATCATCAAAAAGCAGTTCCTGACCATTAGCCACATGAAACACTGCAAAAAATACTCTGGTTATGGTTACAGCTTCCTTCATGGGCGGCACCGGTATAATAAACCGTGTCCACTGATTGGCATGAATGCGACGTTCAGCGCTGCTATGATGGAGAAATGATTGTTTCACATTCGGTGTAACACAGCTAAGATTGCAGCCCGATCCCGTGCACACATCGTTGTCGCCAAAACCCATAAACTGGTATAGGTCGGTATGAGCTACATTGGATTTTATCCATAATGAAAGAGCCAATACGCGTTCTTCCAATAAATTGATAGGCGATTGGGTCTTAATTTCAAAGCCAACATTTATTTGGCCTGTGCTGATACCATCATGAGCCATCCGCATCAATGTCTTGGGATTATTAAAACGATCTTGTCCCGAATGGTTAAAATTAATGATAGTGTAAGAAGGTGTCGTAGTACCAGGAAGCGTATATTGTTGTGCATGTGCAGGATAACCTTCATTTATAAAACTACTGCTTGCAAAGTGTCTGGGCAGTCCGTTATCGAATACGATTAACGAATAACCGGGCGGGTCTTCATCCGTGGAACCGATTGCCCTGACCAGTATCGCGCCGCCGGTTGATTCGGAGGTTCTGCCCCGGTCAAGCGCGGTATTCAGAATGCCGCCCTGAATGCGCCATGTGATGGGATCGTTTACGGTGTTCAATGCATACACCGGTATATCAATACTCAAGCGAAGCAGACCGGGAATGGCATTGGTGGTCAATTCCAGTTCATAGACACCATCCGGCGGAATAGCGGAAATAGCGGCACCGGTATACGGTATATTCGTAATGGCGCCCCGGACACTGAGTCCCAGGGGTTCATCTTCCATAAATCCGGCAATAACTCTGGGCGGCCCTGCGGTAACAACCCCCTGAATAAGCTCCGGGGGAATACCATCAAAATCAATGGCATATGCCGCCGGGATCGTTGCATTGGGGGGAAGCACAAATACCGGATAATCATATCCGTAGAGCGTTTCCGTATCAGGCGTAATTAGAGGGTTGCCGATCTGAAAGGCAAGTTCTTCATACTCTTCGCCAAAAATATCGTTGTTCAACGGCACCAGCGAAAAAGTCGCGCTTATGCTGAATTCGTCAATGACGGCTCCCAGTTTGCCGTTCACCGCAATAAGCTGCCCAATGGCAAGCAGGGTATGGTTTGAAAAACCGGCAAACAATATAACGCTATTGCCGTTGGTATTGGCAAGGCCATAATCCGCAGCCTGCACCCACAATTGCCCCCGCTCGCCTCTTGCCCAGGCAGCGCGGTATGTCTCCGCCCCTGCCCCGTCCCCATTCGGACCATTATAGTAGAACACAACTTCAAACCGTTGAACGGCAACCAACGCCATTAAATCGGTGAGCGCTCGGCTGCTTTGGCTGCCGTGGCTGCCTTCATCAAATCCAATGCTCAAATTGACCGTGGCGCCTTTGGATAACGCGGATTTTTTTTCCGGCGCGGCAAAGGGACAGGAAATGAGGAAAGAAGAAAGAGGAATGAGAAAAATGGTCAGGCAGTGTCTCCTTGGCATTTGGTTTCTTCTCATTATTGCACCGTCACAGTCATAACATTGGGTGTCCGCACCGTGCCAATGGCGTCTGCGACTTCAAACCAGAATGTAAAGGTAGTACCGGGCGCTCCCTGCGCTATATACCAGCCATCACGTCCGTTTACCGGTACCGGCGCCGGCCCCGTACCGGGCCCCATTTTCACAAAACTGCTCATATCTATGTCGTTTCGGGAGGCAATCATATTCGGGTCGCCGGTTTCTGGTACCGTTCCCCACCAAACGCCCCAACGACCGGGGTAGGGAATAAAATCAAACCAACTGTTATACAGAACGAACAATGTATTAACAACACTTTGCATCATCTCTTGCCGATGACGAGCAATACGGTTTCTCACCAGACCCCGTGCAGGCACATCGGTGGCAGTGTATAAGAGCGGTATGGAATCGTTTGTTTGCTCAGGAATATTATCAAAAGTTACCGCATTAAGATTGTTGAACCTTGCGGCGCCATTATCCACCCAGGATGCCGGATTAAACGCCACACCCGAAAACGGCGCAACCGCAACAGGCAAGTCCACGGGAAGCGGCGCAAATGCGCGGGTAATGCCGGCGGTCACAAAGCGTATATCATCCAACAGGACATCGTACCCCAGAGGCACATCAAACTTGGCGACAAATACCCGATCTATGATTACTTCTTCCCGCATCGGCGGAACCGGTACAATAAACCGTTTCCACGTATTTGCCGGAAGTGTCTTATCAGCAAAACCATGAAAGAGAAATGATTGCTGGCAGCTTATTATATGTCTTTGATCGCATATCGTTACCCCCGGACAAGGTTCGTAA
>Ga0123356_10001629_pt1 | contig 24643 bp, 23 predicted proteins | sample TergutEmb28metaG_2_FD_92546 | JGI IMG/M metagenome (GOLD analysis project Ga0123356, IMG submission 92546) | Embiratermes neotenicus P3 segment gut microbial communities from Petit-Saut dam, French Guiana - Emb289 P3 | ecosystem: Host-associated > Arthropoda: Insects > Digestive system > Gut ...
AAAAGATTTGGACGATGCACTACATTGGCTTGTCAGAGCAGGGTTAGTCTACAAGATAGAACATATAGAAAAACCGGTATTGCCACTGTCAGGAGCTTCAAACCCGACACATTTTAAGCTGTATATGTGTGATGCGGGCTTATTGCGCCGGTTAGGACAATTTCATTTATCATCTTTGATAAGCGGAGCAAATGATTTTATGCTCATAAAAAACTGTATAGTTGAAAATATTATTTGCTGCGACCTCAAAAGGATATATGACAAGGAGCTCTACTATTGGTCGGCAGAAAAACCCGGCAAAGCAGAGGTTGAGTTTATCTTCCAGGATGGTGAGTTTATAGTTCCCATAGAGGTAAAAGCAGGCAAAGCAGGCCGCGCCCGCTCGCTTGGACAGTACCGCATGAGATTTGCTCCTAAAAAGTATATTTTAACCGGCAGTGACACTGATAAGGATGATATTTTGCCATTATATGCATTTTGGAACATAAAAGAATGGCTAAAGTTGAATTAATAGTAGAAGTAAATTAACAATAGTGTTATACTATATAACGTTATAGGGGCTGTTTCTTCGCTGTGATTCGTCACGGAACCAAACCCGCTCCTCACACATCGAAGAAACAGCCTCTATGACGTTACATAGTATAAATTAGACTAATATGAAAGGGTTACATATGATTAAAGTAGATATAAGCGGAGCACTTGGATTTCTGAGTGAAAGCGAAGTAAATTCAATTGAGACAGCTGTGCATCTTGAAAAGCTTAAAACGATGTTTGAAAATGGCTGGATGAAGGTACCATCAGACTATAATGCCGACTTATCGGGAAAAGTGAAGACTCTTGCAGAGAAAATTTCAAAAGAGTCTGAAGTTCTTGTAGTGCTTGGTATTGGCGGCTCATACTTGGGAGCACGTGCTGCAATTGAGTTTATAAAATCACCAAACTATAACATTTTAAAGAAAAAGACACCCGATATATATTTTGCCGGAAACAATGTCTCCGGAGAATATTTGGAACAAATTATCGAGATTATCGGTGACAGGGACTTCTCTGTCAATGTTGTCTCTAAGTCCGGCTCCACAATAGAAACTGCTATTGCGCTACGCTTTTTTAAGCAAATGCTTGAGAGTAAATATGGACAAGCAGGGCTTAAGGACCGTTTGTATGTAACATCAGATATTGGCTCGCCGCTTATTCAAATGGCACAGCGGGAAGGATATTCGTATCTTGAAATGCCTGCTGAGGTTGGAGGCAGATACAGTGTGCTCACAGTTGTCGGGCTTTTGCCTTGTGCGGCAGCGGGAATAGACATTGATGAGATAATGCGCGGAGCAAAAGAAGAGCTTGATAACGGTATCGAAGAAGCATGTCTTTATGCTGCTGCACGACAAGTGCTTTACAGAAAAGGTAAAAAAATAGAAATGCTCGCATGCTTTGAGCCTGCCTTCCGCTCGACAGGTGAATGGTGGAAACAACTATTTGGCGAAAGTGAAGGAAAAGAGTCAATCGGAATTTTTCCGTCATATGCCGATTATTCAGCAGATCTTCATTCAATGGGGCAACTCATTCAAGAAGGTGAGCGTACACTGATGGAAACCTTTGTAACACTTGATTCGTCAAGAGTTAGCCTTACTGTCCCGTCGGGGTCGATACACTTTGATAAAATCAGCACATTAGAAGGCTTTGATATGCACAAGATAAATTCTTCGGCATCGGTTGCCGTTAAGAAAGCTCATATAGACGGGGGAGTACCGGTGCTTGAATTATGTCTGCCGGGACTGTCGGCAGCTTCATTTGGCGCGCTTGCTTATTTCTTTATGCGCTCTTGCGCAGTGTCGTCGCTTATCTCAGGAGTAAATCCATTTGGCCAGCCCGGAGTTGAGGCTTATAAAAAGAACCTGTTTGCAATATTGGGTTTATGATAATTAGGTTGTTTACATTGTGAGGAAACATAAATTACAGAAAGGACGTGATTCATATGGTTAAGGTAATGATGGGGCTTAAAGGCTCGGGAAAGACTAAGCAACTAATTGAAATGGTGCATGAAGCAGTTAAAAGTGAACAAGGTGACATTGTATATTTAGTAAAATCATCGAAATTAATTCATGATATCCCTCATAAAGTCAGGTTGATTAATACTTCGGAATATAATTTTAACAGTTATGAATTCCTGAAAGGGTATATATGTGGTTTGCATTCCGCAAACTATGATATTACTCATATATTTATAGACAGCATGTTAAAGATAGTAAATCTTGAGTATGACGATGCTACCGACGATTTTATTGAATGGTGTGAAAAGTTCGGTTCAACGTTAAACATAAGATTTACAATTACAATAAGTGCAGATATCTCTAAAGCAACTAAGACAATAGAAAAAGTACTTTTAAATGGACGTTAAAAGACGACTCCTTCTGCATTGCTGTTGTGCGCCGTGTGCAACATATGTCATAGATTCCTTACATTCGGAGTATGATATTGACGTATTATTTTACAATCCAAATATTGAACCGGTAGAGGAATATGAAAAACGAAAAAATGAGCTTAAAAAGCTTATAAATATTTATTCCTTACAAAGCGGTTCGGATGACAGTAAAAGTTTGTCAGACAAGGATAAGAAAAAAATATTGATTCAAATGCTCCCATGTGAATATAATAATGACATATTTGCAGATAGAGTGAACTTATTACGAAATGAACCTGAAAGTGGAGAGCGCTGCAGAATCTGTTTTGATATAAGGCTGGCAGAAACTGCGAGACGTGCAAAAAACTCCGGATATGACATATTTGCCACTACACTCTCTGCCAGTCCTCACAAAAATGCAGTAGTACTAAACGATATCGGCATCAAGCAGTCAGTTGACCACAACATATTGTATCTCGAGGCGGACTTTAAAAAAAATAATGGCTATATACGGTCTGTTGAACTTTCCAAAAAGTACGGATTGTATCGGCAGGGGTATTGTGGATGTATTGTCTCGACTGCGTGTACATAGTATACTTGTCGAGCCGAATGAAGAACCTTGTTTCACAAGCTTCTTCCCAAACAAAATTACAGAGTAAAAGAAAAACAAAGATTGGATAATAAGATAATTATGGAACCGGATGTTAGACAGCAAGTAAGGAAAGTAGTATTTGGAGCAGCAATTGCTGCATTATATACAGTATTGACCTTTCTAAGTGCAAGTTTACTGATTGCTTACGGACCTTTCCAGTTTCGTATCTCGGAAGTCTTAACAATACTGCCTTTCTTTTTTCCGATAGCCGTTCCGGGACTTTTTGTCGGATGTATTCTTGCAAACTTACTAAGTCCTTACGGATTTGCTGATATGGTTATTGGATCTTTAGCAACACTATTAGCTGCGCTGTGTACTATGAAGCTTGGAAAGTCTGAAAACAGCGAGTATCTGAGAGTTAAAGCTCTGGCTTGTTTACCTCCTGTTTTGTTTAATGCAGTCTTTATAGGCGCTCTGATTGCTTACTTTATGGTAGCAGGGGGGGAAACAGATGCATTTTGGGCAGCTTTTGTTGTAAATGCTCTACAAGTCGGATTTGGACAACTTGTTGTGTTATATATACTGGGACTACCACTCATGATATATTTACCAAGAATGGGAGTAATACACAGATTAAAGCAACTATATTACAAGGGAGAGTAAAAGTAATGAAAGTAAGGAAAGCTGTGATACCCGCTGCAGGGCTTGGAACAAGAATGCTTCCGGCAACAAAGTCAATACCAAAGGAAATGCTGCCGATAGTTGACAGACCTGCGATTGAACTAATTGTAAAAGAAGCAGTAGACTCAGGTGTTGAGGATATACTGATTATTACAAACCGAGGCAAGTGTGCTATGGAGGATTATTTTGATTATAATCCTGAAATTGAAGAGTCACTCAAAAAGTCCGGAAAAGATGAAGAGTATAACCTCGTCCGCGGACTTGCGAATATGGCAAACATAGTCTTTGTCCGTCAGAAAGAAACAAAAGGACTCGGTCATGCTGTTTGGAGAGCAAAGAGCTTTGTCGGCAATGAGCCTTTTGCAGTTCTCCTTGGTGACGATATAATGGTCTCTCCCGATGGGCAGCCACCGGTGACAAAACAGCTCATAGATGCAGCCGAGGAGCATGCCGCATCAGCAGTCGGAGCGCAGCTTGTGGACAGTAGTGTTATTTCAAAATATTGTTCTTTAAAAGTTGATTTAATTAAAGATAACGTATTTCATGTAACAGATGCAGTTGAAAAACCAAGACCGGACCAGGTGTTCTCAAATTATGCAATCTTAGGCAGATATGTCCTAATGCCAAAGATATTTGAAATACTCGAGAACACACCACCGGGCTTTGGCGGGGAGATACAAATTACAGACGGGCTCAACACACTTTGTAAAGTAGACAAAATGGTAGCTGTGGACTTCGTAGCCCGCAGATATGACACAGGAAATCTTAAAGGCTATCTGGAGACAATACTTGATTTTGCCATGAAGGATGACAGAGTCAATGATTGGCTGAAAAGTTATATACAGGAAAAATCTAGATAATTTGGGAGAAAAATAATGAGTGATATTTTAGCAAGAATTTCAGAGGAGCTTCAAAACGGAAAAGCAAAAATTGTAAAGCAGCTTGTAGAAGATGCCTTAAATGAAGGTGTCTCAGCACAGGATATTTTAAATGGCGGACTTATGGCAGGCCTTGATATTATTGCCGTTAAATTCAAAAATAATGAGGTATATGTACCTGAAGTGCTTGTAGCAGCACGTGCAATGAACATGGGAACATCGGTATTAAAACCGCATTTGACCGAAAGCGGAGCAAAACCGGCAGGTAAGGCACTGCTTGGAACTGTAAAGGGAGACTTACATGATATAGGGAAGAACCTTGTAAAAATTATGTTTGAGGGTAAGGGTATTGAAGTTATAGACCTTGGTGTGGATGTACCACCCGAGGAGTTTGTACGTGTTCAAAAAGAGGAAAATGCTGACATAATTGCCTTATCGGCACTTCTGACAACTACAATGGAAGAAATGAAAGTTGTTGTTGATGCCTTTATCGAAGCGGGACTTCGTGATGATGTCATTATTATGGTTGGAGGAGCTCCGGTAAATGAGAGCACAAGAGATAGCTCGGGAGCTGATATATACGCAGAGGATGCAGCAACCGGAGCTGAGCAAGCATTGAAAGCATTATTAGCTAAAAGCTGAAGATAGCTTCTCAAAAATCTTTGCGAGAGCGGATTATGATTTTTGAGAAGTATCTTCAGCTTTTAACGAAAGATTCAATAAGATTGGAACTATATATCATGAACATGATTAATTGGCTTAAAACAGCTGCAGCGCAACATAAACCTATGCCTATATTGTCTTTTCCCGGAGTGCAGCTGACAGGCATATCTGTCAGTGATCTTGTCAGAGACGCAATGCTGCAGGCAAAGTGTATGAAAGCGGTAGCCGACAAATGGGATACTCTTGCATCTGTAAGTCTTATGGACTTATCAGTAGAAGCAGAGGCGTTCGGCAGTCCTGTACGTTTTTCAGATGCTGAAGTGCCGACCGTTTCGGGAGCGATTGTTACCGACGAGGATGAGCTTGCGAAGCTGCAAATACCTTCAGTTGGCGCAGGGCGGACAGGTATCTATGTTGAAACTATCAAGAAGGCAAAAAAGCTCATAACGGACCGTCCTGTTTTTGCAGGAATCCTCGGCCCGTATTCGCTTGCAGGCAGACTGATGGATTTGACAGAAATAATGATGCTCTGCTATGACGAGCCGGAGCTTGTACATGGTGTGCTCGAAAAGGTTACACAGTTTCAAATCGAGTACGGAAAAGCGATGAGAGAAACCGGAGCGGACGGGATTATAATGGCAGAACCCGCCGCCGGAATATTGTCACCACCAATGATGGGTGAATTCTCTACTCCTTATGTAAAACGTATAATAGAAGCGGTTGAAACTGAAAATTGCATGTTTATCTATCATAACTGCGGTAACAGCACCCTGACTCTTACTAAACAGATACTTGACACAGGAGCAAAAGCTTTTCATTTTGGTAATGCAATAGACCTGTCGGAAATGTTAAAGCTCATACCCGGAGACAAGCTTGTGATGGGCAATGTTGACCCTGCAGGACAGTTTCGTACAGGTACACCACTGTCAGTCAGGGAGGCTACAATAGCCGTGCTGGAAAAATGCAGCAAGGCACCAAACTTTATCATCTCTTCGGGCTGTGATATCCCGCCCGCTTCTCCGATTGAAAACATCGATGCATTTTTCGAAGCTGTTAAGGATCACTATAATTAGTATTCTTGCTTATGATATTAGAGGAGAAAATAAATGCAAATTACTGTTATTGGTGCTGCTTGTATAGATATAATTGCAAAAAGCAAGGATAAAATCGATGCCGATATATCAAACCCTGCTGATATTAACCTGCGTGCCGGTGGAGAAGCACGCAATATTGCCTCTATGCTTGCGCGGCGCGGAGCAGAAGTAAGCCTTATAACAGCAGCTGGTGACGATGCGCTTGGAGCACTTTTGCGGGCAAGCTGCAGGGAGATAGGGATTAACACAGATGCATGGATTATTAAAAATAGTGCCAACACCTGTGTCAGCCTGACAGCTATGGACAGTGACGGAACACCAAGTGTAAAAATGAATGCAATGACAGCACCCGAATCCATAAAAGCGGGAGACATAACAAAGCATAAAAATCTCATAATAAACGCAGATTTGCTGATAATAGACTTGAATATAACAGAAAAAGCTCTCTTGGCAGCTCTTGAAATACGCGGTGAAAAACCTGTTCTTATTGACACGGTATCTCCTGAGAAAGCACACCGTATAAGTGACTATCTTGAACATGTTGATATAATTAAGCTCAACCGTGAGCAAGCAGAAAGTCTGAGCGGAATTTCACTTGACACAAAAGAAAGGGTAAAGCAGGCATGTTTTAATCTTGTAAACAGAGGAGCAGGGCGCGTTTTTATAACACTCGGCATGGCAGGAGCCTGCGCTGCGGATAAAAATAATGCTATATTTGTACCTGCGCATCCTGTAGCGGTAAAGGATGTTATCGGAGCGGGAGATGCATTTGCAACCGGTCTTGCTCTTTCAATGACAAAAGACCTGCGTGCACAAGCACAGCAGGCAGTACAATTTGCTCATGATCATTTAAAAAGATTTGAGTAAATTATCACAGTTCAGATTAATCATTTTTCTGCTTTCCAAAAAAACCTATTATATCAACTGCTTTTGGGGGACAGCCGGGTATACATTTACTAAAACCCTGCGTGCAGGAGCCGATTCCGGTTCCTGTGCATTTTTTGTTTTTAAAACCCTGTCCGATGCATATTTTTCCGTCTACACTTACCCTGCCGCCGAGCCGGTGCAGAGCATAGATTAGTGCCGAATAACAAGCAGAGCATGCCGAGTCTTCATTTATCATGCTGCGGTATCGCTCACCGATATTTAAACTTCGTGTGTTTGGTACTGATTTATTTTCAGGATTTAACTCTACAATCTTAGTATCGTTGGAGTAATATTTACCTATTCCGATTTTTTTTGCATACGACAGGTACTCGATATCGTCCGGGAAATACCCGATAAGCGCGGCGCAATATGAGTCAAGCATAAGAGGGTCATGACATGCAATTATCCTGTTTGACGTCACAGGGTTGCCACCCTCTTCAAAAGTTAAATCGCCGCAAATTCCGTCAACGACACAATAACCGGTCTTTATAAGTGCGCTGAGCACGGCTACAGGCTTGTGTATTCCGAGAGAATGAAACCGCCTTTTTTCGCTGTCGGGAATACATCCCTTTAGATTTTTCATACAGCAGGTTAATCTCGTCTGGCAGTGTGCCTTAAGTACAGGTATGTTAATAAGAAAATCGGTATCCAGAGCTTCGTTGCAAATTTTTATTTCATACCCACTGTGCTTCAATACCCGACAGCCGTCGGATTTCAGATCGATAAGCGGAACATTGTGCTCTCGCGAAAGTTCTTCATACCCGCAGTATTTAAATGCTCTCAGGGTGCTATCACCAACCCATGAGCTCTCTATTATTTTGATGCGTGAAACACCATAATCCTTAAGATAACGAATAACTCCGTCCGTAACCTCGGGATGTGTAACAGCGCCGTTTGAAGCAGGTCCGGGTACAACAAGATTTGGCTTTAACGAAACACTGTAGCTTGCTTTTAAATACGTGCCGATATCGGACGCAGCAAGCAAGTCATATGTGTCGTTTGATATCTCTTTCGAATATGTAACAAAAATCATATAATAAATGTAACACAACTACTTCAAAAATCCAATAGAGTATGTTATAGTAGAAAAGTCATGGATAAAGAACTGAAAAAAAGATATGAAGAATTAAAAGCAAAGGTTATAAATCGTAAAGAGCAGTTCGAAGCTCTCATCGATTTTCTCGAAAATGAGACCGAATGGCTAAAAGCTCCTGCCAGTACGCGCTTTCATTTATGCACAGAAAGTGGTCTGCTGGAACACAGCATTAATGTTGCAGAAGTATTGATTCGCATAAAAAACACACTATATCCAATAATAGATGACGAATCATGCGTTATTGTTGCGCTGTTACACGACCTGGGTAAGGTCGGGATGCCAAATGCCCCGTTATATCTAAAAAATCAACCAACCGAAAACCAGCGCCGTGCAGGCTACGGCCCGACATATCCATATAGCTTTAATAACAATCTGACTTACTTAGGTGTGCCTATACGCAGCTTATACTTAGCACTTCCGTTTTTATCACTATCACAGGAAGAAACACAGGCGATTGCTTACCACGACGGTCAGTATGTAGACGATAATAAGTCGGCAGCTAAAAATGAATGTCCTTTGACACTGCTACTACAATATGCAGATAACTGGTGTGGTTTTGTTGTCGAAGAAAGATAGAAAGAGGTTTGGAGGGATGAATAATGTCGTCAGAAAATAAACAGGAAGCAGAGTTAAGCATCGATCCAAAAAAGATAAGTAATTTCATCAAAAAAACAGATAAAGCACTTGCTGTACTAGGCAAGATGTGCTCTTTTAACGGATGGGTAAGAGACGAAGAGCAGCTTGCGCTGTTTTCCGAGACAATAACAGGTATAAAAAAATCACTTGAAAGTATAGATGAAACCCAACTGGCAAAAGCGGCTGATAATTTGCTAACCGGAGCAAAGCAAAAAAACTATACTCTTCTTGCGATTACAGTACCGGATTTTCTTAAGAGACTAAATGAAAGAGCAAGGGTCATCAAGTCGTCAGGGTCGCCAAATGAAAAGGCAAGTAATTCTGATAAAGTAAATGAACAATCATCGTCAAATGTATTTATGGGTAAAAAAATTATGGTTGTCGATGACTCGGCGACAAACCGGATGGTTATCTTTTCAGTCCTCAGTCAAAAAGGTGCACAGATTATTCAAGGAAAAGATGGCAGTGAAGCTGTAAAAATCTATAAGGAAAACAATGGCGATATTGATTTAATTCTTATGGATTTAGATATGCCTGAGATGAACGGTATTGATGCAGCTCAAAATATACGCGATTCGGGTCTGCATGGCTGCACAGAGGTTCCTATTTTAGTGTTGTCGGCAAATCTTGATAACAGAAAGTTTAGAAGCATGAGTCAGGCATGTTTTAACGATTTTATGAGTAAGCCTGTCATGCCGCAGATTCTCTACAACGCTCTTGAAAAGTATTTGAAGAAGTAATCTATTGAAAGCAGGTGCTTTTATGAATAAAAAAATTGTCGCCGTCATTTTCGGAGGATTTTCGCCGGAATACGGCGTTTCCTTAAAATCAGCATACTCGGTAATCAATGCCATAGATAAAAACAAGTACGAAGTAATAATGATTGGCATTACAAGCAAAGGGCGGTGGTACAGATACTCCGGCTCTGTCGAAGCATTGCCGAATGACGAGTGGCACACAGACGAGCGCTATTTAACAAACGCATATATATCACCGCAGCGGGGAGGCGGGATTGTCGAATATGATAACGGTCAGCCTTTTGCTATTCCCGTAGATGTAGTTTTTCCCGTAATGCACGGCAGATATGGAGAAGATGGAACCATTCAGGGTTTGTGTGAGCTTGCCGGAATTCCTATTGTCGGCAGTGGTTCTGCGGCATCAGCGCTGTGTATGGACAAGGAGCGTTCGCACAGAATTGTTTCGCTTGCCGGAATCTCTGTGCCAAAATCTGTATGCTTCGAGTATGTTCCGGCAGAAGATGAGCTCATGAGCGCAGTCGAAACATTAACACTGCCGGTATTTGTCAAGCCGGTCAAGGCAGGCTCGTCAATTGGAGTCACTAAGGTGTTTGATTATAAGCTGGTCCCTGCAGCGGTAAAAGAAGCATTTATATATGACGATGCAGTGATAATCGAAGAAAATGTGACAGGAAAAGAAGTCGGGTGTTCGGTCGTTGGTAACCATAAGCTTATTACAGGCAGGGTCAACGAAATCGAAATTGATGCACAGGACGGCTTTTTCAGTTACGAAGAGAAATATACGTTAAAAGCATCAAGATTCCACATACCTGCACGTATAGACGCACAGGACGAGCAAAGAGTATTAGAAGCAGGAAAGGCTGTTTATCGCGCACTTGGCTGCCGTGGTTTTGCACGAATAGACATGTTTCTGAGAGATAACGGAGATGTTGTTTTTAGCGAGGCGAACACTATCCCGGGCTTTACATCCCTCAGTCAGCTTCCGAGGATGATGCAAGCTGTGGGTATAGACTATCCCAAGCTTGTAGATATGCTCGTCGAGCTTAGTATGGAGACCGAGGAAAAAGAGTGGTACGGCAAAGCAGCAAAAATGACAAGACCTCATATCTACGGGCGCGCATGGGTTGAGATTGATATGGATGCACTTTCGTTTAATATTGCTGATATACGGAAAAAAACACCAAAGTCAAGCGAGATAATGGCAGTGCTTAAGGCTGACGCATATGGTCATGGTGTGGAGCGGGTGGCAAAAAGGCTTGTGCGTGAGGGGATAAATGCATTTGCGGTAGCTACGGTAGCAGAAGGGATAAAGCTCAGAGGTATTGTGCCCGGTGCAGAAATATTAGTACTCGGCCGTGCTCATATAAGTGATGCAGGATGTCTGTATGATTACAACTTATTACAGCTTGTAGTTGATGATGTACATGCAAAAGCCTTGGAAAGCACAGGATATAAGCTGCGTATTCATGTTGCCATAGATACAGGAATGCACCGTCTGGGAGTAGAACCTGATGATTTTGATGATATTGAGAAGCTGTTTAATTATGAAAATTTGACTGTTGAGGGAATAGGTACACACCTTGCATCACCCGACAGCTTATCTGAAATTGATGTTGATTTTACGAATGAGCAAATGCAGCGCTTTTATGCGGTTGTTCAAAAACTGCGTGACAAAGGCTATAACGTCGGCAAGCTGCATGCACAGTCGAGCTACGGAATTTACAACTATCCGGAGCTTGAGTGTGATTACACGCGCCCCGGAATAATGCTGTATGGAGTGCAAAGTCAAGCTGATGATACCCGGGTAAAGACAGACTTAAAACCCATGCTTTCGCTAAAAGCGGACATATCACAGGTGCGGAAAATAAAAACAGGGGAGAGTGTGAGCTACGGGAGGCTGTTTACGGTAAAAAAACCATCTGTTATTGCTACGGTCGGGATTGGTTATGCAGACGGTATACCGCGCCAAATGACCGGAAAAGATGGTATGGCAATAGTAAAAGGCATTAAGGTGCCGATAGTCGGGCGGATATGCATGGACATGCTGATGCTCGATGTTACAGATGTACCCGGTGTCAAAGCAGGTGATGTTGCAACATTTATAGGCTCTGACGGCGCACAGCAGATCCGCTGCGAGGAGCTTGCAGCCTCTGCAGGCACAATAACAAACGATATTTTATGCAGACTTGGCAGCAGACTTCCGCGAATATATAAATAAGTGAAAAAGATGTCTCGGTCAGACTGACTCTGTCTTGAAGTACGAGAAGAACACCGGCAGGTGTTCTTCATAAGGAGCTCGACTAGTTCTACTTTGTAGAACTAGTCGAGATTCTGCGGAGAAGGTGGGATTTGAACCCACGCACGCTTTTACACGCCTACTCCCTTAGCAGGGGAGCCCCTTATAGCCACTTGGGTACTTCTCCATAGTCTTTAAATTCTACGAATTTAAAGCCATTTGAAAATTGAATCTATTGTATTCGATTCAATATTCCCATCCTTTATTATCTGATGTCAAGGGAAATGTTATCAATTCCGTTTTGTTCGAACTCAGCGATATACTCGTCAATGCGGTTTGAAAGCTCGCCAAAATTTTCCGGATTAATCGGCTCAAAGTCCATATCGCGACGTGCCAGCTCCTCGGCTAATATTTCAAAGAAGATAGAATCCTCATAATCGGCAATCGCTTCGTGGATGCCACCTTGCTCAAAAGCCTCAGACGGACGTGCCATACCATCTATAATCTCTGTTAATGAATCCATGCCGTGCTTGGAGCAGTATGAGAACAAACGGCTTTCGACATTATCATAATCGTCGAAACGACTTGCACCACGAATCGAGTTAAGCACCCAGTTGCCAATATATGCCATGTCCAATAGACGTCTGAATTCCAGTTCTGTTAACTCAAGATTCATTGGTATTCTCCTAAAAGCCGTAATTGCATAAGTAATCAAAAAAGATTAATACAACTCGGGTTATTATATCAGATGTTTTTGCAAAATTCTACATATTATTTTTTATTGTCAAAATTTGAATATGGCTATCTATTTACTCAGTTTTGCATAAGTTTTGTTAACAATAATTTGACAGAAACCCTTTTATATGTTACCATGGTGCATTACTTTAAGGAGGTAATTTTATGAAAAAGTTATTATCGATTCTGCTTATTCTCGCACTTATCTGTGTGCCGCTTGCAGCATGCGGCGGTGAAGATTCTCCCGGTGGCGGCAGTGGCGAAGGCGGCGGTGGCGGCGGCGGAGATGTCCCGCACTCCGGCGACGTGACCCTTACACTATGGGGTGGTGAAGAAGATCAAGTAATGCTCAAAGCCAGAGCTGATGCGTTTAAAGCTTTGCATGCTGATGAAGTCAACTTGACCATCATTATCGGTGTAGAGTCAGAGTCCAGTGCAAAAGACACAATTTTAATTGATCCACAAGCAGCAGCTGACGTATTTGCATTTCCGGATGACCAAATTATGGAGCTATACATTGCCGGAGTACTACAAGAAGTTTTAATTAATGCAAATGAAATTAAAGCTGCAAACTTACAGGTTTCTGTAAATGCTGCTACTGTTGACGGAAAGCTTATGGCATACCCGCTGACAGCAGATAACGGCTACATTATGTTCTATGATTCAACATACTTTACAGAAGACGACGTGAAAACTTTTGACGGAATGCTGGCTGTTGCTGAAGCAGCCGGTAAAAAAGTTGCTATGCAAATGGGTCAATGGAGTGCATGGTACAATATCGGATTCTTTAGAGGAGCCGGTTTTGATGCATGGCTTGCTGATGACGGTGTCAGCACTGTAACAAACATTAACGAAGCAGGTGGTACAAACGTTGTTCAAGCTATGCTCGATATAGCAAAGCATGCCGGTTTTAGTTCAATGGTAGATGATGAATTTGTTACAGGTATTAATGATGGTTCAGTTATTGCAGGAATCAGCGGCCCTTGGAATTCAAACAATGCACGCAGTGCATGGGGAGAAAACTATGCTGCAGCAAAGCTGCCTACATTTACATTAGCAGGTGCTCAAGTGCAAATGGGTGGTGTTTTAGGCTGTAAACTTATTGGTGTAAATTCATTTAGCGAAAACGCAGGTTGGGCTATGAGACTCGCAGAGTTCTTGACAAACTATGAAAGTCAAGTAATTCGTTTCGAAGAACGTGCTCAGGGACCGACAAATATCCAGGCATCAAATTCTCCTGAAGTTCAGTCCGACCCATCCTTGGCTGCAATCGCAATCCAATCACAGTTCTCGTCGATATTTATGCCCGGTGGCAATTACTGGGGTCCGATGGAAACACTTGGTGAGATAATTGTACAAGGTAATCCCGACGGTGTAGATTTGCAAACACTGCTGGATAATGCTGTCGCAGGAATGAGTTAACAAAACGTATCCATATACATTATGTATCTTTAAAGGGAAGACAGCAGTCTTCCCTTTAAATTCAAAAGAGAGGAGTGGGTGATTATGACAGGAACCCTATCCGGCAAAGAAAAGAAAAATCCTATAATTATAATATATGATTTCTTTAAAAATGTAGTTATGGATTTTATTAAAGGTGACATTTTTGTCAAGCTTTCTGCACTTGTAATGGGTGCAGGGTTTTTTAGACGCAAGCAAATAATGAAGGGTTTAATAATGACGTTTTTTCAAGGAATCATCATTTATTATACCGGCACATTTGGAGCATTTTACTTATCAAAGCTTGGCTCCTTAGGGACAGTTGAAAGAGAGATTGAGTTTAACTTTGATACAGGAAAAAACGAAGTAAACGACTTTGATAATTCATTTTATATTTTACTTTTTAGTATAATCTCATTAGTGATTTTATTAGTAGCAGCAATCATCTACCTTAGCAACATACGAAATGTACGTGCTCTTGAAGTGCGTGCCCGCTCCGGCATGGAGATTCCGAACATTATTGATGATATAAAGTTCGTTAGCAAAAACGAAAAAAGCACCGGCTTTAAACGTGTATATATAATACCGGTATCAGTTTTTATTTTACAAAAGAGGAGATTTTTTGAAAATATCGGAGATAAACGTTTCCATGTAACATTGTTGACTCTACCTTGCTTTGGTATTGTTTTATTCACAATCATTCCGCTTATAGTAATGATAACAGTGGCATTTACTAACTATGATCAGTTTCACAGACCTCCTAATTCTTTGTTCACATGGGTTGGAATTGATAACTTTAAAACAATTTTTACAGATAGTATGTCAACGACATTTGGTTATGCTTTTGGTGTAGTGCTTACATGGACATTAATATGGGCATTTGCAGCAACGTTTTCTAATTTCTTTCTTGGTATACTGCTTGCTTCGTTTATAAATAATTACAAAACAAAAATTAAAAGACTTTGGCGTACTATGTTTATAGTATCTATAGCAGTGCCTCAATTTGTAACACTTCTTATAGTACGTAACTTCTTTGCAAATCAAGGTATAGCTAATACGTTGGCATCCGGTTTTGGGCTAACGGACTTTTTGCTTAAAATTGGTTTGATACCGTCGCACATGGATTATATCCCGTTTCTTACGGATCCGAATTGGACAAAAGTAATGGTAATACTGATAAATATCTGGATAGGTGTGCCATTTATGATGCTCATTGCAACAGGTGTGTTAATGAACATCCCAAAGGAACTGTATGAAAGTGCAAGAATTGACGGAGCCAGTCCTTTTAAGCAATTTGTTTATATAACAATGCCATATATGCTTTTTGTTACAGCACCATTTGTAGTTACACAGATTGTACATAATATTAATAACTTCAATGTCATATATCTATTAACGCAAGATACTTATGTGACAACAAATCAAAAACTTGCAGCTTCAAATGCAAAAGAGATTGATTTGCTGGTAACGTGGCTCCATAGGTTAACACAGGAGCAATATGACTTCAAAATGGCATCAGTCATAGGTATTATGGTCTTTGTTGTATGCGCAATACTCACACTCGTTGCGTTTAACTTGGTAATAGGACGTAATAAGGAGGATAAATTTCAGGTATGAATATTCAAAAAGTTGGCAGAGGTGCAAGCTCCGTATTACGACATGTATTTTTAGCGATAGTAGCTATATTCTGGTTAGCTCCTATTATATGGTTACTGCTTACAGCATTTTCGGACTTTCCCGGAATAAACATACGCAAGTTTGTTCCCGATGGTTTTACACTTGAAAACTTCAGACTGTTATTATTTGATACTTCAGATACTGTGGCAAGATTTCCTGTGTGGTTTACAAACACACTGCAAATAGCAATATTATCATGCATAGTATCAAGCTGTTTTGTTCTGATGGTAAGTTATGTAATGAGCCGTATGCGCTTTAGAGGACGCAGGTCGCTAATGAGCTTTGGTGTTATACTCGGACTATTCCCGGGATTTCTATCTATGATAGCTGTTTATTTTATACTTGCAACATTAGAATTAACAAACAGCCATATGGGACTTGTACTTATTTACTCCGGCAGCTCCGGACTCGGATATTTGATAGCAAAAGGCTTTTTTGACACAATATCAGAGACTCTCAGTGAGTCGGCGCGGCTTGATGGAGCTACAGAAGCGCAAGTATTCAGATTGATAATTATACCGCTATCAAAGCCAATTATTGTCTATACTGTTATAAGTGCATTTTTACTTCCTTGGATGGACTTTATGTTTGCTTCAATTATGATTCCATCAAAAGATGTAAATGATTGGACTGTAGCAACGGGTTTATACAGAATGATTAATAACAGGTTTAACAGAAACACACATTTTGCGCGTTTCTGCGCGGGTGGAGTACTGGTTTCAATTCCGATCTCTGTGCTTTTTGTAATAATGCAAAAGTTTTATGTCGAAGGTATAACAGGCGGCGCTGTTAAGGGATAAATAGGAGGGGTATCTGTATACGAGCTATGTAAAATTCATTTCTGAGTGGAGCATGGATACGGAACGACCGCGTGTGAACGCATGGATGACGTTCTCATGCGAGAGAAATGAATTTACATTGCGAGTAAAACTAATTATATGAAGATTTTATCAATACTATTATTTATTACATTAATTTTTACAACAATCGGCTGCTCATCACCTGCAAAAGTAGACGAGTGGTGGCTGAAGGGCGGACCTGTAGAGGGAGAACTGATTGTTTCACCTGTAGAAGGCTTATCAAAAGACTTCATCCGTGGAGCGGACGTATCGAGCCTGCTCGCACTTGAAGCATCGGGCACGGTGTTTTATAACTTCGACGGTGAGGAGCAGGACATGCTCAAAACACTCGCTGAGTCAGGCTTTAACTATATCCGTGTGCGAGTCTGGAACGACCCGTTTGATAATGAAGGTAACGGCTACGGTGGCGGTAATTGCACGGTAGAAACAGCGCTCGAGCTTGGTGTCCGTGCAGCACAGTACGGTATGAAGCTGCTTGTCAATTTCCACTATTCTGATTTCTGGGCAGACCCGAGTAAACAGCAAACGCCAAAAGCCTGGGTAGATTTAAGCTTTGAAGATAAGGTATCTGCATTATATGATTTTACGGTAGAGAGTTTAAATACTATCATTGATGGTGGCGCTGATGTTGGGATGGTTCAAATAGGAAACGAGACCACAACGGGAATGTCCGGGGAGAAAGCCTGGCCGCGTATTACCTCGCTCATGGAAGCGGGAGCTAATGCTGTGCGTGCTGTCGCTGCAGAGAAGAATAAAGACATTTTAATAGCGGTTCATTTTACAAACCCCGAAAGCCGCGATTTTGTTCAAGCAGCTCGGATGCTTGAAGTGAATAATGTTGATTACGATATTTTTGCGTCATCGTATTACCCGTTCTGGCACGGAACTCTCGATAACCTGACAAGTCAGCTTGGTGCAGTAGCCGAGCAGTTTGACAAAAAGGTTATGGTCGCTGAGGTTGCCTATGCATACAGCTGGGAAGACTTTGACGGGCACAGTAATACAATTGGCGAGGGAGCTGTATTCGAAAAGCCATACCCGCTAACAGTGCAAGGGCAGGCGACAGCTATAGCTGAAGTTGTAGCTGCGGTAGCTTCGCTCGGCGAAATGGGGCTTGGTGTGTTTTACTGGGAGCCTGCATGGATACCTGTTCCTGTAAGTGCTGCTGCGACTTCTCCGGATACCGGCAACGCCACTTCTGACGAAGTGGCGTGGCAGGAGCGCTCGCAACTTTGGGAGAGATACGGAAGCGGATGGGCATCGAGCTTTGCAGCAGAGTATGACCCTGCTGATGCCGGTGTCTGGTATGGTGGCAGTGCATGTGATAATCAGGCATTATTTGATGCAGGTGGACATCCATTGCCGTCACTTAGAGTTTTCGGTTATTGCTTCACAGGCAGTACAACAGAGCGCAGACTTGACGAGGTGGCACATGCGTACATTTCCGTACGCCTTCGAAACCCGGTTGTTTTACCTGATACAGTCGAGGCAACATATAATGACGGGGTTACACAAAACGTACCGGTCATTTGGGATATAGACAGCTTTGGGCTCGATGAAATATCAAACCGCCCTGTCGGGGTGTATAAAATAGACGGCAGCGCAGAAGGAATGCCTGTGACATGCTTTGTCAGTATGGAAGAAGAAAACTACATAGAAAACCACAGCTTTGAAAACGAAAACCGCTCAATGTGGGTGCTTGATAACATTGGCGATACAGAGCAGCTACGTTATCAGGAGAAAGCAACTGATGCTTTTAGCGGCAGGTTTTCGCTTCATTTCTGGGATCCTTCTTATGTGGAGTTTACTGTTGAGCAAACGGTGACAGGACTCCGCCCCGGAGAGTACAGCTTTATGATTCACCTGCAAGGCGGAGACATGGCAGGTGACGAGATTTACATCTATGCACGTGCTGATGGTGTAGATTACCGTGTTGATACAGGTGTTGACGGCTGGGTCAACTGGCAGATGCCAAAGATTGAAGGGATAGTAACGCAGTCCGGCGAGATAACCGTTGGGGTTTATGTCAGGTCAAACGGCGGCTGGGGTACCATGGACGACTTTTTGCTAAACCCTGCAGGTTAGCAAGTGTCCCCTGTGTCCGCAACGGGAAGAGTATAATCAATGAAAAGAATACATAAATCAATAACACTTTTACTAACACTTTTGCTTACACTGCTCCTGCTCTCAGGTTGTGCTTCGAATGACATTCAACTCGCTGAGCATACTGCGACGAACCGTAACTATTATGAGATTTTCGTCGGCTCTTTCTATGACAGTGACGGTGACGGTATGGGTGACATACAGGGGATAATCCATCAGCTTGATTATCTCAATAATCCGACCGGAAAAGACACTCTCGGTGTCCAAGGCATTTGGCTTATGCCTATTCATCCGTCGCCGACATATCACAAATACGACGTGCTTGATTACTACTCCATTGACCCGGGCTACGGGACTATGGAGGATTTTGAAATGCTTATAGCACAGGCGCAGGCACGCGGTGTCGATGTCATTATCGACCTTGTAATCAATCACACATCATCGCAGCACCCATGGTTTCTGGCTGCTCTCGATGAAATAAGAAACGACAGTGAGCCGCATTATATGAATTACTATAATTTTACCAAAGAGAACCCCGGCTCAGGATACCACAAGACTATCGGTGGCTATTTCTATGAGGGTCATTTTTGGAGCGAAATGCCGGACCTCAATATGGATTACATGCCGGTTCGTGATGAAATAGCAAAAATAGCAAAATTCTGGCTGGACAAAGGTGTTGCAGGGTTCAGACTCGATGCGGTAATGCACATTTACAGGAGTCAGGCAAAAAATCTTGAGTTTTGGACCTGGTTTGTTAATATGTGCAGGGATGTGAAGGAAGATGTGTTCCTTGTCGGTGAGGTATGGAGTAGCGAGTCTGTTATCATGCCGTATTATGAAACGGGGTTAGCGCTTTTTAATTTTCCGTTTGCGAGTCATGACGGCACAATAAATACAACTCTTCGAACCGGTAACGGAGCAAGGCTTGCATCGGAAATAGAGCGATATGCAAGTGAAATCTCTATTCGTAATCCGGAAGGGATTAATTGCTTATTTTTGTCAAACCATGACACTGGACGAAGTGCAGGATTTTTAATGGAGCTTGAAAAAAGAAAGCTTGCAGCAGCGATTTATCTGATGCTCCCGGGTAATCCATTTATTTATTACGGTGAAGAAATTGGAATGACGGGTTCGGGCATTGATGAGAACAAGCGTACTGCAATGTTTTGGTCTGCAAGTGATTCGTCAGGTATAGCACGAAATCCGATTGGCAGTACAAACGACAGAACACCGGAGCAGGGGGTAGCTGAGCAGCTGAGTGACCCGGACAGTTTGCTTAATTACTACCGTCAGATTCTTGCACTTAAATCAAATCACCCCGACATCTTTGATGGCGAGGTGAAAGCAATTAATGCTGGAAATGCAGGTATTTGTGCGATTCAAACAGGTAGTGTGGTTGTCATGCATAACCTGACAGACGAGAGCATTGAAATTTCTATTCCTGTAAGTGGTATGAATCTTAGTGGCTCTATCAGTCCGAGTGGCGCTGAGGCTACAGTATCAGGGAGCAATATATATATCCCGCCATATGGGAGTGTAGTAATAGCATAACAGACTTACATCGTCCGTCTGTTATTTTTCCGCTACAGGTAAAACTAGTGTAATCTTAGTTCCAATGCCTTCGCGGCTGAGAACTTCCATGTGTCCGTTGTGACGTGTTATTATCCACTGTGCTATAGACAGACCGAGTCCTGCGCCGCCTGTGGAACGTGTGCGTGACTCGTCAGCTCTGGTGAAACGGTCAAATACATTTGGCAGTATTTCAGGGTTTATACCGATACCACTGTCGGATACGGAAAGTCTTACTGTATTTTCGACAGTGGTAGTTGCTATTGTAATTTCACCGTCTTTATCAGTATATTTTATAGCATTATCAATAAGGATGCGCAGTGCCTGCTTTAAAAGCCCTTTATCAGCCATAACGGCAGACTCATCGGTATTTATGTTTATATCGTGAATGTCGTCTATCAGCCGTGTTTCGTTTACAACCTCCTGAGCGAGTGTCTGTAGCTCAATGCGCTCCGGCACCATATTTATTGTGTTGCTGTCACCGCGTGCCAAAAACAGAAGCTGCTCGACGAGGTCTTTCATGTTCTCTGCTTCGTCTTTTATTGCTGCTACAGACTCATTGAGCGCTTTCTCGTCGGTAGTACCCCAACGGTCGAGAAGGTTTACATAACCTTGAATGACAGCTATCGGTGTGCGAAGCTCGTGAGAAGCATCAGAAACAAAACGTGCCTGCGCTGCGTATGATTCATTTATCCTGTCAAGCATACCGTTTATTGCGATTGCGATATTTTTCAGCTCATCTTGCAGCTCGTCGATTTGAATGCGTGTATCAAGCTGCTCTGCATCTATCCCGTCAAGACTACCGGCCAAAGCTGTTATCTTTTCAGGGTCAAGCTGTCGGTTCACCTCCCCAAGGCTTTGAGCAGCGCGTGCAAGCTCAGCAATCGGGTCAAGTGTTTTGCGTATCATCCTTCTGTCTCCAAAAATCCGTGTAAAAAGTGTTAAAATTTCGAAGATTGAAAGAGTTATAAATGCATATATGAAGTATAGGATAAATGTGCCTATACGAAGAGAAACTTCATATACCTGCCCGTCAATACCTACATTAACCACATAAGAAATATTACGGACTGTGCTGCCGGAGTCGTCGGTAAAAGTGCGGAAGGTTCTGTAAGTAAAGTCGGGCTCATAACTGAGATTATTACTAATCCAATTTATATTTGAACTGCTTCTTATCGAAGGCTCTTCCAGACGCCTCACGCTTAAATCCGTCAGATTCATCCATTCGGTAACAACGGGAGGTTCGTGTATTGCAAGCAGTTCGAGTGCGTTTGTGACTCTTCGTCCTGTATATACTAAAAGTGAAATTGAAGCAATTATACATATTAAAATGTTAAGCGATATGAACAGTGAGAAGAGCCGGAAAAACATTTTCCTGTTCATTTTATTTGTTATTGACATGCGGAGCTTGCCGGGTTCTGTATTTTTTTTATTTTTTGGTTTTGAAAAAGTTAATTCATTCATCTCTTATCACATATCCCACACCGCGAACAGTGTGTATCAATTTAATGTTAAATACTTCGTCTATCTTTGTGCGTAAAAATCTTATGTATACATCAACTGCGTTTGTGCCGCCGTCGAAATCGTAGTCCCACACATTTTCCATAAGCATATCACGTGTGACGACGATATTTTTGTGGAGCAGCAGGTAGTGGAGCAGATCAAACTCACGTTTGGTTAAGTCTACAGGTACATTGTTTGCTGTTACTGTATAACGCATTTCGTCGAGCGAAACACCGCAAGCTGTCAGGATTTTTCCCGGAGGTGTACCGGTTTCTTCATTTTTTGTTTGCGTCTCGCGTTTTCTGAGCACAACACGGATACGGGCAAGCAGTTCTTCAATGGCAAACGGTTTTGTGATGTAATCATCAGCGCCAAGATCCAAGCCTGCGACTTTATCCATAGTTTCATCCCGTGCTGTGAGCATAATAACCGATGTTTGCGATGTTTTGCGAAGCCTGCGTAGAACTTCCATGCCGTTTAAAACAGGCAGCATTATATCGAGTAGTATCAGGTCAAACTCTCCCGAAGCGGCAAGGTCATATCCTGCTCTGCCGTCAAAGGCTTTTGTCACACTGTAACCTTCGTGGCAGAGTTCAAGCTCTATAAACCTTGCAAGTTTTTCTTCATCTTCAACGAGTAGAATTCGGATATCCTGTTTGCTCATGTGATACAACCTCTTGTTATTTTTCCTTATTGGAGCTTTCGGCAAATGACTTTTTAATATCTTCTGCTACATTTGAAGCGCTGTCCATAACGGAGTTGACTGCTTCCTTGTCAAACTCGTGGCCTCTGAAGCGGTATGCAAACCCGCAAAATAGAGTAATGATAAACAGCGGAATGGTAACCCAGAAGAAGAACAGCACCAGTATAGCGACAATAAAAACAGGGATTGCGAATAAATGCTCGCCGCCTTTTGTTGCTACAAGATGATTACTGAAGCCTTTGTTTACTACCTTTCCGCAAAAAGCACCAAACTTACCCATGGCAACGCGAGCATCGTTCGCGCCAGAGAAATCTTCGCTTCCTGAAGTGGATTTACCATTAGCGGAGTTTTTTTTGGTGCTTGATTTGCTTGAGGTATTAGTCTTGTTTGAAGTGCCGGCTTTGGCGGAGTTGGCTTTATCTGTGCTTTTTTTGGTTTTACGTTTTTTGTCGGCAGCAGTATCATCGGCAGTGCGTCCTGCGTCCGAGTAAAAACCGCCACCCGCAGGAGCTTCTGTCTTCCCTTGATTTTCCAGATAAATCAAAGCATCAAGAATGTCGCCTTTTGACTTTTCAAGAGCTTCTTTTGCTTCGGCATAAGTCACATCGGACTTTTCGCGGAGCTTTTCTACTTTTTCCAGTTCTGTCATTTTGGTTTCCTCACTTTTTTCAAATTGTGACGTCATTCTAACAGGGATACATGAAAACACAATTTGAATAAGATGAAAATTAGATTAAAAAGAATTTAAAATAATAAAAAGCACTTACATTATAAGGCTCTTCATTATAACACAAATATGCATTATCTTAAATATTATACCATTTTTTGAAGTGCTTCAAAGTCTACAGCGCATTTATTTAGTGCTTCACGAAGCTTTGTCCTGTCTACTTTTGCTTTTATATCGGGCAGGTGTTTTTCAAATAATGCAAATGCTCTGTTAATTGCCACTTCAACAGACGAAATACTTGCAAGAGTGACACCGATGGGGGAGACAGGTGTCGAGTTTGGAAGTATGTTTTTTCTGTCATATACACCGTTTAAAATATCATCAACAATTTGCCCGGTTTTTTTACTCTTTTTCATCGCTATGTACCTCCCTCCTCTTTGCCTAAAGAAGCTTTACAGTTTTATCCATTAATATAGTAGTCCTTCGAGTTACTGTAAAGTCAAGAGAATGAATGAATTTTATCGCTAAAAGTACAAGACTATGATAAAGCCAGTAATTGCAATGGAAAAACGCCGCTTTAATAAGAAAACGGCGCTTAACCAAATAGAGAAATTAATGAAAAAATGAGAAAAATTATCAGAAAACCGGAGGTAACTTTAAGGTTTAGTGCAGTAAAACCTCTTGCATAACATCAGCTGCCTGTGCTTCGATACAGCCGCTTACTCCGAGATATGCAATAAATATCAGAGAAAGAGTGATAACAATTGCACAAACTGCGTTGATTTTAACGCTTTCCATATCTGTTTTTGTCATAATCTGTAGCTCCTTATCTTTTTACTAAAATGAAGTATAACTATCAGTTCTTACAAGAGGCATGATAAAAAACGAAAGGTTTTCTTAAGGATTCATTGCAATAAGCTTTAGATGTCCTTTAGCATCCATATTTTCGCAAAAATGATGTCCCATAGACTGTACTTGTTTTCAGAAAAACAATTGCGGTGAAAATAAAGATGTGTTATCATAGTTTACATAGAATTATGAGAGGAGAGCCCGTCATGCCGCGTTCATCAAACCAAAAAATGAAACCCCTGTACCTCTACCGCATACTGCTCGAACACACCGACGAGCGAAACCCAATGAACGCACAAGACATCATCAGAGCACTCGCAGCCTATGACGTCCCGGCAGATCGCAAAAGTATCTACGACGACATTGATGCCCTGCGTCAATTCGGCCTCGACATCGAGCTCATCCGCGGGAAAAACGGCGGCTACTACGTCGCATCCCGCGACTTCGAGCTGCCCGAACTCAAGCTGCTCGTCGACGCCGTGCAATCCTCAAACCTTATAACCGACAGAAAAAGCAACAAACTCATAAAAAAACTCTCAGCACTAACAAGCAAAGAGCAAGCGAAAGAACTAAAC
>Ga0123356_10001630_pt1 | contig 24637 bp, 20 predicted proteins | sample TergutEmb28metaG_2_FD_92546 | JGI IMG/M metagenome (GOLD analysis project Ga0123356, IMG submission 92546) | Embiratermes neotenicus P3 segment gut microbial communities from Petit-Saut dam, French Guiana - Emb289 P3 | ecosystem: Host-associated > Arthropoda: Insects > Digestive system > Gut ...
GGGTTCAGGAAGAGATCAGACCTGCTGCTGCGGCAGCTGCGGCGCTGTTGGGGCACGCTAGCTTGGGGGCAGCCTGCTCCAGGGGCGCCTCACGGGCGCCGCGGATATGTGGATATAACCGGCAGCCGCGCAACGGCTGCGCGAGCGAGAGCTGGCGGAGGACTCAAAGACGGTCTTGCAGGTAATATAGGGGCCTGCCCAAGGTGCGCGGCGCGGGTGCGCCCCCCGGAAATTGAAGACTCACTCAATCATGGCGCTTGCTTCAGCCCCAACCAACGTCGCGACCGGCCTGCCGGATACCATCGTCCAGGAGCTGATCGCCGTCGGCCAGCGGCTCTACGCGCGTGGGATGGCGCTTGCCACGTCTGGCAATTACTCAGCCAGGCTTCCCGATGAGCGCCTGGCCGTGACTGTCTCGGGCTGCCACAAGGGACGGCTGCGAGCCGAAGACTTCATGCCGGTGAGCCCCTCTGGCGCGGCCTTGACCGACCAGAACTCCTCGGCGGAGACCTTGCTGCACACGGCGCTCTACCGCCTCTATCCGCACGTTAATGCGGTCCTCCATGCCCATTCCGTGGCCAGCGCGACGCTCACCCGCTCCCTGCCCGGGCGGTCGCAGCTGACCCTTGAAGGCTACGAGATGCTGAAGGCCTTCCCTGGTATCGCGACCCACGAAGCTCGGGTTGAGATCCCCGTGTTCGATAACTCGCAGGACATCGCGACCCTGGCTGGCAGCGTGACGGCCCGGCTCGAGGCTCTGCCGCAACCCCCGCCGGCGTACCTGTTGCGCGGGCACGGCATCTATGCCTGGGGCGCGACAGTAGCCGAGGCCGAACGCGTGCTCGAGGCCATGGAGCACCTCCTCGCATGCGAGCTTGAGACCCTCAGGTTGAAATCTGGAGCCGCCGCCTCATGAGCCGCTTGACCGTCTACCCCGAAGACTCCGCCTCCCAGGCCGAGCTCGACACCGCGGATGCGCGCCAGATCGAGGGGGCGTTGCGCTCGATCGGCGTGCGCTTCGAGCGCTGGCAGGCCGCACGCACGCTCGCCGCAGCTGCCGGTGACGCCGAGGTGCTGTCGGCCTACCAAAGTGAGATCGATCAGCTCAAGCGCGAGCGCGCCTATCAGAGCGTCGATGTGGTGCGCTTGCTGCCTGACAACCCGAAGAAGGACGAGATGCGCGGCAAGTTCCTCGAGGAGCACATCCACGATGATGACGAGGTGCGCTTCTTCGTCGAGGGCCGGGGGATGTTCTACCTGCACGCCGGCGGCAAGGTCCACCTCATGCTGTGCGAGCGCGACGACCTGATCAGCGTGCCGGCGGGCATGCGCCACTGGTTCGACATGGGCCCGGCGCCGCATTTCACGGCGGTGCGCCTTTTCACGACGCCCGATGGCTGGGTCGCGAGATTCACTGGCGACCCCATTGCCCGGCGCTTTCCTGCCTACGACAGCGGCCCGGGATGATCGAGACTGACGAGGTGCGTGCCGTGGTGCTCGATATCGAGGGCACCACGAGCAGCCTGTCTTTTGTGAAGGACACGTTGTTCCCCTTCGCCCGCACGAGGCTCCCGGCCTTCGTGAGCGAGCACGAGGGGCAGCTGGGTGGCCTCCTCGAGGAGGTCCGCACGATCGCGGGCGACCCGACGCTGTCCGCTGGAGAGATCACGCGAACGCTGCTGGTGTGGATGGACGAGGATAGCAAGATCACACCCTTGAAGACGCTCCAGGGCCTCATCTGGAAGGCAGGATACGAGAGCGGCGAGCTTCGTGGGCATGTCTACGAGGACGCCGTACGCGCACTACGGGAATGGCACCGCAACGGCCTTGCGATCTACATCTACTCTTCGGGCTCCGTGGCAGCCCAGCAACTGCTCTTTTCCCACTCGCTGCACGGAGATCTCACTCCATACCTGTCCGGGTACTTCGATACCACCACGGGACCAAAGCTCGAGGCCGCCTCCTATGGAGTGATAGCCCATAGCGCGGAGCTGGCACCGCATTCCATGCTGTTCCTGTCGGATCATCCCGGGGAGATCCTCGCGGCCGCAGCAGCTGGTATGCAGGCGCTGCGCGTCGACCGGGAGGCGGCGCCGGATGCCGGCGTGAGCGCACCCGTGGTACGGAGCTTCGACGAGCTCAACGTCCGGATCGCGCGCCCATGAAAATCAACGGCGTCCATTACCGCTCGATCAGCCTCACGGAGAATGGCTGGTCGGTGCGCATTTTCGATCAACGCCAGCTCCCCTGGCGGCTCTCCATCGTGGAGCTCACATCGGTGGAGATGGCCGCAACCGCCATCCGCGAGATGTGGACGCGCGGTGCCCCGCTGATCGGGGCCACCGCCGCCTACGGTCTATGCCTTGCGCTCCGGGAAGAGCCCGGTGACCGTTCCTTGCAGGAGAGCTACCAGCGCCTCCTCGCCACCCGTCCGACAGCCGTGAACCTGCGCTGGGCGCTTGAACGCGTGCAGCGGGCCGTGGTGCCCCTCAAGGGCCAGGAGCGTGTCGAGGCCGCCTACCGTGCCGCTGCGGCTATCTGCGACGAGGATGTACAGAACTGCCACGCGATCGGCGAGCACGGGCTCACGCTGATCCGCGAGCCGGCACGGCGCAAGAGCGTTGTGAACATCCTGACTCACTGCAACGCCGGCTGGCTCGCGACGGTGGACTACGGGACGGCGCTGGCGCCGATCTACCTGGCCCACGATGCCGGTATCCCGGTCCACGTCTGGGTGGATGAGACACGGCCACGCAATCAAGGGGCGCTGCTCACGGCCTACGAGCTCGCCCAGCACGGCGTGCCGCACACGGTAATCGCCGACAACGCGGGCGGCCTCCTGATGCGCCAGGGCAAGGTGGATCTGTGCATCGTCGGCGCAGACCGCGTCACCCGCAACGGGGACGTCTGCAACAAGATCGGCACCTACCTGAAGGCGCTCGCGGCCCGCGACAACGAGGTTCCTTTCTACGTGGCCCTTCCCTATTCCACCTTCGATCCCTCGCTCGAGAGCGGCGCCGAGGTCCCCATCGAGGAACGCGCCGCCGAGGAAGTGACGTTGATCCAGGGTCAGACTGCTGACGCTGCGCTTGCCACCGTGCGGCTGACGAATTCGCCCGCAGCGAACCCCGCCTTCGACGTCACTCCGGCGCGCCTCGTGACCCGGTACGTGACAGAGAGGGGTGTGCTCGCTGCGATGATGTAGCGCGTATCATTGCGATACGCTTTCAGGATGTCGGCCGTCAGCCCGGACTCACTACGTCCCCGCGGTTGTCATCGATGAGCATCGGGAGCTCGCGCGCCAAGCAGTGGGCGAGCCGCGTAGTATGGCGCCTTCAATCGCTGCGCAATGACCAGATCACCAGCACGGACCGATAGTGCCCGTCGAAAAACGCACTCGAGCGATACACCTCGCTCTGTTGCCGGACAGCTATACCGTCGCTGAACCCGTCAAACCAGTGGCTCGGGAATCGCAGCTCGAGCAAGTCGTACCTGCCTGCGATCACATCCTCGCGGTTGTGCACTGCATGCTGCACGAGGAAGCCTACGTGATTGTCCTGCAAGTACCGGCCCAGATGGTGCTGCGCCAGTGTACGCTGGAAGTCCATGTCATTGACGACGCCGTCAAGGTTCACCGTCCGCCGCTGGCTGAAGAATGCAAAATGCCCGCAGTCGCTCATAGCGAACACCGCGTCTGCCCGGGTATGGCCGCGTGCCCAAATGGCTGCGTTGTACACAGGCGTATGCCATGCACCGTTCAGTGGGGACCAATCGCGTGTCACATCTCGCGCGATCGCGCCCACGCACATACACGCCGCTATCGCTGCGTACAGCGCGGGTGTTCTCATGGTCATCGATGACCTGAGCCCACGTTCCAGCAGCCCGCTGATCCATACGATGGGGAGCAGCGGATAGGGGATGAAGTGCCAGCCAATCATGCCCCACTTGAAGAACAGTACGTGGTAGAGGAAATGCAGTACGATTGCCCAGGCAAGAACCGCCACCGCCGTCGGGTAAAACTCGTCACTACGTTGCCGGCGGCTGCGAATCTGTGTTAACGACCACAGCGACAGGCCTATGGCCAGAGCTGCCGACAGCAGATTCGCGGCTCCTGCGGCAGAAATCGCGGCGAGCGTGTCAATGTGCGCTCGGTGCGGAAAGCTTGACTCGAGCTGGCCGCTGATCGGCACGACGGAGCCGAACTTCCAGTAGTTGAAAGCCAGATAGGGTACGAGCAGCGTGCAAGTGGCGATTCCGCAGGCTGCGATCATGGCAATGGCCCGCGAACGTGTCTGCGGAATCAGGGCGTGGCGCATGCCCCAGACAAGGAGAGCCACGGGGAGAAAGATCATATCGAGCCGTGCGAGCACCACGAGGCCCAGGATGAGTCCCAGCACGGCGGCCCGTCGAGCAGTGAGCCCCGATCGGGCCACACGGGAACCGTAGCCGTACAGAACGATGAGTGACAGGATCAGCACTGGCGATTCCATGCCGTTGATGCTCGGCAGGAATATAAAGTACAGGAAGAGTATTGCGCTCAAGGCAGCCGTCGGCAGAGAAAATACCCGTGTCTGAACACGCAGAAAAACAAGATACGCAAGTCCGAGGAGCGCAGCTTGAAGCAATACGACGACCCTGATCATCGTCTCAGGGGCCCCGTGCAGTAGAAACAGCGGGACAAGCATCAGCAGCCACAGCGGGTGAAAGCCGTTCGTCGCGTGGATCCGGTCGAAGGTCGCACCCTGTCCGGCAGCGATGTTGCGAGCGATGGTCATGTAGTAGGAGGCGTCGTCTGCAATGCGTGTCAGAAGATGTCGCACGTCATCCTGCAACGCAAAGTGCACGCTGGAATATATTGCATACATCAGGATGAGAACGCTGACGGCAGAGGCGACACGATCCAGCGGTGTGAGTGCCGCGAACCGCTGCCGAGGATCGTGCCTGAATTGCCAGAGCCGACCAGGGGCGAGGATCGGGATCTTCACCTGAAGGATCTCCCACTTGAGCCGGTGGGACGGGATCGAGCCTCGCAGCGATTCGACACAAGCCGATCCTGGCGGAAAAGACCAGCTCCTGCAACGCAAGGAGAGCGGTTCCAGATCGGAACATCCAGTAGTCGCTTCGGTGCTTGCCTTGTGGCAGAGATCAGCAATGCCCTCGGCTGTCCAGACTTGTCGAGAACAACACAGCGCGAGCATCTGCCTCTGACGCTCGAGGCCCTCGTGCCGGTCATGGCTAGAGACGCGCGCATAGGCGATGGTCATAGGTGGGGAGCTGCGCGCTTCGCATGACACAGCTCTGGACGCAGCCTCTCCAGATCATAGCGGCGGTACCGCCTTGCGTGCTCTCACCGATACCCTCCCAGCGCTGTAGCGTCGTAGCCCCACACTTGTGCTACCAGTCCAGCCATGTTGCATAGGTCAGCCCATGCGACGAGTAGAGGTGGAGGTGCGCCAATCCTCTGTTAGCATCATCTGTCCGTGCCCTTTGGCGCGGCAGGGACACTATCCGGATTTCGCTCCCAGATCTCACTATGATCCGAGAACGTCCACACCCTGTGGTAGTGCTCGTGAAAAAAGTCCCGTAACTCCCCTAGCTGAAGCCTGCGCGAGTCGAAGCGCGGCAACCACAGCACGTACTGGACGTGCCTCCCCTCCAGCTCTCGCTTGTTCCTCCCGACGTAGAGGTTTTCACGGTAGTCCTCAAGAGTCTCCAGGAAGATCGGGTTGCGCAGCGTAAGGGGCAGGTAGAGGCTAAGCCCCGCCGCATCCAGGAAAAACTGGCCGGGCGCAGTGTGCGTAGCGAACCACTCGAGCTTCTGTCCCATTACCGCAGTGGTGGCCACCCTGCCTGCCGGGAGCTGCTCGATGACAGGCTGTGCGAGATGTCGGGACCACGTCTGGTGAGCCGCCAGACCGAGAACCCCAATCCACGCAAGTCGCAACGCATGGGCCGGGAGCCTAACACGCTCGCTGACCAGCCATACAAGCAGCAGGATACCCGGTGTCGCCGCCCCGCAATAGACCCTGAACCAGTTAATGCTGGGCGCCACCTCCAAGAACATCGCTGTACCCACTGCCCCCAGCATTGCGCTGCATGCCCAGCCGCTGGAGGACGCCGGGTTTCGATCCTTCCAGCATTCCCACAGCGACACCACATACACGACCGGCAGCGCGCCGTAGGCGACTACGCTTTCGAACTCCGTTGACAGCTCGTGCAAGGATCGTGGCAGACGGAAGGACGCCAGCAGCGACGGAAGCACCGACGGGTCCCTCGTGACATATTGCGAAACGTAAGCCACCTGGTAGAACCACAGCTGGCCCGGTCCTAAGGTGAGGAGGTAGTACATGCTGAGCGCAAGCCACGTGGTGATCATCGCGGCGAGCAGCGACAGCTGGCGCTGCACGTAGACAGACCATGGCTCCTGTATCCGATACTGTTCCAGCAGCATGACCGCCGAGACAGCCAGCGCTGCGGCAGGACCTCGAGTCTGGGTGAAGAAGGACGCGGCTCCGAGCAACGCTCCGGCGAGCGCCGCCCGAGCCGATGTTCGTGATTCCTGCAGAACGAGGATGGCGCCGAGGGCGAAAGGCAGGCTGAACCAGTAGTGGGTTGCGTTCAGCAATTTCCCATAGATGAGCACCAGGAACAGCCCCACCGCGAGCAGGGCATAGGCGGGGCGCATGATCCTCCTCGCAAGCCTCAAGCACAGCCAGGTGACAGGCAGGCCGAGCAGCATGACAATCAGATTCGGCACCCAGATGCGAGGCCCGAATAGCCGGAACAGCCAAAGGTAAATCAGGGCCGTACCCGGCGGAGTGAACTGCATGAAGTCGCGATAAACCTGCTCCCCGTAAAGCTGTCGCTGCGCGTACAGCCAGAAAGACGCCTGATCTCCGCCAAGCAAAAACGGTGTGTCGGGGCTCGCGAAGAGATTGGCGGCGAGATAGACGAGAGCCCCCAGCAGCATGGCGATGTCGTAGCAATCGAGCGTCGCCGCAGGGTGTCCCTCACCGCAGCGCGGTACACGCAGGAGGGGTAGCCGGTTTGCGTTAGCGGTTGTCGAGTCACTCATCGGCGCGCGGCCCGTGATCCGTGACCCTCCTTCGCGAAGTTCATGGAACACGGTATGGCAGCGTGCCTGCTTTTCCCGCGGCAAGATGACTGACACAGACGCGCAGAGCCGGGTAACGGTGTGGAGGTTCCACTTTGGCCTGTCTCTCCGGCACAGAAGGGGTTACACGGCGCACGAAAGCGACGAGTCCCACACCCCGACACGGGCATGGGACTGCCAAGGCGCGGCTTCGTCGTTCCCCGGTGAGTCACCGCATACTGAACTGAGGTTCTGCCCACACGTATCCCCTTGCCAGGGCGAGCCGCGCAGGAGGAGTGACACGCTGGACGCCAGCTCGCTCGCAGGCGCTTCACAAGCGGCCAGACATACGGGCATGATCGACTCCACAGCAGATTCAGCGTGAATTCTGGAGAGTCGCTTGCGCTGCGAAGGCGCTAGACTAAGCTCCGTGCCGCGCTCTAAACGTTCCCAGACACCCTCGCAACGAACGGCGGCCTGCTCGTAAGCGTCCAACAGGACCGTCCGCGCAGGGTCTCCCCTGGCGCGATAAAGGCGATCTGGCCACGGGCACTGAATAGTACAGTGAAAAGCTAGCGTAGTGGATATTGTGGGCGCCCGAATCCCGTAGGACGACCCGTGCAATCGTGAGTTCCAAGGGGGCCTTGCCACATGCGAGAGACAGAGACGTTCGTTGAGTCGGCGGTCGCGCCCTTGACTGCGAAGACAGGCCTCGGGCCTTTGTATCTCGGGCATCACGTGCTAGGCCTGGCAGCAATCTTCTTGGGGCTCCTGACCCTGTCGTGGCGCGATTTCAACATATGGGAACAGATTCGGCCGCTCGGGAATATTCCTCACAGGGAGATCCTCGCTTGCCTCATCGGTATCCTCGAGCTTCTTGCAGGACTAGCGATTCAGTGGCAACGGACAGCACGCGCCGGCGCTCTCGTCCTGACCGGCGTCTTCCTGAGTTTTACGCTTCTGTGGATACCACGTGCTCTCACTACGCCGCTGGCGTGGGACCCTTGGGGCAACTTCTTCGAGCAATCCTCCCAAGTGGCCGGGGCGCTGATCGCTTACGCATCGTTCGATCAACGTGATTCCCTGCTTGCTGCGAGGCTAAACCGATTTGCCTACATCACCTTCGGCATTTGTGTATTTGCCTTCCTGTTCGGACACCTACCAGTCACCTGCAAATGCGACGTGAGAGGCTTGATTCCCGGCTGGCTTCCGCCGGGCAAGATGTTCTGGGCCGTCACGACCACCCTGGCATTTCCGCTCGCATCCATCGCTCTGCTCAGCGGCCGCCTGGCCTTGCTCGCGGCTCGTTTGCTCACGGCCATGATCGTGGTGATCGGCCTGCTCGTATGGCTACCCGCACCCTTCACGCACCCTTTTGCGGATCAGCACACCAACTGGGCGGGAAACGGCGTGAACCTGGCGATCGGCGCAGCAGCGTGGATCGTCGGCGACCTCCTCAAGCGCAAGAGTGTACAGAAGGCAGTACCGCCCCAGGCGGTCGCAGGGGTTCCAGCTTAATGGCTGCCTTCGTCTTGAACTCGGAGGCGCGTGCCATACAGCAAGCACGGGGACGCCCGATGAGGCCTCGCCACCGCCCTATGGCCAACGCTCGCCCCGCTGATCCAAGGACCTCCCTGAGCTACTGGACTATGTGGCGACTGGATTGCCTGGATCGACCCGCAGCATTGCGCCGCTCCAAGCGGGGCGCGCCCACGAGGTCGCGTACGCATGCGCGGCATTCACCGGCAGACACATCGGCGCCGATGCGTCCACGGCGGCCCCACGGGAGCGATGGGTTGGCCGTTCGCATCGACCCGTAGCCGCTGCCGCAAGCCAGGAACGCGAGCCCAGGCAAATCGACGATCGAGAGAGGCCCGCCGCAGTACAGCAACATCAACGAGCAACTCCCGGCATAGCAGATGCCCTGCTTGTCGTAATTTAGATACATCCTTGAGCACGGCGGCTGTTGCTGTCCCATTGTCCACGTTCCCGTTGCACGCCCGCAACGGGTCAGCTTGACAGTCAACGTCTACTCGGCTGCATCGTTCCCATGGCTTGCAGAACCTGCCTTGAACCCTGCCCACCCGGCGGTGTACTTACCCCACAAAGGGTGACCCGCATGCAACGTCCCATCTCCTACGCGGAAAGGGCCTGCGACGATGCTCTCGATCCTGGTCTGTCATTCCTATTACCTGCGCTTCGACAAAAAGCAGCTCCAGCGAGCGAAGCCCTATCCGCCGCTGGCGACCTTGCAGGTCGCCGCGCTCCTGCGCAAGGCCGGGCACAGAGTGCACCTTTTCGATGCAATGCTCGCCGCGGGCGTGGAGGAGTTCGAGGCACAGCTCGCCGGGCCTGCGCCCGACGTGGTGCTGCTTTACGAGGATAACTTCAACTTTCTCAGCAAGATGTGTCTGGCGCAGATGCGCCGTGCCTGCTTCGAGATGATCCGCCTGGCAGCTCAGCGGGGTGCCCGCGTGATCGCTGCGGGGCCCGACGTGAGCGACGCACCGGGAGAGTACCTGCGTGCAGGCGCTGACCTGGCGCTGCTCGGGGAGGGACTGTCGAGTTTGCTTGAGCTCGTGCTACGGCTGGACACGAGCCCCGCGGCGCCCGCCACGACCCTGAGCGAGGGGCTCTCGGGCGTGGCGACTCTGGACAAGGGGGAGGTGCGGCTGACGCACGGAGACGCCGTCCTGCCTGTAGCCGACGAGCCAGAGCTGCCTGCCTGGGACCTCGTGGACATCGACCGCTACCGGGATACGTGGCAGCGCGCGCACGGTTTTTTCAGCCTGAACATGGCTGCCTCGCGAGGCTGCTCTTTTCGCTGCGCATGGTGCGCCAAGCCCATCTGGGGGAACCGGTACCTGCAGCGCACCGCGACCTCCGTCGCGGCCGAGATGGACTATCTGCGACGCAGCTTCGCCCCTGACCACATCTGGTTTGCCGACGACATCTTCGGCATGCGCGTTGACTGGGTGCTCGAGTTCGCACAGGCCGCCCATGCGAACGGCGGACCTGTGCCTTTCACAATACAAACCCGGGCCGATCTGATCAGCGAGCGGATGGCGCAGGCCCTGCAGGGTGCCGGCTGCAAGGAGGCCTGGATCGGTGCTGAGAGCGGCAGCCAGCGTGTGCTCACGGCGATGAACAAAGGCACGACGGTTGCCGAGCTCATCGCCGCGCGGGCGCGCCTCAAGCGCTGCGCAGTGCGCGTGGGATTTTTCATCCAGCTCGGCTATCTGAACGAGGAGCTCACCGACATCCTCGCCACACGCAGGTTGCTCGAGACGGCTCGACCCGATGACATCGGAGTCAGCGTTGCGTATCCGCTGCCCGGCACGAAATTCTACGAGCAGGTGAAGGAGCAGCTCGGGGTCAAGACTCACTGGCATGACAGCGGCGATCTCGACATGATGTTCTGGGGTACCTACACGTCCGACTTCTACCGCGTGATCCGCGATCTGCTGCACGATCAGGTGGCCGTCGAGAAGCTCGCGGAGCCAGCGCATGAGGTCGAGCATCGACGGGCGCGGCACCTGCTGCAACGGCGCTGGCGCGAGCTGCTCTCACGCGAGCCGGCCTATCGCAATCACACCACTGCGACCGCCAGCGCGCCCGGACCCGGTCCCTTGATGATATGAATCACTATCGCCACGCAGATGGAGCGACTTCCGCTGCGCCGCAAGCGCTGTCGCATGTCGAGAAGCCGCAGGCGCGGCGGGCAGTTGGCGGGTCGAGGAGCCCTGCGCGGCTCGCCGAGCCCTCCTCGCGGACGCTGCAGGCCGCCCTGCGTAAGACAACCGAGAGACTCGCCACGGAGCTCGGCTGCCCGGGCCCGGCCGCCCCCGACTGGTCGGAGCTCGAGTGGCGCACAGCCCGCGCCTCTGCGGCGATTCACGGTGTCTCGTCGTTACTGTCAGCTACGCTGCGCTGGGAGGGGACTCCGGGCTGGGAACGCTTTCTGCACGAGCAAAGAGCCCACACGATGAGCCGCCATCGGCGGACCGAGGAGGCCTTTGCAAGCATCGGTGCGCGGCTGTGCGCGTCCGGGATCGCCGCGGTCGCCTTGAAAGGGGCGACGCTCTACAGGATGGGCGTGTACGCCGCCGGCGCGCGCCCGATGGCCGATCTGGATCTGCTCGTGCACGAAGCGGAACTAGAGCCGGCCTCTCGGGTGCTCGAGGGCATGGGATATCACGAGTCGCTGCGCTCTTGGCGAGAGCGGACGTTCACGACCGACTCGTGCGCGCCACCCAGTACGCTCGGCGAGCACTGCGATCGGGGCATCAAGGTCGAGCTGCATACCCGTATCTGCGAGAAGCTTCCCTGGCACCTCACAGATATCACCGACCTCATCTTCCCCGGGAGTCTACAGCCCGGCCTCAACGGCTACCGCTCACAGTCATCGCTGATGACCCACCTGCTGCTGCATGCCGCAGGGAGCATGGCCGCTCGATCGCTGCGGCTGGTGCATCTGCATGACCTCGCCCTGCTCTCATCCCGAATGAGGAAGGAGGACTGGCAGGAGCTGCTTTCCGTTCGGGCGGACAGCACTGGCCCGTGGTGGGCACTGCCGCCGCTCGCGCTGACGGCCCGTTACTACGGCCGCTCCGTGCCCGCGTGGGTCATGGCAGACCTCGTACCGTTCTGTCAGCCTTTGCTGCGAGGCCTATGCCGTCACCAGAGACTCTCGGATGTGTCCCATTCGCGGCTGTGGATCGACGCCTTCCCGGGGCTCGAATGGTCGCGATCCGTCACTGAGATGCTCGAGTTCGCGCTCGCCCGGATACGCCCGAGCGAGGACACTCTTGCATATCGAGAGAACACCAAGAAAACGGCTGACTGGGCCAGCAACAGTCAGTGGTACCAGCTGCCGCAGTACCGTCGTGTGCTACGCTGGGTTACCTCCCGCCCAACACGCCCGCCAACGATGCATGCGCTACGCGCGGCGCTCGCGCAGCCTCGTTAAGATCTGGTGAATCAGAGGTGCTGAGCTCCCGCTCTGCGATGCCGATATCCGCCTCGCACGCGATACGCGGAAAGCTGGGCGATACGCAGGCACGCGACTACTCCGGCAAGCTGCAATTGTTCAACGCCTTCGCCGAGCCGGAGCTGCGTCAGGCGCTCGCGTCCCTAAGCTTGCGGCCGGGCATGCGCATCCTGGACGCGGGATGCGGCACGGGCGAGGTTACAACGTGGCTCCTGGAAGAGATCAGACATGAGGGCCTCGTCGTCGGCATCGATCTGGCTGCGGCGCACGTTGCTGTAGCTCGAAGGCATGTCTCCCCCGAGGCCTTGGTAGCTCAGGCCGACATGCTGGCACTGCCCCTCAAGCCCGCGAGCTTCGATCTGGTCTGGTGCGCCAACACCCTCCATCACTTGCACGATCCGCTAACAGGCATCGAAGCCCTGACGCGGCTCCTGCGCCCGGGTGGCCGAATTGCGCTCGCGCAGAGCGCATTCCTGCCAGACATGTACTTCGCCTGGGACGCGAGGCTCGAGCGGCTGACGACCGAGGCTGTTCGGCAGTATTACCGGGACCGTTACGGTCTTCAGGAAAGTGACCTCACGGCGGTGCGCTCGACGGTCGGTCTGCTGCGCCGGGCGAAGCTCGCCAGGGTGACTGCAAAGACCTACCTGATCGAGCGGATCTCGCCCCTGGGAGCAGCCGACGAGGCCTACCTCTGCGAGGCGATCTTCCAGGGCACCTGGGGTGAGCGACTGCGCCCATACCTCGCCGAGGGCGACTATGCACAGTTGGCTCGCCTTTGCGATCCGCGGCACCGAGAATTTGCCCTGCACCGTCCCGATTTTCATTTTCTTCAGAGCCTGACCCTGATCACGGCGGAGACTCCCTTGAGCGTTACTCGGGGGCGAACCTGATGGGTTCTGAGGCGTTCGCATGGCGGGTGTCCCGCTGACGCACATCGATTGATTCCTGGCGAAAGCGGACCAGGAACCTGCGATGATGGAGCCGTACCCAGCGCTCAACAGATCACGATGAATGTAGTCCCCCCCACTGGTACGATCCGCAGCACCTTGCCGCAGCTACGCGACACACAGGAAGCCTTTGACAGCGTCGCCGCTGATTATGACGGGCCGCGCGGCAACAATGCGTCGATCCAGGACATGCGCAGCGAGATGTGGCGCTGGCTCGACGCAACGCTCGCCGGGCCGAGCGATCTGCTTGACCTGGGGTGCGGCACGGGCCTCGATGCGGTCCGGCTTGCTCTGGCCGGACATCGCGTCACGGCAACGGACTGGTCACCGGGAATGATCGGGAGAACTCGGACGCGCGCAGAGCACGCTTCGCTGACAGACCGCGTGCAGGCGATTCCGGTGGGGGCCCATGAGCTGCATCGCATCGAAGGACGGGGGTTATTCGATGCCGCCTACTCCAACCTGGGCGCGCTCAACTGCGTGCCGGACCTGACGGTCGTCGCCGCGGAATGCGCACGGCTGCTGAGGGACGGCGGTACGCTCGTGCTGACGGTAATCGGCCGAGTGTGCCCGTGGGAGATTGGGTACTACGCGCTCAGGGGAGACTGGCGGCGGCTGTCTGTGCGCTTTTCTGCCGGAATGGTGCCCGTCGGCATGAATAAGCGAGTCGTCTGGACTCGCTACTACTCACCCCTGGAGCTCTACCGGCACTTCGAGCCTCAGTTTGAGCTGCTGCACTACCGAGGGGTATGCGTGCTCGTCCCGCCGCCGTATCTCACCGGTATCAAGGCCCGTCACCCGCGCCTCTACGACCGGCTCTGGCGTCTGGACAGGCGCGCTGCGGGCTGGCCGCTGCTGCGAGCGATGGGCGATCATTTCCTCATCGTGATGCGCAAGCGATTGGGGAGCTGCTAGTGGGAATGAAGGTCTTCGTCACAGGCTGTGCTGGCTTCATCGGCAGTCATCTGACAGAAGGTTCGCTATCCAGAGCTTTAAGGGCTGTTGGACTTGACAACTCACCCGGCCGCGAGATCCCTCATCGCTCGGCGGGTCGTTACCCTTCATCGGCAGCACACTGCCTCACCGTGCATACAGCCGTGTGCGGCCTCTCGCAGGACGCCCCGGTCAGATGACTGTGTCAGCTCTCTGGCGCTTGCTACAAGCCGCTACAGGTTCTTGCTGTTCGCCGAAAGCCTCCCCGAGTCCAGAGACTTCTGAAGCTCAGTGCCCACGCTAGCTGCCGATGCAGTTAGGCGCGATGAATACCGAGAACGCGAGAAAGGGTTACGCGCAGGCAGGCACCGAGAGCTCGCTGCGACGAAATGCCGCATCATGAAATCCCTTCCCGAGCTAGATCTTCCAGACCCTCCGGGTCACAACCTCAGTCTCGACTGGCTCCGCGGCATGGCAGCCATCTTGGTTCTTGTTACGCATCTACGCAGGGATTTTTTTGTTGCTTTCCCCTCTGATCCGGCGCCCCACACTGTCCTAAACAGCGCGCTTTTCTTTATCACGCGCCTGGGCCCTGACGCCGTCATGATTTTCTTTGTCCTAAGTGGCTACCTGGTGGGCGGTCAGGCGGTCATGGATGCCCGTGCGGGCCGGTTCTCCCTTCATCGCTATATGATTGCGAGAGCAACGCGGCTTTACACGGTCTTGATTCCTGCGTTGCTGCTCACTGCAACACTAGACATGCTGGGCGGAAACTGGGCCTCGAGCTTCCACCGTTCTCAGACGCTCCTGGCGAATCTGCTGTTCCTCCAGGATATTTTTGGCCACGTTTACGGGTCGAATGGCCCGCTGTGGTCGCTCGCTTTTGAGTGGTGGTTCTACGTGCTGTTCGGGCTCAGCGTCTTTGTATATGGGCACCGACGCATCGCGCTGCGCTCATTCGACGTGGGGCTTGCCGGCCTGCTTCTGCTTGTCCTGCTTGTTATTTTTCGATCGCTCATCCCACTATTTCTCGTATGGCTCGGCGGTGTTGCCATTCGAACGATCAGGGCCCCGCCCGCCCGCATTCGCTGGCCGCTGGTGCTTCTGTCCGTTGCGCTGCTATGCATCCTCATGCTGGCGTCGACGCGTGACTGGTTCACGCTGGTGTCGATGCGCCGCTGCCGCCTCCCGATCGACTATCTTGTTGGCGCTGGCGCTGCGCTGCTGATTTGGCTGCTGCGCAACGCGGACCCGATCCGTGCGTCATGGTTTGCGGCAGGCACTACGTTGGCATCCTTTTCGTTCACTCTCTACGCCATTCACCAACCACTGACGGCGCTTATGGTGCACTTGCTGGTGCCGCATCTCCTCACGCACGCCGGCTTCGCCGAGTGGGCCGCGCTGCTGATCTTCGCGGCGGGCATCGTGCCTTGTGCCTTTGGCTGGTACTGGCTTTTCGAGCGCAACACACCGCGAATACGCCGCTGGCTGCTGGCGAAGCTTGAGCCGCAGGGCTCAATGCAGACGATCGGTCAGGCACAGAGCCTGCGGCGCTGAAAATGCCAGGAGGTGCTCATCCTCCGGTAGGTGTTCTCGCTGCTCATGGAAGGTAAGCCGCGGGCCATCATCTGCAATCGCGCCCACAGTTCGCACGTTCGCACTCCGTTGGCAGCTCGCCGAGCCACCAGCGCAGGAGCCCCGCCAGCAGCTCAAGCAAACGCACAGCGGACCGGACCGTTCCCGGGGTTTTCCAATCTGAGTAGGCGGCTGGAAGGCGCTAAACAGGTTCGAAGCACTCGCCGGGGAGGACGTCCAGTCGACGCGAGGACATCTGCCCTGAGTGCGGCAAGAGTCGTGCAGCAGCTGCTACACAGTCACCCCCCGTGTCTTCTGCAATCACAGGTGATCGATCGCCAATAGCGGCGCTCGTTTACCATCCCATCAATTGGATTGTACGACGCGCCCACGCCATGAACGCGTTCCCCGAGCGAAATCCTTCTTTGACCCGCGACGTCTACCTTGACTGGATGCGCGGCATTGCTGCCCTGCTGGTGCTGCTGTCGCACCTGCGCACCGGATTTTTCGGCTCATGGCCTGAGGTTGATCCGGCCTCCCAGACAGTTCTCAACCACGGGCTCTTTCTTGTCACACGCTTTGGCCACCAGGCGGTCGTCATCTTCTTCGTGCTGAGTGGATACCTGGTGGGTGGCCAGGCTGTCATGCAGGCCCGCGCGCGCCGGTTCTCCCTTCGTCACTACGTGGTTGCGAGAGTTGCCCGCCTCTACACGGTCTTGATTCCGGCCCTTCTGCTCACCGCTACAGTTGACACGCTGGGAAACCAGTGGAGCTCGAGCGCCGACGGCTGGCGGGCGTTCTTCCTGAATCTATTCTTTCTGCAGACGATCCTTGGTCCGTATTACGGGACGAATGTCCCATTGTGGAGTCTCTCCTTTGAATGGTGGTTCTACGTGCTCTTCGGGTTGGCCGTCTTTGTGTATGCGAGTCCAAGCATCGTGCAGCGTTCGGTCGCCGGGCTGTTTGTACTGCTAGTTGTCTACCTTCTTTTCTTCGTGAGTCATAATAAATGGGTGCTCGTCAGCCTTCCATTGTGGCTCAGCGGCGCTGTAATTCGAACAGTCCCGGCACCATCGGCCCGTGTGTGCTGGCCGATGGCGCTCCTGTCCCTTGTGGTGCTGTGCACCTTCATGCTGGTGTCAGCTCTCAACGGGCACCAGCTGGTGGATGATAGTCTCGTTGGCGCTGCCACCGCGTTGCTGATATGGGCTTTGCGCCGCACTGAGCCGATCCGCGCTCCATGGCTTGCTGCAGGCCACACCCTGGCAGCATTTTCCTTCACTCTGTACGCCATTCACCAGCCGTTGAACGCACTCGTCATTCACTTGCTGGTGCCGCATCCGCTCACCCGGCCCAGCGCATCCGGATGGGTCGCGATGCTGATCGTGGGCGTTGGCTTAGCGTCTTGTTCCTTTGCCTGGTACTGGCTTTTCGAGCGCAACACGCCGCGAATGCGGCGCTGGCTGCTTTTGCGACTTGAGCCGCGGGGCTCAACGCTGACGATCGCTCAGGCAGAGAGCCTACGGCACTGAGAGCACCGGAAAGTGCTCATCCTCGGTAGATGTTCTCGCTGCTTCGTGGACGATCAGATCTTCAAGGAGCCGATGACCACCGCGGCCGCTATCTCTGGTACACGGGCTCGCCGCCACCGACACCACTCCGTGGTGCCGCCGCAGGGCTCAATGAAATTGAAATTGGGCTGCCGGAGGGAGAAGACCCGAAGAAATAGTAGTTCGATCCAAAACAAGCGATTGTCGCAGAAAATACTAGTTGACGTCGGCCAAAGGTGGAGCAAGACCTCGGCTTGCGGGTGAAGCCGCCGGACTCGCTGGATAAACTAGAGCCTTCGCTCAGTCTATCCTTCCGGACCATGCGTTGGACTCGGCACGAAGGGCAGCTGCGGAATCACCCCTCGCTGCGTTCTTCCACGGTCCGCACGATTCGAGCCCCTTGCGCACCTAATGCAGCAGCCGGTCACTCGGGGACTCCGCACCAATGTCTAGCTTGCTCATTTTCACCAGCACCCAGGGGTCCTGTAGTGAATTCAGCAACGCATGAGCATGCGTGCGCAGACCAGGGGCGACGGAACTTCGCCAGCAGCTCCAGCGGGGACGCTGGAAGGTGCAGAAAGGTTCAAGGCGCTCTCAGGGAGGATCGTTCAGCCACGCGCCGCTCGTCGTCCATCCGGCATAGCGCGACTCGATTTGCCCCCGAGTACGGCAAAGCTTGGGTAGCCACTACACGACTGGTGGCTTGTCTCCACCCCCGTCTTTGCTGCACTCCTCCGTGTCTCGTGTAGTCATCGCTGATAGATCGCCAATTTGCAGCGCTCGGCTATTATCGCACCATTGGACTGCACGACGTGCCACGCCATGAACGCGTTCCCCGAGCGAAATCTTTCGTTGGCCCACGACGTCTACCTTGACTGGCTCCGCGGCATTGCAGCCCTGCTGGTCCTGCTGACGCACGTGCGTCTCGGCTTTTTCGTCTCATGGCCGGAGGTTGAACCAGCCTCCCAAACAATCCTCAACCATGGGCTCTTCTTTCTCACACGCCTGGGCCACCAGGCGGTCGTCATTTTCTTCGTGCTAAGTGGGTACCTGGTGGGCGGCCAGGCTGTCACGCAGGCCCGCGCGCGCCGGTTCTCCCTCCATCACTACCTGGCTGCCAGAGTTGCCCGCCTCTACACGGTCTTGATTCCGGCCCTTCTGCTCACCGCAACAGTTGACACGCTGGGAAACCAGTGGAACTCGAGCGCCGACGGCTGGCAGACGTTCTTCCTGAATCTATTCTTTCTGCAGATGATCTTTGGTCCGTATTACGGGACGAACGGCCCATTGTGGACGCTCTCCTTTGAATGGTGGTTCTACGTGCTGTTCGGGTTGGCCGTCTTTGTGTATGCGCGCCCAAGCATCGCGCAGCGTTCAGTCGCAGGGCTGGTCATAGCGCTACTTGTCTACCTTCTTTTCGTCGAAAATCTAAACCACAATACATGGGTCCTCATCGGCTTTCCATTGTGGCTCAGCGGCGCAGCAATTCGAACAATCTCGGCACCATCGGCCCGTGTGCCCCGGCCGGTGGTGCTTCTGTCCATTGTCCTGCTGTGCAGCTTCATGCTGATGTCAGCTCTCCCCGGCAACGGGTTGGAGCATGATTGTCTCGTTGGCGCTGCCACCGCGCTGCTGATATGGCTATTGCGCGGCGCGGAGCCGATCCGCGCCTCAGGGGCTGCTGTCGGCCGCACCCTGGCAGCGTTTTCCTTCACGCTGTACGCCGTTCACCAACCGCTGAACGTGCTTGTCGAGCATTTGCTGGTACCGCATCGCCTCACGCAGCCCATCCCCGCCGAATGGATAGCGATGCTGATCCTGGCGGCGGGCATAGCGTCTTGCGCCTTTGCCTGGTACTGGCTTTTCGAACGCAATACGCCTCGAATACGGCGCTGGCTGCTGTCGCAGCTTGAGCAGCGGGGCTCAGTGCTGACGAAAGCCCAGGCAGCGTCGCCGAGCCCCGCAGACAGCTTTCAAGAGCCCCCTCCATGCCCTACCTCGTCACTACCGGACCGGGGACATCAGCCAGCGGCTTGAGCGCTCGTCCGCGGACCCCCAGCTTGCTCTTGCAGGCTCTCTCTCTAGAAGCCGCTGCTCCCCGTCACCAGGCAAGCGCGGCGCGACCTGTGGGACCCCTTACCCGGGCCGCTCAGGCTAACGAAGTAGCGTGCCAGGCCAGGCAAGAGACGACCAGCGCGCGGGCCTGCAAGGCACTCAGCGGGATGAGCCGGGCTCACCCGACAAGACCCTGGTACATCGTCTCGAACACCCCAGCGGTGTGATCGGCGTTCTCGCGAGTTGCCCGTCGCCACGCCTCCTGTGCAATGCGAAAACGGCGGTTCTCGTCATTCAACAGCTCGGCAATGCCCGCGGCCAGGGCTGCTGGATCGCCGACCGGGACGGCAAGCGCCGCGTGTGGCGCCCATTCCGCAATGTGACCGACAGCAGTGCCCACCGTCGGTACCCCGGCCACTGCCGCCTCCAGTACGACCAGCGGTCCTGCCTCGTGGCGGGACGACACAATCAGAAGGCTGGCCCGCTCGATCAATGGGCGCAGCTGACGCTGCGGCAGGAAGCCGAAGAAACGTACCCGGCAGCCAAGGTCCAGACGTGCCGCCAGGGACTGCATCTGCCCGTCTAGTGTGTCCTCACCCACGATATCCGCCTCGAAGCTCACACCGCTGCGCGCCAACAGTGCCAGGCCTTGCAGCAGGGTCGTCTGATCTTTCACACGGTTCAAGCTTGCAACGTGAACGAGCGTCGCAGGACGGCGCGCATCTCGTGGCGCGGGCTCTCTTGGGGGCCAGGCGGCGAGATCTACACCCAGTGGCACCCGCTGTGCACGGAGGCCCAGACTTGCCAGCTGCCGCAGGATCGGCGTGCTGGCCGCGGTGATGAGGGAGGCCCGCCTGAGTACCAGAGCCTCCCGCATGCGTCCTCTCCATGTCAGCGCACCTCCGTAGGCAATCTCGGGCAGGGCGGTCAACTCGCCCCCTGCGACGTGAACCAGACTCGGCACCGCGAGCCAACGTGCGGCGGCTACTGCAACCAACCCGCACGCTCCCGACCAGATCGCATGAATGATGTCGAACGGAGCGGAGCGATGCAGCTGGCAGATTGCACGCAGCGCGCTCAAGCGAGGATGGCGCGAGCCCACGTTGTGCACACACGCGCCGCACAGGTCCCACTCCCTTGGCTCGGGCTCTTGCTGCAAGGCGTAGACATGTACCTCGTGGCTACGCGCGAGACGCTCGATCAGCGCGAGCAGAGCGGGAATCACACGGTATTCGCCTGTGCGATCGACTCCACCCGGTACCACCAGAGCAACTCTCACGGCTCGCCTTGCCTTATGTCCCAAGCACCCAGCAGCGTGCGCAGCGCCTCGACGGCTTCCATAGGGTGTCGCCCGCGCCGGAGCTCGAACCCCTTGATCCCGCGCACGCTCTGGCAGAAGAGCGACCACTGAGGCTGGCTCGCGGCATAGGCCTGTTCGGCGGCCAGCCGCGTCGCGATGGCCGGCCCCTCCAATGGCGCGAGCAGCGGGCCCGTGGCGAGCTGCGGTGAAGCAAAGACAATGGCAGCGATCCTGAGCGGCTCAGCCGCCAGACGGTAGCTACCACATCTCAGATCGACCTCGAGCTTGCGCACGCCACTACGGCGGCGGATCAGTGGCGAACTGCGAATCGCCTCGACCTCACTCGCGTGCGCCACGAAGCGCATCGAGTCGGCGCGCACATGCAGGAAGTTGGCGACTCCGGTAGCTAGCAAGGTGTCAGGCGTGACGAACGCGCTGTCCTCGGATATGAAGTCAAAGCCTTGCAGCAGACACTGCAGCGCCACCGTGGATTTGCCTGCACCGCTGGGCCCCATCAGCAGCACTCCGCGCCCACCGAGCCCCATGCATGCCGAGTGCAGAGGCACAAGCCCCTGGCAGCGCGCCGCGAGGGTGAACACGGCGAACTCGATCAACTCGTAGCGAGTATGGTAGGGATAAGCAAGCATGCGCGGCGATACCCGCATCAGGGCCGTGCCCTCGTGAGGCGAGATGACCACGAAGTCGGACGACGCCGTGGCACCACCCAGCAAGCTCCCTCCCGAGAACATCTCCAGCGGCGGGGGCTCTGAGCCGACCCGGTGCGTTCGCCCGCGATCGCTCACCAGTAGCCGCACACACAGCTCTGGAGCGGAATCGGACAGCGTATGTCCGGGCAAGCCCGCGTACGCCGAGTCCACTATGGCAAGGAGCTCTTCACTGTTACTCTCGAAGCGGAACCTGGCACCAAGCAGCTGCAGTGGCCCGCGCATCAAGGGCGCCGCATGCTCTTGGAACGGGTCGGCAAGCAACTCAGGCGAGCCGCTATCGAGCTGGCGTGCAGGCCGGGGGCTGCGGCGCACGCCGCTTATGCCGTTTCCAGACATTGAGTGGCTCCTCGTAAAGAGCGAACAGCGCTACACAAAACGACTGGTCACAGTCACAATCATACGGGCATACAGCTCCCTCGCTACAGCGCAGCCTTCCCGGGATCAACCCGCCAGGCACGAATGCTATAACATTGAAGGCCAAGTAAGCGCTGGGACAAATCGGGCGTGATCCGCGCTTGCGACGCATAGGTCGTCAAGGCGCAACGGCGCTCGTTCCTTTTTGCGTGTTGCGACCCTGACGCATGCTCACCTCGCGCTGCGGCGACCGAACCGGTGTGTCGGGGGCGCTTGCTCCGCCTCCTGCAGCAGCTGCTCGAACGTGGCCTGACGCATGATCATCCCTGCAGAGAGCTCGTAGATCATATCGCAGTGCTTGAGGCTACTCAGTCGATGCGCAGCGAGTACCAGCGTAGCGTCTTTTCGACATGCCATGACCGCGTCCATGATGTCGCGCTCCGCGACAGGGTCCAGCGCGCTCGTGGCTTCATCCAGGATCATCACGGGGGCCACGCGGTAGAGCGCGCGCGCGATACCAAGTCGCTGTCGCTCCCCTCCGCTCAACCGGGCGCCCCCCTCCCCGATCAGCTCGTCAACTCCGCCCCGCAGAGCCCCGATGCACTCCGAAAGGTGTGCCAGCGCGAGAGCCGCACGCACCCGCTCACGGTCGATCAGCTCACGCGGAACTCCTAAGGCAACGTTCTCGGCCACGCTTGCATCCAGGAGAAAGATCTGCTGCGGCACGTAAGCAATATGTGACTGCCACACTGGACGGCTCACCTCATCGAGCTCGATACCGTCAGCTTCAACGCTTCCGGACTGCGGTACAAGCAGGCCACAAATCAGATCAAGCAGGGTCGTCTTGCCCGAGCCATTGGCCCCGATGAGGCCCACCACTGTTCCCGCAGGCACGTGCAGACTCAGGTTCGTGACGGCGGGAGGACAACCTGGACCGTGGCGAAACGAGACGGCGCGAAGACGGACCTCGCCCCGTGGTAGGACGGGCCAAGGCGAGGAGACAGGAGGCGCTATCTTGGGCCTGGCGCGGGCTCGCTGCAGATCCGCTGATAGGGCCTCGAAGCTCTCTCGATCGGAGCGCATCTTGACGATCGCGGCGAACAGCTGCTGTAGCGCCGGCAGCAGCCTGTAGACCGCGAACCCCATAAAACCAAGCTTGGCGACCCAGGGCCCGTCTGTCTGGGTACGGCTGCTTAGATACAGCGCAAGCCCAGCGAGCACGCAAGCGGTGGCCCCCTCTAGCAGGTAACGCGGTGTCTGCGAGATCGCCTGGTTGCTGATGATGGTCTTGGAGATCATCCCGCAGCAGCGAGCAAAGCCCGCCACAAATGTTGGCTGGGCTTTGGCCAGGATGACTTCCTTGATCCCGGCAAGACTCTCGTTGACTATTCGCGTGCGCTCCTCATAAGCCTCGCTCTCGGCACGGCCATTGCGCTTCAGGCGCGCACGTGCCAGCGTGTAAGCCGCAGCGTAGCCGGCGCCGAGACCCACGATGGCCAGCAACGCCATGAGCGCGTTGAGTAGCAACATCGACGTGAAGATGAAGATGACGGTCACTAGGTTCGTTACCAAGACCAGTCCGTGCTGCAGGACGCTCGCCGTTACGCGCGCCGTCTCAAAGATCACCCTGGAGGTGAGCGTCGCGCTGCGGGTCTGCAGGTGAAACCCATAGTCGCGATGCAGGTATTCTTCGAACAGGGCGGTATGCAGTTGATCTCCCACCTGGTACGCGAAACGATGCATGGAGAGCGAGCCGAGCAGATTGACCACGTTCGTGAGGGCGACGACCAGCGCGAACGCGATGCCGAGCGCCATGACAAATTGATGCTCGCTCGTAAAGTGGCTGTACTCGTACAGCAAGCGCAGACTTTCATGGTGCTGTATCGTCGTCGGGTCGGCGAGCGCGGTGAAGAACGGCAGCACGGCTGAGATGCCGCCGACCGTCGAAAACGCCATCAACACCGCGAGCGCCTGCAGCCCCATCAGGCGTCGCCGCTGGCGCTTATCGAGGAGGCTCCAGACCGTGCGCAGGATTCTCATGGTGCGCGTACGGATCTGCCCCGGGCTAGCCTGACCTTGAGCGATCGCTTACAAGCACGCAGTACACGCACGAGAGGGCGCGGTGCTAAAGCCAAGGCGCAGGCTGTGCTGGCACCAGACCACCAGGTTCGATAGCGCCAGGAGTAACCGCTGCTCGAGGCCACGGTCCCGAGCGCCCGCAAGGTACTGCCGCGCTCGGCGTATCGCCTGGCGATGCCCGTTGAGGTCCCTGCGAGCCTTTTGCGCACCACGAGCTGTAGGCTCCGCGGTAGGGCGAGACACTGCATCTTGAGCAGCGCGCGCTCTAAACCCTTGAGCGCCGTGAGGTCATCAGCGTAATGGTGGCCGTGGCGACGGAGGTGAACCAGCGGCCGATCAATAACGTCGATCTCGCTCTGCAGCGCCAGACGCACGTACAGATACAGATCCTCGCACACCGGTAGCTCGCAATCGAATCCGCCGATGCGCTCGAGCAGCTCACGGCGCACGACGACACTCGACGTCGCCAACAGGGTCTGCTCGCTCACCAGATCCTCGAGGATCCACCCGGCGAGTGCCGGAGTCGGGCGAGCACGAGCGCCCGTTAGGAGGTTGCCAAACTCATCCACCGGCACGAATCGCGTGTAGCTCCAGCCGCACGAAGGGTGCAGGCACAACGATGCGATCTGCTCCTCGAGCTTCTGCGGCAGCCACATATCGTCAGAATCCAGAAACGCAATGTACTCCCCGCGTGCTTCCTTGAGCCCCTGATTACGCACCGTCGCAGGATTTCCCGTGTGTGCGAGCCACAGAATCTTGACGCGTGGGCAGCTATAGCTGCGCAGGAGCGCCTGCGTCTCTGCCTCAGAACCGTCATCGGCCACGATCAGCTCCCAGCTGTCGAAGGTCTGCGCGAACACGGATTCGAGGGTTGCACGCAGGAACGCTGAACGATTGTATGTCGGGAGAATGATCGACACGAGCGGTGCGTCGGCGCTCAAGTCTCCCCCTGTGCCGAGCAATTGTCATTCAACGCGGGCAACTGTCGGCGCGCGCATAGATCCTGGTACGCCGCGGCGAGCCTGGAACC
>Ga0123356_10001631_pt1 | contig 24630 bp, 31 predicted proteins | sample TergutEmb28metaG_2_FD_92546 | JGI IMG/M metagenome (GOLD analysis project Ga0123356, IMG submission 92546) | Embiratermes neotenicus P3 segment gut microbial communities from Petit-Saut dam, French Guiana - Emb289 P3 | ecosystem: Host-associated > Arthropoda: Insects > Digestive system > Gut ...
ATTTGCTCTTAATGGATAATAATGTTTTAAGATCAAAAGATTTTAATAAAATAGTAGATGAATTAATTAGACTTGGCTTTGGTAAAGGAGATGTTTATCCGAGTCCTAATACCAAGAAGCCATTGCAGCGATACATAGATTTTAATCAAGGCCTTGACGCGAAACTGTTGACCCCCGAAAAAGCCAAGCAACTCGGAAAGCTGGCTATCAGTCCAGCTCGAATAGCGTTCGACCATATTGAGGATGAAAGGCAGTACAAGAGAGCGTTAGAGCTTTGTGCAAGTAATGGGATAAAATATTTATCTAATTATATGCTTTATAACGGAGAGGATTTTTCAGGGAAAGGTCAAAGTTATCGTGCAGATACTCCGGCTGATTTATATAATCGCATGAAAATATCAATGGATTTTTGCGATGAACTTAATGCAAAATATAGCGAAGGCGGGCGTGTACATATTTTTTCATTTCCAATGAAATACATACCGTTAAACGCTACCGATAGAACCTTTGTAGGAACGAATTGGAATAGGAAGTATCTTCGGGCGATTCAGAGGATGCTCATTCCAACTCAAGGTAAAGGAGTATCAACACGTTCTTTCTTTGAAGCAGATTTTGGAACAACAGGCGAACTCTTTCTTGAAAACCTTGCGATGCCGGAGGATTTGCTTGGTTTGCGCGGCCACTTCGTAGAGCGTAAAGAAGAAACAAAAAAAGAACGTAAATTGCGCTATGCAAGGTGGGAACAAAATCATGCGAAAATTAATGAGTGGCGTCGTCTATATCAATCTCTTGGAAACGATAAAGAGTCGTTGTTAGAGCTGATTGGGAATAATGATTTTTCAATGCAGAACTATAAGAAATGCAGTGGCAATTTAATCTTGAAAAAACTGTTTGTGTGGAATCTATCACTACTGTCAACGCTCAGAAACATTGTTACGCTTGGTCAGGAAATTTTAGATTACTTCATCAACGACATTGGTTTTGTTTATCAAGAAATAATTCGATACGTTATTGATTCAAAGCATACGCAATTCTCTGCATTAACAGGAATGCTAAAATTGCGTGGCGAAGCTTTTATAAATGATATTCTAAGCTCGTTTATTAATAAGCCAGAATGGTCATCCAATATTTTTGATGCATTATACAAGGCGCAAAATGACAACAAGACAATTCTTTTCGATACTCGTGTGTTGGACATTGCTTTGCGGTTTCGCGCGGCAGGAGTGTTATCCGATACTGAATATAGGAATTTGTGTAAAGCGAGTATGACGGGAGATGGGTTGAAAGTTTCAAAAAAATTAACAGCAAAACTATCTGCCTTGCGAAATGCATTGAAACAAGCGAATAATGAGGAAATTGCGAAAACAATCGTGATTGAAAAAATAGAAGAAACACTTAAAAAAATAGAAGTGGTTTTCAAAAAGGTGGAGGGCTAAATGGAGATCACCATTGGTAAATTTACGCTTGAAACGCTGACACTAGGTATGTATGACAGGCCGATTGATTTATATCGCGAATACATCCAAAACAGCGTCGACGCGATTGACAACGCGCTAAAGAGCGGACTAATCACTAAGGAAAAAGCTAAGGTCGAAATAGTGATTTCAGCGGAACGGAGAGAAATCATTATTGCTGATAATGGCATTGGTATATCTTCTGCAAATGCGGAACGATTTTTGCTGGATATAGGGAACTCAACGAAGAGACATACTTGTGAGCGCGGCTTTAGAGGGATAGGGAGGCTTGCAGGATTAGCATACTGTAAGTTCCTTATTTTTGAAACATCGGCAGCGGGTGAAGATAAGAAGACCGTAATTAAGTTTGATGCGGATAAGCTTAGAAGTAAGATGCTTTGTGACGAAGCGGAGCTTGATTTGCAATCAATAATGACAAACGTAGTAACAGTTGAGAGTGAGCCAGAGCGAAAAGCGGTTCATTACTTTACTGTTAAGTTGCATGGGGTCGAGGATATAGACGACATTCTTGATGGCGAGAGCGTCAAGAAATATCTTTCACAAGCGGCTCCCGTTGATTTTAGCACCGGATTTAAGTGGGGCAGTTTGATTCGGGCAAGAATGGACCACTTAGGTTTCGGGGTTTCGTCTTACAATATATCGGTCAAAGGAGATGATTTCACCTCAAGCGTTTATAAAGGCTACTCGGATATTTTTATCGCCGATAGGTTGCGCAAACTGGAGGATAGTATTTCAGAAATACGCTTAGAAAAATTTGAATATAATGGCGATACTCTTGCTGTACTGTGGTATGCTCAGACAAATTGTTATGGGACAATTCAAGATGAAACGATTAAAGGCATTCGCATGCGCAAAGGAAACATTCAGCTTGGTAATAGGGCATCACTAAATCATATTTTTAAGGATGACCGTTTTAACGGTTGGTTGATAGGCGAATTGCATATTGTTTCCAATTCACTTATTCCGAACGCTCGGCGCGATGATTTAGAGAAAAATACGATTTATGTAGAATTAATCTCTCAGCTTAAAACATGGGCGGAAGGCATAGCGACAGAGATTAGAAAAATATCTAACGCAAGGAATAACGACAAAAAAGCTCAGCAAATTATCGAGATAGCAAAAACAGATCCACAAACGATTGTCGAGGATGTGTCTGTTTCAATTCAACCTGAGATAGCTCTTGCACAGCAAAGCGAAAATAATGATGTAAATCATTCCGAACTCATAAGTGCTTTGGACATTATCATAGGTACGCAAATATCAAATACAAAATATAAGGCCTTAAATTTACAAAGCAATATCACGGTAGATCAAAAGAAAATTTTAGAGAGAGTTTTTGATATTATTTGTTCGGAATACTGCCATGGTGCAGATGATTTTATTACAACAATTCTACGCAAATTTGTCGCAAAAACAGTTGTGGCCAATGTGTAGATAAATTTCTAAACAACCACAAAAAAAGAATAGAGGTGTTTTCATATGTACTGTCATATCGTACCACAAGTTTATCAGAAAGCTTGGCATAGTCGTTTTGGAGAAGCGAATGTTTTCTATTTTGATAAGAATGATTTAACAAAGCCACAGAAAAAGCAGGGTGGGAATGTGGAGAAAAACATGGGGATTAAAGACGAGTATATTCTCGATAGTAGTGAAAGCATATATGAAATTGACCCTAGTCCAAAAGCGGTTGAAGATTTTTTTTCGCATGGGATGGAAAACTCATGGAATGATGTTTTAGAATCCAATTTGGAAACATGGATTGCCGAAATTTTTAGCAACAGAGACCCAAATGTCAAGGGTTCAATTGCAATTGAGGCAAAGGATTTGGAAGGCACTCCATATAAGCGTAAATTGCATGAACATATCATTCTGCAATACATACGCGTCTTTGAAAACTTTTTAGAAATCGACAAAATGACGAATGGCGGACTAGTCGATTTTATTATTTTTGTTGTTAACGAAATATGCAAGACAGACCATCCGGAAATATCTATATCCGATGCTAATTTATCCATAATTATTCAGGATGAAAAATACAAGAAAAGTATTTGGAAGTCTATTCTAGTTGATTGTCAAAAGCGACCTGACGATAATTATTTGTCCAAGGTATATAACCTGTTAATAAGTCAAGGTAATTTAACATTTTTTTGGTCGGGGAACAGTAAAGTGAAATATATTCTTTCAGATCGGCCTGTTATTTGGAACGCTGGCAAGGTGAAACGATATGAACATTTAGAGAGTGGCATATTTTTTCCGATAAGCCCAACCATGCTTGTAGCGCACCTGAAATATAGAGATGATACACCATTGAATACAGGTGATGCTGTATGTTTACCTGCGAATGATAATTTTATTAAATATATCAACCATATCTTGCATATTCAAAGCAATAAACAGGTTGGCTTTTCTGATGGAAACATACTTCCCCATATATCGCAGTCTCCATTTTCGCAGAATGAGTGGGAGTCGATGTTCAATCAGTTATAATTAGCAATATATTTACTCGCAATTTTAGTTCTTTTTGCTGTAAAAATTTTGCCGCCGAGACTGTAAAATTTTTTCGCCCAACCTGTTTAATTCCACCGCCCAAGGTGTCAAATCACGCCGCCGTATTCAGAATAAAACTTACACATCAAAAAGCAGTATAAAAAATAAGAGATGTTGCGCATTTTTGTGGGCGACATTTTTTATTTCGAAAAAAGTTTGAGAAATTCTAAAAACCTCCGTTATTTTAGTTGACAAGCATCTTAAGTGGTGCTATTATACATAACGTAACACTACTGTTACGTTTGCGATAAAAGAGCATAAAATTTAGCGAGGTAAAGAGTGCGTAAACTTAATGAAGACTTAATGTATAGAATAGCCGAGTATATCTCGGAATTTCAAGCGACAAATGGGTATTCACCCGGTCAGCGGGGTATAGCGGACCATTTTAGGATTACTTTGCCGCGAGCGCATCGCCTTGTTAAAGCTTTGGAGGGGCAGGGTAGGATAGAAAGGAACGATGACGGAACCATTGCAACACCATATAAGCTTATCCCCTCGGATTTGAATCATGTCCCTCTTGTCGGGGCGGTTAAGTGCGGCAAGCCAACGCTTGCGATTGAAGAGTTCGACGGCGTATTCAAGTTGCCAAAAGAATTCACCGGGTCAGGGGACTTCTTCATGTTGCGGGCGGAAGGCGACAGCATGATAGACAGGGGGATTGAGGAGGGCGATTATCTAGTCATCAGCGAACAGCCTGCTGCGTACAACGGCGATATTGTGGTAGCTTGCAGAGAAAGCGATTACGGAATTGAGGAAGCGGACGCAACATTGAAAACCTATAAAAAAATAAACGGCAGATATGTTTTGCACGCTGAAAATAAAGACGGCGGCTACGAGGACATGGACGCAAGCGAGTTTCGCATAATCGGCAAGCTCGTAAGTCTTATAAGAAAATTTTAACTACGGAGGTATATAAAAATGGATTCAAGCGAAAAATGTCCGATTTGCGGACAAGAAAACAACGGACTGCACATTGAGGAAACGAACGGGTGGTTCACCTGTTGTCGTTGCGGAAAGGAAGTCAATAATTATATTGATATTTTCTTCAAGCAAATGACGACGCTGCCGGCCTACACACTCGAACAGATTGTAAAATTGTTCGGCCGGGTCAATCAAAGGTCTGCGGAAGAAGGAATAGCGTCATGAGAAAAACCTATTGTTGCTTTTGCGGCCAGCTTCGCACGATAGATGATTCGATTCGCACAATTATCATGCGATGTCCAAAATGCAAAAATCTGTTTGTTATGAAGATTAACGGCGAGGTTATTAAAACAACTTACCCCGAGCTGGGAATTGAAGCGGTAAGCGGTTCGCCGGAAGTCATCGACGCCTCGTAATGCAAAGCGCATTGCAAAAACAAGGAAAACGTGAAAAATGAAAAAAACAACCTTAATTTGTCAGAGTTGCAAAACAGAAATCCTGCGGGTAGAAAGCTGCAAGGCTTTATCCGTCACTTGTCCCGTTTGCGGACATGAAATACTTTTGTGTGTGCAGGATGAGATGGCGATTATAAAAATGCGTCCGCCAAACAGGTCGGCGGCAGCGCATTTTAAGTAGGCGCATTGAAGTAATAGTATACGAAAATTGAACATGGCTTGAGCGCAAGCGGTCTGTTGGCAGTGCAATACCATAAGCCCAACGCGCACGCTTAGGCAACTGTGTGGAGACTGGAAGTTATCCGAGGGCACTAAGTCCACAAAGGAAACTATCGATGCCGCACAAAGCGAACTCTTTTAAAGAGGTCGCTTTGTGCGGCATTTTTTTTTCAAAAAAACTTAAAAAAACATCAAATTATTTTTTTAATTCGGACAAAAGGTGTCCGGATCAACAATTATAATGCGCTCAAGAACGGCGAAAGGAGGTAGAAGTTTCGGTGCAAAGCGCTCTCGAAAGACGAGAAGAAATACTTAGTATCATGAACATTAGGAGACATGATACGGTATTCCGTTTGGCTTTTGAGTTTGGCGTGAACGAGAAAACGATTCGACGAGATATCGAAGTGCTTGCTCTCGCTCATCCGCTTTACACGACTTGCGGCAGACATGGCGGCGGAGTGCACATGATGGACGGTTGCTCCGCTGGTCGGAAATTTTTATCGGACAAGGCGAGTAAGTACAACGCGATCCTGACCGGAACGCCTATCGTGAACAATCCGTTGGATTTCTTTTCGCAGTTCAAGTTTTTGGACGAGAGCATCTTCGGTGGCAGCTATTACAGCTTCAGAGCAAAGTATGCGATTCTTGGCGGCTTTCAGAATCATCAGATTGTCGGGTATAAGAACTTGGCCGAATTAGTGGGGAAGGCGCACTCCGTGGCTTACCGGGTTAAGATTGCCGATGCGGTGGATTTGCCGGAACGGATCGATGAGGTGCGAATGGTGGCGTTAGAGTCAAAAGCGCAAAGCATCTATAAATCCATCGAACGGGACAGCTATGCTGAATTGATGAACGGCGAAATCAGCACGAAAAACATTCTCACCAAGCTGCTGCGCCTAAGCCAAGTTACCGGCGGGCTTATCCGGAGCGACGACGGCGAGGACGTGCAGGCGGTCAGCACCGCAAAATTAGCGGCGCTCGAGGACATCATCGACGCTTGCATGAGTGAGGGCAATAAGGTTGTCGTGTTCGTAAGGTTTCTGCCGGAGATCGCTGCAATTGAGAGACTGCTTAAAAAGAAGGGTATCGATTACAGCCTGATTTGCGGCGAGGTTAAAGACCGCGCCGAGCAGATCCGCCGATTCCAAGAAGAGGCATCGGTGCGCGTGTTTATCGGGCAGCTTGCGACGGTGTCGATGGGCTTAACGCTCACGGCGGCGCATGTAGTGGTGTTTTACAGCCTCGACTTTAATTACAGCAACTACGAGCAGTCGAAGGCGCGCATCCACCGCATCGGGCAGAAGGAAAAATGCTTGTACATACACCTTGTCGCCAAAAACACCGTGGACGAAACGATCATGGCGGCACTCAAACACAAACGCGATGTGGCGACGCTCATCGTGGACGATTACAAGAAAATTATAGGAGGCAGCACATAGTGGACGAGAACAAAAGGTTCGAGCTCGCGGAGTTTCTAAAGGAGCTGCGTGACGAAAAGGACGCACTCGAGGAGAAGATCAAGGGTCTCAACGTGGACATCGAAAGCGTGACCCAAGAGCTTATCGAAGACTTGATCGCCAACGAATCGACGGGCTTTAATTACAAGGGTTTTAATTTTTCCCTCGTGGTCAAAGAGTACCCGGCGCCTGAGCCGGAGCGCAAGGATGAGCTATGGCAGGTGATGAAGGAGCAGGGCTTTGAGCATCTTTTCACCATCAACAGCCAAACGCTCGGCGCGACGCTGAAAGAGCTAAAAGCCAACAACGACGACATTATGCCGGAGTGGCTCGACGGCCTTGTCAAGATTGCAGAAAAATCAAGCATCCGCATCAGCAAAGGCCGCAAGGTATAGGCGGCGCACATCAAAAGTCTAAAACCAAAAAAATCATACAGGAGTACCCATCACCATGGAAAAGAAAAATCAGTTAGCTAAGACCAACGGCAGACAGGTGACCGAGGTCAAAAGCGGTTACGTGTCCGCAAGCGCGAACATGGCCGCCGTCTTTGCGGAGGAAATGGACGGCTTAACGCCGCAGTTCGACCGCATCAAGATTCCCTCGGGCGGCGGCCTTGCGTTCGAAACGCCGGGCGAGGATCCCGACAGCCCCGACATGGTCAAGGAGATCAAGGCCGTTATTCTATATCACCAGCCGATCCGCGCCTATTACAAGGACAAGTATACCGGTGGGAACACGCCGCCCGACTGCGGCTCAATGGACGGCCATATCGGCATCGTCGGCGAAACGGGCGAGGTCAAAAATTGCAGGGAATGCCCGCTCGCGAAATTCGGCAGCGGCGAAAACGGCGCGAAGGCCTGCAAGGAAAAGCGCCGCTTGTACATCCTGCGCGAAGGCGAGGCGCTGCCGATCATCCTCACCCTGTCGACGGGAAGTATTTCGGATTACTCAAAGTACGTCATGCGCCTCTTATCAAAGGGCAAAAAGACGAATACGGTTGTTACCAAGTTCACGCTCAGAAAGGAACAGAACTCCGGCGGCATCACGTTCAGCGTCGCGGTATGTTCGGTTGACAGGGACTTAACCGCCGCCGAGCTTCCGGTCATCGAGAGCATGAGCGCGCAGGTTAAGGGCTTGGCTTTGAGAATTGTCGAGAGCGACGACGGGGAATAAACACGCACCGAATCCTTTGGCGGCGGGGGAGAGCCTTGCCGCCCAAAGGAGCGGGAACGGAGGTAAAAGTGACAGAACCAACAAAAATCAGACGCGGCAGGCCGCCGAAATCCGAACCAAAGATATGTGCTGTTGCGAGGTGCGCTCCATCAAAGAGAGTTTACATATGCTCGCCGCTCAAAGGCAACGTCGCAAAGAATATGAAGCGCGCGGCGGTTTACTGCCGGTTCGCTTTTGAGCAAGGCTTTGTGCCGTGGGCTCCGCATTTATATTATCCGCAATTTTTGGACGACGGCAACAAGGGCGAGCGCGCCGCCGGAATGCGCTATGCGCTGGAATCGATGTGGCAATGCAAACAGCTTTGGGTTTTCGGCCTAACCATCAGCGAGGGGATGAGGGCGGAGATTGAGCTTGCAAAGGGCAAGCGAGACTGAATGGTTTTGAACGTCATGTTGTATGCCCATTGATAATACGCCAAAATCCAGCCGCACCAAAATTCAGGAGTATTTAAGCGGAGTGATTTCGCCGCCTTAGACGCAATGTCCCAGTCGTCGGTTTTATATAGGGCATAGTATAACTCCAACCCGCTAAGGCCTGCGACATACTTTGGACTACCTCTTCCGTACTCGACCGCCAGCCAAGAGGTTGCGAATTCCTGCCAAACATCCTCGCTGGATTTACCGTGAGCGTGAATTGCAAAGTCAAAAAAATCGCCAAGGTTGGGCATGGAGTCACTCAGGTAGGATTCCTTGTAAGAGCGTATTTTGTTTTTCATGGTAGCATTATATCACTGCGGTGATAGAGCGTCAAGTCAAAAAGTTCAAAATTGATGCAAAAAGTTCGCGAACTTCAAAAAGTTTACGAAAAGTGCATACCAACTGAACCGAAATTGAACCAAATACTCCGTATAATAGAGATGTAGGGTATGATAGCCCGAAACGGCAAGGAAGGAGGGCGTACGGCTTCAGCCAGTATGGGTATGCGCCAAGTGCGGCGCGAAGGGGAGCGGCAGACAACTCTCTTTCCTTTGTCGGATATTTTGAAAATAATAGCACGGTTTATGCACGGTTTATAACACGGCGTGCTATTAATCGTGTGTATTTATGCACGGCGTGTTATAAAAGGGGGCAATATACCGTATAAACCGAAAAAGCCGTGCGCGTATCCGGGCTGTCCGGCGTTGACGCACGAGCGGTATTGCGAGGCGCATCAAAAGGTAGTGGATAAGCAGTACAACCAGTTCCAACGGGATAAAGGCAGCCAAGCGTTTTACGAGTCGGCGGCCTGGCGACGACTCCGGCGCATCAAGCTGCAGGCAAACCCGCTTTGCGAGGTGTGCCTCAAAGAGAAAGCGACAACCGCCGACCATATCATCCCGATGAAACAGGGCGGCGCGGCGTTGGATATAGCCAACCTGCAAGGCCTGTGCGCGGCCTGTCACGGCAGAAAATCTATCCAAGAGGGTAGCCGTTTTGGTAAACGGTAGGCTTAAAACAAATCGCTATGGGTGCCGGTGCGGGTCAGAGACAGTACGAGAACGGCGTTTTCAATGCGGTAAATCAAAAGCCAGTCTGGTTGAACATGGCATTCACGATGCCCGACAAAATCTCCCGTTAAAGGGTGGTCGCGGTTGGCGGCAGGAAGCGGAGTTCCTTGCGCCAGCTTCTCGATAATCCCGTCGAGCAGGGTCATGTCCATATTGCGCTTTTCCATAAGCTTATAATCTTTTAGAAAGCGGTTGGTGGGTTTTACCGTGTAAATCATGCTTTTAACGCCTTAAACAAATCATCGAGATTGCTGTAGCCTTTAACATTGGGGTCGTAGGCAATGCGTTCCGCTTCGCGCATGGCCGCAATCGTTTCGGCATTCGGAGTACGCGCAATCTCAAAGGGAATCCCTTGAGCGCGCACGGCTTGACGAAGGAACATATTCATTGCTACGGTCATGTTCATGCCGAGGTCTGCAAACAATTCTTCGGCTTGCCTTTTCAGTTTTGCATCCATTCTGATGCTTACATTGGTGCTATCGTTCATTTGAGGCACCTCCTTATAGTTTAGTATATACAGTATACTGCAAAACAAGTGCGTTGTCAATACAAAACAGAAGAAATTCCTAAAATATTTTCTTGTCGGGTAGGGGGTCTCACTCTTGCCAGATATTAGCAAAACAGCGGGCACGGGGTTTCACGCTATTTTTCGCAAATTCATAATCAAGCGCAAAAAATCAATCTTTCAATTGTAAGAACGCGGGGGAAACCGCAAAAAGGCTTATTTCATGCGATATAGAGCCTTTTTTCATATGATGCGCTGTTTTGCGGCAAAACGCCAAATTCATCTTGATAGATGAAAAGCAAGCATTTTTTTAGAAAATTCAAATTAACCAAGAGAGGTAACCATATGGGATGGGGTGGAGCGAGAACCGGCGCGGGCAGAAAGCGCAAGCCGGTTGAGCAAGCTATTTTAGAGGGTAATCCGGGCAAGAGGCCGATTAAGCTGCTGGAGTTTGGCGGCGGGATAAAGAGCGCGATGCTGTGCGCCGTGGTCGGCTCGATGAACTGAGAACCGGTCGCGTACAGGTCGCCGAGATTCCAGCAAACTACGTCGGCGTATTTCGTGATGTTTTTAATCGCGGGCTTTATAAGCTCAAACCACGGCTCAATGCCCTTTTTCTCGTACTCCTTGCCCACTCCATACGGCGGCGAGGTTACGGCGGCCTGCGCCCTGCAGCCTTCCATCAGCTTAGAAAAATCCTCCGCTCTCGTGGAATCGCCGCACATAAGCCGATGCCGGCCGAGCAACACGATATCCCCGCTTTGAATAACGCTGCCCTTCGCCTCGATGGCGGTGTGTTCTTTATCGACGTCGAAATCGTCCTCGATGGCCTCCTTGGAATAAAAGGCGTTGAACAGCGCGTCCACCTCATCCGCGTCGAAGCCCGTCATCGCCAAGTCAAAGCCGCCGTTTTCTAAGTCGGTGAGCATCGAACACAAAAGGTTCTCGTCCCAGCTCGAAAGCTCGTTGAGTTTGTTATCGACGATGACGTAAGCGTCCGCCGCCGCGCCCGATAACGGCAATACAATTGCCGGCACGGTTTCAAGTTCCATTTTCTCGGCGGCCTTGCACCGCGCGTGACCTGCCAAAATCCGATTATCTTGGTCGATAAGCACGGGGTTCGTAAAACCGAACTCTCGGATGGAATTAGCAAGCTTTGTAATCAATGCGTCGGGATGGACGCGCGGGTTTTTCGGGTGCGGTTTCAGCTCCGACAATCGCACCGTTTTTATTTCATACTTTGAATCCATTTTCAGCCCCTTTTAATAAAAGAAAAGAGAGCCGTTTTTTGACTCTCTTCTCACGCACATGATTTTTTTGTTTTGTTGCTATTTTTTCCGCCGCCCTAAATGCCCACTCGTATGCTCTAACGCCCTTGTTAAATGCACCGTATCAAGGCCGACGTCCTCGTAGCCCTGCGCGATGGCATCTAAATACCACTTGGAGGGCAGGCACGGCATTCCGTCGTTCATGAGGTATAGCATGACCTTGACCGTCTTGCCCTTGAGTTCAACCTCTACAAACGCTTTGCGGTAAAGCCTTGGGAATCCCTCATAGCGGTCTAGGGAAACCTCGCATTGCGGCGTTATCTCCCAAATGCCCACCGGCGTTTCCGCGCCCTCGCTCGGTTCCAAAGTGGCGACGCCCCGAAAGGTGAGCTGCCAGTCCTTGAGCATTGCCGTTCCCACCGGCACAGCGTCCGGGCAGCGTACCGACATCTGCCGCAGGTTGAGATTGCTGCCGTATGCAGCGTATAATTTTTTGTTGTTCATGATGTTATCCTCCTTGCCGGGGCGGCCGCTTATGCGGCCTGCCTCCTGTTATCCTTCCATGCGATGTCGCCGTCGAGGCTTTTGAGCAGGTGTTCTTGTCACCGGCGATTCGGTCACGACGGGCGGCGCACAGCTCACGGGCGACGAGCTGATCGACTTTTACCATTCGCTCCGCGAGCCGTACCGCAAGCGGGCCACATTCATCACCAACGACCAAACGCTTAGGCTTATCCGCAAGCTAAAGGACAACAACGGCCAGTACCTTTGGCAGCCGTCGCTCCAAGCCGGGCTGCCCGACTTGATTCTCGGCAAGCCGTACAAAACGTCCATTTTTATGCCGACGGTCGCGGCGGGCGCGAAGGTGCTGGCGTTCGGCGATTTTTCGTATTATTGGATTGCCGACCGGCAGGGCAGGTCGTTTCAGCGGCTTAACGAGCTGTTCGCGGTTACGGGGCAGGTCGGCTTTAAGGCGACGCAGCGCGTGGACGGCAAGCTGACGCTGGCGGAGTCCGTAAAAGTGCTAAAGATAAAGGAATAGGCGCATGAACAAGGTTACCTTGGGCGAGGTGAAACAGTACATCGGGTTGGACGGCGAGGATGAGAATAAAATCCTCGCCGTCCTCTTATCCGCCGCAGAGCATTTGGTGGAAAAGGTGTTGCGGAAGCCGATCCGAAAGGACACTCCGGAGATCGTCAAAACAGCGGTGCTGTTTGCGGTTTGGCAGCTGTATTTTCATCGCGACAACGCAGAGTTCAAAACGGGCGAGCTTGAAAAGACGCTGGCCGTTATGCTGTCGGATGTTAGGAGGATACAATTTTGAGCGAAATTAAGGATAAGCGGATCGGCGTCTATGCAATCAGAGCCGAGCGCAACGCCGACGGGAATGAGGTCAAGGTCAAGCGGTACATTCACGGCCGTGATAAGCTCCGCGCCTATGTTCGCGAACTAAGCGAAAGGGAAAAGTTTGCGGCCAAGGCGAGCGGGTCGGAGCAGTCCACGGTGTTCAAGGTCAATCACAACGCGAAGCTGAGAGCCGGGCTGTATCTTGAATTCCTCGATGAAACCTTTGTTGTTAAAAGCGTGGACGGATTTGAGTTTTATAAGCGCGATTTAACCCTGCGCGCGGAGCGGTGCAAGCCGGAGCCGACGGACTATGAGGAATACGAGGACGATGTATGAAACCGATGACAAACAGCCGGGCGCGGGCGCTCGGTAAAAAAGCCTTGCGCGCGGCGTTCAAAGCCTTAAAGATTAAGGACGGCCTCGGCGACGAAGTTATAAATTCCGACGAGTTCAGCTTTTGGTACAACAAGACGCGGGACGGCCAAGTGGGCAATTACCTCATCTACGAGGTGATTGATTCCGAACCCACGCACCGCGCGGACGATGCGGTCATCGGGCGTGAGTTCTTTGCGCAAGTCGATGTGTTCAGCGTTCGCGGTTTTGAGAGCAGTTTTCTTGCGGATTTTCTTTCGCGCTTAGAGGAACAGTTGCTCAATCGCGGCTTTGAGGTAGAAATGCGCGGCGAGGATTACGAACCGGACACGCGGCTGTATCATCAAATTCTGTACGTTTCCAAATTATTTTTCGCATAGCCGATGAAAAGGCTTGCTTTTTTTTGAGAAATGATTATGCTTGTATTGTATGGATGACGAAAAGATTAATGCAAAAAATGCTATGCACGATGCAATGAAAAACTTGCAGGACGACGTGCGCGGAGCAGCTGTCGAGGTCGGATTAGAGCATGACGAGGACGTGGTTGACCTTGTGATGGAATCACGTTACGGCGAAAAGAAAAAAACAACCTAAAAAAATAATCGAAAGGTCTTCTAAAAGTGGAAGGCCTTTTTTGATGGAGGAAAAATGCCGGAAGCAATAGACATATCCCAATTATACGAGGTCGGGAACCGCAAATTTTTTGCGGCGACGCTGAACGCAAACGGTACGTTCGGCGCGAAAACCTATCACGAGGGGCTGATCGAGATCAAGGTGGAGTTTTCGCAGGAGATTACCGAAATTAACGCCGATGACAACCCCGCGTTTATCACGCTGGCGGGGCCTGTTACGGGCGAAGGGACGGTGAAGTTCGCCGTGCTTCCGTACTCGGTGTACAGCAAGTTTTTCAACGTCAGCCTCGACAAGAACGGCGCGGTGGTCGTCAGTGGCAAAGCGAAAGCGCCCAAGTATGTCGCGTTCGGCTACTACTCGCAGGTGGGCGACGGCAGCGAATCGTGCTTTACGCTCTACAAGGCGGCGTTTAGCTTGCCGTCGTTAAATTCGGTTAGCTTCGACGGCAAGACGATTCGCGATTTGACCTTAGAGGTTAAGGTTTATCCGTATACCTACAGGGATGTTGGGGGCAAGCCGCAGCAGGTCAGTTATACGATCCTGAACAGCGAAACCAACAAGGCGATTTGGGAAGAGGTGCAGGCGGCCATTTACGTTCCCGACTGCACGGTAGCGGAGGGCGAGTAATGTACGGATTGGTTAAAACGATGGACGACGGTCAAGGCGGCAAGATAAAGCTGGTCGGCAACGCGCTGACGTTCATCATCTACAAAAATTACTTCGGGCGCGACCTTTTGAACGATATCGTGAATTTCGCCAAGAGCAACGCCGACACCGGCACGGTGAAACGCTTAGGCGCGCTAAATGTGCGGTCGGTGGAGGATTTTCGGGATTTGTCCGAGAGCGACCAGACGGTGCTGTTTTCGGCGGTCGGGGATTTTCGCTTCGATACCGAGTTTACACTCAATTTCATTGCGGCGCTGATGGCGACGGCGCGCTATCCCGAAAAGCCGGACGTTACCGACATCATCGTCGAGATTCCGCCGCATTGGATTGCCGACAGCAAGATAATCGCCGAGCTGATGGAATTTCTCAGTCTGTTCATCTCCGCCAAGAAAGCCGCCGGTAACGGCGGCGGGCTTTAGCGTCCAAGGGGATTTTACCAGTCAGCTTTTGTACGCAAGCATTAAAACGGGAATCAACGTAGGCTTGGGCGATCTTGCGATGAACACGCTGTTCGACTTGCTGAATTACAGCGCCGAAGTGGACGCGGCGGCCTTAGCGCGCATGGACGGCAAGAGCGTCCGCAAATCCGCGCCGATGAGCTTGGCGGAGATGACGGCTAAAGGGAAAACGAGGGGCTAATTTATGGACGGAGTTGCCAAGGAACTCGCCGAGTATTTTGAGAAATTAGAGAAGCTCGGCGATATGGCGGTCGAGGCCGTCAAAGAACAAATCGACATCGAGGCCGACCGCGCCGAAAGAGAAATTCGCGACGAAACGCCGATTGGCGACACCGGCGGCCTCGCGCGCTCACTTTCGCGGAGTAAAATTGACAACGGCAAAAGATACGGCTACCGCTTGGAATACGAGGGCGAGAACGAGGATGGCGTACCCTATGCGAAAATAGCGAATATTCTGAACAGCGGCTCAAGCAAGATTAAGCCCCGACGTTTTATCACCCGCGCAATCAAAAAGCTGAAAGGCTTAGACGACCGCGCGGCAAAAAGATTTGAGGATGCGCAAAAGGTTTAAAAACATAAAAAAGTATAAAAAGAAAGTAAAATATGAATAATAATAGTGTAAAAATAGTTGACAAGACGTATTTTGATATACTATAATAAAATCCAAAGCATTATGATGCATTGTGATGCATCATAATGAATGGAGGAATATATAATGCCAGATGTCAAATATATCTCAATCCCAGATCTATGCACCTATTTTGGTGTGGCTCGCGCAACAGTCGATAGATGGCGAAAAGCAGGGTTGCCTTTTATTAAAGTCGGCAGACAAGTTCGGTTCGACAAGGATATTGCGATTGACTGGGTGCTGAAAAATACCGATACTTCAAATGGTTCAAATGGCAAATAGGCAAATGGCAAATAATGAAAGTGCTATTAAAACGTTTGACTTATATTAATTGATTTGATATAATCTCAAAACCATTGTCAAGAGGAAAAGAGAATGAAAACAGAAAATTTTATCGACAAAAAATATGACAACAGCGAAGAGATTGCTTTCATAAAGGGATATACTCCAAAAAAAATCATTGAAAAATGTCCCAACGACGGAAGTGACTACACAGCAATAATTAAGTCCGATACCGAGGCGGTATTGGAGTATTTTGATTCGCCGTTGTTTAAGATGTTGAAAGATATTGATGGCGAATAGAACTCATTACTTAAGAGGTTTTTAAATGTTAATAAAAGGAAAGACATATCAGGAGTTTTTTGAAGAACACCCTGGGATTGAAAAGCGTGCGTTGGAGCGTTTTGATTCGTTATTAACGGAAACAAAGGCTGCTATTGAGGCACTAGGATATAAACTTAATGAAGATGTCAGAGTTGATGCTGCATTAATGTGGCAATCGATTTTGGATTATTTTGTTGATACATATAAGTTGAAAACTTTTGAGGGAATTGAACGAACAAACAATCAAAAGGTATACTCTTATAGTCTGTTTTGGTTTCTTAGACGAAAGCCGATCCAGATTCTTAAAAATGTGGAAGACGCAGAATTTATTAACGAAAGAGTCGGAGCCCATATCTTCGTTGCGAAATTGCTAAAAAGAATTAGCTTTCCAGTTACAGCCGAGGTAAAAAATGAAGATGCAGCTATGGAAGCAATGAAGCCGTTTATGAACAATGTCTTATACAATTTTAAATATCGAATTTATACACAGCAATCGTTAGAGTTGATGGTGGATGCTCTTTTATTATTAAGAGAGGTGTCCTAATGGCAACGATATTGTTTGGTGGGAAAACGGTCGCAGAAATTATGAGCGAAAGGGGACTTGTTTCTAATATTTCTGAAGAATTGCTTAAAGACATTTTTGACGATTACACTTCTCGTATTGAGGAATTTGAAAGAATCGCTAATGATATAGTTGGCAAACTAAAAAAAATAAAAGACAAAGGGATTTATTCTGTGTATTGCAGAGTAAAAGACCCTTACGAACTTATTGCAAAAATTGTTAGAAAAACCACATCTGATTGCAAGATTGATACAAAAAACTATTTATATAAGATTACTGATATAATTGGAGTTCGAGTTCTTTATCTATTTAGAAGTGATTTTTTTGAGATTTATAAGGAAATAGACAACCTTTTCGGGAAGTTTTTTACTGAAAATATTCAAGTGAACGCTTTAAAAGGGACAGAAGATACTTATAGAAATTTAGCTGATGCAATGAAAGCAAATGTCAAGCCGAAAGATATGTACTCTTCGGTTCATTACATAATGCGCACTGAATCAGATCCCGAAACACGCGTAGAAATACAAACGCGAACAATATTTGAAGAAGGCTTTGGCGAGATAGATCATAAATTGAGATATACTGGCAGTGGAAAAGACAAATCGCCGAATGAGGCTTTATACGTTGGTGCCCTTAAGAACTTATGTTATCAAGTCGAATTGTGTAACGAAACTGCAGAGATGGCAAGAGCGATGTTCGCATTAACATTGAAAGAGAAAAACGAAAAGGGCAGCAAAGAATATTTAGATGGCAACGCAATATTTGACAAAATAACGGAGTATTTGATTAACAATAGTTAGCTACGAAAAAAGCACTCGCAAAAAGAGTGCTTTTTTCGTGCCGCGAGGGGGTGATGAGGCATGGCGGTAGAAATCGCCCGCAGTTTAGAGGAAATCGACGGGAAGGTCAAAGCCCTCACTAAAACGCTGAAGGCATTGGGCGAGGAGACGCGGGAGCTGGATAAGGCGTTAAAGCTCGACCCTAAGAATATCGACGCCTCGGCAAAAAAGATGACCGCCTTGCAATCGGCGGTGGGGACGGCGACGCAGAAGGTTGCGCTGCTTCGACAAAAGCAGGACGAGGCGAATCGGGCGTTTCAAAGGGGCGACATTTCGGCGGCGGAGTTTAAGAAAATCGAGGTCGCGGTGATTAAGGCGGAGAACGAGTTAAAGGCCTTAAATAATGAAATGGGCAAAACGCAAAAGATGCGCGTTGACCAAACCGCCGCCGGGTTCGATAAACTCTCCGGCAACCTAAAAAAGGCGGAGGGCGTAGCCAAATCTTTCTCAAAGGTTGCGCTCGGATTGGTGGTGGCGCTGGGCGCGGCGGCGACGGCGTTTGCGATTACCGGCGCGGAGTTGGACAAGACCTCAAAGCAATTCAAAATCAGCGCCGAGGAGTTGCAACTTCAGCGGAACCTTTATCAGAAAGCGACGGGCAGCGCGGATAATTACGACGCGGCGATGCTGCAGCTGAACAAGGTGATGACCAGCATTGCCAAAGGCGGCGGCAAGGCGTACACGGAGGTGCTGGATAAACTTGGCGTTTCGACGACCGATGGCGCGGGCAAGCAGAAATCGTTGGCGCAGGTTTACGCGGAGACGATGGGTGCTTTGCGCGGGGTGACCGACGAGAACGAGCAGGCGACGTTGGCGAATATCCTGTTCGGCAGCACGGTGATGTATGTCGCGGAGGTGGCGCAGTTAAATAATGCCGAGATAAGCGCATATAACGAAAACCTCGTCGAGAACGGCCTTGTTTCCTCCGATGCGGCGGCGAAGGCGCGCGAGGTTTCCAACGCGATGGACGGTGTAAAACAACAGCTTCAGGCGGCGAGCGCCGAGCTTATGGTTGCCCTAATGCCGGTCATCCTGCAACTCATAGACATCGCGCAGGTCACGATTATTCCGATTCTCAATACTATTGCCAAGTGGTTTGCGTCGATGAGCCCGCAACAACTGCAGTTTCTGTTTTTCCTCTTAATGCTGGTTATCATTTTGCCGAAAGTGATCTCGATTATTACGGCGATTATCGGCGTGGTTAAAGCGATCACCGTCGCAAGTTACTCGGCGGCAGGGGGTGTGGGAGCGGTCAGTACGGCGGGCGCGCCGCTCTGGGCGATAATTTTGGCGATTTCGGCGGCGATCCTGATTTTGATTTTGCTTTTTGCGATGCTGTGTGGCAAATCCGAGGACGTAACCAGTCAGCTCAACAAACAGGAGCAGGCGTTCGGGTCGATGCAGCAGCAGTACGATTCGATGTCGTCGGACATGGGCGGCACGGTTGCGATGACCAGCCAAAACAACAGCACGAATACCGTCAATTACGATGTAAACATCAACGCGCAAGGAGACACACCTATTTCGCAGGAGGCCGCCGAGATGATTGCCGACGATTTGGCCGCGAAGATTAACGCATCGTTGGGCGGAAAAATATAGGAGGGTCGGATGAGACGCTTTTGGCTCAAAAAAGGCAGCACGGTTTGGGATTTGTCGTCCGATGACTTAACGCTTGCCGCCGCAAATTTCATGGCGGCTCCGGCGGGCTTAGGCGTAAAGGTGAAGGTGGACAGCTACGAGGTGGAGCGCGCGACCTTCATCGAAAACGTCAAGCTCGAAAGCGCGGAAATCAGCGGCAAGCTGTATTTTAACGACTATGTGCAATTTACGGCCTTTGCCGGGTTCATCGGCTACGTCGAAACTACCGAGCCGCTCCGGCTGTACTATTCGACGGCGGAGGAAAAGCCGGATTACAATTCGATTGACGAGTGGTACCGGCTTGTGCTGATTAAGGAGCTCAAAAAAGGCGAAATCGACTTAAAGTCCGGAAAGTTGATTTGCGACATCAAATTCCAAGCGGTTTCGCGGTGGAAAAAGGATCGGCTGATTACGCTTGAGCTCTCGCCGTTCGGAACGCCGCTCGTTTATCCTTACGTTTACCCTTATGTTTACGGCGGCCAAAACAACGTCGGTGTTCATTTGAATGCAGCCGGGAGCTTGCCGACGCACTGCACGGTGCGGGTCGAGGCCGAAACGGATATGCCGCTATTCCGCATCATACGGAACGGCGCGGTCGTCGACCAAGCGCGATATAACGTGTATATCCGCCCAGGCAGCCACATGATCATAAATTCCGATCCGGCAAATCAAGAGGCGAGCCTGTACACCGGCGCGAACCGCGAGGACATTTATTACTTGGGCGAGAAGGACTATGCGTATTCAAACTTTGTAACGATTCCGTCGGGTGAAAGTATGTTTCTGTTCACGGCGCGGAATAGTCAGTTCGGCAGAGTAACGCTTTCGTATAGCCAACAGGTCGATCTGATTTAATCTCGAATTCGAGATTAGACGAGTTATCCGACTTTTTGAGTTATCTCGAAAAGTTTAAAAAAAGCTGTACTGGTTGGATTTTTTGGAATTTTTTTCGTGATAATTTTCTATACTTTCGCTCATATTACTCTCGGAGGTAATTATGAGCCAAATCAATATTCATGAAATCGCCGAAAGGATATGCGAAAAACTCCGAGGCTTTGGGCATAGGAGAGATACCGTTGACGACAATTTCAATGAAACAATACGCATTGCCTTGGATATCCAAAGCCATGGTTCAATGAAAATAACGCCGTATGAAATCGACAATTTTATTATTCGCGCTCAAGAGCGAGTGTTGTCTGGCGAAATTTCAGCGCACAGATTTGCAAATTTGCGAAAGGTTGCATTGCGCTTAATTGAATTCATTGAGACCGGAGACCTTGTTTGGAAAGTCCATTCGAGAGGACACCGTAAATATCCTATAAGCATTGAATCTGAAAAAATTATTGCCGAGTATTTGTCAACATTAAGTTCGCTGTGCAAAAAGAGCAAAAACCGCGCAGAAGAATGTTGTCGGCTACATTTGCATTGGCTTGAAAAGCATAGAAAAAAACTATTGCAAGTGACCACTGATATTTTGAAAAGGTATATCGTATCAAGTGCTGAAAGGTATTCCTTTACAACCGTTCGAGCAATCTTATCGAGCCTAAGACGATTTTACTCTCATCTTGAAGTTCGCGGTTTGACTAAAAGCGACTTTAGATTAATCCTATCGTCGAAAGTTCCGCCGGAGCGCAAGATAAAGCCTGCGCTAAGCCGTGTCGAGGTTTCAACAGTACTGAATTCTATAAACAGAACAACAGCAATAGGTTCGCGCAATTACGCGATACTTTTATTAGCTGCCATGACGGGCTTGCGAGCGGCAGATATTTTGCGCCTTAAATTGACCGACATCGATTGGAGGCATGGTGAAATTCGCATTATACAAATAAAAACTAAAACGCCGCTTACCCTGCCGTTAACAACTGAAATCGGTGAGGCAATTAAAGAGTATATCCTGAAATTCAGACCCAATAGTGATGCGACTGAAGTGTTCCTAAAAGCAAATGCTCCTTACACAGGTTTCACGGCTTCCGGTTCAATTGCGTCTATGTACGAGTCTCATTTTAAAGCGGCAGGATTACAGCGCTTAGCCGGAGACGGACGTTCTTTCCATTCGTTGCGAAGGTCAATGGGTTTAAATATGATCGTATCTAATGTTCCGATGACAACCGCAGCGCAGGTTCTTGGGCAGCGCAACTTGAGCTCGACACAACAATATATTTCACTTAATAGCACGCATTTAAAAGAGTGTGCACTTGATTTCAGCGATATCCCCCTTGCTTCGAGAGCAGACAACGAAAGCACAAAGCCCATATGCAATTACCACTATGTTTTTTCCAGCGAAGATTTGAAAGATTGTGCGTTAACATTTGTCGGGATAGAACTGGCGGAGGCGGTAAGATGGTAGCCAATGTCGGAGGTAGACCAAAACACAAATACATCAGCAAATTAGCCATCGACATAGCTGATTTTCATAATTTTAGAGTGAAACGCGGTTTTTCTGAAGTAACCTACAAGGGCAGTCTGAGAAGTTTGGATGCCTATTACGCAAAAAAATATCCAGACCTTGAGGTGCTAACGCGTGAGGCGGTATTGGCGTGGATTTCGGATCAAAACTCTGCTGTTGACGTGCTCGCTATTAATTCGATTGCCATCCGACAATTTGCCGAATATCTGCACGCGATGGGTAAGGAAGCGTACATTTTACCGGCGGCTTTTCTGCCACGCTCTAAACGCATGACGCCGTATATCTTTTCGGACGCGGAAATAAAAGCCTTGTTTTATGCTATTGATACCATGCCAATCTCGGCTAATAACGCTTTTGAGCATCATGTTGCGCCTATATTGTTTCGCTTAATGTATACGTGCGGTTTGCGGCCGAATGAGGCATATGATCTCACAACAGAAAGTGTGAATGTAGAAACTGGAGAAATTTTTCTTAAACATACCAAGGGACATAAGGAGCGTATAGTCGTAATGTCTGACGATATGCTCGTCTTGTATAAGGATTATTTGAAAAAACTGGCGATATATATGCCACGCGCGACTTATGCTTTTCCCTTCAAAAAAGATATTCCGTTCAACGGCGATCAAGCGACATATATACTGCGCAAATGTTGGGCGCATGCTAATTCGCATGTGCCGGCACAGGAATTACCATGTATTAGACCCTATGATTTACGTCACAGATTTGCTTCCGCAGTGCTAAGCAAATGGGTAAGCGAAGGTTGCGACATCAATGCAAAATTGCCTTATTTGCGAACTTACATGGGACACGACGATATTGCTCTAACTGCGTATTATATTCACTTAATTCCCGATAATATCGTCAAAGCCGGCGGCGTTAACTGGAACAAGTTGAACGATATTTTGCCGGAGGTGGTGTTATGAGGATATTTGATAAGGCAGAATTGTTTGCCGTCGTCCACGACTATTTCAAAGTATATTTACCCACGCAAAAGCGGTGCAGCCCCAACACTGTCCGTTCTTACGCGCAATCGCTTGAAAGTCTGCTCGATTTCGTGAAGGAAAAACGTTCGGTGGCTCTGTGCGATGTGACATTCGAGATGATCGATTTTGCCATGCTTGCGGCGTTTATGCAGGAGTTAGAAGCAACCGGATGCAGTATTCCTACACGTAATTTACGACTCGCCGCTATTCGTTCATTCTATAAATATGCCGCCGCCATGCATCCAACAATTACGGCTTTTCAAAACGAAGTTTTAAAGGTGCCCGCTAAACCTCAAGGGAAGGCCATGTACGTTAAGTATCTACGTGAAAACGAAGTAAAGGCTATCCTCGAACAGCCATCGGTTGAAAAAGTTACGGGTCTGCGCGACAAAGCTATACTCGTTTTCCTTTACGATTCCGCCGCTAGAGTTCAAGAGCTTGTCGATGTTAAAATCTGCGATTTGCGCCTTGGCGAAATTTCAACGGTTACTTTACACGGCAAAGGCTCAAAAGTTAGAACCGTGCCTATAATGAAAAAAACGACAGATTTACTTAGGAAATATATTGATGCCTTTCACCCGGAAGCAACGCAATATTCGGAAGATTATTTATTCTATACTAAGCGCCGAGTTGGCAACTTCAGAATGAGCGAGGATAATATTAGAAAAATTATTCTTCGATATGCGAACCGGGCAAAGGCCGTCTGCAATTCTCTACCCGACAATATTCATCCTCACATGTTTAGACACTCACGTGCCATGCATTTGTACCAAAACGGCATGGACTTAATTCTCATTTCGCAATGGCTCGGCCACGCTCAGTTAGAAACTACGCTGATTTACGCCTATGCCGATACGGAAATGAAACGCGACGCAATTGAAAAAGCAACCAAATCCGATAATATTCTACGGAAAAAAGATAGTTTAAAGCGATATAAGATAACCGACGAAGAAATGCTAAAAAAGCTTTGCGGCTTAAATTGATAGAAAATTATCACGAAAAAAATTCCAAAAAATCCAACCAGTACAGCTTTTTTTAAACTTTTCGAGATAACTCAAAAAGTCGGATAACTGATTTAATCCCCAATTGCGAACACAGTGCGTTCGCAATTGGACACAACAGCTATAATCTCGAATTGCGAACGAGGCTCGTTCGCAATTGAACAACCACAACAAAATCGGGACGGAAATAACGACCATGATAAAATCCATCGGCATTTTTATCATTAATTTCACATGGGGTGCGATTCAAACCGTTATCGGACTGGTCGCGTTTCTCGCGCTCATCGGGCGACCGCATTATTGGTATAAGGGCAGCATCGTCACCGTGAAAGAGGGGAGCTGGGGCGGTATTTCGCTCGGCGCGTTTATCTTTATCGACACGCCTATTATGAAGGATCGCGCGACGGACAGCGACTTTGTGAACCACGAATACGGCCACAGCCTGCAGTCGTCCAAGCTCGGCCCGCTATACCTTATTATTATTGGCATTCCGAGCTTGATTTGGGCGGCGTTCTTCGGCAATTGGCGGCGCGCGCACAAAAAGAGCTACTACGACTTTTATACCGAGCAATGGGCGGACGAGTTGGCGGGGGTTAAGCGGAATGGAACAGTATCGGGTTTATGACCGTCAATCGCTTGCCTACGTTGACGGCGGGGTGATTCGCGATTACAAAATCGATGCGGATTATTTATCCAACAACGCAAGCGAGGTTACGCTGACTGAGGAAACCTACGCCAAGAAAGGGGATATCGTAGTCGGGCTTTCAGGCATAGACAAAACCTTTATCGGCGTAATTACTGCGGTGGACAACACCAAAAAGATGATATCCTTTAAGCATCCTAAAGAACTGTTCGCAGACACAGTGCTGAACGTTTTTAAATACAGCAGCACTCTTGGTTATAAATTCGAGCTTGTGGGCGCGATGGAG
>Ga0123356_10001632_pt1 | contig 24598 bp, 18 predicted proteins | sample TergutEmb28metaG_2_FD_92546 | JGI IMG/M metagenome (GOLD analysis project Ga0123356, IMG submission 92546) | Embiratermes neotenicus P3 segment gut microbial communities from Petit-Saut dam, French Guiana - Emb289 P3 | ecosystem: Host-associated > Arthropoda: Insects > Digestive system > Gut ...
CCTTCAAGGTTACCAAGGTTTTTAGGGTTGACGGGCGAGGTTCTCTCTGAGTGACTAAACCGCCGCAAATCTTCGGCGAAATCACCTTAAACGTTGAATCCTGCTAGAATTCCCACAGCCGACGCGGCCACGAAGGACTCCTATGCCATTGCAAGTCTGCCTGGGGGCGACGTTGATGTGCACGATGGGGATGGCGCCCAGTTCGCTCGTGGTGCTCCCGACCAACCGGGTGCTGACCGACGAAGTTCCCGACGCCAACATCATGGACCACATTCCCATGGTCAACATCATGCCCTTCGGGATGTGCATTTCGCCGACGAATCCCGAAGTGGCGGCGGCCACCGCGGCTGCAATGGGCGTCCCCACCCCCATGCCCTGCATTCCAGTTACCCCGGAGCCCTGGGTTCCGGGAGCCCCCACCGTGTTGCTGGCAGAGATGCCTACGCTCGACAACACCTCCAAGCTGATGTGCATGTGGGCGGGAGTCATCAGCATCGTCATGCCCGGAGAGATGACGGTCCAGGTGCCGTAGGCCGGGTTCGGTCATCGAATGGCCCATATTCCCACCACCTGACCGGGAGCGGTTTTCCTCCACTAATTCAGCTTCGTTCCCTTGCTCCCATCATCGGCGGTGTCAGGATCCTTGGGACTGCCTGCGCTGGGGTCACTGGTCATGGCCGGAGACTTGCCGCTGTTGAGGAATACGCACGGAGTTCCCGTGACGAACACCCCCATGGGGGCAACATCAATCGAATTCGCGCCGCACTTCAGCGTGATTCCTGCCGGACATTCAATCACGATGCCGCTTTCTCCGCTGAGATGAATGCTCATAGCCTTCATGGCGTACCCCGCGGTGATCGAGTCAGATTTTCCCTGACTCACCGAGAGCGACACATTGCCTTCGACCTTCTCCAACTGGTTGCCTTGGACGTGAAGACTTTTATCGGCCTTGACCAGTTCCCGCTGCTCAGAAGTGACGATCAAATGGCGGTTGGCGCCAATAAACTCCCGCGAATCCTTTTCTACCCGCAGATCCATATCTTTCTCGGCGTTCATGAAGATCTGCTCCTGCCCCTTGAGATCTTCAAAGCGCAGCTCGTTGTAGTTCGAAGAGCCGCCGCCCTTCGAACTGCGGGACTTGAACGTGCTGCGCGTCTGGTAGTCGGGCAGCGTGTAAGGCGGCATCTGGTCGGCGTTGTAGACGCGGCCGGTGATGACCGGACGGTCGGGATCGCCTTCGAGAAAATCCACCAGGACTTCCTGCCCAATGCGCGGAATCCAGATGGATCCCCAATTTGCTCCAGCCCAGGGCTGTGACACCCGAATCCAGCAGGAGCTATTTTCGTTTTTCTTTCCCAGGCGGTCCCAGTAAAACTGCACAATCACGCGGCCGTACTTGTCGACCCAGATTTCCTCACCCGCTTTCCCGACGACCAGTGCAGGCTGCGGTCCCTGAACAAAAGGTTTGGGCGTGATCCGCTGCGGGCGATAGGGGACTGAGGCTGGAATGCAGGTGAAATGGTTGGAATAGCTTTCCGCCGCGGTGGTTCCCGCGGTATAACTTTCGCCCACAGACCCAAAATGCCGCACTTCCGTGACCACATAATTGGTGTTCTGGTCGCTGCGATAATGATTCTTCAATTCAAAGGAATAGCCCGACATCAGGGCCCGAGCATTTCCCGAGCCGGCAACCACCAGGTGGCTGGCTTCCTCCTCCTGCATGTGAACTTTGGCGACCGTGTCGCCCTGGTCCTTGGTGGTGTGCGGGCCGGGGTAGTCATAGAGCTCGAGCGGTTGGCTTGCGGAAAGCTCCACCACCGTAGGATCGTTGGCCAGCAGACTGGTCGAGGGCGTGATGAAATTGTAGTCCGTGACGGTGTATTTGCCGGTGCGAACTTCCTGCCCGACGCGCCAGTCGTCGATCAGTTCCGGATCAGCCAATCCGCCGACCTGGGTTTCGTAGCTGATGGGGGAGTTGGGGCAAGCCGGCTGGCTGCTCGACTGGTCGGCCAGCACCATCGTGTGCTTTCCCTGGGTGGTGTGGTCGAAGTAGTAGAAGATGCCGAACTGTTCCATCAGGCGCGAGACAAAATTGAACGAGGTCTCGCGATACTGCACGCAGTATTCCAGCTGCGGATAACTGTTTTTCAGGCTGAGGCGAAAATCCTTGAAGTTAAACGCATTGAAAACCTGGCTGATGATGTCAGGCGCCTTCATGTTCTGGAAAATCTTGCAGTCCGCTTCGCGGGTGAGGAACCACAGCCAGGGCACTACCTGCGCGTGATAGTGCGTGAACAGGCGCTTGTCGGTTTCACCCTGGGTGAAGCGGCTGACGTAGCCGCTGATGTAGCGGGGCGAGCCGTCAGGAAGGCGTATCGTGATGGAAACTTTCTGCCCTACGATGCTGGGGAACGAGAGGGAAGGCTTGTCATGCGCAAGCAGAGTCAGATCGTAGCTGAACAGCCGCGAGACGCCTTCGTAGCCGGTGAGTTCCTGGAGCAGGAGCACATCCTTGCCTAAGGGGGTGTTGATCGAAAGTAGCCGATGATCTTGAGTGTAGTCTGGCACAAGCGCCCTTCCCTGGTCTTGACGGCAGGAAAACCCCACCGCTCCTGTGAAATGAGTCCGCTATGGTTCGAGCGCTGGTCTCACCGGTACACAAACGCTCCGTTGTCTGAAATCCCGACTTCAATGCGCGACATCGTTTCCCCTGCTGCCATATTCCCCAAGAGCTGGCGCGAGATATCGGGGAGCAGGGTGTGGGTCAGAATGTTGTCGACGTTGCGCGCGCCGCTTTCGACTTCGGTGCAGCGCTTGGCGACTTCATCCACCAGGGCGCCGTCGTACGCCAGTTCGATCTTGTGGTTCTCCTGGATGCGCCGCTGAATCCTGGCGAGCTTCAGGCGGATGATCTGCTTCAGATTCTCGTCGCGAATCGGCAGGTACGGGATCATGACCAGTCGACCCAGGAACGCCGGCTTGAAAATCTTGTTCAGCTCCGGCTTCAGGGCCTTGATCAGACCGTCGGGGCCGGGCATGGTCTCGGGATCGGCCGAGAGCTTGGCCATGATATCGGTGCCGGCGTTGGTGGTGAGAATGATGATGGTGTTCTTGAAGTCGATCTCCCGGCCTTCGCCGTCTTCCATCATTCCCTTGTCGAAAACCTGATAGAAGAGCTCCAGCACGTCGGGATGCGCCTTCTCCACTTCATCAAGCAGCACCACCGAGTAGGGACGCCGCCGGACCGCCTCGGTCAGCACACCACCTTCGCCATAGCCGACGTATCCGGGAGGCGAGCCCTTCAGTGTCGACACCGTATGGGATTCCTGAAACTCTGACATGTTGATGGTGATGAGGTTGTGCTCGCCGCCATAAAGAAGATCCGACAGGGCCAGCGCAGTCTCGGTCTTGCCCACGCCGCTTGGACCCACCAGCATAAAAACACCCACCGGCTTTTTGGGATCGTCGAGGCGGGCGCGCGCCGTGGAAATTCGCTGGCTGATCATTTCGAGAGCGTGATTCTGCCCGATCACCCGCTGGCTGAGGAACGACGGCAAGGAGAGCACGGTGGAGATTTCGTCCTTCATCATTTTGCCCACCGGAATTCCCGTCCAGGCGGAGATGACTTCAGCGATGATTTGGGAATCCACCGCCACCCGGATCATGGGCGATTCGCCCTGCAGCGCCCCGAGTTCGGCCTCGGCGCGCGCCAGTTGCTCGCGCAGCTCGGCCGGGTCTGCCTGCTTCGGGGGCTCGGCCACCGCAGTAGCAGCAGCCGGGGACGAGTCGGCGGCGGTTCGGGCCGCGACCGCAGTGCCGGCCGTCGCATCCGCGGCAACGCCCGGGATTTCAGGACTGACGGTCGTGCCCTCGCCGTCTTCGGAGGCAATCCGAGCTTCGAGACGGTTCCGCAAATCGCGGATGGTGGTCACCAGATCGCGCTCTTTTTCGAAACGGCTGCGCAGGCCAGAGAGGAGCGATCCGATCTCGGCGCTCCTGGTTCCGATCTCCTCGAGCCGTTCGCGGTGGTCGGCTCCGACGGCCGACTCTCGCTCCAGAATCCGCTTTTGTACGGCCAGATCATCGATCTGGCGAACGCTGTCTTCAATCGCCGGCGGAGTCGCGCTTTGCCCCAGCGCGAGCCGGGCGCAGGCGGTGTCGAGCACGCTGACAGCCTTGTCGGGCAACTGACGTCCGGCGAGATAGCGATGCGAAAGATGAACCGCAGCCGTCAGCCCTTCATCGAGAATGCGGACCTTGTGGTGCTTCTCGAGCACGGGCACGATTCCGCGCAGCATCGTCATGCACTGCGTCTCGATCGGCTCTTCCACTTTTACCACCTGGAAACGGCGCGCCAGGGCTGCATCTTTTTCAAAGTATCTTTTGTACTCCGACCAGGTGGTAGCGGCGATGGTGCGGAGCTCGCCGCGGGCCAGGGCCGGCTTCAGCAGGTTCGCCGCATCCCCCTGCCCCGCCTGACCGCCCGCACCGATCATGGTGTGGGCTTCGTCGATGAAAAGAATGATCGGGACGGGCGATGCCTTCACTTCTTCGATCAGGCCCTTCAAGCGGTTTTCAAATTCACCTTTGATGCCCGCTCCGGCCTGCAGCAGAGCCAGGTCGAGGGTACGAACCATGACATTGCGCAGCGGCGGCGGCACATCGCCCTGGGCCACCCGCAGCGCGAATCCTTCGACCACCGCCGTTTTCCCGACACCTGCTTCCCCGGTCAGGATCGGGTTGTTCTGGCGGCGCCTCATCAGGATGTCGACCACCTGGCGAATTTCAAAGTCGCGCCCCAACACCGGATCGATCTTGCCGGCCTTGGCTTTCTCGGTGAGGTTGATGGTGTACTGATCGAGATTGGCCGACTTGCCGGCCGGCCGGGGGGCACCGGAGGGCGCGCCCGGGGCCGCGCTGGCGGCCGAAGCCGCGGCCGCTTGCGCCTCCTCGGCTGAGTTGTGGACGATCGCGGCGAAGTCTTTCTTCAGCGCATCGGGCTGAATCTTCTGGAATTCGCGGCTGACGTCGCGCATCAGCCGCACCAGTTCGTCGTGGGTCGCCAGAGCGAGGATGGTGAATCCGCTGCGGACCTCGGCGGCGCTAAAGTCGATCGATGCAATGGTCCAGGCCTCGATCAGCATTCTCATGACCGTCGGACTCAGCGCCGGCGTGCGGGCGTTGCCGGACTTCAACTTATCCATCGCCCGCGCCAGCTCGCCGGAAAATCTCGAGGTATCGATCTCGAAATGTTTGAAGATGGCGGCCGCATCGTTGTCGGTCGAGTCGAGGAGCTTGGTCAGATAGTGCTCGACTTCTATGTCGTAGTGGGTGCGGGCCAGGCACAGACCGGCCGCGGCTTCCATGGTGCCGCGGGTCGAATCGTTAAGCTTACCGATCAGAGACTTGAGATTCATGTTGACTCCTCTTGGCGGACTCCAGCCCAAGCACCGTATCGCCGGGGTCGCGGTCGAAGGGCCTGGACTTCACCCACGATACCCATCCGAGTTGCGGGCCAGAGACACCCTCGGCTCCCAAGGTGCAGGCGGGAACATTTTCGCGTTCCAGAATCAGCCGTACCTCGAAATCCCACTCGTCATTGGAAAAGAACTTGACCCACGCCCGCAGCGGTTCGAAGGATTCGCCGTCGGGCAGAAAATCGGCGTACCGTTCCAGGCTCAAAGGCCCGAGAATGATGCGCACCCGCGACTGCTGGCTCCAAATTTCATCGCCCACTACCGCCCCAAATCCGAGTTCGCCAGAGTCGAGATTTTCGTCCGACATCCGGCACTGGGCCTCGGGATCGAGCCGGTACCAGCCTCCGGAGAATTGTTCGATCTCGACCGGCACGTCGAAATAATCGGAGAGAATCTGCTTCAGCGCCTGAGCCGAACGCGGCCGCTGGGCGAGCAGGCCGGCGTAGTAGACCAAGACCTCGTCGGAGACGACTTGCCGGTCGCGCATACCGTCGGTGCCCAGCCCCAACAAACTGAGCAGGTGCCGGGAAAAGCGATCCCGTTCGCCATGTTCGGAGGCCACATCAAAGCGGTACTTTCTCCAGGCCCGGTAAAACAGCGAAATGATTCGATGATTGAAAAGATCGAGAAACTCGCGTAACGACTGGTCGGAGTCCCGCAGGCGCTCGATGATCAGGGTGGTGTAGGGATTGGGAAGAACTCCCTCCGGTCCGGTCAGGCCCATGAAGTTGACGGTCATTTTGACGGCAGCCTTCTCCCACCACTCGGCCCCCTGGATCTGGCTCGCCGGAAAGGCCAGAGAAGGGTGAGCGGCAAAGCGCACGACTTCCCCTTCCGGATGGGTAAACTCACCGACCGGGGTTCGCTCCGGGAAAAGTCTCTCGAGCAGACGCACTGCCTGGAAGAAGTCGAAGGCGTAAGGCTCGCGCCGGAGCTTTTCTTCCACCCCGTAAATCTTCCTCTCCGGATTGGTCAAATCAGCATGGACTGTCCCGCTCTCGGCGGCCACTCTTCCAACGCCTCCTTTCGCTGGCGGCTGCGCGCTACCAGTTGGGTAAAGCTGTTCATCGAGGTATAAAGGCTCAGGAATTTTTCGAGCACGCTGGCAAACAGGTACGCGCCGCTGCCCGAGAACTGCTCTTCGTCGAATTCGATCTCGACCCGAGTACCGCGTGCGAAACCCACGCCGTACTCGGAGGCAACCCGGGTAAAGTGGCGCCGCGAACTCACCGAGGCGATGCCGCTGATCTGTTTCTTGATCTCCGGGGAATCGGAAAAGTCGTAGAGCTCAAGAATTTTCTGCAGCGCTTCTTTGCCGTCATCCACGATGGAAAGATAGTTCAACGAAAGATGAGAAATCAGCGCCCAGAGGGTTTTTCCGTCCAGCGGCGGGCGCTCGGTCCGTGACGGCTTGTGCAGCGCGACGATCCGCTTGATGGCGGCAGAACCCGTCATCTCGAAATCTCCGGCCTCGCTGCCAAACGGCAGGCGCGTAACCAGATCACGGTTGGTACAGGTGCAGCGCACGGTCACGGTGTCATAGTCGAGTTGCATGGGGCGCGAGGAAATATCGACCAGCGACAGAAAAACGTCGGTACCCTCATCGCCCTTGCGGGTGGAGAGGGCGCGGGTGATGTACCAATAGGCGGGACTGGTTCCCTCGACCGCGTGCCGCTCCGAATAGAGGGGATGATAGGTAACCGTCTGGTGGGTTTCCGCGTCCGTGCTGACGACTTCGTCGACCGAATAGATCTCCATGGTCTGCCGCCGGCGCGCATCGGGAACGATGGGATACTGATAGCGCGTCTGATCAACCAGGATGGGCTCGGCCGCTTGCGAGAACAGGTTAATGATCGGCGCACAGCCCAGGCGCAAAGTATTTTCGTTGACCGAGACCTCGAGCCGCTGGTGGCGGCCGTCCTGCTCAAAGGGCGAGATCAGAAAAAGCAGCTCCGCCCTGGTCGTGAGCCCCGCCCGCTGGAGTTCTCCGAGACCCGTCAGGTTCATGAAAAAAAACTTTTCGGGAAAGGCGAAGTACTCCTGCAGCAGCCGGTAACCCGTGAACGAGCGTCGGGGATACGGCAACACGTCTTCGTTCTCTTCAAAGCCCACGGGCTGGAGATTCCGCGCCGAGAGTTCCCGCACCGGCGCTTTCGGCTTCAAGGGATCGCGCACCAGGATGCGCACGCAGTTGCGGCACAGCAATTCATAGAGCGAGTGCACCACCGCGCTCTCACCGTTCAAATAGAAGCCGAGCGTTTCTAAATCAAGTTTCTCGAAGGAAACATCGGGAAAACATTCGAGTTCGACGCGCAGAACCGCAGCTTCGGACGAGCGCAGCGCCGGGCGAACGCGGTCCGGCGTCATCCATTGCGCCTCGGACACCTTGAGCGGCCACAGGGTGCAGTCATAGGCAGTGCGAAACTTGCAGGGCACGCCATCCACCGGGCGGGAATACAAGACGGTACCCTTCGGAATCTGGAGCGCGCTGGTGAGCTTTCCGCTCTCCGGGTCGGAGTGAAATTGCGCGATGGTCATGGACGGCACCGGGCGCAGGTAGTGCGGGTAAAGAATATTCAGGAGCGCTTCGGTAATCTGGGGAAAGTCGTCGTCGATCCGCAGGTGGACACGGGCCGCCAGCAGTGCAAACCCTTCGAGCAGGCGTTCTGCGTGGGGATCTTCACAGCGATCCGGTTCGAGGACGAGGCGCGAGGCAATCTTGGGATACTTATCCGCGAACTCAGCCCCGATCTGGCGCAGGAAGGTGAGCTCGCTCTCGTAGTAATTTCTCAGCTCATTGCGCAAGATCAGCTCCCTTGACCTCGTACTCGCCCTTGCTTAGTTCGAGAACGGTATCGAAACGAATTGGCTCCGGGGCAGGATCCATGCACAGCAAGCCCTCGATGACGAACTTCAAGGAGCGATACGAGCCCTCGACTTCTTCCATGCGCACGCGGGCGCGCTTCAACCGAGGCTCGAATAGCGCGATCGCCAGTTCCATGTCCCGCACCAGATCGCTTTGGTCGCGCGTCGACAACACAGATTTCGACGAGATGTCGGCGAATCCGTAATTGTAGACGGAGCGGTTGGTTTCACGGGCTGATTCCGGAGCTGGATCAATCGTGATTCTGGTATTGAGCAGCCATTCCAGATCGCGTTTCAACCCCAGCTTCAGTTCGCGCAGCGACTGGGGGCGCGTGAGAGGTGCCTCGAAGCGGTTCTTCGGATCACGGTCGATGAGTCGATCCAGCACCGAGAGCGTAACCGGACCAGTGGCATCTCGCTTGGCCATGGATTACTTGGCATCTCCCAACGCCTGCGCCGGATCCAGCCGGCAAATGCGCTCAAATAGTTTCTGCTGCGCGGCCTTGTCCGCCTGAATCTTGACGCTCATTTTCATGAGAGTGGCCAGAGCGCTGGCCACCATGCCGGGATCCTCCCACTCGTCGAGCTTGTGGGCCTCGATCGCCGCCGCCACGTCGTCCAGAATGGGTTGCGCTATGTTCGGCTTGTTGACCGTAGCGCAGATCTCGACCAGCTGCATGCGGCGGCGGAAGCGCTCCCGTCCCGAACGTCTGCCAGCTATGTCTTGCTGCAAAATGTCGAACGCCCTGCGCTCCTGGCCATTGCGCAATGCCTCGAGCGCCTCGGCGTAGGCGTCGGTGGGCCGACCTGGCCATTTCCAGCCCAGACCATTCGAAGCCTGAGGCGGCGCCGCGCCCGCGGCTGGCGCCTGGGTCAACGTCACCAGCCAGGCGCGGGTCTCGGCATTGGCCGCCGGAGTCTCGTCCATCAGGGTCGCATCGAGCAGTTGCGGAATATCGCTGATGAGAGCTTTCAGCTCCGAACGAATCGCGCGCGCAATGGCTTCGTAGCCCCGGCCCAGCCCCTCGCACGCCTCCACCACGAAGCGTTGCAAATCCAGCCACGCACGGCCGCAGGGCAGCGCCATGGTGCTCTCGGCGGCTTCGAGCAGCTCCGGGTATTTCTTGGCGAGCAGCAGCATCTTCAGGTGGCGGCGGAGCTCGGTGGGAGGGGCTTCGAGTCGCGTCGGATCGGCGAGCTCGATGGCGGCGCGCAATTCTCCCCAGCGCAACCCGCGCAACATCAGATAGGCCGCCGGACTTTGTGGTTCGCGCTTGCGCAAGTAAGCCGCCGCCTCGGCTATCTTGCGAATTGCATCCATGCGGTCGGCCGGTTCCGATGAGGTTTCGACGGAAATGAAAACCCCGGTACCGGCCGGTGCCGGCGGGGTTCCGGCCGCTGGCGCGTCCGTATCGGGCACAGCTTCGGCGGCTGGGGCCTCGGCCGGATCGGGTTCTTTTTCCCGCTTCTTTTGCAGCAACTGGTGAATCGTATGCCGGGTTTCCTCCAAGGCCTTCTGCAGCGGCCTGAACACTGGTCCCTCCTCACCAAACTTTTCGTCGCAGCTCTGGCTGAGCTGACGAAGCCTTTCGAGGGACGCATCCAGATCCTGCTCGGCTTGCGCATAGAACTTCTTCGGAGTTTCTTCGAAAGCCTTGTCGAAGAGCTCGGGGGTAAGTTTTCCTTCCTTGACCATTTGAGCGCGACGTTTTTTCGCGTCGTCGCCCTTCAGCTGATCCTCGTAGCCAACACCCTTGCTTTGAAGAAAGTCCAGCAGTCCGTATCTGGCTTTCTCCACGATGGGCGTCAACTTGAGCGGAATATCCAGCTTGGTTCCGATGAATCCGAGCGGTGCACCGCGGGGCTCCACATCGCCATCTTCGATCTCCGGATACAAGGTGTCCCAAAACTTGTCCACGAAACCCAGGCAGACGCCCAGACCGTCCTTGAGCCCGGCAAAGCCTCGCTGCTTCAGGGATGCCTCGGTGAACCAGGCGGCCATCTGCAGGTCTTTGGTCTTGCTGGTGAGCAGCTCGGTGGTGAGTTTGATCACCTGCGGGTTGTTGGCGACCTTGCGGTCTTGCTCGGTCAGGCCCGGCGGCGGCTGCGCTTCTTCGCGGCGTGCTTCCTTGATTTTGTCGTAGACGGGATCGTAGCGGAGGTTGACGCCGCTTGGGTTCGGCCCTTCGATGGGAATCAGCAGATCGTCAGGAAGAGGCATGATAGGTCAAGCGGTCACCGAAGCGGGATTGAACTCGAGAGCGCGCAGCTCCAGAAACGGCACCTCGTCCTCGTCCACCATCCACATTTTTTGGCCGAAAGGAACTTGATAATCCAGTCCGTCCGGTTTCTCCCAGACCGTCATCCGCCCCAGGCGCACCGCTTCATCGGGATGACGCCAGGAGAAGGGAGCGAGAACCGGGAGCAGGACTTCGCCGAGTTCAGTACCTTTGAATGCGGGCGTAGTCCGCACGGCGGCAGGGGTCCAGATCAGGTCCCGCAGTTTCTTGGGTGGCGGAATCTCGATGGACGCTACATGCTCCAGGGGAAGCAGCAGATAGTTCCCCGCGGCGAAGAGCTCAAGCATGGCGCCGGTCCTCGGATCCGCATCGGCAAAAAAGCTGAACGTCTTTTGGTTGGCGGTTCCGCCGCGCGCCGGCGGATCGTCGTCCGCCTCATGGGCACTGGGGAACTCTCCCCGTTCGAACAGATCGTGGCGTTGACGCTCGGCAAACAGAGCGCTGCGATAGACCAGCACGCCCATCTCACTCTCCGGTCCGGCCTGGGCGAGAACCTCCAACTGCTTGTCCGCGCGTTCGTACTCGCCTTGAAAGCAGAGCAGTTCGAAAAGAAACGTGCGCCGCTGGATATCGGTAGGATTGTCGCGTAATTCCGCGCTTACGGCCTTGATGGCATCGCTCAGCCGGCCGGCGCGGTACAACTCTTGTGGATTCATTCCGGGCACTCAACGCTTAAGTATTGGTCGTTTCAACTGGCACGTGGTTTGGGAGGCACTTCGGCTCGGGCTCGTCTCCGAGCTGGCGAAGCGCCTCCAGCTTCCAATCCACGTCAAGCCATCGCCTGGTTAGCTTTGCGTAGCAGTTGCGATGTTGTAGGTCGCATTCCCCGCATTTTCCACAGAACCGGTTGAGCTGTTCTGCGTGCTGTACGCGTACTTGATCTGCTCATAGGCGAAGCTCACGCTCTGGTTCGGCTTTCCCTGGCTGCCGCCGCCCAAGGTGTGGCTGGTAATGTAGCAGTTGGTGAAGGTCACGGTGATGAAGTCGTAGGGATTGGAACCGCCGCCCGACTCCTGCAGCGTAAATGTGGCGGAATCAACCGGCTTGCCGGTGTACAGCTGCGCTAGAATCTGAGCGCTGGAGCCATCGACTTCGCACGTGAAGCTGAAGTCCGAGAGCGACACTGTGCCGCCCGAAAGACCGTTGCTGCCAAGGTTCGGCGGGTTGTGTGCACCGAAGGAATAGCTTTCTAGTTCGATGTTGTTGGTCTTTCCCGTCGTCTTGGATTCACCGTTAATACCCTGAAGCAAAATATAGGCTACGCCTGGCATTCGACTACCTCCTAGTTAATAACCTGGTTTAAAGACTTGGTAAGGTCTGCTTTTCGAAAAAACTTGGGCCCTTATTCCTTCGCGGCCGCCGGCAGCTCAGCTACCAGACGGAGCGAGACGTTCAATTCATCGAGCTGGAAGTGTGGCCGCAGGTAGGCTATCGCGCGGTACGCGCCTGGCTTGCCTTTCACTTCCTCTACATCCACACGTGCTTCACGCAAGGGGAACTTCGCTTTAATGTTTTGATTCGCCTTGTCATCCTGGGTTACATACAGGCTGATCCAGCGGTTCAAGAACTTCCAGGCATCATCCCGCGACATAAAGCCGCCGATTTTGTCACGCATCATGGCTTTTAGATAATGCGCGAACCGGCAGGTCGCCATCATGTAGGGAAGCTGCGCCGACAGCCGCGCATTGGCATTGGCGGCATCGCTGTCATAGAGCTTGGGCTTGTTGCACGACTGGATGCTGAAGAACGCTGCCTTATCCGTGCCCTTGCAATGCACCAGCGGGACCAGTCCCTGATCCGCCAGTTCCTTCTCCCGACGATCGGTGATGGCGATTTCGGTTGGGCACTTCAGGGCGACGTCGCCTTCGTCGGTGCGGAAGGTATGGGAAGGAAGCCCATCGACCAGGCCGCCACCTTCGACACCCCGAATGGCCACGCACCAGCCATAGACAGCAAACGCCTGCGTCATCTTCGAAGCCAGCGCATAGGCCGCATTGCCCCACAGGTATTTCGAGTGATCGGTACCATCCACTCCCTCCTCGAAGTTGAAGCCGTCGACCCGGACGGTGTCGCGGCCGTAGGGCAAGCGCATCAGCACGCGCGGGCAGGTCAGGCAGACATACCTGGAATCCTCGCTCTCGCGGAATCCCTTCCACTTGGCGTATTCCGTGCTGTCGAAGATCTTGCCGATGTCGCGCGGCTGATCCAGCGCGGTATAGCTGTCCATGTTCAGCAATTCCGAAGAAGCGGCAGAGAGGAACGGGGCGTGCGCCGCCGCCGCGACTTGCGAGACTTTTTCGAGCAGCTCCAGATCTTCCGGATGCCGGCTGAACTCGTAGTCGCCCACCAGGGCTCCAAACGGCTCGCCGCCAAACAGTCCGTATTCTTCTTCGTACACTTTCTTGAACATGGCACTCTGATCAAACTCGGGAGCGCGCTGTAAGTCGCGGAGCAAATCTTTCTTGGACGCATTCAGAATCCGAATCTTCAATTGCGTCCCCGTCTCGGACTGATCGAGCAGGTACTTGAGCCCGCGCCAGCTTCCTTCCAGCTTCTGAAATGACGGGTGGTGCAGAACCTCGTTCAGCTGCAGGGAAATCAGATGATCGATCTGGGCCACGCGCGCCGAGATCATTTGATCGGCGTCGCGGCCCACCGTCATCGACCCCTCGAGCACCTGAGCCACGAATTCCTTGATCAGGTTCTTGCCGCGTTCCCGCTCCGCGGGATCGCCGAAACGCCCCTGGCTTACGATCTGATCGAGAAGGCTCGACTCCGCTGCCTGCTCTACGGCTACCGCTCCCGCTGGTGCTTTCTGGGTCTCAGGCATTGGGTTCCCCCTTCTGGCCGATTTCGGCCTTCAGCTTGTCAAGTTTGTCGGACTTGCTCACGGCGTCGAGCAAGGCGTCGTCGAGCTGACCATTGGTCTGCAAGGTGCCCTTCAGATCATTGAGGCGGGTGCGCAGATCGAGCAGTTCCTTGAGCGGCTTCACCTGCCGCGCTACCTGCTCGGGCTCGAAATCTTCCATGCTCTTGAACTTCAGGTCCACCCGGATCTGTCCGGCATTGGAATCTTCGCTCAGCTTGTTTTCGACCGCGAACGACAGGTGCGGCTTCATGCTCTCCACTACGGAGTCGAAATTGTCAGGAGTTACCTCGACGAAGCGGCGGTCTTTCAGTTTAGGCAGCGGTTGTTCCGGTTGACCGGTGAAATCCCCAAGGACGCCAACCACGAAGGGCAGCTCCTTGATCTCAATTGCGCCCCCGGTCTCGACGTCATAGGTAATCTGAACTCGGGGCGGACGAACGCGATCCAATTTATGCTGAGTGCTCGGTTTTGCCATATTGACTCCCTACCTCTTCGAGTTTTCGGAGAAGTACTTCTCAATCTGATGTGATGATTGCGTATCCAACTCAAAAAATCGCCGGGGAAGCGTCTTGCTGAGGGCCCTTTACTTTCCAGGGCGAAAGCCAGGCCTCTGTGTTCGACCCAACGGGCCGTTGGATCAAGGGTTTATCACAAGCGTAAGCGCCAGTCAAGCATGTATCTGCTTTTTCTTGGCAGAACGCTTCAGTTCTCCCGCCCGTTGGCTAGAAACCCAGAATCCGGAACAGTGTTGCGCGGAAAAATTATTTCCTCGCACAAGACATGTGTCCCAAGCTTGGGGCTAACAAGACCATGCACCGGCCAAAGCCCTGGGCGGCTGGGCGATCGACTGGAATCTGACGATTCGCACCCAATCACGTCCCTTGTAGCAAACCAGGGGTATCATGCCTCCTTCGAGAATTTGTTCCACCGCGTCCTCGGTCAGCAGCACCTCGGCGCACGGCTTCGACACCAACTCACTTTCGCTTTTGTAGACGTCGAGGGGCAGTTTGTCAAGCTGTGCCGCCGACCCCGGGCGCATCCCCCAACCGGCCTGGCTGAAGGATTCGGCCAGGAGCAGGGCAACCGCAAATGCCGAATTAGCCCAAAGATAATCTTCGTGGCCTCGAGAATCCCGGAATTCCTCAAAGTCGAACGCCTCGACCGGCGAAGTGTGCTCCCCGTAGGGCAGTCGCAGGAGAAAACGCGGCAGCGCCAGCCCGATGAATTCTGCCTCGGGCAGACGTCGTAGTTCTGCCCAACCACTGGCATCGGGCCCGGTCCAGTCGCGGGGAGGCGGGGCACCGGCGAGCGACTCGACCCCCAACAAGCTCGGACTCGCGCCCCCGACAAAGGGAGCGCCCGCGCGCTTGGCTATCTGTGCCATTCGGGACAACAGGCGGGTATCGTTTTTGTCAGGCCCGAAGCTGTAGTTAGCGACCACCAGCGCCCAGGGATCTGCACCCGGTGTCATGCTTGCTTTTTCCACCAGAAGGCGGAAGACCCCGGTACTCCGGAGATCGGCGGAAGAATCGAGGTCTGCCGCCAGTTCAGCCTTCGAAATGTCGAAGAGGTAGAGCTTTAGACGAGGCCCCGTCTCCAGCCGTCGCACGAGCAGGAAGGTCGCGCGCCAGATTGCCTCCAAAGCCTGGAAATCCGGACGGTGCAGGATCTCCCTCATCGCGTCCTCAACGGCATGGTCGACGGCGGCCAGGAATTCCGGCTGCCGCGGGTCAGGAGCCGCCACCGCATACTTCCGTGCCAGCTGTCGGGCAAATTCGCGTACTTCATCTGTCTTCCCGATGGTCTCGTCCGCCGCGCCGCGAGCTTCGGTCTCGTCGATCATGGCGTCGAGCAAGCTGCCGCCAGCCAGCCGCACCGGATTGGGCGCTGCCACGGCTGAGCTGTCGATTTTTAGCGCCGGGGCGCTGTCGGGCGGAGGGGACGCCACCCCCAGTTCCTCCGCCACCCGGGCAAACGTCCCCGGATTCTCCAGTCGGCCTCTCAGCTCGCGAAGCTTGTGAAAGGCGGGGTGTTCGAACAGGTGGTCGGGATGAAAATCATCGAGTGCGGAAAACTGGAGAACGATTGGAACCCCTTCGGCCGTTGCCAGGTGGAGCTCGACCTCGAAGCCGGCGAGCACTTCATCGAAGTTGTCACGATCGATCAAAATCGCGCGCCGCTCGCACACTGTCTTTCCATCCCGGAGTCCGCGGCTGGTCCGCCCGCTGAAATCGCCCAGAATCGCCACCGCGAACGGGGTGTCTGAGCGTGGTCGCGCGCCCGTGGGGCTCTGGCCGGCGTTCAGATGGACGCCGCCGAAATCGAAGCGATCAGGCATAAACGACTCCTTGCGTCATGGTCTTCAGGGGAGACCGAAAACAAATCCCAGGGGATCGGTCAGCGCTCCCTCCGGACGACGTCGAGCCCGGCACATCCCGCTCTTGCTTCCGCATTGCTCGGCTCGAGCTCCAAAACGATCCCGGTATTCATTTCGGGCCTTGTTATAGTTTCCACTGCCGTCATTTTTCCTGGCCATTTCGAGCCAGATTGGGCATGTTTTTCGCCGTCATACCCTCAACGCTTGGTGCGGGTTGTGGCTTGCTGTCAATTTTTCGCCCGGCATCGGTCATCCGTCGCAAGTTACGCGCGACTGGCACAGGGGAGTGTAGGCCATATTCCAACGCCAGGCAATCGATTTGGGCTCCGGTGTCCGAGCTCCGGCACCTCTCCGCGGCCGTCAATCAAGCCCGGGCCGCAATCGAGGCCGGTGGGCGAAAACAGCTGCCCGCACGAACGGTTAACCTGACAGATTCCCCGCAGGATGGGAAGTTTAGTCGCTCGTCGCGGTTTCGCTCCACCCAGTGATAGGCTACGGTCTATCGCCTGAACTATGAGTTTCGTGATCCAAGCCGCAGGAGTCACCGACATCGGCCTCGTGCGCAAAAACAACGAGGACAACTTCGGATACGACCTGCGGCAGGGAATCTTTGTGGTGTGCGACGGCATGGGAGGACAGCAGGCCGGCGAATTGGCCAGTAAAATCGCGGTCGATACCGTGCTCGACTACTATCACCAGGACCACAGCAGGTCCGACGTCGGCACAGCGGCTTTCGAAGGCGTCAGCCAGCGGGCGGCCAATCTGGCGACGGCCATTCAGCTAGCCAACCAGGCGATCCACGACGCCGGCGCCAGAGATATCCGCGTCCAGGGAATGGGATCCACCGTCGTGGCGGTCGCCGTGGAAGGCGATCTGTTTTCCATCGCCAACGTCGGAGACAGCCGCATTTACCTCATCCGCAAGCGCGAAATCGTGCAGTTGACCAACGATCACTCTCTGGTCATGGAACAGGTTCGGCGCGGCCTGATGACGCTCGAAGAAGCCGAACAATCCAAGATGCAGAACGTCATCGTGCGCGCGCTGGGAACCGATGACACGGTGGAACCAGACCTGGCGGATCATGAATTCGTTCCCGGCGATGTTCTCCTGATGTGCAGTGACGGACTCTCGCGCTATGTCAGAGAAGAGACCATGGCCCGGGCGGTCCACCAGGAATCCCTGGAGCAGGCTTCCGAGGATCTGATCGAAGCAGCGAAAAACGCGAGAAGTGATGACAACATCACCTGCCTTCTGATCCGCGCCCTGCACCCCTCGTGGAAAGACCGCTTCTTGGGACGATTGTCATCACCCGGCGTGCAAAAGAGTTCCACCTGAACCTCCCCGAAGTTCAAATCCCTAATGCCCTACCACCTGGGGCACGCACTTCATTCCCGGCAAGTCAAAGAACGGATTCGCTCCCCCGGCCACCTGCAGCTGGAAGTTGTAGGACTTGACCTTCCCGTTCGGCAGAACGACCGGCCGGCCGTTGTTCTCAATGACCCACTCCAGGTTGTTGCCACTGAGACGGTGGGCACGCGCAATAAACCGGAACACCGCCCACGGTCCGCTGGCCGAGTCGAGAGTATCCCCATTCTTCGAGACGTCGATATTCTCGGGAGCGCCAGTCCAAACAAAGGTTTCTTGCGCGCTACCGCCCGAGAGCTTCTTGTCTCCGATCTTGACTTCCACCCCTTCCAGGTTGCTGGGCAGCTGTTTTAACGTGTAGGAAAAATGCGGAGGCGGACTTCCCGTCGGGTAGAGCACGTCGCTCAGGGCCTGCATGCGGTTCAAGAAACGCAAGAAATTCACAGAAGGCTTCACCGGAGCGGTTGGATTCTCCGCATACCCCGAGCCCACTCTGAGCACCAGGGGCTTGACCCCCTCGGTGAGCTTTTTCCAGGCGTCGCCCGTGAACACGGAATAAAGCTGGTCCACCGGCAAATCCTGGGGGGAATTCGGGTTCAAGGGATATTTGCTGGCCAGGTCGTTGAAGGCGGCGCAGAATCCCTTGCCGGCTCCATTGGCCATATCCGCGGGCCCGCGCTTCAGCAGCGCGTCGATGGCGGTGATGGGTTCCTCGAGCACCCGCCGGACTTGCTTCTCGTTGGCGAACTCGGAATCCACCGGCACCGAAGTGATCACGGTCGTCACGGCCGTGGAAGCAGCGCCCTGGGCCGTGGCCGCAGCCGCCAGCAGGGTCGGATCCGGCGTGCCCCCCGGACTCTGCGCCAACCCGTGAACCGCCGCTTGCAGATTGCCCAAAGCCTTTACATAATCCTCCGTCGCCTTGCCGATGTATCTCGCAGGAGGTGTGTCCGGTGGGCCCGGATCCTGGACCGCCTGGACCGGAGCAAAGGGAGCCTTCACCTCCTTTGGAGCCACGTCGACATTGTGCGAAATGAAATAAAGCAACTCCATCTGGGGCGAGGCCGGATCGGTGAGCTTTCCGAGTTTCCTGTCGGCGTCAACGTAGCTTGAGTATCCGGTGAATGAAGAAGTCTTCAGCACGGTATTCCACTCATTCACGAAGTCATGGTTATAGCGAGCCGTGAGGTTTTGCCGCAGCGTGGTCTGGTCCACGCCTTGCGCGGCCGCTGGACCCAGCACCCACTCTTCCCCGCCCATATCCGATGGGTTCAGGAGAGCCTGCTGCACAAACTGATATCCGCTCCGGGTAAATGCGCCTTTGACCTTGTGCCCGCTCGCCATCACGCCCAGCGAGTTGGGATAGGCTTCATTAAAGCTTTGCTCCCGGCTATTGGGGACTTTGGCCAGCAATTGTCCATAAAACCGGTCCAGCCCGGTAAATCCCTTCAAATAGGCCTGCGTGCGCGCAATCAGGGTGGGGGAATTGCCGTTTGCCAGCCAATTCTTTTTCGCGAGTTCGGTGGCGTAGAAGTCGAACTGGTTGGTTGCCAGATCCTTGCGCTCTTTATCGATATCGCGGTCGGCTACCCAGTGGCTCATCAGGACCGGAGTCAGAAACTGGGGCGTGCTTTTCTGGTTATAGGATGTGGTAATCAGATACGCCTTCAGCTCGTTGTAGGTTTTGAGGTAAGCGTCGTTGGGCGCGTTGGGCGGAGGATTGTCGGGCAGCATGGACATGCTGTCGACGATTCGTTTTTGGGTCTCGGCAAACAAGAGTCGGTTGAAGCGGTCGAAATAGAACGGCATGGCATCCTGGTAGACATCGTGGCCGGTGTACAACCCCCAGCGCATGCTCCAGGGAGCGCCGTTCGCCTCCCAGTCGGAGAGCTTGGCGAGTTCGCCGCGCAAATTGTCGAGCTTGCGCAAATCGCCGATGCTAGCCGGCTGAGCGGGAGTAATTTCGAGAGTCTTCAGCGCGGTCATGTTGTCGTGCACGCGACTGACGAGGGCGCGATTGCGAAAGAAGGAAACCGCAAAGCCACTCATGAAAACCAGCGCGGCCAGAAGCGCCGCTCCCAGGGCGATGCGGCGCAGCAGGTTCACGTGCGAACTGGATCCGCTCGCCGCCAGCGCCACCCGATCTTTGACCAGCACGTCGTTGAACAGGCTGGTCAGGAAACACCACTGCGGCATGCGGCGCGGCCCCAGATTGCGCCCCGCCGCCGGAACCTGTGCGGCTTGTGAGCCCAGGCTGCGAAAGATCTGGGTCGCCCCGCCAGCCCCCGGATTCCGTTCTTCCAGTGCGGCCACCGGCGCAGCCACCACGTCGTCCACCACAACGGGACGGACCCCGGTGAAATAAAATCCGCGCAGAAACGGATTCGTCCCCAGCTGGCTGGGCCGGGCCAGATCCACCAGGAATTGCACCAGCAGCGTGCGCAGTTTCTTGATCTCGCGCGGGAATTCGTAGATGGCCGGCAGCTTGTCGGGGTCGTTTTCGCGCGGCAGCAGCACAATGCGTCGCTCCGCCAACGAATAAAAGATTTCGTCGAACGCCTTGGTCAGACGTCTGGTTTCCTCATCGGCATACACTCCCGCGCTCAGGGACCTGAGGGGCAGAGTCGCGCCCAGAACCTCGGCGACTTCGTCCTTGCTCATGCCGCGCACGAATTCGGTGAAGAACGAAACGCGGTCCAGCCGGGTGAACAAAACGTAGACCGGAAAACTGATACCCAGCAAGTGCGATACTTCCTGCAGCCTGGTCGACATTCGCCGAGCAGCCGAGATGGAACTCTCGCTCGCTCCCGGTCGGAGAAAGGTTTCGCAGTCAAAACATACGATCGCCGCCCGCGGAGCCTGCGCCTTCTTGCCAAATGCCGCCGAGAAGCGCGCGGGCTGGAGCAATTTCACCAACTTTTTCCAACGATCGGCCTGGGCCATCATCGCTCCGGCAGGATCGACAAAAATCGCCTGGCGCGTGTACCACAGGTTGGCTGGCGCCGTGGGCAGCACTTCGTTGTCGCGATACACTTGCCCGGCGAGCAATTCCGGATCGAGTGCGGAATGAATCAGCACCGTGGTCTTGGTAGAACCGGAATCGCCCAGAACATAAACCAGCGGCAGGCTGGCCAGATTCGAACCACGCCCGAGAGTCGACTGTCTCAGGCGCCGCACCGCCTCGCGCACCAGCCCATCCAGATCGTCGGTCGACCGAGGCTGAGGTTCGTCTTCTCCGGCGGCCTGCCTGGCCTTTTTCATCTTGTACTGATACCAGAGCGCAACCCCCGCGCCAATCAATCCCAGCAGCGCGAGCACACCGCGAAGTATCCACACGTCGGAACCGTGCACGGGCAACCATCGGCCGAGCAGATAGACCAGCACCAGGTAGATCAACAGAATGACAACGGTCACCCAGTACATCCCACCCCCTTATTTCAGCAGTGCGGCCGCCAGGGCTGACAGTGACGACGCGCCCGACATCAAAACCAGCTTGAACAAGATGAAGAGAAAAACCGCAAGCCCGGCAGTGGCGATGGCGACCCGGGCAAGCAGGCGGCTCACCCGATCGGATTGCGAGATCCGCACCGCGTCGGCAGGAATCGCGCCGCGCGGAGACAGCGCGCCCACAGGCCCGCGAATGCGGCGAATCTTCTCCTGTATCGCCGCCATAATCCCCCGCAAGTCCCCACCCGCGGCATATCTGCCTTTGAACCCCAGCAGCAGGCAGAGGTAATACACCTCCAGCAGATCGGCGGTTTCCTGCGAATCGTTGCGGGTCAGGGTTTTATCCAGTTCCTGGAAGAAAATCTCGCCCGCCAGTTGATGTCCGAACAGTTCCGCCTGCAGAGGCAGGCGCGGCCAGTTCACGAACACGGGATTTCTCGAGGTCAGCACCGATTCGTCGAGGAAGGCGACGACTGCAAAGATGACCTGCTTGACGTCCTCGGGGCTGGCTCCACGGCTGCGTGCTTCCTGCTCGGAAACCCGCAACGCTTGCCGCATTTGCGCGCGGAACGTTTCCGCATCCAGAACCGCCTGGCGGTTATATCGCAGCCTCACGATAGCGGTGAAGACTTCCTGAAATCCCAGCGCGAGGTTCCAACCGCGCCTGTCTAACGCGGGGCTCGACCCGCGAAAACTGCCTAGCGGGGTGACCGATGACGATCCCATTTCAGCTCTCCAGCAAAGCGATCAGTTCAATCTCCGGCGAGGGCAACTCGCCCGGCACATACACGCCCACGTTGCGCGTCTTCATGATGTGTTCCCAGCACGGGCCGCTGCGGTTGATCACGAAGTACTGGCTATCCACTTTCGCCGCAATCGCCGCGGGCGGAACCTGCCGGTGAGAAAGCCCCAGGCCGGGCAGCGCCCGTTTCACCAGCTCCGGAACAAACTGTGCGGAACATACCTTCACCAGTTGCAAAGTTTTTTGAATCAGGTCGGCCTCCCCCACCGGCGCTCGAATCCCCAGCATCCAGCGCGAGGGCCCCAGGCAGCGCTGGTCGCGAATCTCGCCCCCGTAAAAGTAGCGCGCCGTCGCTTTCAGCGGAATCACGATCGCCTGCGAGGGGACGATAATTTCGAGATGGCGAAGAATATGCTCTTCGAGAGCCGCAAACACCGGCCCGGGATCGTGATGGTCATACGCGGGCAGAGTGCGGGGATTGGAATCGAGGCCGAAAGTGCAGAGCGCTCCCGCCAAGCGCGACATCTCGCGAAACATTTCCTCCGGATGCCGGTGCTTCGCCAGCAAAATGTGCCGCAGCGGAGTCAGGCCGGAGTTGATGGCATGCAGGAACCAGAACTGCGCGACCTGGCGAGCCGACATGCCGGTCTGAAATTTTTCTCCAGACTTCTGCTCCTGGGTGACCACGGCACTCTTCTCCTCGAGAATCTCAACCAGTTTCTCGAGCATACTGGCGAGCCGCTCGCTGGCGCTGATGCGTAGCGCGGGCGGCACGAACGTGGGATCGTAAATAAAGTGCCCCGACTGATCGCGCATCACGCGAGCGATGGGCAGGGTGAGCAGATTGTCGTCCTTCGCGGGTAACACGACCAGCCGTATATTCTTCCGGCCCATCTGCACCGGCTTCGGTTCGAGCCCCGTGTTCTCGTCGTGAATCATTTCGGTGGTGCTGAGATAGCGGGCATTTCCCGCCGGCAACGGATCCAGATCGCAATTCTGTTGCCCCTCGACCCAGCGCGGAATCCCCAGCCCCACCGTCAGACTGTCGGTTGCGGGAAGAAACTGTTCCGCAATGTTGCGCGGATCCGGGCGCGGATCGCACTCGGGAATATCAAAGGGCAGTCCATCCTGAAACATCCCGCGGGCAGCGAGAAGATTTACGGTGCCGTTGCGCAGCGCGTCGGCGTCGAGTTGGCAGGCGGCCAGGCCGTACGCGTCTCTCCACAGGCTGGCCGTAGCAAAGTGAAAGGATTCCTCAAAGTAGCGGTTCTGCGCCTGAAAATGCTGCGGCGCCAGATACATCCCTTCCGCCCACACTACTCTCGACAGCAACTTCATGCTGCTCCTGATATAAAGGGGATTGGTCTTGAATCGCGCTTCACTGCCTAACAGGGGACGTCGCCGCCAATTTTCGCGTCTGGCCTGCGATGCTAGGCGGATCGTTCCGTAATGTCAAGGTTCGCACGCCCGGTTCGAACGCCCGGCCCTCGGCCTGCCCCGGTAGCGTGCGCCCAGCCGCTAAAGAGCGCTGAATCGGTTTCGTTTTGTATTCGGCCGCAGCTGATGTCCGTTTGTTGATCGCCGGCGCCTACGTCGAAGCGCACTATCCCTGACTAACGATTTTTCCTGGCTGCCCCTGCCAATTTCGATCCCGGTCGCTCGATCTCGCTATGGCAAATCGGAGAGTTCAGAACGGCAGATTGAGGTGCGGTTTTAGGGTCTCGATCTGGCCCGGTAAGAGCATTCCAGCGACTGGCAAGTAACCGAAATTGCAGGTCTTCGGCCCCCTTGTCGTGATAGCCTATGGGCTGCGCAATCCTCGGACTTGTTCGGCCTCCGGCCCCTTGGGGTGGGATTTGTTTTTATGACGTTCGAATCCGAACCAATTCCACAACCCCTATCTCATTCGCCCAATGGGACTTCTGCGGATCCCACCGATCTGACGGGAACGCAACTTTCGGGCCAAGCCGGGGTTCAAGCCAGTGTGGGCACGGCCGCACTCGATCCCGGCATGCTGATGGGCGCCACCACGCCCAAGGTATCTGCTGCTTTTCCCGCCGGTTCCGGACAAGATTCTGACGCGGAAATCATGTTGCGGGCCAAGGCCGGCGACCAGTCGGCGTTCGAGTATCTGGTGCAGAAGTATCGCCGCCCGATGGTGAGTTTTATGTATCGGATGGCGCGGAACCCCGCCGCCGCAGAAGATCTAGCGCAGGAAGTTTTCCTGCGCGTGTATCGTTCGCGCGAGTCCTACGAGGCCAGCGCGAAATTTACGACCTGGCTGTATCGGATTGCGACGAATCTTGCGGTCAATCATGCGCGCGACACTCGTCATGAACGTCCCGAACTTCAAGTCAGCCTGGACGAGCCGGACGAGGATAGTGGCACCACCCTCGAACTGCCCGACGGCAACCTGAACGCCGAGCAGCAGATAGTGCGCCGGGAGCGGATGCTGGCCATTCGCCGAAAAGTAGAAGCCCTGCCAGAGCAACAGAGACTGGCAGTGATTATGCATAAGTATCAGCAGATGGATTACAAGCAGATTGCAGAAGTCCTGAAGAAGAGCGAGTCGGCGACCAAGTCGCTGCTCTTCCGGGCTTACGAGACTTTGCGGGAGCAGTTAAAAGAATTCATCTAGCAAGACTGATGTACTTGGCAAGCGACGCTGGCGAGGAGTGTGAAGAGGAAGCAGTTATGAAATGCGAAGAAGTTCGTGAAAGGATGCCCGATGTGGCGGCTGGCTTCAGCCGGCTGACCACAGAAGACAGCAATCATCTGCTAAGTTGCACGCCCTGTGCGGAAAGGTTGCAAGAAATAGGCGCGACCATGGCGCTGCTCGACGAGTGGCAGACCCCGGAGCCGTCGCCTTATTTCGATGTGCGCCTCCAGGCGCGCCTGCGCGAGGAAATGGCCAAGCCGCAGCAGCTGTCCTGGATGCATTGGTTACGCCGCCCGGTGCTGGCGGCCGCTCTCACCATCGTTCTGGGAGTGGGCATCGGTGTGTTCGTGGCGAGAACTCCCGACTCCCCGCCTCCGCCCCCGGCGCCGGGCAGCGCGGTCAGCGATTTGCAGACTCTCGAAAACAATCACGACATGTACGCGGATTTCGACTTGCTCGACGAGTTGGACGTCCAGCAGAACGTCGTAGCGAATCCG
>Ga0123356_10001633_pt1 | contig 24596 bp, 18 predicted proteins | sample TergutEmb28metaG_2_FD_92546 | JGI IMG/M metagenome (GOLD analysis project Ga0123356, IMG submission 92546) | Embiratermes neotenicus P3 segment gut microbial communities from Petit-Saut dam, French Guiana - Emb289 P3 | ecosystem: Host-associated > Arthropoda: Insects > Digestive system > Gut ...
CATCAAAGGTAGTAGATAAAGAAAACCTGATAGAGTATGAAAGCATTGTCCATGGGATCAAAGGGTCGAGCCGCAGTATCTTCGCTTTAGAGATAGGAGATACAGCGGAAAAACTGGAAAATGCTGCAAGAGCAGGGGACTATAACTATATAATTACATTTAACACCGGTTTTTCAATTGCTGTTCAAAGACTAATATCCTATATAAGCGAATTGGTTGAGGAAATCGATGCCGATAACCAAAAGCCGGTTAAAGATAGACCTGATACCAAAACACTTGAAAAGCTACTTCAAGCATGCGAGAACTATGAAATGAATAAAGTAGATGAAGCTATTGAAGAACTCGAATCGTACTCATATAAATCAAATGGTGACCTGGTCATATGGCTCAGAGAAAACGCCGAACAAATGAATTTCGACGAAATAATAAAAAAACTTTCGAATAAATAGAAGAAATGCATAAATATTTATGATATACTGCATACTGCCATGAAAGCAAAAGGAGGATGTACTTCTAACTATGCCAAAAAGAACTGATATACACTCAATAATGATTATCGGGTCCGGTCCCATAATCATTGGTCAGGCATGCGAATTTGATTATTCAGGAACCCAGGCATGCAAAGCACTAAGAAACCTGGGTTACAAGATTATATTGGTAAACTCCAATCCGGCAACGATCATGACAGACCCCGTTATTGCGGATGTCACATATATCGAACCATTAAACATAGCGAGACTTACCGATATTATTGCAAAGGAACGACCGGATGCATTGCTTCCAAATCTAGGAGGGCAAACCGGTCTTAATTTAAGCCTTGGGCTAAAAGAAGCCGGAGTACTTGACGAGTACAATGTCGAAGTGATTGGTGTAAATCTTGATGCTATCAAGCGCGGGGAAGATCGCATAGTATTTAAAGATATGATGGAAAAAATCGGTGTTGAAATGGCAAAAAGCTATGAAGCACTGTCGATTGAGCAAGCGGAAGAAGCTGCATCAAAGCTTGGTTATCCTGTGGTAGTACGACCTGCATACACAATGGGAGGAACAGGTGGAGGTATAGCATATAATCAGGAGGAACTCCTTTTAATCGCTAACAGAGGTATACATGCATCCATGATCGGTCAAATCCTGATCGAGGAAAGCATCCTGGGCTGGGAAGAACTTGAGGTTGAGGTTATAAGAGACGCCAAGGATCAACTAATAGCCATTTGTATGATTGAGAACATAGACCCTATGGGAGTTCATACAGGCGACTCATTCTGCGGTGTCCCAATGCTGACCATTGAAGAGCATGTACAGGCAAGACTTCGGGAAACAGCCTTCAAGATCGTTTCCGAATGTGGAGTCATTGGCGGTTGTAATGTTCAACTTGCATATGACCCGAAGTCCGATAGAATAATCGTAATTGAAATAAACCCCAGAACATCACGCTCATCAGCCCTTGCAAGTAAAGCTACAGGTTTTCCGATTGCATATGTATCAGCGCTTCTTGCGGCAGGTTTGACTTTGGACGAGATTCCGTACTGGAAAGAAGGCACTATGGACAAGTATGTGCCGTACGGAGATTACATTGTACTTAAATTCGCACGCTGGGCTTTTGAAAAGTTTGCAAATATTGAGGATAAACTCGGAACGCAAATGAAAGCCGTCGGTGAAGTAATGAGCATCGGGCGAACATTTAAAGAAGCCTTACAAAAAGCGATACGTTCATTGGAAATAGGCAGAAGCGGTCTCGGTTTTGCCGACAATTTTAATAAACTAAGTGTACAAGAACTACTGCATAAGATTTCAGTTCCAAACAGTGAGAGATTTTTCATTGTATACGAAGCCTTGCGAAAAGGTGTCAGCGTAGATGAAATTCATAATATATCAAAAATCAAAAAGTACTTTTTAAACCAGTTTAAAGAGTTAGTAGATTTGGAAAACGAAATACTAACATACAAAAAGCGAGTGTTACCTGACGAGTTGCTGCTAAGAGCGAAAAAAGACGGTTTTGCAGATAAATATCTTTCCCAGCTTCTTGAAGTTCCGGAAGAGTACATCAGACTACACAGGAAAGTCGCAAATATACATGAGCAGTGGGATATTGTGCCTGTAAGCGGAGCCGATGCACAGTATTACTACTCAACATACAACGGTGTAGGTAAACTTGGCGGGGAGTTGGATGATTCCAGAAAAAGACGCGGAATAAAAGAAAAATCAAGTGATAAAAATCGTAAAAAGGTTGTTATACTCGGCGGTGGACCAAACAGGATCGGGCAAGGCATTGAGTTTGACTACTGTTGTGTACACACGGCACTTGCTCTTCGTGATCTCGGATTTGAAACAATAATGATCAACTGCAATCCGGAGACAGTATCAACAGATTATGACACATCAGACAAATTATACTTTGACCCGCTGACTGTTGAAGATGTTTTATCAATATGTCAAAATGAAAAACCGATCGGGGCAATAGTTCAGTTTGGAGGACAAACACCACTTAATATTGCAATGGAGCTAAAAAGAGCAGGGGTCCCGATTTTGGGAACAGCACCGGAAGTCATAGCTCTTGCTGAAGACAGAGATCTGTTCAGAAAAATGATGGCGGATATGGACATACCTATGCCGGAATCGGGAATGGCGGGCAGTTATGAAGAAGCAGCTGCAATAGCAGGCGAAATCGGATATCCTGTAGTTGCCAGACCCTCATATGTGCTGGGCGGCAGAGCAATGGAGATAGTGTTTGACAATAAGCATCTAAAGAGTTATTTCCGGGCAAATGCACAGTATGTCAGCGACACAGCGCCGATACTTATTGACCGCTTCTTAGACAATGCCCTTGAATGTGAAGCTGATGCTTTGGCAGATGGTGAAAACGCATTTGTACCGGCAATAATGGAGCATATTGAATATGCCGGTATACATTCGGGGGATTCGGCATGCGTCATTCCGACGATAAGCATTTCAGATGAGCAAATCGAGACTATCCGGGACTATACACGCAAGATAGCAAGTGAGCTTGGTGTTGTAGGTCTGATGAATATCCAGTATGCAATACATTGTGATAAGGTTTATGTACTCGAAGCAAACCCGCGAGCATCAAGAACAGTGCCTCTTGTTTCAAAAGTTTGTAATTTAAACATGGCAAATTTAGCAATAAAAATGATTATGTCTGAGTACACCGGAGAAAAAACAGATCTTTCAAAAATGCAACCGCCAAATGTACCGTACTTCGGAGTTAAAGAGGCAGTTTTCCCGTTCAATATGTTCCCGGAAGTTGATCCCGTCTTAGGTCCCGAAATGAGATCGACCGGTGAGGTCCTGGGATTATCAGACTCCTTCGGTCTTGCTTTCTACAAAGCTCTTGAGGGAAGCAAATCGATCCTCCCGTTAAAAGGTTCAGTGTTGATTTCGATAGCCGACAGAGATAAGGAAACACTCTCAGAGGTAGCAAAACGATTTGAAAAGCTGGGATTTAAGCTCATTGCAACAGGAGGTACTCATAAGTATCTGACAGAGTTCGGAATAAAATCCGAATCAATAAAAAAGCTTCATGAAGGACGTCCTAACATAATGGATGGAATAAAGAATCGCCAGATCGATATGATAATAAACACTCCGGATGGTGGAAAACAAAGTGAAACCGACGATTCTTACATCAGAAAGTCAGCGATCAGATATAATATTCCATATATCACTACATTAACAGCGGCAACAGCAAGTGCAATAGGCATCGAAGAGAAAATAAACAAGATCGACGAAAAGGTCTATTCATTACAAGAGTATCACAGCAATGAAATTACAAGATAATGGATGATATATTTTGTCAATAACAAATCATTCAAAAATTCCTTGCATTTACCTTGTACCTGTGTTAGAATTCCTCTCGTACGTTTAGATTAATACGTACGTTGAATCGAAAGAGGTGAAAACAATGAAAGAAGGAATACACCCAAATTATCAGCAGACTACAATAAAGTGTGCATGTGGTGAGGTTATTGAAACAGGAAGCACCAGCAAAGATATCAGAGTTGAAATTTGCTCCAAGTGCCATCCTTTTTATACAGGCAAGCAGAAACTGGTAGATACCAGCGGACGTGTTGACAAGTTCAACAGAAAGTTCGGCTTGAGCCAGGATCAAAGCCAGTAATCTTTACATCATAAATCCATTCCTTCCGCACGGCACACATTAATGTACGTGAAAAGGAATGGATTTTTTTATACAAGAACCGGGAATTATGGAGAAGTAACATTGATAGAAAAGGTACAAAAAACAATAGAGCCGGAAAGAGCGGTTTTGGCGGGACTGGCTGCCGACAGCATGAAAATCTACGACCGTTCCACTGAAGAAAGCCTTGACGAACTCGAAGCTCTGCTCGAAACAGCCGGAGGTATCTGCGTTGGAAGAGTATTACAGAATCGACGTAAACCTGAACCGAGAACATTTATCGGAGACGGTAAAGTTAAAGAGCTAAAAGAACTGGCTGAAAGCAACGAGTGCACAGTGGCAGTGTTTGATAATGAACTGTCACCATCACAAATGAGAGCACTAACAGAAGATTTAGGATTACGTGTAATAGATCGTTCATCGCTGATATTAGACATATTCGCAGGGCGTGCACAAACCAGGGAAGGTCGGCTTCAGGTTGAACTTGCCCAATATAATTATCTTCTGCCAAGACTGACGGGTATGTGGAAACATCTGGTCAGCCAGACAGGCACAAGTGCACCAATAGGTACGCGCGGTCCCGGTGAAACTCAGCTTGAAACAGACCGCAGACATATACGTCGTAAAATAGATAAGCTTAAAGACGAGCTTAAGGAAGTCATTCGTACACGCGACACACAAAGACGACTTAGAGAAAAAAACAACATCCCTGTAGTTGCACTCGTAGGCTACACAAATGCGGGGAAATCTACATTGCTCAACACACTCACCGGTGCGGAAATACAGGCTGAAAACAGACTGTTCGATACGCTTGACACAACAACAAGACGTCTTGAAGTTAGTGATGTTCAAGAGGTTCTGATATCTGATACAGTCGGATTCATAAGAAAATTGCCGCATCATCTTGTAGATGCGTTTAAAGCAACTCTTGAAGAGCTCAAGTATGCGGACCTGATCATACATGTGATCGATGCATCAAGTAGTGAGTGGGAAGAGCAGGTTCGCGTCGTCGATGATATGATAACAACTCTCGGAGCAGGGGATACACCTAGACTGGAGGCTTACAACAAATGCGATATAATAACAGCAGATGTACGACAACGGGGAGACAGGATAGTTGAAATATCAGCGAAAACAGGATATGGGATAGATAACCTGCTTAGTAAAATTGAAGAGCTGTTATCCTCATCAAAAAAGAAAGTAACTCTCCGGTTACCATACGATAAAGCAGGGGTTGTTGAAACAATCCATAGGGAAGGCGCTGTAACAGATACAAGATATGAAGAAGACTGCATCGAAATAGACGCAGTCGTAAGCCAGGCTCTGTATGGAAAGGTCAAAGACTTTATATAAATGCAAGCGATCGTTCGATATCTGCTATTATATCATCAATATGTTCCAGGCCAACCGAAAAACGGATCATACCGGGATCAACGCCGGCAGCTAACATCTTTTCTTCTGTTAGTTGTCGGTGTGTTGTTGTTGCGGGGTGGAGCACGCATGTACGGATATCGGCTACATGAATAGCATTTGAAGCAAGCTCGAGTGAGTCCATAAATCTAACCGCTGCATCCTTACCGCCTTTTAGTGAGAAAGTAATGACTCCGCCTGCGCCTTTGAGATACCTCTGAGCTTGTGAAAAGTACTTATCGTTTTCAAGACCGGGATAATTAACACTTTTGACTTTATCTGAGGCTTCCAGGTATTTCGCTACAGCCATAGCATTATCACAATACTTTTCCATACGCATTGCCAGAGTTTCCAGACCGAGATTCAAAAGAAAAGCCGAATGAGCAGAAGGATATACTCCAAAATCACGCATAAGCTGCATTCTTGCTTTGACGATATATGCGGCTTTGCCGTAAACCTCAGTATAAACAATACCGTGGTAAGACGGATCAGGTTCGGTTATCTCGGGGAACTTACCACTTTTCCAATCAAAGTTGCCGCTATCGACGATAACGCCCCCAACCTGCAACGCGTGTCCGTCCATGTATTTAGAAGTTGAATGAACGGTAATATCTGCTCCGAAATCAAAGGGTTTACACAAAATAGGTGTAGGGAATGTGTTGTCAACGATCAATGGTACATTCTTCGAATGAGCGATTTTAGCGAACTTCTTTATATCAAATACAGTAAGAGCGGGATTTGCCAGCATTTCTCCAAAAACAAGTCTGGTGTTTGGTTTAAATGCGGCGAGGATCTCTTCTTCAGTGGCTTCGATGTCGACAAAAATACACTCGATACCCATTTTTTTAAATGTAAAAGAAAACAGATTTATCGAACCGCCATATATTTGTGCGGCGCTGATAAAGCTGTCACCGGCATTACATATATTCAAGATAGCAAGGAGTGTCGCAGCTTGCCCGGAGGATGTACACATAGCGCCAATTCCGCCTTCAAGATCTGCGATCTTGCTTTCAACAGCCATAACTGTCGGGTTTGCAAACCTTGAGTAAATCAGACTCTTGGTAGGTTCATCAAAAACGGAACCAATTTCTTCGGTAGAGTCATAAACATAAGTGGTGCTTTGAACGATCGGCACCACTCGAGGCTCTGTATTACCGGGAGTATAGCCTGAATGCAGGCACTTAGTTTCGTTTTTCATTGTAACCGTCCTCCACTATGCTCTTGGATGTGCTTTTTGATAAACATCCTTTAGCTGTTGATTGACAACACGTGCATAAACCTGTGTTGACGCAATATCGGCGTGTCCGAGCATTTTCTGAAGCGAACGAAGATCAGCGCCATTTTCAAGTAAGTGAGCGGCAAAAGAATGACGCAACATTTGGGGTGTTATATCTTCGCTAATATTGGCTTTTTCAAGGTAACCCTTCATTATCTTCCAAAAACCTTGTCTTGACATTCTACCACCACCGGTGTTAACAAACAAGGAAATTTCACCGGTAACTGCCATACAAGGTCTTGAATAAGATATATAATGACTGATCGCTCTCACAGCAGTCGGATAAATCGGTATGGTTCTTTCTCTTCCGTTGCGGCAAGTTATAGCTCCTGTGACAAGATTGATATCGGTAATATCAAGTGAAATAAGCTCACTGACACGAATGCCGGTGGCATAAAGAGTTTCAAACATTGCTTTATCACGGCAGCCCTTAATGTCGTTTACATCCGGCTGATCGAGAAGCACTTCTATTTCCGAGTTTGAAAGTATATGAGGTACTTTTTTTGGCGAAGTGATCGAAGATATTTCTGCTACCGGATTTGGTCCCTCAAATCCATCATCTTTCATATATCTGAAAAAAGCTTTTAGAGACGCGATCATGCGTGAAACAGTTGCCGACGAACGTCCGTTTTCTTGAAGTAGATTTATGTAATACTGAACATCCTCAACAGTTACGTGGTCAAAGGCTCCTTTTCCGCCGCTCCACTGATGATTAGCAAACTGAGTGATATCACGAATATAAGATGAAATTGTATTTGCGGAAACACGCTGCTCATTGGTTAAGAAATCTCTATAAGTGTCGATATAGTTAGTGTCAAACAAAAGAATGTAAACCTCCCAAGATCGTGAACAAGTAGCAGTAGTGTAACCCAGTAGAGAAGAAGAATCAACAACAAAATGTTAGTTTTTACATTTTTGTATACATAGCCAAAAATAGGGGCAGGGATGGAGAATTTTATTGTGGTTTCGAGAGAATTATATCGGGGAAAAAAGAATTACGTAAACTGCGAAAAAGGGCGAATAATGAAGAGAAACTGTGAAAAACGAAGATAAGATAGAGTTGTACGATACAATTGCATTCAGCAAGGTCAGGAAAGGTCAAAACGAAGGTTGCGGTAAAAGAGTTACAAGAGTATTATATATATAAGGTCAAAGATAGTCAAAGTCAAACATAAAACAAAAACAGTTAATGTTGAAAACAACCATCAGCAACACAACAAGGAGGCAAAATGGGAGTAAGTGACATAATTGCCGGATTCATCGATGAAATGCTCAGTGAAATGGGCGGAACAGCAGAACTGCAGAGAGCTGAATTGGCAAACAGATTCAACTGCGTGCCAAGTCAAATAAATTATGTGATATCGACCAGGTTTTCACCGGAGCACGGATATATCGTCGAAAGCAGACGAGGCGGTGGAGGATACATAAGGATCAAAAGAGTCGCAATGGAAACAGAGTTACTGATAATGCACACAGTCAATGCAATCGGTGACAGAGTAGATATAAACACAGCATCTGCACTTATTGCAAACCTGCGAAAAAGCGAAGCAATTAGAGAAGATGAAGTGTTACTGATAATGTCGGCAATAGGAAATAATGCACTGAGACCTGCAAGGCCAATAGACCGGGACACACTCAGAGCAAGTATTCTGAAGCAAATGCTAATGCATACACTTTAATAAACAGCAAATCACAAGTATACTAACGGAGGAAATTATCATGAAATGTCAAAAATGCGGAAAAAACGAAGTAAACTTTCACTACTCATCAAATGTCAACGGTTGCGTAACCGAGACACACTTGTGTTCTGACTGCGCAGCGGAGTCAGGTTATGATATAGGAAAAATACTTGAACTAAGACAACTTAATGACCTTGGCACACTGTTTGAGACAGTGTTCCCTATGCAAAACACCATCAGCGGGTTTATGCCTATGGCTATCCCCATGGTTCAGACAGGCACAAACTTACCATTTACAATGCAGCCGCGAGTAGGTATGATTGACCGGGGTAACTCTTGCGGATGCGGTTGTGAAACGCAGTCACTAAAAGATACAAAAGTAGAAGTAGATGAAGTGATGAGCCGGCGGCGTGAACTTAACATGCAAATGCGATCCGCAGTGGAAAAAGAAGAATTCGAAAAAGCGGCAGAACTGCGCGATAAAATAAAAGAACTTGAAAATCATAGCACAAGTGATAAAGAGTTAAATACAGATAATAAATAGATTATATGTGATACATACCGGGAGGTGAAAAGGATGAGATTTGGAGAAAACCACACCGGGTTTACAACCCGCGCAATAAATGTTTTTGATCATGCCCAGGCAGTTGCTGTCGAGATGGGGCACGATCAAATAGGCAGCGAACACATACTTTACGGGCTATCATGCGATGACGGCGGTGTTGCAGCAAGAGTATTGAATGATACGGGATTGCAAAGCAGACTCATCTTAGACCTGATAGCTAAACATATAGGCCGTGGCGAGTACACCGAAGCAATTCCGCAAGGATTTACAATGCGGGCAAAGCAAATTGCAAATGTCGCAATAATGGAAGCCAACAGTCGTGGTTACAGTAAAGCAGATCCCGAACATATCCTACTGGCTTTACTGCGGGAATACGATAGTAACGCATCGCAAATAATATTCAGAACAGGATTGGATATTGACAAGCTGTTTACAAATCTTATTGATACAATAGGAAGTAATGTATTCAGACCGATCCCTGTTTCAACCAAAGGCGGAGCGGACGGAAACAAAAAAAGCGACACAAAAGTACTCGACCAGTATAGTCGTGACCTGACAGAAGCGGCCTCTGCTAAAGCACTTGATCCCGTTATAGGCAGAGAGACAGAAATCCAACGCGTAATTCAGATTTTGTCAAGACGTACCAAAAACAATCCTGTTCTAATTGGCGAACCTGGTGTTGGCAAAACAGCGATAGCCGAGGGCTTGGCAATATCGATTGTAGAAGGAGAAGCACCCGAAACACTGCTTAATAAGCGTATTGTGACTCTGGATCTGAGCGGAATGCTTGCGGGCACAAAGTACCGGGGCGATTTTGAAGAAAGAATCAAAACAGCTATAGAAGAAGTGCAAAAAGTAGGAGACGTGATCCTCTTCATAGATGAACTGCACACGATAATAGGAGCAGGTGCAGCCGAAGGTGCTATTGATGCAGCAAACATTATTAAACCGTTGCTCGGACGTGGAGAGATGCAAATAATCGGTGCAACGACAATAAACGAATACAGAAAGCATGTTGAAAAAGATGCTGCGTTAGAAAGACGCTTTCAACCGGTAACGATCGAAGAACCTACACAGGAAGAATCAATAGAAATTCTTAAAGGACTTCGAGATAAGTATGAAGAACATCACAAATTACAAATAACAGATGGAGCCATAGAAGCGGCTGTGAATCTGTCAAGCAGATATATCAATGACAGATTTCTGCCCGACAAAGCGATCGACCTTATTGACGAGGCGGCATCAAGAGTCAGACTTGAAAAGCTTAAGCTTCCTCCGGCTATAAGAGAGCTTGAATCGCAAAAGGAAGAGTTGATAAAAGAAAAAGAAGCGGCAATTCAAAATCAAGATTTTGAGTCAGCAGCCGGTGTTCGAGATCGTGAAAAAGAGCTAAATGAAAAAATCGCAGAGGCGAGGAAAAATTGGGAAAAAGTTAAAAGTGGAGACTCAAAAAGTGTAATAGATGAAGACATTGCGATTATTGTGTCCGGATGGACAGGCATCCCCGTAACAAGCATTACACAAGATGAGGGAGAGCGTTTGCTAAAAATGGAAGACTCACTTCACAACCGTGTTGTTGGCCAGGATGAAGCCGTAAGTGCAGTCGCCAAGGCTTTGCGAAGAGGCAGAGTAGGTATAAAAGACCCGAAACGCCCGATAGGATCATTCCTGTTTCTCGGGCCGACAGGAGTCGGAAAAACAGAACTGTGTAAAGCACTTGCAGAGGCAATGTTCGGCGATGAAAACGCAATGTTGCGCATAGACATGTCTGAGTATATGGATAAGCATACAACATCTAAAATGATAGGATCACCACCGGGATATGTAGGGTATGACGAAGGTGGAAATCTAACAGAAAAAGTACGACGCAGACCTTATTCAGTGCTGTTATTTGATGAAATCGAAAAAGCGCACGAGGATGTATTCAACATAATGCTCCAAATTATGGAAGACGGAGTACTGACCGACTCACAAGGACGTCGTGTTGATTTTAAGAATACCATTATAGTCATGACATCTAATGCAGGAGCGAGAAATATAACAGAAGGACGCACTAAGCTCGGTTTTAACGCAAATGACGAAGAAAATGACAACAGCGAGTATGATCAAATCCGTGATGCTGTTATGGATGAAGTAAAACGTTTGTTCAAACCTGAATTTCTCAACAGAATCGACGAAACGATCGTATTCCATAAACTAAGCAAAGAAAACATCAAAGAGATATGCGGTAAAATGTTGAGCTTGGTAAAAGGTCGAATGAAAGATGTCGGTATTGACCTGACAGTAGACGAGTCAGCGATAGAGCTACTGGCCGGGCAAGGATACGACCCGATCTACGGTGCAAGGCCGCTTCGCAGGGTTATACAAAATGCAGTGGAAGATACGGTAGCGGAGAGAATACTTGAAGGAAAACTAAACGATGGCGATTCAATAACCATTACCGCCAAAGATGAAAAAATTGAAATAGTATAGAAAGATTCGGCGCCCATCGGGCGCCGAAATAATTTACAGTTTCCCGAAACGTGCGCTTATCGCCAGTGCAGGGTCGACAGGCACGTCCACCGGCTTAACATCAGTGGGTATACTGATCACCGGTGTTTCTCTAAGAGTTTTACCTTCAAAATGTGGCAGCCAGTTTTTCTCCGCTTCAAACATTTCAATAGTCATGTTCCTGATCTGATCCAGATCGAGCACAGCAGAGGTCAAAGGATCCATCGCTATCGCCCAGAACACCAGTTCAGGATCAGCATCGTAAGCAGCTTGAGCCGCCAGTGACTGTGCCGTTATATTCGACTGGTTCATTGCAGCTAAATGCGGTGGCAGATCTCCGACGCTGACCGGATGAAACCCTTGCTTGTCAGCAAAGACAGGAACTTCAACGCAAGCGTCAGCCGGAAGATTGCTGATAAACAGTTCTCTGTTTGAAACGTTCCCGTTAAATAGGAATGGCTTTCCGGTTTCGATAGCTTCAAGGATGTATGAGCAGTATTCTTTAGAACGCGGATCAAGCTCACCGCTTTCGAGCTCAAAAACGTCCTCATTGATATACTTTGCCGCGATATTTTTGAAATAGTAATATGCAGCTCCGGTTTCACCTCCGAATGCCGGCATGTCACAGTACAAATCAAGACAATGCTTATTCTTTCGAAACCATGGTAAGTACTCCGAAAGATGTCCGGTCGACTCTGTCATAAAATATCCGCATTGACGCATGACTTCACCGCGTACTTTTTCATTAACATAATACTCAGGTTTCTCTATATTCGCTCTAAGCAGCGGGTACAAATCCTTCCCGTTATGTTCCAGCTTTAAAAACCATGCCATATGGTTGATCCCTGCTGCAGTAAAGTCGATTTTGTCTTTATCTACGTCTACATAACCGGAAATCAAATCCATCGTCGTCTGTACACCATGGCAAAGGCCGACAAAACTAAGATTTGTGTATCTTGCGAGATATGTGCAAAGTGCTCCCATCGGATTGACGTAATTGAGCAGGTATGCTCCGGGGCAAAGTTCTGCAACTTCTTTACATAACTCGTCCATCAAAGGAGTGGAGCGAAGCAATCTGAATACTCCACCCGGACCCATCGAATCGGCTATACACTGGTCAACTCCGTATTTCATAGGGATCTCGTAATCATAACCAAAAGCTTCTATTCCACCGATCTGATAGGTACAAATAACATACTTTGCTCCCTTTAGGGCTTCTCGTCTGTCTGTCGTAGCGTAAACTCTTGATTTCAGACCGTTTTTTTTGATTATCTTCTCAGCGTAGTTTTTAACCTTGGTGATTTTATTAAGTGTCGGACTCATAAGTGCTATTTCGCACCCGTTAAGTTCCTTGACATTAAAGATGTCATTTAAGAAGGTTGAACAGAAAACAATACTGCCCGCGCCGATAATTGCTATTTTCGCCATGTTGGCTCACTCCTTTTAGTAAACCGGCGCAGTATATAACCGCGCCGGTCGTCATTTGAGATATATCTCGTCTGAAACTAAAGCATTTTTCTTTCTGTTGCTTCAGGGCTTACAAAGACCTTAACAAGCTTGTTATTTGTCTGAAGCTCATTGAGTGCGTCTTCCAGCTCAGACAGCGGTACGATCATCGAGTACATTCCTTTCGGATCTATCCTTTTATACTTAAGCAGGTTTATTGCGACACCCCAGTCAAATCCGATACCTGCGCATGAGCCTGAGACTTTCTTTTCACCAAGTACAAACTCATATGGAGGCAACTTTGCCGCATCGTCGGGAGCACAAATACCAAACGCCTGGATCTTACCACCGCGGCGAAGCATAGCGAAGGCTTGCTCATAGGTTTTTGTCGTACCGACTGCTTCGATCACATAGTCGGCACCGATGCCTTCTGTAATCTTCATCACCTCTGCAATAACATCAGGAGTCTTGTTTATGTCTATACAGAAATCTATCCCCATTTCCTTAGCTACCGCCAGACGATCGGGATTATCACCCACGACTATAACAGGAGTTGCACCGCGAAGCTTTGCCAGATAAGCGTGAATGACACCAAGCCCGCAACCGATGACGACTACACTTGAACCCAACTCACAAGCCATCCGTTTTGAAGCCTCAATTGCTGTAGTCAAAGGCTCAATGAAGGTTGCGGCATAGTCATCGATTTCATCCGGTATAACATAACAGTTTGCTCCGGGAGCCTTAACGTATTCTGCAAAACCGCCGTTTGTATGTATGCCGAGCTGTGTAAAAGTTTTACATAAAAGCCCGTCACCGCGGCGACAGAAGTAACATGTTCCACAGCAAAGACAAAGATCCACAGCGACCCTGTCGCCGATTTTGAGACCGGTGACATCTTTACCCATCTCTTCGACCGTGCCCCAGAACTCGTGTCCGGTAATGAGCGGAAGCTTTTCAGCGGCATACTTGCCTGTGAATATACTCCAGTCCGAGCCGCAGATCCCGCAATATTTTACTTTTACAAGTACTTCCGTATCACTTATCTCCGGGATCGGTATATCCTTATATACCATATTATTTGGCGATTCAACGACCTGTGCTTTCATTGTTCTCATGATTTAAATCTCCTTAACCAGTAATAACTATATTCCGGTGAACAACTTGTCTTTTCTGCCCTCATAAGGTGCATGGATCAATAGCGGCTTGAGGAAATCAAGACACTTGTCAACACCATCGGCACGACTCATTGTGACATCTTCGTGCTCATAAGAAAGCACTCCGTTGTATCCAACCATTGCAAGCTCAGTGATAACAGTTTTCCAGTTTACATTGCCCCAACCGGGTATACGGAATCTGAATGCACGATCCAGGCGTTGCCATTCACCCTGCATCAGCACTCCGCCCTTACCCATATTATGTGCAACCATTTCTGCGTCTTTTGCATGCACTGCAAAAATCCGGTCACCCATCTCATCGATAAAGGTTTCAACATACAGACCGAGATAAATGATGTTTGCCGGATCAAGATTGACACCCAAACAAGGATGATTATCTACAAGCTCAATAGCACGTTTGCAGGTATGCAAGTCATACATGAAATTGTTTGGATGTGGCTCGACTGCGAATTTGACTCCGTATTCTTTGAACTTATCAAGAATGGGACCAAATAATTTTACAAAATCGTCTTCACATGCCTTCCAACCTTTTGCGTATGGAAACTGGAAAAAACGTCCGAAGTTCTCGATGCCTGTAAAGCCGATAACCACGTCCACTCCAAGCTCATTTGCTAGTCTTGCGCTGTTGAGCAGGCTTTCCGTACCAAACTTGATTTTCTCCTCTTTTGTACCCTTGTAAATGCCATCTGTATCATCTCCGTAAGGACCCATAATCAAAAGGGAATCTGCATGGTTGCTCAGGGCTGAGATGAAGAGCCCGTGTGATTCAACCATTTTTTTCATTTTTTTCGCTGTTCCGTCCTTTAGCATTTCGGCAGCATCACACTGTCCGTTGCCATCATAAGTTGCGATCTCAAGAGCCTCATAGCCCTTGTCGGCTACCATTTTTGCTACTTCTTCCAAAGGTTTTTCCGAGTAGTTTTGTGCACAGAAACCTAGCTTCATGATTGTTCTCCTTCGCTTTCGTTATTGTTGTAAATATAATCCCCGAGTTCGGACATCATTGTGTTGATATGAACGAATCGTGGAAAAATTCCTGCATATTGCTTTACGTTATCTTCTATCGGTGTTGACTTTCCTTCTACTTTATGCTTTCCGGGGATAGGGCTGTAGTCTTTCCAAATGCCTAATGCAACAAATGCGATAGCCGCTGCACCGAATGAGGCCGCATCCTGATCGATGTTGGTTTTAAAGGTTGTTTTGTTAAAAACATCTGCAAACATCTGCATCCAAAACGGACTTCTGCTGCCACCGCCGCAAAATAGCATTTCATCCGCTACAGCAACGTGTTCCTTCAGATTTAGAAGAGACATCTTTAAGTTTAAAGCTATCCCCTCCAATGTAGCCCTGATCATCTCTTCACGGGTCGTACCGAGTGAAAGATTCAGGTATGCACCACGTATATGCCGGCTTTTATCTTGAGAAGTGCCGCCGGCAAGGCTCGGATTAAAAAGCACGCCGCCGCTGCCGATCGGAACCTTTGCAGCTTGTTCCGTAACTGCATCATATATCCCTTTTTTCGGCAAATCACGAAACAACTGTTCACATGCCCATTTTAACGAACTGCCTCCGGAAAAAATAGAAAATGCCGATGTAAAAACTCCGGGTTCTATATGCGCAAAGACATATGGTTTTTGGGTGGGGTGAAGCACCGGTTTTGATGAGTTCACAGCTATCCAGCTTGAAGACCCGAGAGACAAATAACACCCGCCCTCGTTTGTTCCTACAGCGCCTAAAGCCATACAAGAGTTATCAACACCGCCGCATGCAACACTTACGTGCTCACTTAAACCAAGCTCCTTTGCCGGTTCAGGCAAGAGTGTACCTATGATGCGGCTGGACTCCACAATCTCCGGAAAAATGTCAGCAGGAAGACCCGCTGCGGAAAGAAACTCATCCTTCATACAGGCACCAACAAGATCATATGCTCCGCTTCCTGACGCATAGGAATAGTCGGTGTAAAAGTTGCCGGTCATTTTGTAGTTGATATAGTCTTTGGATCCAAGTACTTTATATACACGTGAAAAAATCTCAGATTGGTTCTTTCTCATCCACATCAACTTAAAAACTGAATAGCATTGAGGTGGGAATCCGTTGCCTGTGATCATGTACCAGTAAGTCTCGTCGACCTTTGTAAAAAACTCCGAGACTTCATTTTGAGTGCGAGTGTCGGACCAAATAGGTACCTGTTCCAAAAGAGTTTCGCCATTGATATCCATTGGCACAGAGACAAGACTATGACCGGAAAGGGAAATGCAAGAGATATCATCTCCGCTGACTCCGGATTCGGATAGCAAAAGACCTGTGCTTTTGATGACAGCATTCCACCAATCGGAAGGTCTTTGCTCATGCATGTCTGTACCGGGATAGTAAGTATTGTATTCAACAAATGATTTAGCAAGAGTATCTGCGTTTTCGTTGTAAAGTGACGCTTTTACACCACCTGTCCCCAGGTCGTAGGCAATTATCATTTTCATAACGATCGATACCCCTAACTCAGTTGTAATTACAATTACTCAGCATAAGGAAAGTAAGGCTCATTGTATATGGTATTCAGTACATTTGTCAATATATTATAGGCAAATATTTGATAATAAATTCATACCTAAAACTAGTTATGATTTGATTGCATAATAGATTATGATATGATACAATCGCAGTTGCACGATATGCATCGGAGTGTATTTAAGGATTTTTGTTTTTGCATTTTCGCGGACTTAAGCATGGAGGTGTTTGAAGTGAAGCAAACTGCGTACAAAATGGTATACAGCATTTTGAAACAGGAAATCCGTGAAGGGAAATATGAGACAGGCAAGCTTCTTCCGCCGGAGCATTTTTTGGAATCCAGATTTGAAGTGAGCAGGACGACGGTACGCAGAGCGCTGGAACTACTGGCTCGAGACGGATATGTTGACGCACAGCAGGGAAGAGGCACTGCTGTGCTTGATTATACAACTGTTCAAAGACTTAATGCACTCACATCCATAACCGAAACGCTAAAAAGCAAAGGTTATGAAGTCAAAACAAAAGGAATGCATATCGATCAGGCTGAAGCTTCGGCAAAGGTCGCAAATGCTTTAATGATCAAAGAAGGCGAAACTGTTGTAAGGATTCAACGTGTTCAATGTGCAAATGATCAACCTGTAGCTATAATGACAAATTATCTGCTGGAGGAATTGGTGCCCGGCATTGAAGCACACGTTGGCAGCTTCATATCATTGTATGAATTTATGGAGACAAAATATCATGTTGTACTCACAAACGCTATAGAGCACTTGAGCGCTAGTGTCACCGACTTTTCGGAAGCACAGATACTTGGCGTTTCGGTCGGATGGCCTCTTCTTATCAGCGATCGAGTTACATACAGCGACAACAAACCTGTCGAATATGCTCACACAAGGATTTTAGGCGATAAATACAAGTATGCGATACAACTTGAAGGTCGCCAGTAACAAACACTAACACATATATTTACGGAGGAACTAAAGATGAGTTATAAGGAAACCCTCTTAGCGCCGATAAAAATCGGACAAAAAACATGTGAAAACCGATTCTTCATGCAAGCAATGGAATGCAACGATCAGGATATTAACGGCAATCCTTCGGAGAGTACTTTGGAAAGATATAAGGTACTCGCAAATGGCGAAGCAGGTCTTGTTTCATTGGAAGCGATTTCTGTGACAAAAGAAAGCCGGGGGCGGGACAACCAGCTCATGATTATGGAGCCTAATCGCGAACCACTCAAGCAGTTCGTTGCAAAGGTCAAAGAAGTAAACCCGAAAATGCTGTTTGTTTTCCAACTGACTCATTCAGGAGAGCTTTCACATCCCGGATTTTCGCGCCGTGTCACAGTTAAGCCGCTGCACGGGTACGGTGGTGATCTTCTGGAAGTAGAAGATATCGATAAAATAATTGACAGCTTTGTTCTTGCAGCACAAATAGCCCATGATGCAGGTGCAGATGGAATAGATCTGAAACTGTGCCATGGGTACTTTGGCACGCAGGTGCTCAGGCCCTATAATGACCGGAAATGGAAGTATGGTGGAAGCTGGGAGAATCGCAGCGGTTTTGCTTTTGATTTAGTTGAGCGTATACAAAAAGCGGTCAATGATAAAGAGTTCCTTATTGGCTCAAAGATATCTGCATGGGAAGGATTCCCCGGAGGTTTCGGCACTGCCGGACCGGACTCACCAATAATCGATCTAACCGAACCTATCTCACTCCTGCAAGGGCTTGAAGAGCGTGGTGCAACATTCTTCATTCAATCGGCAGGAAGCCCCTCTATAACAACAAGCCTTACCCAGGCTGATAAAAAATCTCCGTTTTTTGCCTATCTGCACCAGTTTTTTGCAAGCGAGCTGAAGAAAAATCTTAAGAAAGAAACAGTTCTCATAGGTTCAAACTTCTCCCCGTTCAGCAACGGAAAGAACGGTCTTTGTGCAGTCACGGAAGAGAAAAGCTCGTTATTCGGATATGGATCACAATGCATCGAGCAGGGTGTGGTTGATATGATAGGGCTTGGACGGCAGTCATTTGCCGATCCGTTGCTCCCAAGAAAGCTTCGAGAAGGAAAAGAAGATGAGATAAAATGGTGCACATTATGTGACTTTTGCCTTGAGCTGCTGATACAGCAGACTAAAGTCGGGTGCTGCATATACAATAAAACATTTACCGAACTGCTCAAGCAGACAAGAAAAGAAAAAGGCGAACTGAAAGTAATGCGTACATAATGATGTTATTTCACAAGCCATTCTCGCTATTTATGAAAAAACTTCGACGCTCGTTGAGCGCCGAAGTTTTTAACATTTGTATAATATCAAACCTCGGAAACTTTGACTTGTCTGCCTTCTTTTGAAGACAATAAACCTGCTTCAAGGACTTGCATGATTTTGTAACCATCCCAAAGGTTTGGTGTGATCGATCCGCCTTCTTCGACAGCATCAAGGAAATCAACCACTGCATGAACAAAGGTGTTGCCGTAACCGATGATATGAGCGGGTGCCCACCAGTTAGCCATATATGGGTGGGAGCCGAGAGATACCGGTATAGTCCTGAATCCCTGAACATTTTCCGGATCGTCAAGTGAACAGTATTTAAGCTCGTTCATTACTTCCTGATCAAAAGTGAGACTGCCTTTGCTGCCGTATATTTCGAAATAATTGTAATTCTTACGACCGCCGGCAAAACGGGTGGCTTCAAACGCTCCGAGCGCACCGTTTTCAAAGTTTGCCAGCATGAATGACGCATCATCAACAGTTACTTCTCCGACATTCGTCGACTCTTCACTTTTACCTGACTTGAATGTGGCTGCACCCTCGCCGGGGAGCGGTCTTTCTTTGACGAATGTTTTCATCATGGCACTTACACTTTCAACTTCGCCAACGAGGTACCGCGCAAGATCTACAGAGTGGGAGTTGAGATCAAAATGCGGGCCGGCGCCGGCCATTTCCTTCCTGAGATGCCATGTGAGCGGGAAGTTGGGATCCATGATCCAATCCTGGAGATATGCACCGCGCCAGTGATAAACCTCACCGATTTTACCTTCATCAATGAGTTGCTTGGCAAACTTGATTGCAGGTACACGGCGGTAGTTATGATTTAGATAGTGTACTACGCCGGCTTTATCTGCAGCCTCTGCCATTTCTTTTGCTTGTGCTGAAGAAATCGCACATGGCTTCTCACAGAAAATATGCTTACCGGCTTCTGCCGCAGCCACGACAACCTCATGGTGGTTGGCAGTGGGTGAGCACACAGCGATAACGTCAATGTCACGGCGTTCGACAAGTTTACGCCAGTCCGGCTCGACCGCTTCATAACCCCAGTTAGCGGCAAATACTTCTGAAACCTCCTGCTCCAGAGACGTGATAGCCTTTAGTACAGGGGTGAAAGGAACCTTAAAATGACGCGGAGCCGCAAGCCATGCATTTGAATGGGCTTTTCCCATAAACCCTGCGCCGACTATTCCTATGTTAAGTGTCTTTTTCAAACTAACTTCCTCCCTTAACCGCAGCAGCAGCCGCCGCTTACAGATTTTGCAATGTCTTTAAGCGCTTTGACACTGATACCTACAGCCTCGTCTTCACATCCGTACCAGTCGGGATGCGGGTTATCGATCTCAACGGCAAGGAAGCCTGTGTAGTTTGCTTTATGGAGCAGCTCTGCCAGTTTCTTATTATCGATTAGACCTCTGCCTACCGGTACTCCGGAGAAGAAGAACCAATCTGTAGGTCTTGCGATCGGATTTGGCAGGAGATCCTTGATATGTGTGGCAAAGACGTATGGTGCAAGTTTCTCCATTGCCGCAATGGGGTCGTCCAACAGGCGCAAGAAATTTCCGGTGTCAAAGTTGACTCCGAAGTTCTTGTTGTCGACGATTTCAATGATTTGCATTATTTCGTCACCGGTGTAATCGATATGATTCTCAATAGCAAGCTTTACACCATTGTCATCAGCGACTTTCATCGCTTCCTTAAACTGCTTGCCAAGTGCCTCAACTTGCGGTCCATGTGGCTCGTGACGAAACATCAGGCTGCTGCCGACCACGCGCATGACTTCGGCGCCGATCAATCTTGCATTGGGAATCTGTCTTACCATGTCATCATAAGCTTCGGGATTTTTACCGCGTTCCAAACCATCCGGATGCCCCCAGGCATAAACTCTGTCAAACTTATAATCGTCAAGCTTTTGCTTCAACTCAACGAAAAAGCCCTCATCAAAGCTCGGGAAAAAACATGATTCCAATGAAACCCCGTCAACTCCAAGTGCTTTTGCCCTCTCAAGAAAATCATCCATTGTCATTTCCTTTTCAGGCGGTTCCTGACCGGGGTAAACCTCCCCGAAAAACCTATGGTAGCAATAGCTGTCAATGCCTGTTTTCATGGTCTCCTCCTTAAAAATCAAATAATCTTATTTTACTTATCAAGCTCAGAATTGTCAATTGAAATTAGCCAACAATGTCAACAGTCAGTCAATAACGACTGACGTAAGATATACAGTGATAGATAATCAATGATTAGCGAAAACTTTCAACGATCTCTATTGCCGACTTTGTATTGATTCCCATGCGCTCGACACCCATGTCGTAAAGCTCTAAAAACTCTTTGGGAGTGCGTATTCCGCCTGCAGCTTTAACTTTTATTCTTGATCCGCAAAGCTTCTTGATTTTACGGATACGATCTATGTTTGCATTTCCGTCGATCCATCCGGTACCGGTCTTTACAAAATCAGCTCCACTATCTATAACCAGTTCGCATGCTCTTTTCATTTCATTGTCCTTTAGAACATTTATCTCGATAATTACCTTTGTTAGCACGTTCTGAGGAGTGGTGGCTATTATTTGCCGCAACTCCTCAAGCACGACATCATATTCTTTATTTAAAAAACGACCGACGTTCATGACGATATCCATCTCCTGAACGCCGTCAGCCAGCAACAATTCAGCTTCTTTAAGCTTCACCTCAGTCCTGTGCCCTCCTGATGGAAACCCAACTGGTGCGCCAACATAAACATCCGGTTCATCCTTTAACAACTCAGAAAGGAGACCGGTCCGGCACGGAAGAGTATGGACATTGATAAATTTATACTTCTTAGCGTAGTGCACTAATGACTCGATATCACTCAATGTATGCTTTGTGCGAACTGCGCTTATATCGATCATTCTGCTTGCTTGTTCTGAAGTGATCATTATGCAAATCCTCCTACGAAAATCAGCTTATAAGTTGTAGTTATGATTCATAAATAGAGTAATGATACCAGTATAAATGAAATTGTCGAAAAGTGTTAAAAAGTGCCCATATCGCAAGACAAAATGGCTGGCATTGCTCCAGTCTCAGGGTATCATGTAAACAAATTTGTGTCAACAAGAATTTTGTGGTTTAAAGGGTAATAATAAATTGACAAAAGTAAGAAATATATGTTATGATGCACTAAGTAATGTGTATATTTTGTAGACATAATCGTATAATTCAGCAAATATATATCAGGCAAGTTGTCGTATCATGTTTTTTACACTACAACCACAATATAAATCATTCAATCAAGGGGATTGATAATGGATAAACTTGTAGAAATGAAAGGTATTGGAAAGAGCTTTTTCGGTGTCAAAGTACTACAAGATGTTGACTTTGAAGTAAACGCCGGAGAAGTCGTTGCTTTATGCGGAGAAAACGGAGCCGGGAAATCAACACTTGTTAAAATACTTGCAGCAATAAATGAATATGAACTTGAATCAGGAAGCATAAATCTTCTTGGTGAGAATATAACCCGCTCAACACCACTTGAAATGCAGCATAAAGGTGTCTCAATGATTCACCAGGAAATCGTTCTTCTCGATTATATGACAGTTGCACAAAACATCTATCTATCACGCGAGCCAAGCAACAAACTCGGGTTTATTGATTTTAAGAAAATGAACGCTGATGCGAAAGCGCTCCTTGAAAGCCTGGGTCAGGATATTAACCCGACAACCCTGGTGCGCGAACTGAAAATAGCGCAAAAGCAAATGGTTGAGATAGCAAAAGCGATATCATTCGATGTTAAAGTAATAATAATGGACGAACCCACATCGGTCCTTACCAACAGAGAAACAGAGATATTATTTAAGCTTATCAAAACTCTAGCAGAACGAGGAATAGGCATAATCTATATTTCACACCGTTTGGGTGAAGTAAAAGAAATCGCAGACCGCGTAACGATACTGCGAGACGGATTTCTTGTAGCAAATAAAAAGCTTGAAGACGTTACAGAAAAAGAGATCGCAAGCCTGATGGTGGGACGCGAAGTAGATGAGTCCGTAGCAACAGATTTTGAAGGAGATGAATCAGATATAGTTCTTGAAGTGAAAGATATGTCGGGCGAAATTCTCAAGGATATTAGCTTTACTGTCGCAAAAGGCGAGATAATAGGTTTCAGCGGATTGATAGGCGCCGGCCGCAGCGAACTGATGGAGATGATATTCGGTCTGCGTAAGTACGACAAGGGCGAAGTATTATTATATGGTAAGCCTGTAAAAATAAAGACAGCCAAAGTTGCAATCAGCTCGAACATGGGGTTCGCGACCGAAGACCGTAAAGGAACCGGTCTTGTAACTGAAAGAAGTATATCTGAAAACGCCGATTACGTTTACCGTGTTAAGAATAAAAGCAAGTTAGGTATAATAGCACCAAAAACAATTAACGCAAGGGTAGAGGAGCAAATCAAAAATCTGCGTGTCGTATGCAGAGGACCCGGCCAGCTTGTCAGAAACCTCTCCGGAGGAAATCAACAAAAGGTCGTTCTGGCAAAATGGCTTTTATCCGAACCGGATATATTAATAGTCGATGAGCCGACACGAGGTATTGATGTTGGTGCGAGACAGGAAATCTATAATATAATCAGAGAACTGGCACAAAGCGGGAAAACTATAATAATCGTCTCATCAGACATGACTGAGATACTCAGTATTTGCCAAAGGGTCATAGTTATGCACGAAGGTGTCATAACCGGCACCCTGACCAGAGATGACCGCACGGAAGAAAATATAATGCATCACGCAATCAATGTAATGTAGGAGGCGCTTCTTATGTCAAACGCTGAAGTTGAAAAGAGAGAAAACCCGTTTTTGCGCGTTTGTATGTATTTATGGAAAAACTATAGCATCATTATAGTTTGTATTTTACTTTTCATAATTTTCGGTCTTATTGAAGAGCGTTTTTTACAGTTTAACAACATTATTCTTATCCTGCGTCACTCATCTATTGTTGGTATGATTGCCCTTGGTATGACTTTTGTCATTATCACCGGTGGCATTGATTTATCATCAGGTCACGTAGTAGCATTCGCAGGTGCAGGCTTAATACTCATTCAGGGCAACGAAGCTATCCCGATAGCTGTTGCAATTCCCCTGGCTATTGTAGCTTCGATTGTGATAGCAACAATAGTTGGATTAGTAAACGGAGCACTTGTAACAAAGTTTAGGACTCCCGCCTTTATTGCAACACTGGCTGTTGGTATAATAGTCAGGTCGCTCACCATGTTTTTCTTAGCAGGAGCCACTGCCCGAGGGCGTATGGCTCCCGAGTTTACCAATATCGGACTTGGTGGAATCGGAGGTATACCATATTCACTAATTGTATGGGTCATATGCGCAATTATACTTGGATGTGTACTGAAGTTCACGAAATTCGGTTCGTATATATACGCTGTCGGCGGTAACGAAAACGCAGCACGTTATTCAGGTATAAAAGTAAATAAAATTAAGATAATGGCTTACTCGCTTGCTGGTCTTTGCGTTGGTATTGCTACTGTGCTCGATATGTCAAGAATGGCGGCGATATCACCTGCAATGGCAGGAGAAGGCTATGAGTTTGACGCTATAACGGCAGTTGTTGTTGGCGGCACGTCGCTGGCAGGCGGACGCGGCAGA